>Ga0181520_10002822_pt1 | contig 31596 bp, 30 predicted proteins | sample PEATcosm2014_Bin_29_FD_132451 | JGI IMG/M metagenome (GOLD analysis project Ga0181520, IMG submission 132451) | Peatland microbial communities from MTU Mesocosm Facility, Houghton, MI, USA - PEATcosm2014_Bin02_30_metaG | ecosystem: Environmental > Terrestrial > Soil > Wetlands > Peat | place...
CCGGCTTCGCCGCGATTGGCTTCATGGTTCCCACCCATCGCAAAAGACGCGATGGATGGGGCACCCAGCTGTGTCTTGCCGGCTTTCGCATCATTGACTATATGGTTTTCACCCAGCGGGTTCTGGCCGGAGTTCATCTCGCATAATCCCCAGCGCGCGCCAAAGCGGCGTGCCAGCCAACCAGCGACGAGAGCGCAGCCCCAGAGTAGAAAGAATGATCCGGCGGCGGCGGCGATCAGCCCCTTTGGGATGTGATTGAGGACGTAATGGCCGCTCTCGTGACCGAAGATGAACAGCACCTCGTCGTCGGGCAGGCGGTCGGTGGCCGTGTCCCACAGGACAAAGCGCTTGGTGGCGCCGATGCCGGTGACGTAGGCGTTCAGGCCATTGGATTTTTCGCTGGCCTTCATCAGATACATACGGTCGGGTGCGATGTGGGTTCCGGTTCGGGCGACAATCTGCTCCAGTCTTGCGACCAGGACGTAATGATTCTTGGCCAGCGGTTCGTAGTGGTTAAAAACCGGCTCCAGCAGTGGCTCAGCCAGCACGGAGAGCACAATCAGCGGCAGCGAGACCAGCCACGCCCAAAGCCAGTATCGGCGCGGCGAGCAGCGGACGATCCAATTGAAGAGCAGCAGCACCGGAGTCGCGATGAGCAACGAAAGGCCCAGACTTTTAGCCAGATCGCCCAACCAGCTTGCCCAGCCCTGCACGCTGATTCCGTAGTGCAGGCTACTCGAGTGGCCGATGATTTCCAGCGGCAGATCGGCTACCGCGGTGAGAACCAGAAAGACCGCAAAGTAGGCGAGTCCCTGCATCCAGCGGCGGGGCAGCAGGCGCTCGGTCCAGGCGGCGAGCCGGGCAGCCCAGCGGAGGGTGAGCAGAATCCAGAGGAAGGCCAAACCCCAGAGCGACCCGGCGATATCGAGAGCGATACGGATGCGATTGAGCGCGATGGCTTTGGCGAGCTTTTGGGGCGGCAGCGAGTAAGCCGGCTGACTGGGAGTATGCGGGGACGGAGCCGCGAGTAAACCGTTCGCGGATGGCGTGGATTGGGCTGGGCAGATGCGGGTTGCGTTCGCCATCAGCACGATAAAGAAACAAAGCAGAAAAAGGAAGCGAGCTGTACGGGAATACCAGTAAAAACAAAGCTTAGTGGCTAAAGCCCTGGTCGCAGCCAGAGCATTGATGTACCGGCCAAAGCCCATACCCTTCATCGGATCCTGAGTTCTGAGAGCATGAAAGTCCACAAGCGGTTTCCTCTTTTGCAGCATCCTCTGAGACAATCCTACTGGAAGAGGATATCCGGAGTTTTCAAACGATGAGAGAGAATCTCTTAGCTTCCGCTGGGCGGGATAGGGTCAGAGCCGGTTTCACCATGGCGGTTGCGGCTTGCGTGCTTTTGCCTTCCGCGATTGCCGGCGCGCAAAATCAAAGCGCTCCGGTGCTGCTGAATACGATGACTGCCGAACTGCATCGCGCCTTTACCGCCCTGGGCAAGCAGAGCGACTCGAAGCTGGCGCCGCCGTACTTCCTCAGCTATTCGGTCAGCGACGCGAGCTTTGTTTCCATCAGCGCGCAGTATGGGGCACTGGTCGGCAGCTCAACCAGCCGCGTGCGCGAGGCCGATGTGCAGGTTCGCGTGGGCGATCCTCGGCTAGATAACACGCATGGGACGCATCGCAGTTCGGGGGTCCACAGCACCGAGTTGCCGCTGAACGACGATCGTCAGGCGCTGGCGCGCGCGCTGTGGCGAGCCACCAACACCAGCTACGGCACCGCGCTCGACAACTACTTGCGTGTAAAGACCGAGGCCGAGGTGCGCGCCAAGGAAGAGGACAGCTCGCCCGACTTCAGTGAAGAGCCGCCGCAGGTGCACTTGGGCCAGGTTGCGCCGCCAGTGGTGGTGGATCGCGCGGCCTGGGAGCAGAGGGTGCGGGCATTGTCGCGCATCTTCCGCGAGTATCCGGATGTCTATCGCAACTCGGTGATGCTGTCGGCGCAGAACGAAACAGATTACTACGCCTCCAGCGAGGAATCCCAAGTGGTTGCGCCGCACGTGCAGGCGCGCCTGGTGATTTATGCCGTGACCCGCGCCGAGGATGGCATGGACCTCTTCCGGGCGCGGACCTTCGAGGCCGAAACGGCCGCTGGCCTGCCCGCGCAGGCTGAGCTGGAAGGGGCGGTGCGCGAGCTAGGCAAAAGTCTGGAGGCGCTACGCACGGCGCCGGTGACCGAGCCCTTTGACGGCCCTGCGATCTTGTCCGGGCGCGCCGCGGCGGTCTTCTTCCACGAGGTGTTGGGCCATCGGCTCGAGGGCCAGCGTCAGCGCGGCGACGAAGAAGGACAGACCTTCACCAAGGAGCTGGGCAACCAGGTGCTGCCCGCGTTTCTTTCCGTGGTTGACGATCCCACGCTGACCCACTTTGAGAAGAGCTGGCTGAGCGGCCGCTACGAGTATGACGACGAGGGAGAGAAGGCGCAGCGGGTGACGCTGATTCAGGATGGCGTGCTGAAGACCTTCCTGATGTCGCGTCTGCCGATTGCCAGCTTTGCCCACTCCAACGGCCACGGTCGCGCGCAGAGCGGCAAAATGCCTACCGGACGCCAGGGCAATCTGATCGTGACCTCGACCAAAACCGTGCCGGAGGCCGAACTGCGCAAGCAGTTGATTGAAGAGGCCAAAAAGCAGGGCAAGCCCTACGGCCTGTACTTCGAGGACATCTCCTCCGGCTTTGCCGTCACGCAGCGCAGCTCGCCGCAGGCCTTCAGCGTGGTTCCGCTGGTGGTGTGGCGCGTCTATGTGGATGGCCGGCCCGATGAACTGGTGCGCGGCGTCAGCATTGTGGGCACGCCGCTGGCGGCGATGAAGAGCATCCTGGCCACAGGCGACAAGTACGAGGTCTTCAACGGCGAGTGCGGCGCGGAGTCGGGCACGATTCCAGTCAGCGCCGTGGCTCCGGCCATGCTGCTTCAGGATCTGGAGACGCAGAAGCAGCCCAAAGGCACGGCCAGACCACCGATTTTGCCCATGCCAAAGTGAGAGCAATCATCCGTGATCCGTTCGCAGGATTGAGGTTCGTGAATCTCTGAAGGATGACGGCGAAGGGCAGGCCATCTACGCCATGGCGATCGTGCGCGGTGCTTTCAGCGGCAGGTAATTCAAATTGCAGCAGCCTTTTCATTCTCCGCAACTGCTTCCATCCTGGCAACGGCTTGAGTCATCGAACAAAAAGCCACCGCATTGATCCACGGTGGCCTTTTGTTGCAGATCATCTAGCCGTTTTGATTTTCCTGATCGGGATGAATCGTGCGGTAGCTCGAATTGCCCTTCGACCAGACGAGCATCAGGAGTTCCTTCCCATCCTTGTTTTGGTGCACTGCACTGGCAAATTGGCTGGCAGTTTCGGCCGGCTTCCGGTTGACTTCCAGGATGACGTCTCCCGGCTGCAGGCCGGCATCATCAGCGGGGCTGCCAGAGCGAACATTCTGGACAACGACACCATGCACCTGATCCGGCACATTAAACTGCTGCCGCGCCTCCTCCGTCAGGTTGCCAACCTCAATGCCGATCTTGCCGTTTGGTTGACCGTCCTCACCATTGTTGTCTGCGACTTCAGAATTGCCGTGGAACTGGCCCACCGTGAGGTTGAGTGTGGTGGGCTTGCCGTCGCGCAGAATCCCCAGGGTGATCTTGGTGCCCGGAGCCATTTCGCTGACGGCAACCTGCAGAGCGCTTCCGTCCACGATCTTCTGTCCGTTGAGTTGCGAGATCACGTCGCCTGTCTTCACTCCGCCCCTGCTTGCCGGAGAGTCAGGCGTGACCTGGGAGACGATAGCTCCAGTAGCGTCCTGCAGGTTGAAGAAATGAGCGTTGTCCGGGGTGACGTCATTCATTCCGATGCCGAGATAACCATGCTCGACCTTGCCGCTCTTGATCAATTGCTCGGTGGTGGCGCGCACGATCTGGGATGGAATCGCAAAGCCAGCTCCGGCGAACGAACCACTGTTCGAGATGATAAAGGTGTTGATGCCGACCAATTCGCCATGTGAATTCACCAGCGGTCCACCGGAGTTTCCGGGATTGATGGCGGCATCGGTCTGGATGTAGCCGCCGGGTTTGCGCGCGTCATCCGAATAGGGGTTGGGGCGATTCACGGCACTGACAATGCCACGGGTGACCGAAAACTGGAAGTAGCCGAAGGGGCTGCCGAAGGCTAGAACCGTCTGACCCGGCTCCAGTTTGGTGGAGTCTCCCCAGGCGATGGTGGGAAGGTCGGTCGCATTCACCTTGAGTACCGCAAGGTCGGTCAACTTGTCGACGCCGACAACCTTCGCACTCAATATCCGTCGATCATTGAGCGTCACCTTGATCTGCGTTGCCCCGTCCACAACGTGATTGTTGGTCACAATATATCCATCCGGCGAGATGATGATACCGCTGCCAACACCATGTTGAATTTGCGGCTGGACTGGCTGCTGAAACATGGGTCCGAAGAACTGTTGCAGTCCGGGCGGCAGGCTCTGCATCTGGCCGTCTCCAGTGGCAAACTCGCTGGAACCTCTTGACGTGACGGCGACGTTCACAACGGCCGGGGTGACGCGCGAGGCAACAGCTTCCATCGCTTGATCGAGCGATGTGAGGGCCGCAATACTGCTGTCGTCCATTTTGGTTGCGGCGGCATGAGCACTGTGATTTCCAGCGAAAATGATCCCGCCTAGCGCAAAGACGCCTACAAATGCGGCAGCAAAGCCAATTTGCTTTACGGTTGCAACTAATTGATTAGTTGAATGAAGCATGACGACTCCTTTTCTGGTTGAGGTTGAGGTTAAATCTGAACGATCAGCCAGCCGTTTGCAACAGCAACGGCGGCATACGAAGAGCGTTGATTTTCAGCTACGGTGAAGATCAAGCGCGGAGGCGGGCCATTGACTTCCCACTCCGTCAGCACAATCAACTCAGGCTGGTTCATTGTGGAGCGGTTCTGCCGAGGCCCTTGTTTCAGCAAACTTCCTCGCCGGTCATTCAGGCGAGTCGCTTTCGATGAGATTCGTTGGGGCAATACTGCCTTGACCAGTGTCGGATGGACCCTGGATTCAGGATTGCTCGCAGGCTGAATCACAGATGCTGATAACGTACTGGCCTGCATGGTCAATGGCGCAAGCGGAGTGAAGCTCACAACCTGAGGGCTGCGGGACAAGGCGATTGCACCTGCAACTAGACCGAGAATCAGACACCCCGTCACCACCATTGCCGATCCACGCCGCAGGGTCTCGCTTGGACGCCGCAAGATTCGATGAATGCGCCGCGCCAGTTCCGGTCGTCGCTCCCAGGCGCCGAGCGCCAGAGAAAGGCCTCGACTGACGAGCGTGATTTCGGCCAGCCGCGTAAGGCAAAGAGCGTAGCTCTTTCTGCAGCAACTGGAGCTCAGAACCCGATCGTCACAGGCAAACTCCCGTTCAGCACACAGTCGGTGTTCGACCCAGAACAACACTGGATTCAGCGGGAACAGTACAACGGCGGCCTTCTGCAGCAGGTTGAACCAATCGTCCGCACGGCGCAGATGCTCCATCTCGTGCAAGACTACCTGTTCCAAATCAGTCGCACTGAGTTGATGCAGCAGAGCCTCGGGAAGGAGGATGCGCGGCTGCAAGAAGCCAACCACGCACGGCCGTTCAACCTCCGTCGATGTACAAAGCTTGGCGGCGCGACGATTCTTTCCCGCCTGCAAATGCGTCCGTATGGAATCTGCTGGTTCAATGCAAGTCGCCCGCATCGCCAATCCTCGAAGATGGATGGCGCTCGAAATCAACTGCGCGCCACGCCAGAGAGAAAGGACCGCCCAGACGCTGGCTATTGCAACACTCCAGAGTGGATCGAGGTGGAGCGTGGAAGCCCGAAATACGCTTCCACGCTCGATATGGCTGTCCATCGAAGGCAAGAAATGCAAGAGTAAGAGCAGAAGAAAGACACTTGTCCAAACGACCCATCGTGCAGCCGCACTGAGTTCAGGAAGAATATGCAGGCATAAAGCAACGCACAGGACCAGTATGGCTCCCTCACAAATCGCGGAAACCAGACTGCCTGCCATTGCCGCCGAGAGAATCGGGATTGCATGAAGAAGCGGATTCATCTACTTCTCCTCCATCGTTTCGTCCGGTAACTTCGCAATCGCCACTCGCAGACGATTCAACTCCTCGGGCGTAATCTCCTCGTCGCCCAACAGCGAAAGCAGCAATCGCTCGCGAGAGTTGCCAAAGAACCGCTGCAGAAGATGGCGAACCTCTGACCGGCTCGCCTCAGACTCTGCGACACAAGAACTGTAAAGGAACGCGCGGCCTTCCTGCCGGTGGCAGACGTAGCCTTTCTTCTCCAGTATCCGGATAGTCGTGAGGACGGAGTTGTAGGCCAACTCGGTTTCGGTTGCGGTAGCCGTCACCATGTCGGAAACCGCGCTTTCGCCACGCTCCCAAAGGATTTTCATCAGCCTGAGTTCGGCTTGCGTGAGCGTGATTGATCTCTTTGGAGGCATAGTTTTTGCTGATCAAAGGAACCAGTTCATTGATCTTTCCTGGTTGATCAGACGCACAACTAATCATTTAGTTGCTATCGCTCCGAAAAAAATTTTGGTTTGATGTGGCCGGCATCTGCCCGCAATCGGACGAATCACCGCCAAACGACGGTATTTCAATCAGTTGACAGATTTGGCTCTTGAAAAGGCGAACGTACATATACAGCCGTGCGTCCTGACTAAGGATAAGGTTTGGTGCTGTAATTTGGGTTGCCATTGGTATCAATGTTCTCTTCTCGGTCAATACCGAAAAACAAGAAAACTAAGCATTTCCGTTGGCTTTTCTTAGGAAGCTAACCTAATCTATTGATTCTAAACGAATGGTGCCGAAGAAGGGAACCTGCCTCGGACAGCCTGAAGTTTTCTCTTCAATACTGTAAAAAACTAGGCGTGCCGGAAGCAAGCCAAAATGAGGGGTTTAGCGCACGGCATCGAAGTTTTTCCAACAACACTGAAATTCTAGGGGTACACGATTCCTGCAAAAATGCTAGGAAATGCTAGGAAGCAGCAAGAAGTGCCGCCGCGACGTGCTCACTGGCCGGAATGAGTTTCCATTTCAGTCCGTAGCCGTCGAGTGCCACCTGTGCGGTGAACTGCGACGGTACCTGCCTTCAGAGGTCTTTCTCGGTCGGCCTGACGGCACTGTCACCCGCCAGCGGCGGGTCGGAGGCCGGTAGCACCTGACCGGCGACCGAAAAAATAGTTTGGGGGCTTGTCGCTAAAAACCGTTCAGAACGACACTATTGATATAGAGAATTCAATTGGCATCGGCGGCGTCCAGAGTTGTAAGTCCGGTTGCTATCGCGGGATGCCGTTCTTGGCTCCCATCAAGGGCAGCATCAGGCAAGGAGCCGACCACTCATCCTCCGCCAGCGGCGGACCCTAAGCCGACAGCACAATTTTCTAACGAAGGCGGCGACCTGAGCATCAAAGAGAAACAGCTATTTGCCAAACCTCAAACAGGAGAGGAGACCGTGACAAATTCTCCCACCCAAGAACCGTGCGTCGGCATCTTCTGGCTCCTTGATGACAAACTCATCATCGACTTTACTCCTCTTTCAAAGGCGGAATCCTACGGCACCGCCTTAACGCATTCGACAGGGCACGACGATTACTGGTCGCATCTTCAGGACACTGGTGCAGTGCCAGCCGAGGTTGAGTACGAGCGACCACCACGGGGCCGCGTAGTTTTCGACGGGCGAGAGCAGCGATTTCATCTCCTCGCGGACAAGTGCATCCTCAACCGGCGAAAAGATGTCAGGAAGATTATGGAAGCCATGCATCTGCCACCGAGTAAGACCTCCGAAGGCCGCGACGAGCACTATCGGTGCTTCAACTGCTTATATCCGGCTGTAGAAGACGATGATTGTTGAGTCGGTGGTCGGCGAGGTCTACCCTTCGTTGTTTACGCGGCGGTTCTCAGAAGAAGGCCGGGACGGCATCGAACAACCGGCGTACGCGGCAGCAACATGGCTGCACCAGACCAACCATAGAGGATTCCTCGGCGGATTCCTCAACCGAAGCCCGACCGATGAGGAGCGGGGTATCGCTTAAATCGAGGGATGGATTCTCGGAGTAGTCTGAACAGTGGTTCTCGGAGGCGACGGAGCGGGTGGTTCAAATACACCCATTCCCAGCCTCCTTTTTTCGGGGAAATATGAGCCTGTTTTCTCTTCGCAACGGTGGTCAACTTGGTCTGGTCAATGAGCCGGATTTCGGAGTCTGTATATGGCCGGTCGGCGGAAATGTTTATTGTCAGCGCGGTTTGAAATGGACGACTTTCGGTTTCATTGACAGGAGACCTGCCGATGGCTAAACCAGAAAACCTGCAAATTGACGTCCGTCACGTCCCCGACCTCGCCACAGCAATCGACAACTGGCTAGGCGCTCGGGACAAATTCAGAATTGACTCAAGCGAGGAGTGTCAGCGCGAATACAACACTACGTTATATGACCTCGGAGCGGCATGGAACGAACGCTATTCCCAAGAAGCGGACACTCTGAGAGCTTTCGACTGGTTCAGGCTCGGCCTTATTGCTCCCGAGGAAGAATAGCCAGAAGGCGTTATGCGGACCACCAATCGAGACCTTTTTCAATTCGATAACGGGAAAGAACAACTGTTGATGAGTATGGATGACCTTGCTTGCAAGAGAGAGCTTGATAGAATCTACCCTCGATTTTCTCAACTATGTCCAGCGTTGGCTCTAACTTGGTTTCGGCTGTGCCGGATTGTGCGCCGTTGGTGGAAATCGCCGTTCGTGTATGCCATACGATTCGAAACCCGGAACATCCTTCCTCGCATTCGCTTTCAATCCTCAGAAAGGCCGTATCTCGATATATGTCGAGCACATTCCTATCAAGAGGATGCCAGCGGATGTCTTGTTCCAGATAGACGTATGCGTACCCGCATTCAGGACATGCAAGCTTTATCTGCCAGTCATTCTTGGTTCGGCATTGCCGATGAATGGGCGTTTCATCAAGGGTGGGAAGCGGGAGCAAGGTGGACTGAGAGCACTTCCCGCATTTCACAAACGGAATCATGGCCATAATCATAATGCATCGAAAGCCGGTTAAGGTTTAACGTGCCTTTGAAGTCTCTACCTTTTTGCTGCGCCCAGCCTTGACTCTCGCCTTCCTCGTCCGGCCATCCACACCACCCTTGTCCCAGAGAGTTGACCGGCACTGTTTGCTTGCACACAGCTTCGGATGCTCGACAGACGGAATCCAGACGTGACCGCACACGTCGCAAACGGCCACTTTTTGCATCCGCCAGCCCATGACTTCCATTATACATAATGCCCAAAGCGCATAATGCTCTTGATTCTAAATCGTCATCCGTCTATAATATGTCCTATGGGCATTATGTGTAAAGGACACATCGCATGGAACGCCTCCCAAGTGTGGGAGAGGCTTTGGGTAGGTAGCATTGCCGACGCCGAGGAACTCGCGGTTGGCAATCCCCACCGCATTTCGACGGTCGTGTCGCTGTCCGAGATTCCTGTAGTGGTGAAGCGCAAGGGCATCAACTACCTGCATCTGCCCATCGAGGACGAGGAGCCGGTGCCCGTCCATCAGTTTGACTGTATCCTCGATGTCTTGAGCGAAAACATCCGGTGGGGCACCGTGCTCCTTCACTGTGCCTCAGGCATCTCACGCGCTCCGAGCCTCGCAGCGGCGTACATGGATGCCGTCGGCTGCATGGGTATCGACGCCGCAATCAAAGAGATTCGGAAAGTCCGTCCGTTCATCCACCCATCGAGCGTCCTGCTCAACAGCTTGAAGGAGCATCTCCAATGAAGAAGTGCGCGATTTACGCCAGAGTATCGACGCCCGACCAACGAGTTGACAACCAACTCTATGACCTTCGGCTGTTCGCCCAGCAGCGGGGCTTTGAGGTCGTCTCTGAATTCACAGACGTTGGTATCAGCGGCAGCAAGGCTCGTCGCCCCGGTCTCGACGCCATGCTGCGTGAAGCCCGGAAGCGAAAGTTCTCCGTACTCATCGTTGCAGCGTTCGACCGGCTTGCCCGGAGCACAAAGCACTTCCTCGGCGTCGTTGATGAGTTGGACTCCCTCGGCGTGGAGTTCATCTCAAGGCGAGAGAACATCGCGACCGATGGAGCGATGGGAAGGCTGTTCATCACGTTGATTTCGTCCATCGCGGAACTGGAGGCCGACCTCATCAAGGAGCGCGTCCGGGCCGGGATTCGTCGCCGGAAGTTGGAGGGTCTGCCGGTCGGGCGTCAACCTCTTGATGTTGACCGCGAGTCCATTGTGTCCGCCCGACTCCGTGGCGGCAGTCTCACTGACGTTGCCAAGCGGTATGGCGTCAGCCGCGCCAGCGTGGTGCGGTGGGTTCGCGAAGCCAAGATTTCGAATCCGGCGTTGTCCACCACCATTCACCCCACTCACGAATTCGAAGAGGAGGTCGCAGCCTGATGCTTGACCGCGTAATCGTCAGGTTCAAACAGCCGAGCAGCAAGATGCGGAGCCTTCCAAGTGAGTCTCTCAATCTTGCGCTGACCTCCCTTGCCGACGCCGACGAACTCCAGCCCCTGCTGTGTCAGGCCACCGAGGCGGGACGGGCACTGGCATTCGATGTCTACCAGAATCGGCAAGGCCAACCCTTTCTCATCAACATCAGACAGGAGGAACTATGAAAACCTACGACAATCACGGCAAGGTGGTCGGTGAAATCAACCATTTCCGCACCACCAACGGTGATTCTGTCACGACGAACACGATGCACAACAACGGGCGAGTTGTCAGCCAGACGGTCACCGTTGCCCAGCCCAACGGGAAGGTGAGCACAACAACCACCATTGGCGGCAAGCTGCTTCCCTGAAATGCCTCGCCACGTCCCCACGACCAGAACGCACACAGCCCAGTCGCCGCCTTGACCGAGGGTGACTGGGTTTGCTATTGAGCGACTATCAGAGCCTTTTGGGGATGATTCAGGGGCGGCGGCGACGGCGGATGGGCGACACCGGCTCCAGTTTCTCGTAGACGCCCTCGGCGTCCAACCCCTGAACCAACTTGGACATTGGCGATTCGAATACCTCGCAGATGCGAAGCAGGGTGGTCACCGTTATGGGTCTACCGGCCTCAACCTGTTGCCAGTGCCGGGTGGAGAAGCCGAACGACAACATGTCCTCCTGCGAGAAGCCACGCTTCTTGCGGAGCGCCTTCACTCGGACGCCCAAAGCACGGAAGAACTGGTCTTGATTTGCCACCCCTTGATATGTAAAGATTTACGCGCATAATAACCACGAGCAGATTAGCGCATTGACGGGGAAGGAAGACCGATGAAGTGCATCAAGTGCGGAGCGGAAGTCGCGCCCTCAGCCAAGTTCTGCAATCGTTGCGGGGCAGTGCAACCTGTTTGCCAGCAGTGTGGTTTCGTGCTTCCAGAGTCTGCCGGGTTTTGCTCCCACTGTGGGGCAGTACAAACAGCAATTCGCTTTTCGCCTCCAGCCTATTTCAACCCGACGCGGGTTCCGAACTTGTCGAGAGGCACCTTGTTGAATCGTGGCAAGAAGCTGTTCAAGATTGTCGGACTTGCTGCTGCGGTGATTGTGTTGGTCTGCATAGCCTCTTTGCTCCTACCAGCGTTCCTACGGGGCTTTGAACGTCAACAGGCACAAGACAATTACAACCGAGGATTAGCGTGCGAGAACGGGCAAGGTGTGCCGAAAGATGAAGCTCAGGCAGTCTCGTGGTATCGCAAAGCTGCCGAGCAGGGAAACGCCGACGCTCAGTTTAGTCTTGGAGAGATGTACGCGGGGGGGCGAGGTGGCTTAACGAGAGACGATGCTCAGGCCGTACGTTGGTGGAGCAAAGCCGCTGAGCAGGGAAACGCAAGGGCACAGTTTGTTCTCGGCCAGATGTACGAGTCAGGGCTAGGTGGCTTGGCGAAGGACGACGCTCAAGCAGTCGAGTGGTACCGTAAAGCAGCAGAACAAGGAAATGCGCACGCTCAGTACAGACTTGGTAGTATGTACGCCTTGGGCTACGGTGGATTAGAGGAAGACACCACTCAAGCTGACTTTTGGATGCAGAAGGCTGCGGAGAAAGGGAATGCTGACGCGCAGACTTATATTGGTGGTCGGTATTTGGCCTCGGCACACTATTACAGCAACGAACAGGATGAGGCCAGAGCGGGGCTGGACACCCAACAGGCGGCTCTTTGGTTTCGCAAAGCCGCTGAGCAGGGAAATGATTCGGCTCAGTGGTCACTTGGCTACATGTACGAGGGAGGGTTCGGTGTTCCAAAAGACGCTATACAGGCTGTCTTTTGGTACCGCAAAGCCGCTGAGCAAGGAAATGGCGTGGCTCAGTACAATCTTGGCGTAATGTACGAGAACGGAGAAGGTGTCCCGAAGGATAATTCTCAAGCTGTCTCTTGGTATCAAAAGGCAGCAGCGAACGGGGACACAAAGGCGAAGGCTAAGCTTGCAAATATCAGCGAACCCTCGAACTCGAACCCGACATCAGGTGGACTGTCAGTTGGGCCCGTAACCCAGTAATCTTCATGGCAGAGGCGTATAACACCGTCTGGCTTGGTGCAAAAACCCCTTCCAGCCTTTCCGGTCTTTTTGACCACCCTCAGACCGTCCCCTCCCTCCCGGTCGCTCTGCGGGCGGTCGGGAGGGAGCGGCGGTGAGGGGCGTGTTTTTCCATTCTCCGCCCAAAGAAATGAACCTGACCGGCATGGTCGTGGGCGGCGGTCAGGAGCCGGAGGCTCCGGCGTCCATAGCAGCGGCGTCCCGGTGGAGCCCACGACAACCGGCGTACGGTAATCGCAACAACCTGCACGTTGCTTTCAGACTGAGCGGCGAGACCCCAAAATATCGGTTCCCATCCCCTTTTTTGCCACCTGCTGCAATCAGTCCTCCTCGATGAAGTTCTCCAATGGAGGCACTTCGGGGTACTCCTTCACCACATTGCGTAGCGGCATCTCCCGACGAGCGTAAACCTTCGCACCATATTGACTGATGCGGTGGATGGTGTTGTCGCCTTCGAGCGTGGCGGCGTACCACCTGATTCGCTTGCTGCCTACGACCTCCTCGACTTCATAGGTGAGGTCATAGTCGGGGAGGAGATACACATGCTGTTCCCGTCCATCAGCTAATCGCTCGTACCGACGCTCGAACTGATTCTCCAGCTTCTTGAAATCCCCAGTCCAACACCCGAGGCCGAGAACTGACACGCGAGAGCCGGGGTAGGACACCCTGAGTTCAATGCACTTCTCCTCAGTCTGCATCGCTGCTTTCCTCCGCCTCTGGAGCCGGGTGGCTGTTGGGTGCCGCATCTTCCTCGTCCTTCCAACGCTGCTGCACGGCGGCGTGAACCTCGGCCATCAACGCCCTCCGTTCAGCAAGAAGGCGAACGTGCTCAGCAAGCAACGCGTTCAGCTTCTCTTGTTCTGCATTTAGCGTTCGGTGGAGCCGACGCTGGAAGAGCAGGTCTTCGAAAACATAGTTGGGAATGTTCTTTTCATTTGTATTCATTGCTGACCTCCGGGGTAGATGATTTTGGTCGCGGGCCGACTGGCCTTGATTCGCTCCGTAGCTCGTAATCCACTGGCACCACAGTTCCGTCATCCAGCACCTGAATGACATTCGGAACTCTGTTCGATATTTCCCCTTCGGTGGATGGCGACGACAACGAGACGTGCGTGGAGCCGTCGTCGCCGAACTCGACGCCGAGGCCAAATCGGTCTGCGAGGCAACGAAGGAATATCATTCGCGAACGTGGGCTGCTAAGCATGTTCTTGAGCCGTTTGAAAACACGGATAGCGGCTAGACAGACATTCCCTTCAAGGGGTTCCGCGTTGTCCCGATGTTTTAATTCACCAGCAAGGCCATGGGACTCCGCGTACTGGCTGACCAGCCTATCCGCAGTGCTCCTCGATATGTTCTGTTGCCGGAGCCATAGGCTCCACTGGCCGTTGCGTCCGATGCGGCAAAGCATCTGCTTTCGGCGAAACAGCAACTCGGCCAGTTCGGCCTCCATCTCCAACATCTCGCGCTCGTGCAAGTCTTTCAGACGGCGAGACTGCTCCCTGTGGAACCAGCGGTTCACAATTTCACCCGGCACAAATTTGTCTTCGACTGAGCAGAGGGGGCGGTAGCAGCCGTCATCGCTGAGGAGCATCTCGGAAGGAATATAAGGTTCGTACATTATTTGACCTCGACTTAAATTGCGTGTGCGGGGCAACAATGCCCCTGTAGATGAATCGCGTAGCGAAAAAACTTTCATCAGTAAGTCGAGAAGGATTTCTTTAAGCATGGCGGCGACTGAGAACAGCAAGAGAACATTTAAACGTCACGGCGGATTCCAGCCGCAAGGCCACCGAGTGCCCCCGACGCCGTAACCCGTAATCCACCGTGCTTCTCAGGAGAAAATGCGTGCTGGGGGCATGAACGAGTCTTTTGAAACTTCGATTGAAAAGGGATGTTCGACCAGTGTGTGAATGTTCCGACTCACAGGCGTCCGGGGCGAACGTGACCGAGGGAGACTCGCACCCCCGGTTGCCGGTTGTCATGCGGTTGTCAGGCCGGTTGTCACTCCGGTAGTCATTGAAAACATTGAGGATTAGTCAGTTGTAGCTATATATCAGCGTGACGCCTTCTCTAGATATAAAATAAAACTACTCTCTCACCCTCTCTGAAACTGACTAATCGCCTTTATTATCAATGACTACCGGAGTGACAACCGGGTGACATACCGTGACAACCGGGGGTCATGCGTTGTCGTCGCTGTCGCAGCGGAGCCGCAAACGGCCAGTCCGCTTCTTGCCGGTGACACGTCCGTCCCCGTCATGCTCCTCAATCGTCTCCTCGACAGTGACGCCTGTCTTCGCAAGTGCATCGCGGACCCGGCTCAAGACCGATGAGCCATACTTCCGGTACCAATTCTTCTTCGATGACATATCCTTCCAGCGAATCCAGACACCCGGTTCCAGCTTCTCAAGTACCGTCAGGATTGCACCTGTTGCTTGCGCGTCGATGGCATCACCCAATCCGGCCTTGTAGGCGAAGCGGATGGCTTCCTGCCATTGAACGAATTCGAGGGCACAACGCATCGACTCGATGGTGACCTCGGAGTCGTGGTTGGCGGCAGAAGTGATGTACGCAATGCGAAGAGCAATCTCGCCCAACCGGCCACGGGTCTTTGTGTCCACGTCCCGCCATTCTTCAAGCATCTGGAAAATGTGGCCGGGGATGGTGCAACCCTTTGGTGCCCTCCGAACAGGTTCCTTCGACCACGGCTTATATTTCCACCCCTTGGGTGCAAGGCCATAAACGAAGCGGTCGTACAGGCCAGAAGTAGACTCCTTGCCAAAGGTCTCTGCGAAGTCCTCCGTGTCGTCCGCCTTCAGTCCTCCAAGAATGTTGAGCCGAACAAGGCACACGTGCTCCCCAGTTTTGTCCGCAGCGCCAGCCTCATCTTGAGACCAAAGGGAGCACAAAGTGGCTGGAAGCGAACTACCGGAGATGTTCGCCTTTGCGATGGTGTTCCTAAGTTCATCCTGCGCCAGCAAGCGAGTCTTGGGAATGTCAGGCAGACCCTTGTTGTCATCATCGTCCTTCTTCTTCTTCCCTCCGAAGATGTTGATGAGACCCCTGTCTGAACCCGGCACCGTCCACTTCACCGCGTCAGCATCGTAGAGGTGGATGTATTCGACAGCCCGCTTGATGGTCTCGGACTTTCCGCAGTGGATTGGCCCGATGAGGCATGTGTAGAGTGTTGGCCGGATGTGCTTCGGCTGCGATGTAATCTGCGCTGCGAAGACGGTGAGCGATGCCGGATATGCGAACCCAAGAGGCGTATCAAGTTCGCGTGCCACGTCACCGAGCCAACCGTACATGCACGACTCAGGCATCTCATACAACTTCTGCCGCGTTGACTGCTCCGGTTCGGGCTTCAGCGACTCCCCGGCTTGAGGCTCCGGCTCCACCACGTTGGCTACCAACTGCTCAGCTTCGATGAGTGCATCAACGTCGGCTGTGCCGTTGTCATCCACGCCGTCGTCAATGTAGTCAAGTAGCCACTTGGCCGCGTAATCATGCTCGTCAATGATGCGATGGAACTGTCTGTCCTTATCGTAGAAGTCTTGCAAATCCTTCCACGTCTTCTTTCCGTGCGCTGCACCTTCTCCGCAGTGATTATGACGGCAGGAGAAGCGAGGCCAACCGTTCTCCACGTAGACAATGCTGGAGTCGTTCAGAGGCTCCTCGACTGTATCGTGCTGTTCACCATCCGGCCAACCTTGCCCTGTGTTGCCGGGGCAAAGAATGCGGAAGCCGTCGCGGCGCTCGGTCTCTTCGAAGACGAAGCGTTCACCGTTCTCGCCTTCGTACTTCTCAGCCCATGCTTCAAGACGAGCGTACAACAGGTCACGGCTGAACGGCCCCTCGCCAGTACCATGATTTGTCAACTTCGCATCTGCAATGGGGTTCTCGGCAATGATACGGAGGAGAATTCCCTTGGGGTTTTCGTCCTTACCGCTTGCAGGAAGCAGGATTTCCGACTGCCTGTGCTTCAGGGCTACGGTCTCGGTGCCTTTCATATTCAGGGTGCCGTAGGCCCGAACAAGGCGATTGGCGTCGGGGAAGCACTCGCACTCCACGTCAGCAGTGCTGAATCTGTTTGAAACGATGCGCTGCACTTTCCGAACGATTTCCTTGCCTTCGGCATCGTTCGGAACTTCACAGGGCACCAAGAGATGGCATCCATTGCCTGAACTTGCAAGAACAATGCCCTTGAAGCCGAAGGATTCCAGCCACGTCTTCGCCTTGCACGCCGCATCAAACGAGGCCAGCCACTGTACGTGCGTAGCAATCTTGCATTCGCGCTTCGGGTCGAAGTCGAGCAGGAAAAACCGACGCCACGGGACATCCTGCTCCCATGTGCAGAGTCCACCACGGCTCAGGTCACGTAGACCATGCTTGTCGCCGACCGGGTTGAGGACGTAGTACACATCGCAGTCTTCGTTCAAAAGCTTGATGTCTTCGAGCAACTTCTTGCAACGTGTGTAGCGCCCGGTGTACACGTTGTGCTGTTTATCCCATGCACGGACTTCGATAAGGTCGCCCTTCTTGTACAACGCCATCAACGCTGTTTTGATAGGCTCGGGGTCAACGTAGTTCATCAGTGCTTCAAATTCGTCAACCGTGAGTATGTGGGGAGTTGAGTTCGACTCGCTAGAGTCCGGGCAGAGGATGCCCTCAGAGGTAGTATTCATATCTATTCCTTTTGGCCGTGCGTTAGGCCGTAAGTTGGTTTCTACCCCGGTTTCTGTAGCGACTGGATTTTCACGTGTGACTCTTCTTTTGTGGAATACTTCTGCCGGAAGGCGCAGAAATCCCATCAACAATGGAGAATCTTGCTGTGGAAATCTCTTTGCGAGTGTTCAGGATTTATCGAATACAAATACCGGTTCGAATTTGAATGGCGAACCCTTACGAGTTCCCGGCATCGCGGCCAATGCAAGCCGTAATGTCTCGATATGCCGGAACCCGCATTGCTGTGCCAGCCAAAGGAAGTCCTCCGTCAGGTTAGGATAGCTGGCGACATCGGCGATATTGACCGCGAGTACGCCCGAGGCAGCAAGCGCAACATGCGCGTTCGAGAGGGTCGCGCCTAAGAATCCGTTGAGCCACGCCTCTCGCGTCTTGAACTTCATGAAGCTTTGCGTCGGCTCCGATGAGTATTGTTCAGAGTTGTAATAAGGTGGACTCGTGAACGCCAACTGAATCGACCCTCGGTCGGGCACAAAGTTCTCTGAGCCTATTTTGTGGAGTTCGACTTCGGTCGGCTCACTACCCAACTGCTCCGCCATCGCTGGCAACTCTGCCGCTATCGCCGTTAGCCCGTCGAACGTCAACGACGCCGGGTCGGTGCCGATGTACTTCCGCACACGGGGTGACGCAATTGCTCCAAGGAGCCGCCCACCATACCCACCAGACATATCCCACGTCACCCCGCCACGCTCGGGCATGTAGCGGTCGTAGAGGCTTGCAGCAGCCGATGGCCGGAAGTTGCTGACGGCCTGAGTGCCAGATACAGTCCTGATGGCTTTCCGCAGGTCGCTCTCAGATTTGAGCGCCCCGTACCGCATTCGTCGTGCCAGCGCATTCTGGAGCCGCTCGTCGTCTGCAAAAGTGTCCAGCGGTGACAACCTTCCGCTGCACGGCACTGACCATGCGTGGGGAAAGTAGTGCCACGCGAGGGCGAGACCGTGCATAGTCTGACCGACCACATCGTTTGTGATGAGCCGGGTGCGGTCGTACGTCAACAGCAGCCGCATCTCGCTCCACTTTTCATCCAACGTGAGGGAGTAGACGGGAAACCCATCGGAGCGGACTTCATCGAAAGAAATAGCGTTAGTCGCCATTAAGCACTTTCCTTATTCCAGTCAATGTACCGAGTCTTTGCCTGACGAACGATAGTCACATCGCACCCGGACTTTGCTGCCAGTTCCTCATCACTCATGGCAGGGTCCGCCTTCGCCATCTCGGCGATTCCGAAGTGCATGTCCTTGCAGCCGCCGCATGGCATGGGCGACGGAAGAACCCGAAGAGAAGCGACCGGCTTCTTCTGACTCTCGACGGTTGGGGTTACGGAGGATGCCGCCTTCTCATCAGTCTGAGTGTTCAGTATTTTTCCCCACCGCTGTTTTTTCATGAGAGTTACTGGAGTGATTGTGTGCCCGTTCGGTCTACCCTTTCTTTCACCTTGTTTACTCCCGCCACAGCCAATCTTCTCTAGTACCCACCCGGCACCACGCACACTCTCTCCGGGCTCGGAATTCAATAAGTAACTTTGGATTTTGTGAAAACCCATCTCCCGTGCGATACGAGCACAGGCACCATACAGGAAGCTGCAAGCGTTGCGGCGTGGGTCGGTTTTGTCAATGGGTGACTCGACTGCAACCCTCGCAACCTCAAGCGTCCGCCCATCATCGAGACTGCGGCAAGCGGGACGCATACATATCGCCGCACCGATAAGTTTGTCGCCAAGAGCCACACCAATCGAAAACTTGGCAACCCGCAGGGGCGAGTGGTGCCTATGCAGTTTGTCAACCAGTGCATTTGCCTCTCGCAGGTGGAGTGGTACTACCTTTAACCGGTTATCGTGATGTTGGTTGATTATCTGGCGTAACCACGCCACTTGAAGGGTTCCCTTGGGAGCGGCGGTGTCAGGTGCAGCCGGTGTTGCCGCCGCTACCGCATCCTCGTGTGCCTTCTCATAGCCAGCAATGATGGTCTTCGCTTGTTCGCTTCCATCTTCAGCAGCACGCCCCAACTTCGCCTTGGCATCTGCAAGGTCTTTTGCAGCCTGATTCACGGCGGCAGTCGCCGGGTTCGTTGTGTGCCGTGAAGAACCACGACCATTCCCGCTGCCTGTCCCATCAGGCGCAACCACGCCACCCAACAGCTTCAACGTCTGATTCTGACGACTCTTCCATTTGCGATATGTTGCTGGGTCAACACCGCTGGCTTCGACGTATTCAGTCCAAGTCTGAGCCGGTAGCTTGTGCAAGTCGCTGCGTGCCCCCTGCTGCTTGTTGTAGCGTCCCTCCATCTCCAACAGTGCAAGGTATAGTTCGGTTGCTCTCCGTTTGAACCCGTCTACATGCCGCTGACACCGGACGGCACGGTCTTTTATGTAGGCGTCTAACTCAACCGCAGACATCGCTTGGAGGCTTTTATCACACAGCCGAACTTGTGTGACAGTCACATAAGTCGGTTCGGATGCCGTTCCCACACCCGTCTGAGGGTCAGCAGCCCCCTCGGACGGTGTGACAGGCGTGGTGGTCAGTTCGTTGACGTTCATCGGATGCGTTTTTTCTTGGTGCTGAGGCACACTTCACGCGACGGCATTTTCAATGCGCGTTGAGAGCCGTGTGCCCCGGTTCAAAGTTGTGTTGTGTGGTCGTTTGTTACGCGACCTAAGAGCATTCCGCAGAGGAGGTCAAGCCGCGTGCAGCTAGGAGGGGTATTCGCGAACCCGGATGTCTACCGACCACTCGGTCGGGTCACCGCCCTTCGCGCTTCCCAACTGAAGGCGCTTCCCCGCATCCCACGGCTGACGCCCGACCTGCTTGACGAAGCACGCCACCTGCTGGCAATGGCAGACGCGGATAAGGTTCCGTGCCCAGTCGAGATGAAAGGGTCGTGCGCCGTGCCCGCTTTCGCCGCCAACGATAAGCCAGTCGATGCCCTTCAAGTTGACATCGCCAAGGTCTTCAAGCAGGGGTTCCGCCGACACAAACCGGACAGCGACCTTGGCTGCTTGCAGATGGGCGATGCGAGGGACGCCGTACGTCTTGTCTTCGACCGACACTCCCCACCAGATGTGCGGTGCCTTCGCCGCTGAAGCCAGCTTCGAGTTCAGCAGGTCGCGCATCCGTTCAGACCGCTTCGTCAGCACCTGATAGGTGTGCCAGTAGGCACGCATCATGACCTCGGCTACACGGACAATGTAGTCGTCCTCGATGTCCTTGTGGAACAGGTCGGACATGGAGTTAACGAAAACCTTGCGGGGCTTTGCCCAATGCAGCGGTTCATCCAGTTTGTCGGGAACAAGGCGCAGGTCAAATCCCTGTTCAAAGGGGTGACCGGCTACCCCGCGAAAACGTTCTGAGAAGGTGCAAGCGTAGCAGTGCTTGCAGCCGGGGCTAATCTTGGTGCAACCCCTCGCGGGATTCCACGAGGCGTCCGTCCATTCAATTTTTGATTTGTCACTCATATAGATTCTCCATGTGACCGCGTAGAATTCTCCGTGGTCTTGGTTTGGGCACCGTGTCGGATGCCGGGTTGATTTTTGGCAACAGTTCTCCTAGTGTCTGGCGCACTCCGTTTTCGAAGTGTTCGCCAAAGCCGTCAAGTGTTGTGTTGTCGCCGTTGTGTTACGCCTTGGGTTTCGGCTTCGGTCCTGACTTCCGGCTGATGCTTAATCCCGCCGCGACAGTCAGGACGCGCCAGCGTGAAACCCTAAGCGTCCGGGCGACCTGTTCGTAGGTCTCAGCCGGGTGGGCAACGACGTATCGTGCCACTCGCTGATTCATTGCCGCTCTTGCTTTGGCTATGTTGTCCATTCCGCCTCCCGGCATACTCCGGTTGAAGCAGCCTGTTCGATTGTGGTTTCAATCGAACGAAGGCTGTTGTCGTTGTGTGTTCATGCGCCAGTAGATTTGTCCGTATGACCAACCAACTGTTTTTAGGATAAGGAGCGGGGAGCCAAGTTTGATAGGACTCGCAGAATCCGGCCTTCAAACTGGAATAAGTTATGACCGTCGATGAATACCGGGATTTCCTTCTGGCTGTCGTCAATTCTCACGACCGCTCCGCAAGGGAAGGTCTGCGGAAACGATTTGTACGCCTCTATCGTGGTTGGTTTCCAGACGACATGAAGGGCGATGGCGCAGAAGAGGCTGTCCGCACCTTGATTCTTGCGTATAGTCCACGGCAGATGTGGTTTTTTAAGGACGCGCCGATTGTTGAGAACCCGCAAACTGAATTTGCACTGCACGTGGCAATTCTGCGAGACAAGCTGAAGTCAATCTGGATTGCACGTGGAGAAGTTGAGACTGCGGAATATCGGCTCGAAGAACTCAAACAGGATATGCGGGCATATCGTCGTGGCAAGAAGGGTGGTCACGAGGTTTGGCGTAAGCGAACGCTCGATGCATTGGAATGGCTTGGCGAGGATTTGTCGCGGCTACTGACTTGTGCCAATCCACTGTGCAAACAGGAGACGCGCCTCTTCTTTCGTCAGCATAATAACGATAGATATTGCTCAAATGAGTGCAGCAGTAGCGCCCAGCAACAGAAAAGGATGGAGCGGAAGGCGGCACCTTCAAAACCATTCACGCGGTCTGACGATGCGCGAGTGAAGATGAGTGAGAGTGCGAGACGACGCTGGCGAAATGAGGGGAAGAAGACCGCCTCTCCGAAGAAGGCCAAGAGCGCGAAGAAGCGTGTTCGATGAGAACCTCCTGCCATAAGCTGATATGTCCATACCATACTTGCCGAGGAGGGCACAGAGTACAGTTCCGCTATACCGATTGGGCGAAGACCATCTCCACGCCCGCCCCACGTTCCGCAGCCGGTACAAGGCAAGTAGAGTAAGCCGCAAAACCAAAAAAGGGCGATGCCCCTACTGCGGGGAGCATCGCCTTTCGTTCGTCAATTCGGAGGTTTCTGGGACAGGGGTTGCGAGTTGTACCGCCCAATAGAACACGGGAAGCACTCGCTCAACAACGGCCAGACGTTCACCGCTGCGGGCCGATAGTAGGTACTTCCAGATGGTGTTGCCCCGGCGCGTGTCCCAAGATTGCCCACTCTCAGCGGTCTCAGGCGACAGCAAACTTAACCTTCGCCATCTTTGCGTGCAGGTCTTTCTTCTGAAGCACTGCCATGTAGCGCATCGTGCTCTGTACGTCCTTGTGCCCCATCATGCTCATGATGTCTGGCATTGGGACGTTCTGGCGAAGCAGCGTCGTGCAAAACGTTGCGCGGAAGCAGTGTGGGTGAGCCTTCACCATGTCCACGTCCGTCTTCTTGAAAATGGCCTGTGTGTCTTCCCATAGGTGTGTCAGTGGCTTGCCCGACTTGGTATGAAACACGAGCGGGGTCTTCGAGCCGGTAAGCATCTTCTGCCGCATCAACTGCGCCCACAGTTCAGGGTCGGCAATAGGGATGTCCCGGCAGTGGTGTTTCTTCGGGATGTAGTTCCATTCGGGGCGCGGTTGAATCTTGATGTGCGGCTCGTTACCTCCGATGATGTCCACCCAACGCAAGGTCTGAATCTCTTGTAGGCGCAGACCGCACTGGAGCAACACGGTAAAGAGCAGCTTCTTGTGGCCGGGACACAACCGCCAAAAGAGAGCCAAGTCTTCGTCCTCCAGTGCCACTGGGTCTTTCAAATCGTAGGGCGGTGAATCCTTAGTAGTCAGGAGCGAGTTGACGCCGTTGAACTTGAGGAACTGACGAAGGTGAAGAAACTTGTTGAACCGTGTGCGGTCGTCGTTGCCTTGCTTCTTCAACCATTCATTGATGTACTTCTGACACATCTGCCGCGTCACTGCCGCCAGCGTCTTCACCTTGCACGACTCTTGGAACTCTTTGGCGACCAGCCTCTTTGCTGCGATGGTGTCGGCGTGGGCTCCGCCGTCGATGAAATCTTGTATCCAAGCTTCGAAGGCGGAATGTAGAGTACCGACTACCTTGGGCTCCCCTTCCGGCTCTTGGACTACACTACCGCCGTTGGCGACCGTTAGAAGTTCCCCACGCTTCTTCATCAACAGACGCACGGCCTCCGCCGGGTCGTTGCCGACCGGCTCCCATTTGCGGTTGAAGAACAGGCAGTAGTTGCCGTCTTTGATGGTTTGTTCGCCGCCCGGTGTGAGGACGGCATGGGGCTTGATGCGGTTGTTCGGATAAAACACCGCCTTGCAATAGCGCCACCCTATCGGCAGCTTAGTGTACTTGTAAAGTTGGACTGTACGGTTCGCCAAGGTTTCTTCTCCTGAAACCAAATACTTGGTTTGGAGAAACCTCAAGGCTATCTTTTTGCAAAAATGTTAGGAAGACTGTTAGGAAGCCTTCTCAACCTGTTGCAAGCCCACTTGAATCAATACTTTATGGGACTTTTGGTGCCGAAGAAGGGACTCGAACCCCCACACCCTTGCGAGTACGTGGACCTGAACCACGCGCGTCTGCCAATTCCGCCACTTCGGCACATTCCACAGTTCCAGCTACTCCGCTGAAACAGCAGCAGGTTTGAGTTTCGCAAATCTCTCCCCCGCTGTCAAATCCCAGCCAGTTGCCAGCGCTGTGCTTAACAACTTTCCGAAACCAACGACAAGCTCGATTCGCTCACCTGCCCGGGAACATCATCATCCAGGGCGACAATCTGGAGGTGCTCAAGGCTCTGTTGACCCGGCCCTCAGCGTCTTCATTCAGATTCGAAACTAAAAAGCCGAGGGCGCCTGACAATATTCTCCTGCTTTTGGCACGGGAATTTTAAATCCGGATCGCGCTGGCCTGGATCTGATCCTCCGGCAAAAAATCACATTTTGAACCGAATCGAGCGATCGCCCGTTAAACTGGAAGCGTGATGGAAATCAAGGAATTTATCCGCCGCCTTCCCAAAGCTGAGCTGCACCTGCACCTGGAAGGCACCATTCTGCCCTCGACGCTGGTGGAGTTGAGCGCGCGCCACGACACACAACCGCTGAACCTGGCCCAAGCCGAGGAGCTTTATCGCTTCAAGGATTTCACTGGCTTCCTGGAATCCTTCAAAGCGGTGACGCGCCGCCTGGTCGCTCCGGAAGACTACGAACTAGCCGCATGGCGAATGATGCAGCATCTGGCCGAACAAGGCATAGTCCACGCCGAAATCTTCATCGCCGTTGGCGTCATCTACCTCTGGCGCAATCATGATCCGGCGGCCTTCGAGCCTATCTTTGCCGGATTGGAGCGGGCGCGAGAGCGCGCTGAGCGCGAGTTGGATCTCTCCATATATTGGATCTTTGATGCCGTCCGCCACTTCACCCTGAAAGAGGCCGAGCGGGTCTTCCTGAAGGCCATCGAACTCAAGCCGTCCCATCCCTCCATTATTGGAATCGGACTGGGCGGGGACGAGCGCCTCGCCGGCTCTCAAGCCTTTGCCGCAATCTATGCACAGGCCGCGCAGGCCGGCCTCAAGCTTACCAATCATGCGGGCGAAACCACCGGCCCGGAGGCCATCCGCGAAGCCTTGCAGATTGGCAGCCAACGCATCGGTCACGCCCTGTCGGCCATCAACGACTTCCATCTCCTTCAGGATTTGAAGGAGCGCCAGATTCCTCTGGAGTTGAATCCTACATCGAATCTGCGCACAGGCGTTTGCCCCACGTATGCCGTCCACCCGTTGCGGAAGTACTTTGACGCCGGCCTGTTGGTATCTCTCAACTCGGATGATCCTGCCTTTTTCGGCTCTGATCTGGCCAACGAATTCCTTTTGGCCCACCGCGAACAGGGGTTTACGCGCGATGAACTCTGCCAACTGGCCGCCAATTCCATCCGTTCGAGCTTTCTGCCCGATATGGAAAAGACGAAATGGCTGTCTCGTATCGACGCCATGCGGTAGAGTGAGTCAGTTGCAATGTGGTTCTTTCCTCAGCGCCGCGGATGTCCATCCGATGCACGAGGGAATCGCCCTCCGAAGGGCCATCGGAATCAAGATCGCGCATTGGGTTTGACCTCTTCCTCGGCCGCCCGTATCATCTAAGCAGGGAGTTGTGCGCGGAGCCATTCTGCCCGCTTCCAGGCGCGGCCTTTTGGGCCTGACCTGTTGTCCCTTATCCGGCGGGGTAGCTCAGATGGTTAGAGCGACGGATTCATAACCCGTAGGTCGGCAGTTCGATCCTGCCTCCCGCCACCAATTAAATCAACAATATACGCTGGGATCTTGAACTCAGTCTCACCCCTAGGTTGCGCGGGGGTTGACGAGCAGATCGAAGCTGGCGTTGGCTTTGCCGCGCCTCCGCAAAGCGACACGCCCATCGCGAACCATCGAATTGCCGCGGCTATAGCGCAGACGCTCGCCGAAGTCAGCAGCGAGGAGCGTTTCCTGCTCGCGTCGTATTATCTTGATCGGCGCACACTGGCCAGCCTCGGCCGTCAAATGGGCGTGCATGAATCCACCTCTATAAACGGGTAATATCGCCGGTCAAGTCAGTAAACCTGTCGCGAGACTCCAGAGCATTCTCTTCAATCGACCTGCGTAGGCCAACGGTTCGAACCAGAGCGGCAATAGCGGCCACTGGAATGCCAACTGCCAATCCAACAGCCAAAGGACCGAGGATGACTTCCATGCTTGCATCTCCTTTGACCAAGAAAACAAATGACTGAAGCTAGAACGGGTTCGTCGGCATCTCTTGCAAGAATTTCTGCAAGAAACTGCAGGCGCGGCGTTCTAACTAAAAGAAAGGCCTGGTGTGTGTCGATGGGAAGTGTACCCAATCCGAACTATAGAACGCTATAATCGACGAAAACCAAGCCAAACTACCGACAGGTTTGAGGGTATATTACCGATGAGCGATGATCTATTGCCAGAAACACTTGCTCCACAACGCAGCGAGCGCGGCTTTTGGGCGTTGATCGTTACGCAATTTCAGGGAGCCTACAGCGACAACATTCTGCGCAACCTGCTGCTGTCGATGATCGTCGGCATGGGCCTCGCGGGCAATGAGCGATCGAGCTTTGTCTCGCTTGTCACCTTCCTTTTCTCCATGCCCTTTGTGCTTTTCAGCATGACCGGCGGCTGGCTGGCGGATCGCTTCAGCAAGCGGCGGGTTACGCTCTGGACCAAAGCAATGGAGATCGGCGCGATGACCATCGCGACCGCTGGCCTTGCGCTTCATTCGCAGCCGATCACTCTGGTGGCTCTGGGACTGGTTGCTACGCAGGCGGCTCTCTTTGGGCCCTCTAAGTACGGCCTGCTGCCGGAACTGCTGCCCGCCAAGCGCTTGTCCTGGGGCAACGGCGTCATTGAACTGGGAACCTTTTTGGCCATCATTATTGGAACCATCACCGGCGCGTCGATGGCGGAGCATTTTCATGGACAAGAAGTGTATGCCGGCTACTTCCTGCTCACTCTCGCTGTGATTGGCTTCTTTACCAGCCTCGGCATCGATCGCGTTCCAGCAGCCGCGCCAGAGAAGAAATATCAAATTAATTTTCTTGGCGATCTATGGCAGCAGATCAATTTGATGCGCCGCGACAAAGCGCTTTTTCTCGCCGTCCTCGGCAATACATATTTCTGGTTTCTGGGTTCGCTGCTCTTTTCAACCATCGTTGTCTATGGGCCGGATGTGCTGCACGTTGGGCAGGCCAAGACTGGTTACCTGAATGCGGGGCTGGCCATCGGCATTGGCATAGGCAGCATGATTGCTGGCCTGGTCAGCGGCAACAAGATTGAGTACGGACTGATTCCGCTCGGTTCGATAGGAATGACCGCAACCGGCCTCGCGCTGGGCGGAATGCACTTTGGCCTCGTTGGCTCAGGCGTGCTGCTTGCGCTTCTCGGCTTTTGGGCAGGCTTCTTCGCGGTCCCTGTCAACGCTCTGATCCAGCATCGACCGGCGGAGACGGACAAAGGCGGCATCATCGCCGCGGCAAACCTTCTTTCGTTTGTGGGCATCGCGATTTCATCAGGCGTATATTTTGTCTTCACGGCATTCATACATCTCAATCCGCGTGGAGTGATTGTTGCCGCATCGATCATCACTGGCCTCGGCACGGTCTATGTTTTGCTGCTGCTGCCGGAGTGGTTCGGTCGCTTGGTTCTGTTCTTCCTGACTCATACTGTTTATCGCGTGAAGGTTCTTGGGCGCGATAACTTCCCGGACAAGACAGGCGCGCTGCTGGTCTGCAATCACATGTCGTTTGTCGATGTTCTGCTGCTGATCGCCTCCACCGACCGGCCCATTCGTTTTCTGATGTACAAGGGAATCTATGACAAGAAGTGGCTCAAGCCTTTCGCCAGAGCGATGAAGGCGATTCCCATCTCCAGCGAACAACGGCCCCGCGAGATGATCCGCTCGTTGCGCACGGCCAGCGATGCACTGCGCGACGACGAGATCGTCTGCATCTTTGCTGAAGGGCAGATCACGCGTACCGGGCAGTTGCTTCCCTTCCGCCGCGGCCTTGAACGCATTATGAAAGACGTCGCCGTACCCATCATTCCCGTGAATTTGGACGGCGTCTGGGGCAGCATCTTCAGCTTTGCACGCGGGCGTTTTTTATGGAAGATACCGCGTCATATTCCGTACCCGGTGACTGTAAGTTTCGGCAAAACTATGCCGCCGGCCTCTACCGCCATCGAGGTTCGCCGCGCCGTGCAGGAGTTGCAGGCCGAGGCCTTCCAGCAGCGCAAGCGGCGCATGAAGACACTGGATAGAGCTTTCATTCACACGGCGCGCCGGTATCCATTGCGCTTTATGATGGCCGATGGAAAGACGCCCAAAGTCAGCTTCATCTCAGCGCTGGTCATGGCCATTTATATCGCGCGCAGGCTGCGTCCGCAGATCGGCGAGCGGCAGATGATTGGACTGTTATTGCCACCTTCTGTCGGCGGCGCGCTCACCAACTATGCGCTGATGATGATGGTCCGGATTCCTGTGAATTTGAATTACACTGCCTCCAGCGAAGTAATCGCCTCCTGCGCCAGTCAATGTGATGTTGATGTGGTTATCACCTCAAAGGCATTTGTCGAACGCTTTCCCAAGCTGGAAATTCCAGGGCGCGCACTCTTTCTTGAAGACGCATTGCAAGCGCCGCGCATCGCTGAAAAACTCATTTCCCTCGCACTCGCATGGCTCGCGCCGCAAGGTCTGCTGTACAAGGCTCTTGGCGCAAAGCGCAACGCACCCAAGAGCGCCATGGACAATCTGGCGACAGTGATTTTTTCCAGCGGCAGCACAGGCGATCCGAAGGGCGTCATGCTGACGCACTTCAACATCACATCGAATATTGAGCAAGTCTCTCAGGTTTTTATGCTGGGCGGTAGAGACAAGATCCTCGGCATTCTTCCTTTCTTTCATTCCTTCGGATTCATGGCCGCGCTGTGGATGCCGGCGGTGAACGGCATTGGTGTCGTCTACCACCCCAACCCGCTGGATGCGCAGGTCATTGGAGAACTGGTCGGCAAATATCGAGTCACTTTTCTCATTGCCACACCAACGTTTTTGCAGGCCTATATAAAGCGCTGCTCGCCGGAAAACTTCGGTAGCCTGCAATATGTTCTCGTCGGTGCGGAGAAATTGCCGGAACGTGTTGCGCTGGCTTTTGAAGACATCTTCGGCATTCGTCCGCTCGAAGGTTACGGCTGCACGGAATGCTCGCCGGTGGTCACGGTCAATAGCCGCGACTTCCGCGCGCCGGGCTTCCGCCAGGTGGGCGCGCGGCGCGGCAGAATCGGTCATCCTCTTCCGGGCGTCTCGGTCAAAGTTGTCGATCTCGACAGCGGCGAACCCGTCGCTCCCGGCACTCCAGGAATGTTGCTCGTCAAGGGACCGAACGTGATGAAGGGCTATCTGGGCAGGCCGGAGAAGACCGCCGAAGTTTTGCGCGATGGTTGGTACACGACCGGCGATGTGGCGATGATGGAAGAAGATGGATTCCTCACCATCACCGACCGCCTCTCGCGCTTCAGCAAGATTGGCGGCGAGATGGTTCCACACATCAAGATCGAGGACAAGCTGCATGAGCTGGCCGGAGTGACCGAGCAGGTCTTCGCCGTAACGGCGCTGCCCGACGAGAAAAAAGGAGAGCGCATTGTGGTTATCTATACACTCCCAGAGCCGAAGGTGGCGCCGATCTTGGAGAAGTTCGCACAGTGCGATCTGCCCGCACTGTGGAAGCCTCGGTCAAATCTTTTCTTTCATGTTGACTCGCTGCCAGTGCTGGGCACAGGCAAAATCGACCTGCGCGGCGCGAAGGCACTCGCAGGTCGATTGGCTGAAGAAGTAGAAAGCAGGCCGCGTTCAATGGAATCATGAACGGCCAGCCGGTCTAGCGCTCGTGCTTTTTCCAGTGGAGCATGTGGTGGTCGTCAACAGTGATTTTGGCGGGCAAGGTCAGGCCGCAGGTCTTGCAGATCAGCACGTCGCGGCCGATCTCCCAGTGGGTGCAGTCCTTGCATTTACAGATGAGAAGTTCGATTTCCTTTTTTTCGCTCATTTACAGCCTCCTGAATTCGTCTTTGACTTCGCGCACGAAATCGGTGAAGCGGGCCGTGGTAATGATGTTCGGCTGCCAGCAGAGATCGCGTTCAATTAAATTGTACTGCTTGATGATGTGGGAACCGGGCGGGGTGGCGCCGTCCTCTGCGGGGCCGTGTCCCATGAGCCAGAGATGATCGGCCACCGAGCAGGCCGCGGTCACGTCGTGGGTGACGACAATGATGGTATTCAGATCGTCCATGTTGGCGACGGTCTCGATCAGCTCGCAGGTCTTTTCCAGCATGATGAGGTCGAGGCCGGAGAAAGGCTCATCCATCAGCAGGAAGTGTTCGCTGCACAAGATCTGCTGAATGATGGCGCAGCGCTGGCGCTGGCCGCCGGAGAGCTGCGCGGGATAGAGGTTGTACTTGTCCTCCAGGCCGAACTCTTGCAGGAAGGTCATCACCTTGTCGCGCGCGGCGCTGGAGTTTTTTTCCTTCTTTTTGGCGCCCAGCATCAGGTTGCCGAGGACGGTGCGGTGCTCGAAGAGTGGATAGCTCTGGGCGACGACGCCGACTTCGCCGGCCATCACCGGGCGATCAAAGCCGTTGACCGAGACGCGCCCCGAAGTGGGCGCGTGCAGGCCGGCGATGATGCGGAAGAGCGTGGTTTTGCCGCAGCCGGAGGGGCCGAGAATGCCTACCACCTGCCCTTGTACGCGGCCCGGAACAATGATGTCCTTCACCTCGGCAGTGACGTTGCTCAGCACCGGGCGGCCATCGTACTCCAATGAGACGTTGTCGATGCGGAGGAGAGTTTTACCAAAACTGTAATTGGGAGTGGCCATTAGCTTCTCTCCAGGGTCAGCGCCGCATAAGGGCACAGCATGTTCTTGGCCAATCCGATACCGTAATCCTGGAGCAAGCCGAGCAGCAGGATGGTCAACTGAATGGCGAAGACGGCGGCCAGGCGGAAGTGATGATTCTGGTCAAGGAGGATAGTGCCCACACCGCCCTCGGAGCGGACGATCCCCTCGACCATGGTGAGCATCATCCAGCCCATCGCAGCGTTCTGGCGGAGGACGTCGAAGACCTGGTCGATCTGGCCCAGGACGATCACCTCCCAAACCACGCGCCACTCGCCCATGCGCAGCGTGCGCGCCAGGTCAAACTGCTCCTTGGGGATGCCGTTGATGACGTCGGCCATGCCGGTGACGAAAAAGACGGAGACGGAAAAGACCAGCAGCGAGAGCTTCAGTTCGTGGCCGCTGCGAGCCATCAGCGTAAAGAAGAAGGTGAGGCCGACGAGCGATAAAAAGCGCAGCTTGCTGAGCAGCGCGACGACGGGCCGGAAGAAAGGCATCACCGTGGCGTAGGCCAGCAGCAGCGTCACGATGGTTGAAACGGCGATGGCCTGAATGTTGAGGTAAAAGCTGGTAATCAGTTCCGCGCCCAGGCCTTGCTCCCATAATTCGTTGAAGGCGCTGAGAACCTCGCTCGGTTTAGGCAGCAGAACAAAGGGACTGAAGATCCATAACAGGATCAGCACAGCGATCTGAAAAGCGATCAGAGCGCGCACGGCGCTCTTGTTCAGGACCGCATTGGGAGAAAAGACAGCGACTACGTGATTCATTGCTTACCTACGGATACATGTAGAGCCGGTCTCCAGACCGGCTGTAGCGCGGGCGTCCCCGCCCGCGCCTGTTCGGTGCCAATTATCGAATCAATCGGTCACGGCACTACTGTCCGATCTGCGTGATTTCAACTCTGCGGTTGAGTGCCTTGCCGCCGGCGGTCGCGTTGGA
>Ga0181520_10002824_pt1 | contig 31587 bp, 23 predicted proteins | sample PEATcosm2014_Bin_29_FD_132451 | JGI IMG/M metagenome (GOLD analysis project Ga0181520, IMG submission 132451) | Peatland microbial communities from MTU Mesocosm Facility, Houghton, MI, USA - PEATcosm2014_Bin02_30_metaG | ecosystem: Environmental > Terrestrial > Soil > Wetlands > Peat | place...
AACACAACGACAAGCCCAAGCCGTTCGTGTGGACGGCCAGAGCCAAGGACATTCTTGAAAAGGTCAAGCGCGCCCGCACCGTGCTGGATAATGGTTAATCTGTTCGCCGCAGACCACTAGCGTCGCAGGGGCGCTTTTCAAGGAAGCGATGGGCGGCAACGTTGCCGCCCAGAAGTTCTGGCTGCAGTCCCGCGCCGGTTGGCGCCCGAGGCCGGCTCTTGAGCCGGGAGCAACCCAGCCTCCGCCGTTCATTGTGGCGATGGACACGGGGGCGCCACAACCATGACTCGGCTGAAACCTCCGCAGTGGAGAGTCTTCCGGAGCAACGCTCGTTTCCGAGTGCTGGTTGCCGGACGCCGATTTGGAGAGACGTTTCTCGCGACCGTGGAACTCTGCCAGGCGGCCTGGAATCCAGGCCGCCTGGTCTGGTACGTAGCCCCAACCTACAAACAGGCGAAGCGTATTGCCTGGAGACCCCTCAAGGAACTGACTCGGCCATATTGGAAGTCCCGGCCCAATGAGTCCGACCTCCGGATTGATCTCATCACCGGCGGCGTCATCTGTCTGCGGGGCGTCGACAACTATGACTCCCTGCGCGGTGATGGTCTCGACTTCCTGGTGCTGGATGAATATGCGTCGATCGCCTCGGAGGCGTGGTCTCAAGTCCTGCGTCCCGCACTCGCCGACAAACGGGGGCGAGCGCTCTTCATTGGCACCCCCCGCGGCTATAACCATTTCTATGACCTGCACAAGGAAGCTCAGAACAGGCCCGACTGGGAGGTGTTCCAGTTCACTACGGAGGAGGGTGGCAACGTCACACGAGAGGAAATCGAACAGGCAAGCCACGAACTGGACGAGCGCACCTACCGGCAGGAGTTCCAAGCCAACTTTGAGAACCTCACTGCCGGGATGGTGTATTACGCGTTCGACCGCAGACAAAATGTCCTGCCGTGCCGCCATGATTCGCGCTTACCGATCTTCTGGTCACTCGATTTCAACATTGATCCTATGTGCTCGGTGATCGGGCAGCGGGATGGCGATCGAGTGAACATTCTGGCCGAACTAGCGCTGCCGGAATCCAATACGTACGCGGCTTGCCAGGCGTTCATGGACCGCGCCGGGCCGTGGCTGTCGGCGCACCGGGTGGGCGTGCAGATCGACGTCTACGGCGATGCATCGGAAGATAGTCGCAGTACTTCGAGTTCCCGAACGGACTGGCAGATTGTCAAAGACTTTCTGGGACGGTACCCATATCGCGTCGCGTACCATCACACCAAAGCGAATCCGCCGGTGAAAGACAGGGTCAACTGCGTCAACGCGCTGCTGCGCAATCAAGCGGGTGAGACGCGACTGCTGATGGATCTGGGCTGCAAGGAGTTGATCCAGGATTTTGAGCGGGTCCACTGGAAGAGCGACCCACATGGGAACGCCTTGGCGGAAATAGACAAGTCTGATCCGAAGCGTAGCCACTTAAGCGATGCTGCCGGATACATGATAGCCCGGGAGTTCGGCATGCGGCCGGAAGCGGGGGCCATGCTCGGAATCATGCAGTGACATCAGGCAGGAAGCGGCTTGGCGGCCGACTTGCGTTCGAGCCTGAACAGAGCGTCCATGAATGTGTAGTTAATGCCTGGAGAGCAGGGGCACATTCATGGACGACCGGTTACAGACAGAAATTGCGGAACTTTGGCGGATGCGCACGGACGCGTTACGCAGCCGTTACCGCGAGGTGTTCGGCGAAGAAACAAAGACCGCGCACAAAGAACATCTGGTGAGGCGGATCGCCTGGCGGTTGCAGGCTCTGGCCAACGGTGATCTTTCCGAGCGGGCACGCCGCCGTGCGCTCGAGATCGCCGACGACACCGACCTCCGCACGACGGTGCCTTCCCAATTTGCACAAAGGCAAGCCCAGCGCTTATCGCTCGATACCAGGCTGCCCGTTCCCGGCACCCTGCTGACCCGCGTCTACCAGAACCGGACAATTGAGGTGAAGGTGCTCGCAGACGGCTTTGAATTCACGGGCGAGCGCTATCAGTCGCTCAGCGTCGCGGCGCGCGCAGCGACGGGCACGCGCTGGAACGGTCTGGTCTTCTTTGGACTCGCCAAGCGCGGGGAGCGCCGACTTGGGCGGGAGAACCGTCGTGCCATCCGGTGAAGCCGCTCCCAAAAAGTCCATCCGCTGCGCCATCTACACTCGGAAATCGACCGAAGAGGGGCTGGAGCAGGATTTTAACTCGCTCGACGCCCAGCGGGAGTGCGCTGAGGCTCATGTTATGAGTCAGCGCCAGGACGGGTGGATGCTGCTGCCCCAACGCTATGACGACGGAGGTTTCACTGGCGCCAACCTGGAACGGCCGGCCTTGCGGCAACTGACGGCGGACATCGAAGCCCAGCGCGTGGACTGTGTACTGGTCTACAAGGTCGACCGGCTCAGCCGATCGTTACTCGACTTTGCCCGGTTGATGGAGGTTTTCGACAAACGTGGAGTGACCTTTGTGTCGGTCACCCAGCAGATCAATAGCCACAGCCCGATGGGCCGGCTCACCCTCAACGTACTGCTGTCGTTCGCCCAGTTCGAGCGGGAGATCATCAGCGAACGGACTCGGGATAAGCAGTCGGCCGCCCGGCGAAAGGGGAAGTGGACGGGCGGTTTTCCGGTGTTAGGGTACGACATGGACTCGCAGGCACGCCGCTTGATTGTGAACGAGACCGAGGCCGAGCAGGTCAGGAAGATCTTTGCGATCTTCCTGCACCACAGCTCGCTGGTGACCACCTTAGAGGAGACCCGCCGGCACGGTTGGACGTTGAAGAGCTGGACGACCCGGAAGGCCAAGCCGCATGTTGGGAGGCCCCTCGACCGCCTGGCACTGGTCAGGTTGCTGAGCAACGTGCTCTACATCGGCGAGGTGAACCACAAAGGGAAGGCCTATCCCGGTGAGCACGAGGCCATCGTTAGCCGCGCCATCTGGACGAAGGCGAACGATCTACTGAAGAGCCGTAGCCGGGGAGCTGAGAAAGTGGAACGCAATCGGCACGGAGCAATCTTACGGGGCCTGCTGAAGTGTGCGAACTGCGGAAATGGGATGGTGCCGGCTTACACGACCCGAGGCAGTCGGCGATACCGCTATTACGTTTGCGTGAAGGCCCAGAAACAGGGCGCCAAGGCGTGCCTAGGGCAAATGGTAACAGCGCAACGGATTGAATCGGCAGTGGTCGAAAAGCTATATGAGCTGATCGCCAACGAGGATTGGCAGCACCGACCGGATGCATTCCCGCAGAGCCGCGCAGACTGGGATGGACTGGAGCGCGACCAACAACACGTGTTCTTGGAGCAGGCTGTGAATCGCATCCTATACGATCACAGCCGGGAACAAGCTGGCATTCAATTGAGCCACTCTGGGCATGGCCACGCCGGTGAAGAAATCTTTGTTCGGGTTCGAAAGAAGGCGTGGGAGCATTTGTCGCCACCGCCAGCGAAGGGCGAGGCCCAAATCAAGCTACGGGAAAGCCGCCTGCCTCGCCTGAGCCGGTTGATGGCGCTTGCCACACGGTTGGAAGGACTATTACAGGACGGAACCGTCAAAGACTATGCGGATCTGGCGCGGTTAGGCGGCGTCTCTCGCGCTCGCATCACCCAGATCATGAACCTGCGGAACTTAGCTCCGGCCATCCAGGAGCAACTTCTATTCCTGTCGGCGGAGGGTGGGAAGAAGGTCAACGAAGCGATGTTGCGCAGAATCGCGAACGAGACGGACTGGCGCCGGCAGATGGAGATATTCGATGGGGTGCGGAGTCCATTGACATCAGGCCGTTCCGGCAGATCCGCCGGGGCCGGACCGGCCTGCAAATCATGTGGCCCGGGCCACCAAGGGAGCGAATCGACAAGGGACTCGCAGGGGCGGCAGAGAACAACCTCTGCCGCCCCGCGATAGGTAAGGCTTAGTCAGACAGCGAATATCGGCGCTCGCCGTTGTCGCTCTTAGCCGAGGTTACGGTCAATTCCATCCTATTGCCCAGGGTTCCGGACAGAAAACCACGGACCGAATGGGGCTGCCAACCGGTGGCTTTCATCAACTCGTTAAGCGTCGCTCCCTTGGGCCTCCTCAGTAGACCCACAATCTTGGCGGTTTTGCTACCGGGGTGGGCTGTATCAGTCGCGTTGCGTACGGTGACGCTCTTGTGCGGACGAGTCGCTCTCCGAGCCGATTTGGCTTTGGACGGCCGAGCTTTGGCCTTCAGTGGCGTCACATTCGCATCCGTGGCGGGTTTGGGCGTCTGGGAATTCGGCGCAACTTCGACGTTGTTCTGTCCTTCTGCTACCGTGGTGTTCATCATTTTCTCCTGTCGCGGTAGTTACCGCGGTTCACCACAGTCATCACTCCGGTCGAACGAACAAGCAAGGGGCTTCTCAAGAAGAATTGGCACAAGGCGATGAAAGAGCGGTCCCAGCGCATTGTCGGGCCGGCCGACGCGAGCATTGCCTCGTCGTAGGTACCTTGACTTCCGCGTAACCTGCTTCTTCATTGCGACGCCAATAGCTGCTTTACCGTGGAGTCGCCCTCGGATCTGACCAGTTCGTATTTCGGTGCTTCCGTCGGGCCGCCCCTGGGAAACGTCGGCCGGTTCCCCAGCCGCCTCATTCCCGGTTCTTGTGCCGGTTCTACACTGTTCGCCGAAACCGATACGATTCCGCCCCGGTCTCGATAATGTGCGCCCGGCCGGTCAGCCGGTCCAGCGTCGCCTTGCACAGCCGCGCATTGAGAAATGGTGGCGGCCACTGTCCCAAGAGAACGGAAAGGCTATTAGTTGCTCCTGGTGGGGGAGGGAGGAGCATATCACTCCTCTCAGGGTAAGTTACCGCGACGTGCTCAGTATCGACCCGTTTGGTCCGGTTCAATCGGCCAGCGAGCAGAACGGCTCGGTGGTACGTTGCGCGCAGCCGGCGGGCCTCTCGCCACTTTCTTGTGGCCCTGAAGCAGACACAAGCACCGACGAGACTCCCTTGACGCGGCCACGTTCCGCACTAATAGCCTTCAAGCGGGTACTCAAGCGAATCTTGGAGCCGTCTTTCCGCAGAAAGTCCTGAACCAGGCTCCCTCCAGCCGTCTCCCCTTCAACTACGGCAATTACCATCTGCAAGCAGGCCGATCGTTGCTCGGGCGACACCAGATCCCAAACGTGCTTGCCCAGAATCTCAGCGCGCTCATAGCCCAACAGTTCGCACTCTACTTCGTTGGCGCGCAGGATGACCCCGTGCACGTCAAGCTCCTGAAAAGCTACGGGCGCCCGGTCAAACACGTCAGTCAACTCTTGCTCCCGCCGTTTCAGTTCCCGTTCACGTTCGTTCAAGGCGCCTGCAGTAATGCCAAGTTCCTTCGCGAGCTGGCCGATCTCATCCTTCCCCCCCGGTACGGGTATCATGGGCAACTCGTGAACCAAAAGGTGGACAAAGTTTCGCAGTCTCCCTAGGCGCCTCGTTACTCTCCCACCAACGCGCAGATTCAAGACGAAGCCGAGGATCGGACAAACACAGGCAATCACAATCGCCGTCAGGAAGAACTTCGAATACACTTGCTCCTGTTGCGAAAGCCGACGACTCAGGAACCGGTCCTCCTCGGGATCTATGGCTTCGATCTCTCTCCGCACATCTCTCATTGAACTAAGTTTCTGCTGGAAACGCTCGCTGCCCTGCGGAGCGAGTGTCTTCGTCCCAGGCTGGCTCGGCAGTCCTTCTCGAAAGGACGACAGGGCAATGTGTTCCCGATTGATGACATCTCGCGCTTCCACCAGATGCCTGCTCTCCTGACCGTGAGACGCTACCCGCGCCGCCAACTCGGAAACCACGGCCAGAAGCGATGTTTCCGATCGTGAGTGTCCTGCCAGGAGATCGACATTCCCGGTTACAAGATAGGCCCCGAATTGAGACTCCATTTCCAACAGCAGTATCTCGGCTCTCTGGGCGCAAAGACGAACCTCGATTGAATCGTGGACCCACTCTTCAGCCACGCGACGGCCAGCAGCCATGGTCGAAATCAACCAGACCATGAAGAGCAGGGCGCTCAAGGGGAGAAGCAAGATGAACAGCCCTTTGACGCGAAATGACAAATCATCAGACCATCGGCTGAATACGGCGAGCTTCATACTGTTAGTCAGGATGACGGATTCGGCCGTTGGATCCAATACATGAAATCCTCCGAAGTGGCCATGGCGACTATGTAATAACCTCTGTATACCCCGTGAGTGATTCTCCGCGAGTGCGCGACATACACACTGCCACAGCCTTCAGTTATATACGTTAGGCAATCCAGGCTGACCAAAAGCAGCGTAGAAATGCAGCAGATCGCGGCCGATATCCTTTCTGCATGAGAGTCTTGATCATTCTGCTCTTTGGATTTCCCCTGCTGGCGCAGGTGAACCCAGCCGCGCCTGCTTCGTTCGTCACAGCGGCCGTGCCCCTGCCCGCGGCTCCGAACAAAATGACGGACCGCTCGCTGCGGATGGTTGAACCACCCCGCACCACCCCGCCCGGGCGCACGTTATATCGCTGGTCGGTGGCACTTCTGGCTGTGTCTGACGCAGCGGACGTCGCCTCAAGTTGGCGTCGTCCCGAAGCGAATCCCGTGGTGGCTGGCTTCGGATCGACTTTTGGCGGCGGGTCGGCAGCGATCAAGCTGGGGCTGGTCGGATCGTCCTTTCTGCTGGAGCACCTGATGCTACGGCACCACCCCGATCTGTATCGCCGCGTCGCGTGGACGAATTTCGTTATTGCCGGCGCACAGGGAGCGGTGGTGCGGCACAATATCAACGTGCAGTGAGGGATCCCCGACGACCGCATCCTGGCGGCGCCGCGGCGCCGCTTTACGCACTATTTGTTTCTACATTTGGTTAATGGACTGCCCCAGTAACTGCTTTATCGTCTATGCGCCGCTTAGGATCCGTATAAGTTCAGCGGTCTGTCCTGCTGGTTTCGGATGCGCGGATGCGGCCCACTAGCTTGCGCGAAGGGTCCATCAACTGGGGTGGAGACGCCCGTGCTATTTACGTCCCGCTCGATCTCGCCAAACCAGATTCTCCACCTGATTGAGCCACGAAGAATAGGTCGAGTGACCTTCGGACGCGCCTCCAGGAGGTCTCGCGCGGCACCAGTCGATCGAGCGGCTGAATCAATCTCATCCCAGATCTTGTCCACCAGGCATGCACCACGAGCCGGCCTTTGTTTTCCCGGCCATTGCGCGCCTTGAAGTCCTATCGGCCGATCGGACTGTCCTGGGATCACTTCCGAGTATGCTATTCAGCCTGTTGCGGCCTCAATACTAAATAACCCGGATCGTAACAGGGGAGAGTATGAATCAATTACGACGTACTAAGTCGGTGTTGGGACTGCTGCCTGTAAGTATCGAGGTGTGGTTCTTCACGCCGCGATTGGTTGCCGAGTCGGCGTGACGTGCTGTATTTATGCAGGATCGCTAATGGTGGAGCACTCGGACCAACAGCAAAGAGATCATCAGGAGGTTCCAGGTCACTACCGCGGCCAACCAATAATTCAGCACAATAACTACGCGCTGCCGCCTGAATCGCAATGCGGCCGCCAACAGGATCAGGGCAAACACTTTCGAGATAGCTAGCCCTGTGACTGGGCCCCATTGCATCGTGCGGCTTACGAACTCGTTGGCTTCCGCCGCACCGGCTCGCAACCCAATCATAGTCGTGAGCACATCTAGTGCTTGCAGGGAAAGGAATACCCCGAAGGATGGGGAGGGGAACTTGTAGCGCGCCCGGTTCCCTGGAAGCAAGATAGTCACGAGGCTTGCCTCCGGCTGCGGCGTGGGCTCGACGGTTGGTCGCCGGCAACCAGGGAAGCTATTGCACGCAATTCTGCAATCTCCCCCGCGCCAATGAGCTTCCGTTCCTAGTAGCGCACCGGCCGCAGCCCACAGTGACATCGAAGGTCATTAGAAGTGAGAGTAGGTCGGGATTGTATTCGAGTGTGTGTTCAAGCATCCGCTCCAACGCGTCAGACTGCGAAACGCCGTCATTCAATAGTCGGTCCAGGTCTCCGGCGGCATGTAGCATTTGGGAACCAAGAGCTACAGCGGGTTCACGAAAGTCCAACTCTCCCGTGAAATCGCGATACGGTTTGAATTGGCAGCCTATGATATCCGCGACCACACGCAGCCTCGGAAGTCTGCGCAGCAAGGCTGCTCCATCCGCCGCACGCGACGTAAGCGTTTCACGCTCGGCCTCGGAAAGTGGCCCTCCCGCGCACAGGTTAACGACCGTGTCCCGAGGTAGATCGAGGAACCCAATGTGCGAGAGCATGGCCGCCGCCTCAAACTCCCAGTTGCCGGGCAGCCCAAGTCCCACTACCAGATGCCGGACGTAGTCTCTGAGCCGATAGGCGCGGGTGAGGAGAGCGGACTGCTCGGCGGGCAGGTCTACCACGGCACGGAGAGCCGTGGACTGTTCTCTCCCCAACCTAGTCGCTCGACTAGTGAGAGGCTTCATGACTTCCATAAACTCCCCCAAGCACGCAGCCACACGAGTTATGCAGAATGTCGGTGATCCCCGCGACGAGGAGTATCAACTCGCGCTCGCTCGGCTGGCTCACCCGAGATGCCCAGGGACCGAGAGGAGGGTAACGCAGACCTCGCCGGAAGAGGCACATCCATGAAAGCGTTTGACCAAGAATGCCCACCACAAAAACACGGTTGAGATTCGCGATGAGGGGTTCCCCGAACGCGATCCCTGCCAGTCCTACCGACACAGACAACGGCACGGCTATCGACGCGCTGCCCAGAAACAATAATCGGCACAAAGCGCGAGTACCCGGGTAAGGCATGTAACTGTTGTGCCGTTCCGTCAGCAGCAATAAGAGCCACAGCAGACAAGCCATTGTCTCGATCAGCACCATCGCATCTTTAGCTTATCGTTCGGAGAGTTATTGGCCTATACGGCCGATCCCGGAATACCGCAGCCTCGACACCGTATGGCCAGAGGTGGTATCCCGGCCCTTCTAGGGGTTTCTATGGATTCCGCTATCGGTACACGGCGCGCGTTCGTAACACGCCTCGTGGACGACCGGCCCCCTCAGGGAGAGGACCGCGTCGACCACCTTACACAGTTCGGCGCAATCCGCGTTTTTCGGCAGGATCCCGTCCGCTGCGTTGGCTAGCTCACGACGACAGATTCCAGAGTTATCGAATGCTGCCGATATCAAAATGGTCATGACCTTGGGGAAAGCCCGCCGTAACTCAGCGATCAGCGCGACTCCGGACTGCCCCCCCAGATTCAAATCTGCCATGACCAGGTCGGCCGGCGAGTCGTTCATCTGCGACAGGGCCTCTGCCGCCGTGCCCGCTTCACGCACCCGGTATCCAACGGCCTCCAGCATCTCCCGATAGATCGAGCGAATCTGCGGCGAATCATCGACGAGCAGGATCGAGGCCTTCGTAGTCCCAGCCAATACCGATCGCACCTTCGCCGCCAGTCCATCGGGTGTGAAGGGCTTCGGCAGGCAGGAGACTCCGGGATCGAGTATTCCTTGATCCGCCAAGATGTTCCCCTCGTACCCGGATACGTAGAGCACCTTGGTCTCGGGCCGAAGTATCTTAAGCTGTTCCGCGAGTTCCTTCCCGTTCATTTGGGGCATCACGACGTCGGTAAGCATGAGGTGGATCGGCCCCGGATGGTGCGCGGCCAGCAACAAGGCCTCGCCGCCCCCGGCGGCTGCCAGGACACAATACCCGCATTTTCCCAACACCGCGACCACCACTTTGCGGACTTCGTCCTGGTCCTCCACCACCAGGACAGTTTCCGATCCTCGCAAGGTACCGGAGACAGAGGGGGCCACGGTGGGAGGGGGGGGCGCGAGCTTAGTCTGTGGCAAATAGATCCTGAATGTGGTCCCCTTTCCCACCTCGCTTTCCACCAGGACTCCTCCTCCGCGCTGCCGCACAATACCGTAGACAGTGGAGAGACCCAAGCCCGTGCCCTTACCTTCACCCTTCGTGGTGAAGAATGGCTCAAAGATGTGCTGCCGCGTCTCACTGTCGATCCCGAACCCAGTGTCGGCAACCGTCAGCAACACGTGCGGCCCCGGGTTGATCCCCGGGCACCCGGCCGCCATGCCCTCGTTCACTTCTACATTTTGCGTTCCGATCGTGAGTCTCCCACCAGTGGGCATCGCATCCCGGGCGTTCACTACCAGATTCATCAAAACCTGGTGCATTTGTCCCTGGTCGGCCATCACCGGCCGCAGTGACGGTGCCAGTGTGGTCGTCAGTACGACGTCCTCCCCCACCAGACGCTGGAACATCTCTCGGGTCCCAGCTACCAGATCGTTCAAATCCAGCGGCCTCGGGTCGATGAGCTGCTTACGGCTAAACGCCAGCAGTTGCTGCGTCAGGCTGGCGGCCTTCCCGCCGGCCTTGCGGATCTCGTCCAGCTTATCCCGCAGCGGGTCGCCTTTCTGCAGCGCGCTGAGCAGCAGATCGCTGTAACCATTGATGACAGTCAGCAAATTGTTGAAATCATGAGCCACTCCTCCCGCGAGTTGGCCAACGCTTTCCATTTTCTGTGCGTGTTGAAATTGTTGCTGGAGCCTGGAGCGCTCCTCCTCAGCCTGCTTGCGCGCGGTGATATCGCGGAAAAACACAACGGCGCCCTCGCCCTCCTCGAAAGTCACCGGCACAGCGGTGACTTCCACATCGAAGGCCGTTCCATCCAGACGCAGGTACCGTCCCTCCATGAGCGGCACAGCCTTCCGCTCTTCGCACAACAGCCGCACGCGCTCGGCAACAGCAGTGCGGTGATCGGGATGGACCCTATCCACCGAGGCTTGATCGATAAGCTGGGCCGGGGACTCCGCTCCAAACATGGCGAGGGCGGCAGGGTTGAGATACCGGAAGTTGCCGTCGACTTGCACGTAGATGCCTTCCGGCGCCCCCTCGACGACCTGGCGGAAACGCTTCTCGCTCTCATATAGCTGAACTGCGGCTTGTTTACTCTCCGTGATGTCACGATTCAAGCCGATCATGCGCGTGGCCCTGCCGTCCGCATCCCGTACCACCATCCGATTGCTCCTGACACATTTGACGGCGCCATCGGGACACACGATCCGGAACTCGATGTCGTATTCTCTCTCTCCTTGGAGCGCGGCCCGGATCCCACTATTGACTGCCGCAAAGTCGTCTGGGTGCAAGCCATCCAGCCAGGCTTGATGAGTCCTCTCCGAAGAAGTCCTTGAAATGCCGTACAGCTCGAACATCCGGTCATCCCACGTAACGGTGCCGGCTTGGATATCCCAGTCCCATACTCCCAGTTGTGCGGATGCCGCAGCGAGCCGAAGCCGTCGATTGGTGTCCCGTAGCGCCTCCTCCGCGAGCTTTCGCTCGGTGATGTTGCTAAAGATGGCAACAAAATGCCCTTCCCTGGGGCTATACACGGAGACATGGAACCACTCTCCCAAAGGTGCCACATAAGTTTCAAAGACCTCAGGCTTGCCGGTCGAGGCCACTCTGCCATAGATCTGGAGCAACTCTGGATTGGCCTCCCGTATGCCTGGGATGAGTTCGGTGACTTTCCTGCCGAGGGGACCCTTCAGTCCAGTCAAAGGTTCGAAGGCATCATTCACGGCCAAATAAATGAAGTCCGATGGCTGGTCGCGTTCATACAGCATCCGGCAAAAGGCAAACCCTTCTTGCATATTCTCGAATAGCGAGCGATAGCGCTCCTCACTCTCGCGCATCGATTCTTCGGCCCGCTTGCGCTCGGTGATGTCGCGGGAGTATGTACAAGCGAACCCTCTACCGGCCGATTCGAAGTACTTGGCCGATATCTCAACGGGAAATACCCGGCCGCCTTTGTGCCTGTGCCGGGATTCAAAGAACAGAGATCCCGAGGATCTGAGATCTCTCCAGGTCGATCGCCAAAGGTCCTCGGAATAGTCGGGGTCAAGGTCGAACACGGTCATTGCAAGGAGTTCCTGGCACGAATAGCCGATCTCCTCACAGGCCGATTCATTGGCGTACAGGATACTGCCCTCGGAATCGAGCCATAGGACTGAGAATGGAGCCCGATCCATGGACGACTGGAGGATGTTGGTCGACTCCCCCCCAGCCCACTGGCGTTCGGTGATGTCCTGAACGAACGGTTCGCCGCCTGGCGCGGGTCTAATCAACGAGGGCACGCCGGCCTGCGTTCTCCCGGTTGACTGTCCACGGCCATTTACCTTGTTGCGCCGGGCCGCGGACGGCGGGAAGCCAAGCTCGCGCTCGAGATCGGCAATTCGTGCGCGGAGTTGCTGGTTTTCGTCCTGCAGCGCATGTTCAGCCGGGTTTTCTCGATCGTAGTTCATTGCAAATCAAGTCTCGATCAAGTGGTTGCGGATCGCGTAGCGGACCAGATCGCTGACAGAGTGCAGATCGAGCTTTGACATGATATGGGCACGGTGCGTTTCGACGGTTTTGACGCTGATGTGCAGAACCTCGGCGACCTCTTTGTTGGATCTTCCTTCCGCCACGAGCTGGACAATCTCCCGCTCCCTTGGACTAATCTCGCTGGGAGGCCCGGCGCTCTGGCCTCCCGGCAGGGCGCAACTGTGCAAGTAGCCCTGTAAGACCACCTCCGTCACCTTGGAGCTGATGAACACCTGGTGGTGCGCCAATGCGCGCACCGCTGAGAGGAGGCTCTCGGTTACATCGCTCTTCAGAACGTATCCTCGGGCCCCGGCGGCCAGCACGTTGCGTACCAGTTCCTCGGATTCGTGCATGGTCAAGATCAAGACTTCGATCGCCGGATTGTCTTTCAGAATTTGACGGGTTGCCTCCAAGCCGTTCATCTCCGGCATGGCGATATCCATAACCACAAGATGCGGCTTCAAGCGCGCCACTTCAGCCACGGCCTCCCGCCCGTTGGCGGTTTCCCCGCAAACCTCCAGGTCGGGCTGCGCCTCAAGCATAGCGCGCACGCCGTGCCTCACGATTTCGTGGTCGTCAGCAATCAGTATGCGAAGTGTTTTCATTCGATCTAACCAAAGGCAAAGTTATGGTCAACATGACCCCGGCGGGCGTTGACTCGATACTCACGCGCCCACCGAACTCCCGCGCCCTCTCCCTCATGCCCAGGAGCCCGACGCCGGGCACAGCGCTGCCGTTCGACCTGCCGTGTAGAGTGCCTTCAATCCCCCGGCCGAAATCGCGAATCGTCAGGCGCACCTCTTGAGGGTCCTGCCCGAATTCGATAACAGCGCGAGCGCTTCCCGAATGCCGGTGGATATTGATGATGGCCTCCTGAACGATCCGAAAGAGGGCCAACTCCATTTCACTATCCAGTCGCACGAAGTCGGCAGGCACCTTCACGTCGATATCGAGACCGGCGCGTTCTCCGAAACCTTTGGTAAATAAGCGGACGGCTGTGATCAGGCCGAGTTCGTCCAGGAGCGGAGGATGAAGCCCATAAGAAAGGGTCCGGATCTCACCGGCACACTGTTTGGAGAGGGCCGCCGCTTCCGACAGCAGTTGCTTTTGCTCCTCGTTCGATACCATCTTGGCCACACGACCGATAGTGATGGTGATGCCGGTAAGCAGTTGAGCTGTGCTGTCGTGCAAATCGCGCGCCAGTTTTCGACGCTCTCTATCCTCTGAATGAAGAACCTCGAGGGACAGCCGGCGAAGTTCGCGATTGACTCTGTTCTGTTGCTCCTCGGCTTCCTTTCGCTCAGTGAGATCGAAAAACAGAACAATCGCTCCGGAATAGCATCCGTTTGCGTCGAATAGCGCGGAGGTGCTAATGACGCCCCATATCGCTCTGCCATCCTTGCGGCGGCACTTGACTTCATGCTGCCCGGAGATTCCCTGACCGCGGTGCTCCAGTTGCGCCCGAACGACCGCCACGTAATCCTGATCGACAAGCTGGAGCACCGATTTGCCCGCCAGCTCCGGGACCAAATACCCGAACAGCTCGGCCACCCTGCCGTTCGCGTAAGCAATTCTGCCTTCGCTGTCGATCTCCAGAATTCCCTCCGCCGCGGCCTCAACGAACCCGCGGAATTTCGCCTCGCTTTCTCGCAACTCCTTCTGGGATCTCTTCAGGCTGGTAAGGTCCAGAATGAAGCAGATCCACTCCAGGTTCGGCTGGAGGGCTGTGATTGCGCTGCCAATCAGAACGGGAATGCGCCGGCCGTCTTTGTGGCGGTACTCCAGCTCGAATGGTAGACTTATGCCGGTTTTGAGCATAGCTTCCATCGCCTCGGCGCTCCTCGCGCGGTGCTCGGGCGCCACCAGATCGGTCCAAGTCAGCTTCCGGGACAGGACATCTTCGCGCGAGCATCCGGTCAGGTGGAGGAACGCGTCATTGGCTTCGATAACGATCCCCGAATGCACGACGGCCACGGCCGCAACGTTCGACTCGATCATCCGGCGTGCCTGCTGCGCCGACCGGATTGCCTCCGATTGGGCCCGTTTCCACTCCGTTACGTCCTCCTGAACGGCAAGGAAGTGTGTGACGGCGCCTTCCGAATCTTTGATCGCTGAAATCGACGAGGATACCCAATAAAGTTCGCCACTCTTCTTTTTGTTGTGAAACTCTCCTCTCCACTCCCCTCCGTTTAGAATCGTCGCCCAAATCTCGCTATAAACCTCCGGGGGCGTTTCGCCGGAGTTCAAAATCCTCGGATTCTCGCCTGCTACCTCTTCCGCGCTGTAGCCGCTGACCTGGGTAAATTTCGGATTCACGTACTGGATACGGCCGTCGAGATCGGTAATCGCTATTATCGCGGGGCACTGCTCCACGGCTCGAGAGAGCTGCCGCAACCGGTCTTCCGTCTGTTTGCGTTCGGTAATGTCGATGGCGTTACCGATATAGCCATCAAAACGGCCGTCGTCAAGGAACTTCGGCGTGGCGCGATTCAGGATCCATCTGTATTCGCCAGCGGCGTTCCGAACCCGGCACAACACTTCGTAGGGCGTGTGGCGCTCCAGGCCAACCCGCGTGACTTCGAGGACGGTGGCCCTGTCTTCCGGATGGATTATCTCCCCCGCGTCTTGGCCCCGCGCACGGCCGGCGGACAGTCCCGTAGCAGTAATAAACCGTTGGTTCACGTAGGTGGTATTACCGTTAGCGTCGGTAATCCAGATAGAAGCCGGCACGGATTCCGCAAGGCTGCGAAACATGGACTCGCTCGCTTTCAGCGCATCTTCAGCTTGCTTCCGTTGTGCCTCCCGATCTACTTCCCTTTGATACAGCTCCCTGAAATGTGCAGCTCTTAGGTGGCGCCAGATCAGCCCTGCCAGCAGGACAAAGGCTATGACCATCAGGCTGACCGCTGCGATCAGGTTCTGCGGGCTTTCCTGGAGGGAAGCCGGCGGCTTGTCCTGGTCCACTTTGACTATAAGGGCCCAGTCGGCTTCCGGCGCAGCCCGAACGCCAGCCCGAACCGGAACACCGCGGGTGTATTTTGGTTGGACAATGCCTTGGAAGCCGAGAGCGCCCACGGCCGCAAAGGGATTCGAGGAAACTACTCTCTGCCAACTGAAAGTTCCAGTGCCGTAGGCCAGACGGACTAACAGCGTACCTAACAGGAATCCGCCGTTTCCGAGCACCACCGCACGTTTCGACCACATATGCCACTATTCCAGTAGTAGTGCAATCCCTAATTGTGCTGTCACCGGCAACCTGGACGGCGAGGGAAGAAAAGGCCTGTGATCTCCGCAAAAGGCGCTCATGCCCCTGTACGGCTATACGAACTAGAACCGTCGAGCCAGTGCGGCTTTTGACTCCATGATTCTACTTAGTATGGTAACATTTGTGAGAGTTAGAATTGGACCGGTAGAACCCCTAACTTCGCGGGGATGAGTAGGTAGTAACCCTATTGTGTCGGGGGTATTTATAGTACTAAAGTACTAAAACGTATACCGATTCGAAGCTATCGGTACAGCGCGTTACCGAATTGAGGCCGGGTTTCGCGGTATTGGATTCGCGGAAATTATCTGTAACCCTAGTTTGTGGACGAAACGACGGCAACTTTCTATGTCGCCGATCGAGGAGGTTCCAGTGCCGCTCCCAAAGTTCGATGGCTCCAATCCGGACCCCGCGTTCGAGTGGATGTTTGAAGTCCACGTCCCGGACCGAGTGCTGATTCGGTACCGGAAGAGACTGCTTTCCCCGCTTGAGGAACAGTCCCTTGAGGTTCACTTGGTCCTTTGCCCGGTTTGCCAACTTCAGTTGGTCGACCTGCCGCTTCCCGATCCCGGAACCCTGGTATCCTGCTATGCCTGATCATCACCCGATTTCGGCAAGGGAAGCGTTATAGTCAGCCTGGTTCCAATGTCGGTAGACGTGATTTCCAGGGTTCCCCCGAGTCGCTCCGCCCGTTGCCGCATCCCCAGGATGCCTATGCCAAGCCGGAAAGGCTCCTTCTCGTGTGGAACTGAGGTGGCACGAAGTCCGCGGCCATGATCCAGCAGATCCAGACGGATTTCGCGTGAATCGCGCTCCAGCCGGATTTCGGCCAGCGCGCCTCCAGAGTGGCGTTGGATATTAGAGAGGCCTTCCTGAACGATCCGAAAAATGGTCATCTCCAGCCCTTGGTCCAGGCGGCCGAAATCCGGCGGAATCGTCAGTTTCAGTTCAATGCCGGTGCGCTGATGGAAACCCTGCGCATAGTTCTGCAGGGCGCCTCTCAGGCCAAGATCGTCCAATAGAGGCGGATGCAGCAGGTAAGAAAGCGTACGGACCTCTTGGGAGCAGTGACTGGCCACATCGATTGTTTCCGATAGCAGCTTGCTTCTTTGCGATGGCTCCAGGTCGGCATCGCGCAGAAGTCCCAGATTGATCGATAAGGCCGCGAGCAATTGGGCGGTGCTTTCGTGCAATTCGCGAGCGATTTTTCGCTTCTCGTAATCCTGGGATCGTAGGAGATCGATGGAAAGCTGTTGAAGCAGCCGATTCGTCTGCTGATTCGCCTCCGCGGAGCGCTTCCAAGCCTGGTGGCTGGCTTCGGCTCGTTTCCTGTCTGAAATATCCCGGATGACGCTCAGGGAATAAATCTTGCCGGCGGCCTCAAGACCCGCCGTATGGATCTCGACCGGAAACGTGGATGAATCCGCCCGCACGTGGAGACTCTCACGAGTTTGACCGGGGTCCGTCGCTGCGGGGACGGCCTCGGGCGCATAGAGGCTGCCGACATTCAAGCCGATCAAGCCCCGGCGGTCGCGGCCATAGGCTGCGGCCGCGGATTCATTGGCATCCAGGATCTGTCCGGCCTCGTCAGTGAGGAGAACGATTTCATCGGAATGGCAGCCCGGCGCCTGCGATAGTGCCAGGTGAATCCGGTCGGCGCACTCCTCTGACGGTTCGACCATCGGAGAACTCTTACCATGATTCTCAGTCTGCATACAACAGCGGAGGGGCTTCCTAACGCCCGGGCGTCACCCTACGTCTTGGAATCGCCGGGCAGTTTCACGATGTTCAGCCAGAACTCTCCAGTAGAACGGACGACCGCAAGGAACTCATCCACGTCAACCGGTTTCGATACAAAACAGTTTGCATGTAGGGTATAACTCTTCAAAATGTCCCGTTCGGCTTGTGAGCTAGTCAGAATTACGACCGGGACATGGGCCAGACACGGGTTGCTCTTAATCTCCGCTAGTACCTCGAAGCCGTTCTTCTTCGGAATGTTCAAGTCAAGCAGGACGAGATCCGGGCGGGGGGCGTCTTCATAGCCCTTTTCGCGGCGCAGGAAGGAAATGGCGGCTTCACCATCACCCGCGATGCTGATACGGTTCAATACTCTTCCGGATTGAAGGGCTTCTTGAATCAGCTCCACGTCGCCCGGGTTGTCTTCGACAAGTAAAATCTCGGCGGGCCTACTGTGGACCTTCAAGATTGTCTCCATTCTGGTTCCGCTTCGGCAACGTAAAACGGAAGTCGGATCCCACCCCGACTTCCGATTCTACCCAGATCTTCCCTCCGTGTCGCTCCACCACCGTCTTGCAGAGCGCCAGCCCGATTCCGGTACCCGGGTATTCCCCCTTGCCGTGCAGCCGTTGAAACACCTGGAAGATGCTGTCGGCGTGTTTTTGATCGATTCCAATCCCGTTATCGCGGATGGAGAACAACCACTCGGCGCCTTTATCCACGGCGGAGATATGCACATGCGGAGGCAGTTCCCGCCTGAACTTGATGGCATTGCCAAGCAGGTTCTGAAACAGTTGAACCAGTTGCGTGGTGTCGGCCATAAATGTGGGAAGCGGATCGCACGTAACGGAAGCGCCGCTCTCTTCTATGGCCGTCTTGAGGTTCTGCAGGCTTCCGGCGACGGCCAATTCGCAATCGGTCAATCTGAGGTCCAGGGCCTTGCTGTTGACGCGAGAATATGCCAGCAGATCGACGATCAGTTGCTGCATGCGCGTGGCGCCATCTACGGCATAGTGGATGTACCGGTCGGCCCTTTCGTCCAATTGGCCGGCATAGCGCTTGGCCAGCAGTTGCGTATAGCTGGCGACCATGCGGAGCGGCTCCTGCAAGTCGTGGGAGGCCACGTACGCGAACCGCTCCAGTTCGGCGTTGGAGCGCGCCAGTTTCTCCGCATCCTGCTTGAGGGCCTCCTCCATGCGCTTGCGCTCCGTGATGTCCTTTACGGCGCCGACATAAAATTCGACCTCGCCAGCGGCGCCCCGAACGGGGAATCCGCGGTTCCAGATCCACATGAGAGATCCGTCGGGCCGGATGAGCCGGTATTCGTGGTCGAGCGGCAGTGCGGATTTCATGCGCTCGAGATGGGCCAGCGTTGGACCCAGATCGTCCGGATGAACGGGGGAGAGAAAGGACCGTGGGTCCTCGTACAAGGACTCCAGACTGCGCTCCCAAATCCGCTCGTAAGCCGGGCTGATGTAGATCATTCGCTCAATTGCCGGATCTGTAATCCAGAAAGCCTCGTCGACGGCCTGCGCGATCAACTTGAAACGCTGCTCGCTCACGCGCAGAGCTTCCTGGGCCCGCTTGCGATCCGTGATATCGCGGACCACGGCATAGTATACAGTGTCCGCTCCCAATTCGATCGCGGTGGAGCTGACTTCGACATCCACCAGATTCCCGTCCTTCCGCCGGTGGCATGTCTCGAATGTAGTCGGAACGGACTGAATCGTCGCCATAGCCTCCAGGATCTGATCTCGGGTCATGTGGTCGTCGTAGTCCCAGACATGCAGGTCATGCAATTCCTCCACGCTGTACCCGAGCATACGGGCGAAGCTCTGATTGGATTCGATCGTCTTGCCGCTCCGGTCGAAGACGATAATCCCGTCCTTGGATTGCTCGAAGAGCACGCGCCGCCGGCTGACCTCCTCGACCAGGGCGGCCTCGACCCGCTTGCGATCCGTGGTATCGCGGACGACCGAATAGTAGAGGACTCGCCCACCCAGATCGACCGCGCTCATACTGGTTTCCACATCCAGCCAGGAACCATCCTTGCGCCGGAGGCGCCTTTCGAAGGTGGCCGGTGCGTTCCGGATCGTCCGATTCTTCTCCGGTATCAGGTCTCGGGTCAGGGACGGCTCCCAATCCCAGACGTGCAATTGCTGCGTTTCCTCCACACTGTACCCCAGCATCCGGGCGAAACTCTGATTCGCTTCCAGCACTTTGCCGCTCGCGTCCCGTACAACGATACCGTCCTTGGATTGCTCGAAGAGCACGCGCCGCTGCCTGACCTCTTCGGCCAGGGCGGCCTCGACCCGCTTGCGATCCTTGATATCGCGGACGACCGCATACTGGAACAGTTCTGCTCCCAATAGGATTTGGGTCAAGCTGACCTCGACATCCACCAGGGTGCCATCCTTGCGCCGGTGGTGTGTCTCGAAGGTGCGGGGCTGCGACTGGCGGTCCCTCAATTCCTCCAGTATCTGGTCTCTGGTCATGTCGGCCTGCCAGTCCCAGACGCACAGTTGTAGTAGTTCCTCGAGGCTGTACCCGAGCGTGCGAGCGAAGCTCGGGTTGGCTTCAACCACCTTTCCGCGCGCGTCTACGACAACAATGCCGTCCTTGGATTCCTCGAAGAGCACGCGTCGCCGGCTGGCCTCTTCGGCCAGGGCGGCCTCGGCCCACTTGTGTTCCGTGATATCGTGCGCCGCGGTATACACCAACTGCTCGTCCTTCGAAGCCGTGGAGCTAAAAAGGAGCCAAAGCTGCGAACCGTCCTTGCGCAAGCCCCGGAGTTCGCCTTGCGTGCTCCCCCCAAAGGCACAGATACTCGCGAACTGGGCCGCCATCGCCGGGGCGTCATCCGGGTGCAGAAACTCGGTAAATGGTCTGCTCTGCATCTCCTCGATCGTGTATCCGGTGGCCTTCAACAGCGCGGGATTGCCCCGCCTGATATACCCGTCGAAGCCGATGACCGCCAGGGGCGAGTCGGACACCGTGAAGAACTGCTGCAGAGCCGATTCGGCCTGCATGCGGTCCGTGGTGTCCACGGTGACCTCGATCTTGCGGGTGAGTCCCTCCCTCTCGCCCGGGAACGTCCTGCCGTTGCAGAAGAGCCAATGCACGCTCCCGTCCGGCCAAACGACCCGGAACCGCATCTGGTAAGGCCTTTGCTGCTCCAGCGCCAGGCTCTGCTCGAACGCCACTCGTTCCCGGTCCTCCGGATGGACCATCTGGAGCCACTCCTCACGGGTCAGCCAATTCGGGCGCGGCGCCAGGCCGTACAAACGGAACTGTTCTGCGGAAACCCTAGTCTCCGCGGAATCCTTGTAGCAGATGCCGATTCCCGCCGCGCGATGCGCGAACTCCAGCCACTCTTCGCTCTTCCGTCGCTCCTCCTCGGCCCGCTTCCGCTCCGTGATGTCCCGGATCACGCTGAACAAAACGCGAGTGCCGCTGATGGTTGTACCCCGTGCGCTCACCTCCACAGGGAATGTACTGCCGCCCTTCCGGCGGTGCACGGCCTCAAAGAGGATTCCGTGTGCGTCGGCCTCCGCCAATTGATCGTCGGTGAGCACGGGCATGCCGGGACCGTGCAAATCGTAGATCGATAGCTGCAGCAGCTCGTCGCGGGTGTACCCGTAGGCCCTCGCAGCCGCGGCGTTGGTCTCCAGGAGGCGCCGATCTCCGCGCCTCAAATACAGAATTGGATCCCGACTATGCTCAGACAACAGCTCGAAGTTGTGCCGCACCTCCTCGGCTTTCTTTCGCTCGCTGATGTCCTCCACCAGGGTGGCGAAGTGGAGCGGCTGTCCATTGCCGTCGCGCACCACAGAGATATTGACGCAGACCCAGACCGGCTTCCCGTCCCTTCGGACATAGCGTTTCGTCATGACCCCTTGCGAGGTCTCCCCGGCGATCATGGCGCGCTTCAGTTCGAGGCCATCCTCGCGGTCGTCCGGATGAGTCACCGAGGCGAAGTCGGTCTGCAGCAGTTCCTGCTCGGCATATCCGGTGATCCGGCACAGACTCTGATTCACTTGCAGGAAACGGCCGTCGAGAGAGACCACGGCCATGCCGATGAGGGCATTATCGAAGACCGTGCGGACGCGCGCCTCGCTCGCGCGGAGAGATTCTTCAGCCCGCCGTCGCCTGGCGGTCTCCCATATGGTCGCCATCACACCTTCGACGCGCTCTTGGATCACGACCGGCTGTGCGGAATAGCCAACCGTGAGCGATGTCCCGTCGCGGCGCCAGAACAAGTCGTCTTCCACCAGAATGCCCGAGCCGGTCCGAAGGACCATTGACATGGGGCACTCGTGCCTGGGATACGCCGACCCATCCGGCCGGCGCCCATGCACCATTTCGTGCATGTCCTGGCCGATGCATTCCTCCCGCGAGTAACCCAGCATCCGGCAGGCCTCGCGGTTAATGAAGACGCACCGTCCGTGAAGGTCGGCCGCCCACATGCCAACTCCCGAACACTCCAGCATTGTGGCAAGTTCCGTAGTTCCCCAGACTGCGCTATCAACCATTGGACTAGGCCCTCGCGAACAGCTTACCGGCAAGCCCTCTCTCCTTTATCTTCTTGAGCAACAACTCCTGAATCTCTTTATGTCCAGCGTCTCGCTAAGCCGCTGGACGTGGGTCATCTGGAACTGCTCGGGCAGGGCCTCCACCAGGACCACATACAGCAGGCGGGCGGCTCCCAGGTCTGCGCTATCGCCCGTGGGGTTCGTACCGGCACTCCCCACCGGGGGCTTACTAGTAGGACAAATCCGACTAGCCTGTTGCATGGCGGAGGACTCCGGCTAGAAACGACAACGGTCCCTTTGCGGAATCACCCTCTTCCAGACCTGCAATTCCAGCCGCCATGTGGGCGATCTGTTTTTGAAACTCGCGGCCTTCGATCAGCACACTGCCTTCGGAAGCAGCGCCCAGCAAGCCTGGCCTGGATTCCGGCAGCATCGCATCGACAGGAGCGCCGAGGATCTCCTGGAGTTCGGCCGGCGAGAACCCCGGCCGCCACGGCACCTGGTTGAGAATTACATGAAGCGAGTTCCCTCCGAAACCCGCTTCGCGCAGCGCGTGGATCGCCCATTTGGCTTCGTTGAGGGCGAGAACATCGCAGGCGCTCACCAGGAACAACTGGCCCAATTCGCGGGCCACCCGGACAGGAAGCGGGCCTAGGCGGCCCAGATCAATTACGATCCATTGATAGAGCGTGCGCACAAAACGAAGAATGAACTGGATTCTCTCGGCCTTCGGTTGCCGTTCTTCCTGGCAAGCCGGGCCGGCCGATTGGATGATGTCCACGCCCGTCGCAGAGTGGACCACCAACTTCTCCCATCGATCACGGTCCAGGTGAAGGATGTCATTGGAAGCATCCAGGATGGTATAAGTTCCCTTTACTTGCATCAGGACCCCAATGGAGTTGGCTCCGGCGCTCAGATCCATCAGCAGTACCCGCCCGCCGGCTTGCCTGTTGAGATCCCGCGAGATGTGGCAGGCAACGGTGCTAGTCCCGACGCCCCCTTTGGCGCCGAGATACCCCACGATCTTCGCGGGCTGTTGAGCGGATTCGATCTTAGGGATGTCTATCTGTGTCTGTTGCCTGACAACGGCGCGGCGAAGGCTGCGCGCCAGCGTTGCGCCGTCCAGTTTGCCTTTCACCAAATAGTCCTGCGCTCCGCCATGAACCGCCCTCAATGCCAGGGACTCATTGTCCCATCCCGTCAGCAGTACAATCGGAACGTTTGGCGCGTGGATGCGGATGGCATTGAGACCATCCAACCCCTGGCTGTCGGGAAGAGAGACGTCGAGCAGGACTAAGTCGATGTCGCCTCGCGCCAGACGGTCCAACCCGGGCAACAGGGCGTCGGCCCAGTCGATCCGGAATGCAACGTCGCCGGCGTCTGCCAGCATGTCCTTTACCAAATCCGCGTCGCCGGGGTTATCTTCGATGAGCAACACTTGCAGAGATGGTCGGTCCATAGCGCACCTGGCAGTTCCTTTCTTAGTACTCTGACATGCGGAAGGTCTAAGTTGTATCGGGATCACTCATCAAATCGGATAGGGTAATCCGGTATACGGCCGCAAGGCCCACGGGGCGAATACCTAGGCCGCCGCCCAGTATGACGACCGGCACGATGCGGCTGCCCGACGCCATGCTGCCACCCGGCGAGGACGCGGTGTTCCGCTCTCCCTGGCCCGACCTGATAGCGGCATCGGCGGCGTTTCTCAACGCATAGAGCCTGGAAGGCGGCTAGAAGTAACCGTATCTACTTGATTTTATTGGTCGGGTCGGGGCGATTTGAACGCCCGCCCCCCCTGCTCTCAAGGCGGTGCCTGGCAAGAACGAGGCCCTTTGCACCCCGTTTCCGTCCCCTGGATCGTCTTGCGGCGGGCGGCGCCTCTCCCGTCTATTTCGCGTTGTTCTGCCGAGCTACGCCTGCGGAAGTCACATAACGACCATAAACGACCCCATCGTTTTCCAAAAGGGAAAGGGCTTCCGTTCCAGCAGACTATCTGCTAGGTTGTAAGACCGAATGAAATACCGCGAATTTTTTCAGATGGCCACCGGCGGGCGCATACCATTCCGGTTTCAAGAGCAGCTACGGAGTGAAACTGCGCGCCACATTGTTCTAAAGGCTCCAACTGGTTTGGGGAAAACCGATGCCGCGCTGGTCGCATGGCTACACCGGCGCGCTAATGAACCCGCACAGACTGCGCGACGGCTCGTGTGGTGTCTCCCCGGTCGCGCTCTGACAGAACAGATCGCGCGCGTCGCGGAAGACCGGATATCACGTGTAGGAGAGGATATCCGCGTTTATCGGCTGATGGGCGGGAGCAAGGATAATGATCTCAACCTCATGCCGGACGTCCCCGCCATATTGGTCGGCACGCAGGACCTTCTCTTGAGCCGCGCCCTCAACCGCGGCTATGCGCGAAACCCATTCCGCTGGCCGATCGATTTCGCCCTCCTCAACTGCGACTGCGAATGGGTGCTCGATGAGGTGCAACTGTTGGGCGATGGACTGGCCACCTCGAGCCAGATGGCCGCGTTCCGCGAACGCTTCGGATCCTTCGGCCCGGCGCGGACCTGCTGGATGTCGGCGACGTTCAATACAGAGTGGCTGCAAACTGTGGATTTGGCTTCCTTCGCTAAAGAGATCCAGGTGATCGCGCCGGCGGAACAGGACCTGGCCGACGAAACCGTACGGAAGCGGGTTTACGCTGAAAAAGTTGTCGAGCAGGCGCCGCCCAAGTGCCGGACCCCGAAGGGCACCGCGGAGTTGATTGCCGAGCACCATCGCAGCGGTACCATTTCTCTGGCCATTGCTAATACTGTGGATCGGGCGGTCGAGATCCGGGCGGCCTTGGCCGGGAGAGTGGCGGCTGATCTCCGGCTCCTCCACTCGCGTTTCCGGGCGGCGGATCGTGACGCGCATCTGGCAGCCGCTCTGAGCGACGTGCCACCCGAGGGACGCGTAATTGTCGCTACTCAAGTGATCGAGGCGGGAATCGATCTCGACGCCTCGCTGCTTGTAACCGATGCCGCCCCATGGCCCAGCCTGGTACAGCGGTTCGGGCGCGTCAACCGGTACGGTGAGCGCCCCGGCTGCAGGGTCTTCTGGGTCGACCGGCCGCTTAGAAACAAGCGAGCGCAGTGGGCTGCCGCTGAACTGAAGCCCAAGGAACTCGCTGAGGTCTACGCGCCGTATCCTGCGCCGGAGGTCATGGAGGCATGCTCCCGCCTGGAAAAGCTGAAATCGGCAGCACCGGCCGATCTGCCGGAGACGCGCGGTCTGCCTCCATGGCGCCATGTACTACGGCGCGCCGACCTGCTCGACCTCTTCGATACCAGCGCCGATCTCGGCGGCAACCAACTGGACATCTCGCGTTTCGTGCGCAGCGGCGAGGATCGCGATGACTATGTCGGGTGGCGTAATTGGACCGGCGAAACGCCGCCCGAAGTCAGGCTCGATGAAGGCGAATTGTGTCCGGTGCCGATCGGCGAATTCGATAAGAAGTTGATCGACCGCAACGAGGTCTGGTTCTGGAATGCGACTGCGTCCTCGTGGGAGCACCCGGTTTCGATCTATCCCGGAATGGTACTGCTCCTCCATTCGTCCCAAGGGAAATACACAACGGAACTGGGATGGTTCCGGGACAGCAGGGCGCTGGTGCCCGAGGCGGAACACCAGGCTTCTCCTGCCGAGGGAATGAAAGAGGAGCCGAATTCGTTCTTGACCTACCGGCAGTTGTTGGAGGATCACACGCGCGCCGTATGCCAAGAAATGGAGCGCCTCCTCGAAGCGCTGAACGGAACCGGCGCGGAGCAATATCGGGAGGATCTGAAAACGGCAGCTCGCCTGCACGATTGGGGTAAAGCGCACCCCGTCATGCAGCAGAGGCTGCACAACACGGAAACCTACACGGGCGCCGAGATTCTGGCTAAGCAGAAAAGCAGCGAGGCGGCGTCGCACTATTCGAAACGCTTCTTCCGCCATGAACTGGCCAGTGCGCTGGCGATGATCGAATCGGGAGAAGGCGACCTGCCAGCCTATCTCGCCGCGGCGCATCACGGCCGCGTGCGGGTGGCCGTCCGGTCCATGCCGGAAGAGCACCTGGCGGGCGAGGACTTGGTTCGGGGTTTGAAGGAAGGCGACACGATTCTTCCGTGTGATTTCGGCGGCGGCACGAAGCGGGCCGCGTTCCTGCTGAAACTCGCTCCGGTTGCTTTGGGAGATGCTCAGAGCGGACCCTCATGGACCAGCCGCGTGCTGCGCTTATGCGAGCGTCTGGGGCCGTTCCGACTGGCTTACCTCGAAATGCTTTTGCGCATGGCCGATGAAAAGGCAAGCGAGAGAACCGCGCTGGAGGCGGCGAGATGAACAGAATTCCACTATACGGATGCATGACGGAGCCGCTGGGCAGTTACCTGAAGGCCTTGGGCGTGTTGCGGTTGATTGCCGAGCAGGCCGACCCGGAAGCGCTCGGCCGCTGGGAACACAACTGGTTCTGCCTGGACTCTAAGCTGACTGCCGAGGAGCTTGTCGAGTTCTTTCTGAAGCGGTACTGCCCGACGCCGATCCTGACGCCCTGGTACAGTGGCAGCGGCTTCTACAATAAGAACGCGGCAGTTGGAGTTGAGGCTATTGCCCAGTCGGCCGACCCGCGGTTCCGGCCGTATCGGGAAACGATTGAGATCACGCGCGGAATACCTGAGGTAGCCACAAGCAAGTCTGGCGCGAACTCGGAGGATGAGTGGCGAATCGCGATTCAGCTTGCCTGTCGCAACCGATGGCCTGATCCAGCGGTGGATTGGTTAGATGCGGCAGTTGGAATCTCGGCCGAAGGCAGACGCCTCTGCGCTCCTATACTGGGCACTGGAGGAAACGACGGCCATCTCGACTTCGCTACCAACTTTATTGAGCATCTGAGAGCGCTCTTATTCAAAGAAAATGACCAGACGCGCCGGCTACTTCGGAACTCTCTCTTCGGCGAACCCGCCGGCGCGTTCGCGCGCAGTCCCGTAGGGCAATACGATCCCGGACGCGCCGGAGGCTTCAACCAGGGCCAGGAAGTGGAGACCAAAGATGTTCCCATCAACCGGTGGAATTTTGTGCTCACCCTGGAAGGCGCAGTGGCTTGGGCGGCCGGTCTGTATCGTCGGCAAGGCGTGGCCTACCGATCATTCTTGTGCAGCCCGTTCACGGTTAGAGCCACGCCCGTCGGCTATAGCTCGGCGGGCAATGACGACGGATCTCTTTCTCGCGCGGAGATCTGGACGCCGATATGGCAACGGCCGGCGGGTTATCGGGAAATCAAAGCTCTGCTTCGTGAAGGACGGGCCACCATAGACGGCAAGCCAGCGCGCAATGGCCTGGAGTTCGCACAGGCGGCAACTATGCTCGGAGTAGACCGCGGGATCTCCGGTTTCGTACGCTACAACCTCGTTATGCGCCGCGGTAAGAGCTACATCGCGCTGCCGGCCGGCCGCTTTCCCGTCGACTCTGAACCGCGCCAGGATGCCGATCTGATCCGCCAATTGAGCGTGCTGCTCGAAGAGGCCGACTGGCGGCTGAAAGACTTCCCTAAATGGTATGGGGGTGCGCGCCGCCAAATTGACGAGGCGATGTACGGGTGTCTGTTACGCGGCGGAGCGGACGGCCTCAGCGACACGGCTGCGGCGACGGGCCGCTGGTTGAGGCTGATTCTCAATTCCGGACGTCCGGCTTACTTTGGCGCGCCGCTTTCTGGAGCATGGGTGACCGAACTCGCGAAAGCACCAGAAGGGCGGATCGCCGCGGCGCTGGCCGGCATCTGGCAGCCGCGGCTGGGCGGGTTTCGCGACCACCTGGAGCGGGCCGGTAACCGCTATTCGTGGATTGGACGGGACTTGCCGGAGAAATTGACCGCGACGCTGGAGCGGCGCGTTCTGGCCGCCGAACAGGATGGCATCAAGCACAACGCGTTGCGGTCGCGATATCTGGCAGGAATCGGGGATGCGATTCGATTCCTCGAAGAATCGCTGGACGATAACCTGATTGAAGACTTGCTGTTCTTCTTGACGCTCGTCGACTGGAAGCAATTGCCTTTCGGCGGCGGGCGCCTGGGTGACGATATCGGCGTCTGGCCGATATACGCTCTTCTGAAGCATCTATTCCTAACCTCGCCCATACCCTCCAGGGAGGGCAACCTGTTTCTGGCGGCGGATCTCAACGTGGTATCGGCGCTTCGCGCCGGAGACATCCCGCTTGCGGCGCAGACTGCTATCCGCCGGCTCGAAAATGCCGGCCTTGTGCCGCCGGATGCGGAGTTTGAAGCTGGTTTCGACGGCGTGCGGTTGGCTGCCTCGCTGCTAATTCCGGTGCCCTACGGCGCTGCACTAAAGAGATTTTGCGAAAGAGGAGAATTATCGAAATGATCGATTGGACAAAACTGGAGAACGCTCCGCGCGTGTTGTTGGAGGCGGAGTTGCGTACGGCCCAGGGCGAACGGTTTCAGCCCACGGGATTCGCGGACCTCGGGGCGGCGCAGTACCAACGCCCCAACATCGAGGGTCAAGGAGCCACCGACATGCTGCTCGTCGAAAGCGCTCAATCGGTAGCCAACCGACTGGAGCGGACGGCGCTCGATGGTGATGGGCCGGACATCGCGCCCGAACTGGCGGGCCTGCCCTACGTGGCCGCCACACTGGAAGGGGTGGACCCGGCCGTGCGGACCAGCTCGCTGGTAGAAGCGCACCGCATTGGTGCGCCGTATTTCCTTCTCAATAAGAAGTTCAAAGATCGCCTGGCGGCGGAGATGAAGTACAACCCCAAGCGGCCTCTGGACTGGAAGTCAATTTACGCCACGCTCTTCAAGTACGACCCCAACAGCCTCTTGCATGGAGTTTTTCTTTCTCTGCTGGAAGGCGGACGCGTACGTGCGCCGCGTGCCGTCACCGGCTTCATCGAAGCCGAGGATGTCAAGAAGGTCATATCAGGCGGGGTCAAGAACAGTCCCGTGGACCCGAAAGGTGAGTTGCAGGTGGCGGAAGCCGAAGCCGGTGAAAAGCGTGAAAAGGGCATCTACAGCAACGTCCCCTATACGCGGATCGAATTCACGGCGCGGCGCATTGTGGCGTATTTCAATATCGATACTGCTCTGATCCGCGGCTACAAGCTGCCGGATGCAGGCACCCGTCTTTTGGTGGCACTGGCGCTGCTGAAGATCCGCCGTTTTCTTAGCGCCCACTTGCGGTTGCGCACGGCTTGCGATTTCGCGCTTGTGGGCGACGTGACGGCCTCCGCTCCTGCGGGCTTCGCCGTTCCCAGTGAGGCTGAGCTACTAGCGGCTGTGCGGGAAGGCATCAAAGCCGCGAAGCCGCTGTTTGCCGACCCGGCCGTGACTGAATTCGTGACAGTGGTGAAGGAGGTCAAAAAGAAAGCCGACGAACAGGCCGAGGCGGCAGGCGCATGACCACGATTGAATTGAAATTTCCTGCGCACCGCTTTCACGCCACGCCCTGGGGCAGGCACGTCAATGAAGGCGTGCCAGAGTGGCCGCCCTCGCCGTACCGGCTGCTGCGCGCGCTCTACGACGCATGGAAGAGGAAGCATCCGGAAATCCCGGAACAGGAACTTTTGGCGATTCTTCAAGCCCTGGCCAGGGAAGCGCCTGGCTTCCTGCTCCCGCGCGCCACCGCATCTCACACGCGCAGCTATCTCCATACCAACACTTTCGATCCGACCGACAAGACCCTGATCTTCGATGCATTCGTGGCGGTGCCCCGCGACGCGAAGTGCTATCTGCGTTGGGATCACGTAGAACTCGCGGACACCCAGAGGCAAGCTTTGCATACGCTGCTGGCGTCCCTGAATTACATGGGTCGTTCGGAATCGTGGGTCGAAGCCGCTCTGGTGGATGGCCAGGTGTCGAGTGCGTGGCGCTGCGATCCGCTGGATCGATCCACCGAAAGCGGCGAGGCAGTTCCGGTCGCCTGCGCCATTCCGCCCGATGAATACAAGGAAAAGCGCCAGTGGCTGGACGCGCTGGCCTATTCCACCACGGAATTGTTGAAAGACCGCCGCAGCGGCCCTCCCGCCATGCGGTTGGTACATTACGTGCGGCCGCCGGAGGCGCTAAGCACGCGGATCACCCGCGCCCCTGCAAAGAACAAGCTGGGCATCCAGGCCGTGATGTTGGCCCTCGATTCGCCGGTGCTTCCGCTGGTGACGGCGACGCTGGAAGTCGCGGAGCAAGTGAGGACGAAGCTGATGGGAATCCACAAGCGGATCGTGGGAGATCCGTCGTGGGTCTCTCCACGGTTCAGCGGAAAGAATCCCGATGGGTCTCCGCTCGCGGGTCACCAGCACACGTTCATTTTGCCCCTGGGGAACGATAGGGGCAGAATCACACGCATTCTGCTGTTTTCACGGCTGGGGTTCAATACCGATGAAATCCGCGCGATTCTGGAATTGCGGGAGCTGTACCGGAGAGGCTCCGATAAGGCGATCCGAGTGGTGACGACATGGCAGGGTCGGGCGGACGATCCGAAAGTGCGGCCTCCGTCAAGAACTGTGCACAGCGTCACGCCGTTCGTCCCTCCAAGGCATTGGCGGCCCGGCCGCGACGAGGAGAAATTTCTGCTTGAGGAGATCCAGCGCGAATGTGCCAATCATGGGCTACCTAAGGCGGTACAAGTGGAGAGGCTGGAACACGCAGCCGGTCTATTTGAATGGGTGGAATTTCGGCGGAACCGAAAGGAAGATCCGGGACGGCCCGGCTATGTCTTCCGTATCGGGTTTGCGGAGGCTGTGCCGGCCCCGTTTAGTTTGGGTTACGCCTGCCACTTCGGCTTGGGGCAGTTTGCTCCGGAGTGAGACATGCGCACCTCGTACCTGGTCTGCTACGACATCTCCGACGAGAAGCGCCTGCGCAAAGTTTTCCAGACCATGCGCGGATTCGGCGACCATCTGCAATTCTCTGTTTTTGAATGCCAGCTCACGTCCATGGACTTGGCGCGGTGCCGTGCGGAGCTTGGCAAAATCATCAACCACGCCGAAGATCAGGTGCTGTTCGTCAACCTCGGTCCGGCCGAAGGCCGCGGCGACCGTGTGATAACGGCCCTCGGTAAACCCTATACGGCGCTGGATGCGCCATGCATTATCGTGTGAGGTAAATATGGGCGCGCTGCCAATCGAAGTGAAAGAGGCCCGCGAACTGCCGGAATATCTGCCGGCGCGAATGGTGAACGAATTCGCTTACTGCCCGCGTCTGTTCTTTTACGAGTGGGTCGACGGCGTATTCCAGGAGAGCGTCGACACGGTGGAAGGCAGCATCCAGCATAAACGCGTCGATGAAAAGGCGACTCCTCTGCCGGAGCCGGAGAAGTTGCCGCAATCCATCCACTCGCGGTCAGTAATGTTGTCCAGCGAACGGTTGCACGTAATCGCCAAACTCGACCTGGTGGAGGGAGAAGGCGGCGTGCTGGCACCTGTAGACTATAAACACGGCGCGCCACGGGAGGGAAAGAACGGGCTGGAGTTGTGGCCTGCGGACAGGGCGCAACTCGCGGTGCAAGGAATGGTGCTGCGGGACAACGGATATCGCTGCGACGAAGGCATCGTGTATTACCGCAAAACGGGGCAGCGCGTGCGGGTGACGTTCGACGAGCCGGTGATC
>Ga0181520_10002825_pt1 | contig 31583 bp, 21 predicted proteins | sample PEATcosm2014_Bin_29_FD_132451 | JGI IMG/M metagenome (GOLD analysis project Ga0181520, IMG submission 132451) | Peatland microbial communities from MTU Mesocosm Facility, Houghton, MI, USA - PEATcosm2014_Bin02_30_metaG | ecosystem: Environmental > Terrestrial > Soil > Wetlands > Peat | place...
CCACCTCGGCGCAGGTGCGGGCAAAAGCCTTCGACCCGAAGCGGGTGTCGTAGCCGATGCACAGGCCCTTGGCGGGGTCTTCGTCCGCGGAGCCCTTGCGGGCGTGGACGTAGGCGGCGATGGCCTCGGCCGCGATGCGAACGTTGGCGAAGGTGAAATCGTCGGCGATAACCGCTCGCCAGCCGTCGGTGCCGAACTTGATCTGATCTTGTGACATGATGGGGTTCCCGATCTTCCTGGGAACTAGGGTAAAGGATGGCGCTGGCAGTTGGCTCAAATACGTCGCCGCCAGTAGCCGGGACGCCGCTTGGCGTGGGCTACGGCAACGATCTGGATTTTGCGAGGAAGCTCGCGATAGACAACGAAGAAGGGGTACCGATCCAGAATGATCCGGCGAGTGCCTTGCAGATAGGGTGCGCCCATGCCAGGGGATCTCCGCAGCGCGTTGAAGGCTTCTCTCAGTTCCATATGAAAACCCAGCGCGGCCGATTCGCTACGCGTCCAGTACCATTCAAACGCTTCGTCTGCCTCTGCCTCGGCTTTGGGATGAACGTGCGCCGGCTTCATTTGCGGCGCCTGCCAGAATCCTTGCGTCCATGCGCCCCAGAACGTCTTCGAGGGGAACCATTTCCACAGCTCCCGAATCGATCTCGTCGAGGCGCCGCTCGATCTCGCTGTTCCAGGCGGCCTCGACATCCGCCTCCGGCTCGTCCTTCTCTCTGATGAGCAAGCTCTCAATGAGCCAGTCCACCTCAGCGGGCGGCAATTGGCGGGCGTCTTCGAGGATTTCCTGGGCGGTGCGGTTCATGGAGGGATTGTAGCGCGAAATCGGTTCCCAGGTCTCAGAAGCTTGACCTCGGGCACCCTACCATCTGGAGTGGGAGGAGCATCATGCGATAATCACCTCGACTCCCGAGGAGACCGGATACTCGCATGCTGCAAGCTTCGATTGCGCGCCACCTTCCTTCCGTCCTGACCCGGCCATTCAGAGACCCTGGAATTCTAGTTGTCATGGTCATGGTTGTGGCTGGAGTTCTTGCCCGGCAGTGGCGCTGGCTGAGATTCCTGCTCACCAGTTCGGCCGGACGCAACTGGCCCACTGTGTCTGCGGTGATCGATGTTGTCAGCGTTGCAGAGCGCCTTGCGGACGACAAAACCGCTGAATACGTTGCCACACTTACCTATTTTTATCGGAACCCGGAATTGCAGATGGGGGAGTACGAGCGCGTCTTTCATCTCAAATCCGTGGCGAGCACCTGGGCAGAGCAATTCAAAGGGCGCCAGGCGTTGGTTCATGTAAATCCCGGGCGACCGGATGAGTCGATTCTGCTCAAATCCGATGTGGCGGCGATGACACTGCGCCCGGATCTCAGCGCGGAGGATGCCATCCGGATGGAGAAGCTCCCCTTGTTGCCCGCGAGGTATCGGTTGTTGGCGATTATTGCGGAACTGGTGAGCTTTGTAGGCCTGGCAGGGAGTGCAGTATTGTTGGGATCGAGCATTGCCATCGGTGGCCGAACAGCCTCTGTATGGACTTATTGGACAGGGGGCGCAATGTTCGCGTTTACGGCTGCGGCGACATGGCTGATTGAGCTACGCGCATCCGAGAGCAGGCCCTATGAATCGTTCTTGAAGAACTTCAGACTGTGGTGTCCGGCGTGGATGCGGTGGGGGCTCAGTCTTTCCGGCACTGTTGTCGGCATCGTCTGGTTTCTTTCAGTCGTACGAGCCGACTTGCCGGAGGAACTTCAGCATTGGCTGGTCGGCATGGCGCCACATCTGCCTTATATATGGGGCTGCTGGGGCTTTCTAGGGTCTGCGGCTTTTCACGCCTCGCTGCTGCGCTCACAGGAAAATGCCGACCAGATGGAAGTCAAAGTGTAACGCCGGCGAAGCGATTGAGTCGCGGCTCGATCAGATATCGGTTACCTGCAAACTGCGAGCTTTAGTTCGGAACAATCGACCCCAGGCCTAGCTTCGCGGACCTGGGGCAGAGGAATCCTATCTATGCTGGCTTCAGATCAGCTCTTCCCGCCCGGTGATGGCCAGCTCTTTGACGATCTTGCCCACATCCTGGGAGTGGTCGCGATGGACTATCAACAATGCATCTTCGGTATCCACGATCACCAAATTCTTCACACCCACCAGCGCCACGAATTTCTTGGGGCTGAAAGCATAGTTGTTGATCGCGTCGATAGCCATATGGCCGTCGGTGTCGCTCACATTACCGTCGCCGTCGCCGCGCAGGCGGGTCTCCATCTGGTACTCGTAAAGCGAGGCCCAGGAGCCCAGGTCGTTCCAACTGAATTCGGCGGGAAGGCAGTAGAGATGGGAGAGATGCTCGCCCTTGGCCGAGCGCGGCTCCAACACCGCGTAGTCCACAGAGATGTTCTCGCACCGCGGATAGCAGGCGTGAAAGACCTCTTCGAACTCCGGCGTGCCATACGCGGTGGCAATGCTCTCTAGCAGGGGAGCGGTCTCTGGCAGGTGTTCGCGCACGGCGTTGGCCAAGGTACGCGCCGACCACAGAAACATGCCCGAGTTCCAGTAGTAGTTGCCTGAGGCCACAAACTCGTCGGCCCGGTTCTGGTTTGGTTTCTCGGTAAAGCGGCGCACGTGCAGAGCGGCATCGTCCTGGGTGTAGTCGCCGGTCTCGATATAGCCGTAGCCGGTCTCGGGACGGGTGGGCTCGATGCCCAGCACCACCATATTGTCGCCTGCTGCTGCCAGAGCGATACCCTTTTGCAGGGCCTTGAGGAAGCGCGGCTCGTCGCCAATCACGTGGTCGGAGGGGAAGATGCCCAGCACCGCATCGGGATTCTGCTCCTCGATCAGGAAGGCCGCCAACCCGCAGGCCGGGGCGGTATTGCGGGCCACCGGCTCCTGCACGATCTGCTCGGCCGGCATGCCCTTCAACTGGTCGGCAATCTCGGCGGCCAGGTACTCGTTGGTGATGACCCAGGTCTTGTCCAGGCCGGCCAGCGGTTTGAGGCGCTCCACTGTTTGCTGGATCATGGAACGTTCGCCATCAAGCGCCAAAACCTGCTTGGCGTGAGCGCGGCGGGAGCGGGGCCAGAAGCGGGTGCCGCTTCCACCCGCAAGAATCACAGGACGAAAATCAATCTTGGTGGACATCGAAGAGACATCCTATCCGACCAGCGATACCTTTGCACAGGGATGAATTGCACTTTTTAACAGGGATGCTTCTCGCCCGCAAAGAACTGCGGAATCACGGCTTTTCTCGTCCCACATCGCAACACGCGGAACGAGAAAAGCCCCAGTCCGGGTCCAGCTAGGCCAAATTGGTGAGGAATTCTCCCATGCGCCGGATGCCTTCGTCGATGTTTTGCTTGGTCACCGGATAGGAGATGCGGATGTGTTCCCCAGTCCCGAAGGCCTCGCCCGGCACGGTCACCACATGAGCCTCATGGAGCAACCGCGTGGCCAGCTCGGTTGCCGTTTTAATTCCGCCCTTGCCCAAAAATGCGGAAATATTGGGGTAAACGTAGAATGCGCCCTCGGGCTTGGTGCAGGTGACTCCCGGAATGGTCGCAAGTTTGGCCAGCATGTAATCCCGCAACTCGATAAACTCGGCACGGAATTCGCTGACGCACTCCTGCGAACCTGCCAGAGCGGCGATGGCCGCCTTCTGCACCATGCTGGCGGCATTCGAGGTGGATTGCGACTGCAGCTTGCTGAGATTGGCCACCACCGGTTTCGAAGCCAGGGCAAAGCCGGCGCGCCAGCCGGTCATGGCATAAGTCTTGGAGAGCGAGCCAAGCACCACGATGTGCTCCTTCGCCCAGGTATACGAGCCGCCCGAGACCGGCTTGCCCGCATAGTTCAGGTAAACATAGCACTCGTCCAACAGCAGGTAGATGCCGCGCTCGTGGGCCAGGTGGACGATCCGCTCCAGATCGTCGGCTGAAACCACTGAGCCCGCCGGATTCGAGGGAGAGTTGAGAATGATGGCTTTGGTCTTTGGCGTGATGGCCTTTTCAATGGCATCGGCGGTGATGCGGAAACTCTCCGCTTCGCTGGTCTCGAGGAAGACGACCTTGCCGCCGGCGTACTGGATGATGTCCTTGAAGCTGACCCAGTAGGGGACGGGCAAAATCACCTCGTCGCCGTGGTCAACGAGAATCTGCAACGTGTTGAACAGCGCCAGCTTGCCGCCGGTGGTGAAGATAGCCTCGTCCAGCGCATAGTCCGAGCCGAAATCGGTCGCGTGCCGATCGACAATGGCCTTGCGCACGTCGGGAATGCCGGGAACCACAGTGTAGCGGGTGAAGTTGGCGTCGATGGCGGCAATGGCGGCGTCCTTGATGTGACGCGGCGTGGAGAAGTGGGGCTCTCCGGCGCCGAAGTCTACCAGGTTTGCGCCTTGAGCGCGCAGCTTGGCGGCCTCGGCGGCTACGGCCATGGTTGCGGAAACTTCGATCCGGCCGATGCGGTCGGCAAAGACTTTGGTAAAGGTAGGGGCTGTCATATCAGTTCTATCTTTGCAGATTTTCAGTCAACCGCAAACCCGGAGAGCAACGAAACATGGATTCAGCTCTGTGCAATCCGCCCGCGCATGCGTTTGAGCACTGTGGGCGGCACCAGCCCAGATACATCGCCGCCGAAGCTAAAGACTTCCTTCAGCATCCGCGAACTGACGAACGAGTAGCGGCCGGCCGGCTGCAGGAAGACCGTCTCAATTTCCGGGGCCAGCCGCCGGTTCATCAGCGCCATCTGGAACTCGTATTCGTAGTCGGAGATAGCCCGGATGCCGCGCAGAATCGCAACGGCGCCTTGCTGACGGGCAAACTCGACTGTCAGGCCGTCGAAGGTCGCCACCGAGACATTGTCCAGCGGCTTGATCACTTCTTCCAGCATCTCTACCCGTTCGGAGACGGTAAAGAGCGGGTTCTTGCCCGGATTGTTGAGGACGGCCACCGTCAGATGGCCAAACAGCTTGGCGCCGCGCTGGATCAGATCGACATGACCGTTGGTCGGCGGGTCGAAGGTGCCGGGATAAACTGCCGTTACGGTCATTGAATCTACTCTATTCAGATTTTAACAGTGGCAATGCCTGGGACTTTCAATCTCGGTTGCTTCACTAGAGGTGCTTTTGGACGCGGAACCCGGCCTTCCGGCTTGCAGGAACCGGCTCACCCCTATTCGAGCTTCTGGATCACCGTTTCCTCGGGAATTTTGATCTGGAACTGGTCATCGGTCAAGACCATGTTTTCTTCTACATTCTCTACCGAGAGAATCACTTGCAACTCCTCCAGCGGGCGTCTGATGGTTACCTTGGACGGGTACCGGCTCTTGCCGTAATCGGCATAGTCGGAATAGAAGACCTGGGTCTCCAGGTTGCCCTCTTTGTCGTACAGGTCCTGCTGATATGGCAGGAGGTCGTCGCGGTGGAAGGTCACCACGCGCACTGGTGTAAGTCCCTGGCTGCCGGGCTTGCGCCGCATGATGCTGAGGATGTACTCCGGTACTGAGAAAAGGTGCTTCTTCTCCGCGTCTTCCTGAGTAGCGGTTTCGGCCGTGACCGCGTAGAGGTCGTCCGGTTCTAACCCGCGCACCACCAGGGCATCCAGAAAGAACCCCGGGCGCATATTCTCCAACTGATTGACCGACCTCCTCTTCAACGCATTGGAGCCCTTGTAGGCCTTCTTCTTGAGCGGGATATACAGGGTGAAGTCTTTGCCGTCGCTGGCCATGTCGAACATCCGTGTTCCCAGCATGGGAACCTGGCCCAGCACGCGCAGCAATTCCGGCTGGCGCATCAGGATGTGGCCACGGATGGTGGTGTAGTCCTTGGCCAATCCCTCTTTTGCCTTCAGCTGACTGGCTTGAATATCGACTGTCGCGTTCAAGCTATCCAGCGCTACCCAGCGCTGGTTGAGCTGCGCCACCAGGTCCTCGGGCGCGAGCTTTTGCACAATGGACGGCGCCTTGGGAACTGGCAGTTTCCGCGTAGTAGAGAGAATGAAACACCCCGAGAGCAGGAGCGGAAGGAATAGAGCCCCAAACGAGATGAAACGGCGGATTTGCTTCATCGTACCCCCGCCTTCTTCAGCGCGCGCCGGTAGCCGGCCACGTTCTTGTTGTGCTCGTCCAGAGTGGCGGCAAACAGCGAACGCCCCTGGGCATTGGTTCCGGTGGCTACAAAATAAAGATAATCGGTCCGAGCCGGCTCCATCGCCGCGCGCAACGAGCGCATTCCCGGATTTGCCACCGGTCCGGGCGGCAGGCCGGCGTGCAGGTAGGTGTTATACGGGGTGTCGCGCTTCAGATCGCTCTGGAAGATCGCGCCCCGCCACCGGCCCTCCAGCTCCAACCCGTAGATCACGGCGGGATCGGTCGCCAGCGGCATCTTTTTTGCCAACCGGTTCTCGAAGACGCTGGCCACCAGCGGCCGGTCCGCGTCCACTGCCGTCTCCCGTTCTACCAGCGAAGCCATTGTTACCACGCGGTGCACATCCTCTTTCAATCCAAGCTGCCCGGCCACTGCACGAAAGCGCCGCACCATTGCGGCACAAATCTGCGCGTGGCTTGCCTTGCGTGCAAAAAAGTATGTATCTGGAAATAAATACCCTTCCAGACTTCTCGCTCCTGGGTCCAGATCGGCGATCAGGCCCGTCTGCCTCGCCTGAGCGTCAAGGAAATCCTGCCGCGCCCCAAACCCCGCCTGCTCCAACCGGGCGGCAATCTCGAAAATGCTTGCACCCTCCGGAATGGTTACAGCCTTGGTAAAGACATCGCCGCGCGCAATGCGCGAGTAGACTTCCATGACCGTGGCGGGACGATCAAAGCGGTATTCGCCCGCACGAAGCGTTCCCCGCTTCAGCCAGCGCACCAAAGCAAAGGCAAACCGGCTCCGGACCACGCCGGCGGATTCCAGTTGCCGGCCGATCCGCACTGTGGAAGAGCCGGGCGCCAGGTCGACAAACGTTTCGGTCTCCGGACCGAAGGGCACGTAGACAAGCCAAGCCGCCGCGCCCACCCCTAAAAGCAATACGAGTAAGGCCGCCAGAAAGATTCCCGCCGCGCCAGAATTCTTCTTCTTTCTGCTCGTCCTTCTGCGGCGCACCATTCTGGAGCTGTAAATCCTTTCTTTGTTGAGAGGCGGAAAACCCCCAGCGGATTCTCCTTATTTGATTGTATCGGGCACGAATCCGCGAGGCAGGAAATTTCAGGGGAACAAGCGCTATAAGCTGTAAGGGAGAGGACTTCGAACCTGGAACCTGCCCCCCATCCCCGCTTTCTCGGCCTGGACATCGGCAACCGCCGCATCGGCGTCGCGGTGTCGGACGAGTTGGGCCTGACCGCGCAGCCAGTGCTGACCCTGGAACGCAGGCACAACCAGCGCGAGGATCTTCGCTCGCTGTCCCGCCTCTGCCGGAGGTTCGGCGTAGCCGGCATCGTGGTGGGGAACCCGGTGCATTTATCCGGCGACGTGAGCCCGCAAGCCGAAAAGACCCAGGCCTTTGCCGCCGAACTGGGCGCTCTGACTGGACTGCCCATCCACTTGTGGGACGAACGGCTCACCAGCCGCGAGGCGCACCAGATTCTCTACGAGGCTGGCCACGCCCGCCAAGAGCACCGCAAGGTGGTGGATCAGGTGGCCGCGACACTGATTTTGCAATCGTTCATGGATGACAACCGGGTGAAGTGATCTGAGCCCGCTAATCTGCCCACCTTGGTGTTTGAATTCTTAGGCCATATTGTTGATTCCGGAGGCCGCAGGGGTGCTTCCGCCTTGGGCGTGGTTTGGAAATCCATTGCGCGGCTAATTCGGAGGAGTGCTCCGGCTTTTGCTATTGGACCTGCCTCTCTTCCTGCTACAAATATGACTACACTCTCGGGAAGATGGTACGAGGGTGTCGCCACAGCCATGAGCTTACGCCGTATTCTGCTCCCCTCGCGGTTGCGGAACGACACTTCCCGGAGAAATAGCGAGAGCCAGAACGGCCACCGAATCTGAGGGTCGGGGCCGCCCTTTCCTCCGCATACGTTCTTGGTTTCATTTCTCCGGAGAGAAAATGTTGGCCGAATTGGCCGATAGGCGCTCCATGTTGAGTGGCTTTAGCGAGTCGAACCTCATGGAACAGAAGTCAGCACGGTATCCCTATTCACCGCTGAGCTGGCGGCATCTTCGCAAGCAAGTCTTTGGCTTCGGGAAGGTTAGGCCGGAGGCCATTCACGGCAGGCAGCAAGACAGCCCTGCGGCATTACTGAAGTGAATCTGACTGGTCACCTGCAGCGCGGTCTTGGATTGAACTCGGCCCACGGCGCACAAGATGGACACTTCCCTAGGCTGAGCAGAACAGTGCAGTACATTTATCTCCACCCTGAGATAGTGGTTGCCCGACGTACGAGTCTCTGAGAGGAATTTGCTCTATCGTTCCCGTGCCATTTGGCGGGTCAGGTCATCGCGGTTTGATGGCGTCGATTCGATTTCACCCGCCTTCAGCCTTGGCAAGTTCTAGGCCGGAGCGCCCAGTACTGGACCGCTCAAGGAAGAGAAAGCGCGCATCCAAGCATTCAGCAGGGAGTCAACCATGAGCCGCAGTCGAATCCTTTTTTCAAGTCGAGAGAAACGTGGCAACACCTTGCCCGCGTCTGACGCTTCCGCTGCGGCGAGACTTGCCCTCAGAGCTGTCCGAGGCTGGACGCTGGTTCTAGCGGCGATGCTGTTCTCTTGGTCCGGCGCAAGGGCGCAATCCGCCTTCGGTACACAGACTGTCGGCGCCTCATCCACCATGGCCGTTACTGTCTCCGCGCAGGCCGCGGGAACCGTGAACACCGTCCAGGTGTTGACGGCGGGGGCGAGTGGTCTGGATTTTACGGCAGGGAGCGGCGCCTCTACCTGTCCCTCGACAAACCTTGCGGTCAGCCAGACCTGCACGGTTTCGGTCACATTTACTCCGGCGTATCCCGGGCTGCGCATCGGCGCAGTGGTTCTGCTGGATGGGAGCGGCAAGTTTCTGGGCGCCACCTATCTGTCTGGAACGGGATCAGGCGGGCTAGGCGTGCTGGTGCCCGGCAACCTGGTTACGGTTGCAGGTGAGTCGCGCACCTGGACCTCAACTCAGGACGGAGTGCTGGCAACGTCGGCGAACCTGGACCAGCCCTCCAGCATCGTCCTTGACGGCGCTGGCAACATGTACATTGCGGATAGCGCGCACAACAAGATTCGCAGAGTTGCCGCGCCAGTGCACCCCGCAACTGTCGGTATCATCTCGACCTTTGCAGGTACCGGCGACTCGGGATATACGGGCGATGGCTTGGCCGCTACCAGCGCGACCATGACTTCTCCTTCGGGCGTTGCCCTGGATGGGGCAGGCAACCTATACATAGCGGACACCGGCGACAACGTGATTCGCAAGATCACGGCCGCAACCGGCTTGATCGCGACCGTCGCGGGTACCGGAGCGGCGGGGTATGCGGGCGATGGCTTGGCTGCGACTTCAGCAGAGCTGAACGGGCCGTGGGGGGTGACCGTCGACGCCGCAGGCAACCTCTACATCGCCGACACCGCCAACCAGCGTATCCGCAGGGTAGATGCCGCGACAGGCCTTATTACCACGGTGGCGGGTAACGGAGACCCGAGTGGACGAGGGGACGGCAAGGGGACGTATTCCGGAGACGGAGGGCAGGCGACGCTGGCTGGTCTCAGCCTCCCTTATTCGGTGGCGTTCGACGCCGCCGGGAACATGTATATCGCGGATTCCGGAAACGATCGCGTCCGGAAGGTGAACACCGCGGGGATCATCAGCACCTACGCGGGCAGTGCAAATAATGGCTATGGCGGCGACGGCTTTGCGGCGACGTTGGCGCTGCTGCATTTGCCTTCTGGCGTGGCCCTGGACGCGGCCGGGAACCTGTATATCGCGGACACCCAGAACACCGCAATCCGCAAGGTGAGCGCGGCGACCGGAATCATCTCGACCTTGGCTGTGAACGGCAAGGGAACTAACCTCAGCACTTCCGGAGCCCTGGGGCCGGCGAGCCTCTACGCGCCTTTCGGGCTCTTTGTGGATGGAGCCGGCAACGTCTACTTTTCAGACTATTTCAACATGCTGGTGCTGGAGATCAAGGGGAACCAGGCTGCTCTAGACTTTACCGCTACCCAGGTCCGCCAGGGCGATGAATCCCAACCCAAGTCCCAGACCGTCGAGAACGATGGAAATGCTGCGCTCGATCTGACCGCCATCCAGCCCGACCAGAATGCAGCCGTGGATGGCGGGACAACGACATGCAACACGAGCACACCTTTTCTGCCTGAAGATGGCGATTGCACAATCGGCGCGATCTTCGCACCTTCTCCGTCTGTGAGTCCGACCGATCCGGAGACCGGAAATGTGAATATCTCCGACCCAGCCGGGAACTCTCCATTGGATATCGAGTTGATCGGGGACGCAACCGCCGTCAATTCGACAACCACATCACTGGTTTCGAGCCTCAATCCATCCACCTTCGGGACGGCTGTCACCTTCACGGCAACGATCACCACGGGCGGCGGAACCGGCAGCCTGACGGGCACAGTCAGTTTCTCGGATGGAGCCACAACTTTGGCCACGGGCGTCACCCTGAGCGGGGGCGGAAGCGGAGGGATAGCCTCGTTCACGATCTCCTCGCTGACTGTGGGATCGCACTCGATCACCGCCTCCTACAGCGGCGACTCGGGTCACTTCAAGAGCACCTCGACGCCCGCCCTGATTCAAGTGGTGGACGAGGTTACGGCCACCAGCCTCACCTCGAGCGGGAGCCCATCGGGTCTGGGCGCCAATGTCACCTTCACCGCAACGGTGACTACTCCCAGCGGAGGGGGCCTTGTTCCTGACGGCACCGTGGTTTTCACCAACGGAGCAATCACCCTGGGCAGCGTCCCCCTCAATGGGGCCGGCGTGGCCACTTACTCAACGACAACGCTGCCCCAGGGGCTGAATGCGATTCAGGCCTCCTACAGCGGAGATGCGGCTAAAGATATTCTCGCCAGCGCATCGGCAGTTTTTAGCCAGGATGTGCAGGCAGCCTCGACTACCGTGGTCAACTCCTCTCTGAATCCCTCAAGTTATGGTGGCTCCGTCACCTTGACTGCGACGGTGACATCGGGCGGCAGCGCACCCGCCACCGGGGTAGTCAACTTTCTTGACGGAGGGGGGCAGATCGGAACAGCGAACCTGTCCGGCTCGCCCGGCATGGGGTCGTTTACGACCAGTGCGCTGGCAGCCGGCTCGCATTCCATCACTGCGGCCTACCAGGGCACTACCAGCACCAGCGCCAGCAATTCCCCGGTCTTCACGCAGGTCGTGAATAAGGCAACGCCCATCGTGACCTGGGCAACGCCTGCAGCAATCGCCTACGGGACGGCGCTCAGCTCGACGCAGCTCGATGCATCGTCCAATGTGGCCGGCACCCTGGTGTACACTCCGGCTGCGGGCGCGGTGCTGGCGGCCGGATCGCCCACACTTTCAGTGACCTTCACTCCCACCGATACAGCCGACTACAACAGTGTCACCACAACCGTATCGCTGACCGTAAACAAAGCAACGCCCACCCTGGTGGCAACCACCTCCGGCACACCTTCCGGCTTCGGCAACGCGGTGACCTTCACGGCAACGGTCTCCACAGGGCCCACCGGCACGGTGACGTTTAGCGACGGGGGCAACTCCATCGGTTCCGGCACGTTGAACGGCAACGTGGCTAGCTTCACGACCAGCTCGCTGGCCGTGGGCGTTCACTCCATCACTGCGAGCTGGCCTGGCAACAGCAATTACAATTCGGTCACTTCAAACCCCCTTACGCAGACAGTAGGAAAGGCGACTCCGTCCATCGCCTGGCCCACCCCGGCGCCGATCACGTATGGCGCAGCGTTGAGTGCGGCACAGTTGGACGCAACCACAACTCCAGCCGGCGCTTTCGTCTATTCTCCCGCGCTGGGCGCGGTGCTGAGCGCCGGATCGCAGACGCTATCGGTGACCTTTACCCCAACCGACAACACGGACTACACCCAGGCAACTGCCACCGTCACGCTGGTGGTCAAGCAGGCAACACCCACCATCACTTGGCCAGTCCCGGCAGCGATTGCCTACGGTACGCCACTGAGCGGGGCGCAACTCGACGCCTCGGCCAGCGTACCGGGTTCCCTGGCATACTCTCCGGCAGCGGGCGCGGTGCTGGGTGCCGGATCGCAGACGCTGTCGGTGACCTTTACCCCAACCGATGCGACCGACTACAGCACAGTGACTGCGACGGTTTCGCTAGCCGTGACCAAGGCCACGCCAACGATTGCAATGACCACCTCCGGCACGCCCTCCAATTACGGTGGCGCGGTGACCTTCACGGCGACCGTCACCAGCGGGCTTACCGGCGCCGTCACGTTTAGCGACGGTGGAAACTCCATCGGTACCGGCACGTTGAGCGGGAACGTGGCGACCTTTACCACCAGTTCGCTGACGGTGGGCGTTCACACCATTACCGCATCCTGGCCAGGCAACGCCAACTACAATGCCGCCACGTCCAGCGGCATTACGCAAACCGTAAGCCTGGCCCAAACATCCACGAGCGTCGCGGCCACTCCGAATCCAGGGCTGGCAGGCGTGGCCGTAGCGATCACGGCGACGGTGCAGGTGACGTTGGGGTCGGCAACCACCACCGGAAACGTGACATTCACGAGCGGCTCGGTCACTCTGGGAACAGCGACGCTTGGCGCAGGGGGAACGGCAACCATCCACCCCGTGCTCGCGGCCGGCTCCTACTCGATTGTGGCTATCTATTCGGGGGATTCGAACGATAGCGGCAGTGTGTCCGCGCCGTACGCGATGACCGTTCAACTGGTAACCACATCCACAACTGTCACTTCCAGCCAGAGCTCCATTCAGGTGCAAAGCGCGGTAACCTTCACCGCCAAAGTTACCGGCAGCGCCGGAACGCCGACTGGCAGTGTCAGCTTCCTTTCCGACGGCGCCTCCATTGGCACTGGAACCCTGGACGCAACTGGCACAGCCACGTTCACCACTTCCGCGCTTGCGGCTGGAAACCACCAGATAACAGCCAGCTATGGCGGAGACTCAAACGACGCGCCAAGCACATCCAGCGCCATTACCCAGGTGGTCACGACCATTCCGACGGTCACCGCTCTCGGCGTCTCCTCAATTTCCTCTTCCTCCGGCGTCAACCAGCAAGTCGTCCTGGTAGCCCTGGTTTTAGGCAGTTCAGGCCCCACGCCTACCGGCACAGTCACGTTCAAGAATGGCACGTCGGTACTCGGCTCAGCCTCCCTGGATTCGGGCGGCACGGCGACGTTTACCCCGAACTTGCCGAATGGAAGCTACAGCCTGGTCGCCGTCTATGGCGGAGACGCGCTGCATGGCGCATCCACATCCAATCCTGTCTCCATCTCCAGCTTACCCACAGGGTATGACCTCACGGTCACTCCGGCAAGCGTGACCATGGCGGTGACGCAGAATGCCACCGTGAACGTAACGGTGAGTTCAAACGCCGGATTCACAGACACCATCGGGCTGGGTTGCGCGTCGCTGCCCACAGGGGTCACCTGTCACTTTGCAAGCCAGACTGCAACCCTCGCCGCCAATGGGGCCGCAACCGTCCAATTGACCATTGACACCAACTCCCCGTTGAGCGGGGGAACGTCGGCCATGAACACTGGGACGGGCGACCGGGGCGTTTACGTTGCCGGTATGATGCTGCCATTCAGTCTGTTCTTCGGATGGATTTTCTGGCGCTTCAGAAAGCGGCATGCGGCCGTGTTCACCACGCTGTGTGTTCTTCTATTGGCGGGCGCCGCCATGCTGGCAAGCGGCTGTGGAGGCTTCAGCCAGAACACCGTCGCACCTGGCGCCTATGTAATCCAGGTGGTTGGCGTCGGCGCCAACAGCAACATCTCCCGCTACCAGAATGTGTCGTTGACGATTACGGCGAAGTAAAACGGGGGTAATCGGCGCGTTCCGGGCCATCTCATTTGGCCGGCCCCCGCGGAGTTCTTCTTGAAGCCGCAGAGGAGCTACCCGGCAAGTCCGGCGAGATTAAACTGAAGCAGCGAGCCTGCAGGAGAGAGATGAAAAGCGTTCATCGTTTTGACGAAGCGGGAAGTGGAGGGCAGGGCATGCGGTTCGGCAGCTACGCGATCCTGCCGGCTGTTCTCTTGGCATTCTTCCTTGGAACGGCAGGCACGGCTCACGCCCAGGTGGTGCAGGCAGCCGAACGCGGCGGGCTGATGATTTCGGTGGGCGGAACGTTTTCCGGCAACTACCTGCAATATGGTGAGCGCAAGATGTTCGGCGTCTCCGGATTTGCCGACTTCGACACTCCCCGCAGTCTTGGCATTGAGTCCGAAGCCAGCTTTCTGATGTTCCATCAAACCGCCAATGTTCACGATGAGGTCTATTCCATCGGGCCACGCTATCACCGGAATATTGGCTGGAAGTTACAGCCCTATGCCAAGGCTCTGGTTGGTCTGGGTGAGTTCAACTTTCCCTATAGCTACGCGCAGGGAAGTTACCTTGTGATTACGCCGGGAGCCGGAATCGAATACCGTCTCAGTCGAAGGATACACATCCGGGCAGTCGATTTCGAATACCAGCTTTGGCCTCAATTTACCTTCGGATCCATGTCCGCGGCCAGTGTAAGTTCGGGCATTCGCGTGCGCGTTTTCTGATCTTGTCATCGAGCTTTGTTCCAGCGTGCGCGAGGGAGAATCGATTATTGATTTGAAACGAGAGTCGAATCAGTCGCACGACCGCATCGCTGGGTCGTCTACGCGTTCTGAGGCGCATGAACATTACACCTGGCCAAAATGTCTTGCCAAGGTCAGATTAAACGGGTTAAAAACGGAACGAATCTGCCTGTCTGGTTGGAAACTCCGGACTGCACTTACCGCGGTCAGTGCAGTCGCAGATGGCGTTGCATCTCTCTCTGCTTCGAGAAACGCGAGATCTGCGCCCCTTCTGCCAATGGAGCGTCTGGGCAAATACCGCGTATCGTATGCGGCTAGTCAGAAATCGATTGATAATATTAGCCAGGGAGGAAGGATGCGGCATCCTGCCCTCGAATTCCGAAGCTGGTCACATCATTGATTGAAATGCGTTGAGAATGCGCAATCTTGATTCCCCCTGTGTTCACGGCATTCTGCGCACATAAGGACCAACATGAATCTCATCTCGCGCCGCGGTTTTCTCATCGGAGCCTCGAGCGCTGCCGTGTTTCCATACTCCGCATTGGGATCCGTGCCTGAAATGTGGCCGCAACCACGCCGGCAACTGGAGGAATTTGAGCGTGCTCGCGTCCTGCGCGCGGCAGACTCTTGCCTGAAAGAAGAACCGCGCACGATCACCTCAGCGCCCGCTCCCCGCAGTGCGGGTGGGCGCAACGACTATTTCTCCGAGGGAGATTATTGGTGGCCCGATCCAAAGCACCCCGGCGGCCCCTACATTCGCCGGGACGGTGAGTCAAATCCGGGCAATTTCATTGCGCATCGCGAGCTGCTGCTGCGTCTCAGCGTGCAGGTTCCCGCGTTGACGGCGGCCTGGCTGTTGAGCGGAAAGCGGGAGTTTGCACAACACGCAATCAAGCATCTGCGCGCATGGTTCATCGAGCCTGCCACCAGAATGAATGCGAACCTCGAGTTTGCACAGGCGATCCAGGGCGTCAGCAAGGGACGCAGCATCGGCATCATCGACACTCTGCACCTCGTCGAGGTCTCTCAAGCCTGCTTGCTCCTCGATCGTGCGGGAGTTCTTTCATCCTTCGACCGGCGTGGGCTCCAAGCCTGGTTTTCTGCTTACCTTGACTGGCTCACCACTTCCGAGCATGGGCGCCAGGAGAGCGATGAAAAGAACAATCACGGCTCCTGCTGGTTGCTGCAAACAGCGCAGTTCGCTACCTTCACCAGCAACACCTCCATGCGCGATTCATGCCGAGAACGGTTGAAATGTAAACTGTTTCCCGAACAGATCGCTGCTGACGGAAGCTTCCCGCTCGAACTCGCACGTACAAAACCTTACAGCTACTCGCTCTTCAATCTCGATGTACTTGGCATGAGCGCGCAGGTGCTCTCGGAGTCAAACAACGATATTTGGAACTATGAGCTCCCCGACGGACGCGGCTTGGATGCCTGCTTCCGTTTTGCCTTTCCCTTGATTGCGAGAAAGCAAGCCTGGCCGTATCGCCACGACGTTGAGTATTTCGACGATCTTCCTGTGCGCCAGCCGAGTCTTCTCTTCGCGGGGCTGGTCTTTGCAAGGCCCGATTATCTTCAGCTCTGGCAGCGTCTCGATCCTGACCCCACAATCCCGGAAGTCATTCGCAACCATCCCATCCGTCAACCGCTCCTCTGGATTCGCTAGAGACTTTCGTGTAGAAGCCCAGCCAGCATCTCTGCCATCAAAGAAAGATGCGCCCCTTCGCGTGAAGGGGCGCATGAAAGAAAAGGCAAGTGGTACACGCGCTCTGGAGGCTGCTACGCGAAAGTCAAAAAGTTAGCCGCAAGCCAAGCTGAATCTCGCGCATGTTGCCTTGTTGCGCGGTGATAGTGCCGGCTGCGGCGCTGCTCAGGTTTGCCGCCGGTTGACCGAGGTTGACCATGTTGAGCGCATTGGAAGCTTCGGCGCGTGCCTGCAGCTTCATGCTTTCGTAGATTTGAAAATCGCGGAAGAGCGATAAATCCACATCGCGATAGCCTGGGCCATAGTATGCATCGCGCCGCAACGCGCCGTCAGAGCCTCCCGGGCCGATGCCGGGACATCCGCTGGGTGCGCTCGTGCTATAGCCGCAGAAGACGGTCCCCGTGGGCTCAGCTACCGTTGTGCTGGCCGTCCAGAAAGATGGATTGAAGTACTCCTTCGCAAGCGCCGAGCGGCTATTGCGACTGTTGCCTGTCACCATGGGGTTTGCTCCAGCAACCAGAGTGGGACGGTCGGTTGTATTGCCGTCCTGGTTGTTGTCGGAGCCGGTGGTGATATTGAACGGCATGCCCGAATGCAGGCTGATTACCGAGGAGATATGCCATCCATCGAGCGTCGCGGCAACCACGCGATTGCCATCGTGGAAGTACTTTGGCTCCCAAACGATCGACATGCCGAAGACATTGCGCGTGTCGTAATCGTCCAGGCCCCTGTCGAACTTTGGATTGGCATAGTCTTCCTCACCGCTCGATGAACTGGGTGTGGAGCTGTTGAGTACTCCGCTGTCCAGATTCTTGCTGAAGGTGTAGAATCCGTTGAAGCTCACACCCTTGGCGACCTGCTGAGAGAAGGTGGCTTGCAATGCGTTGTAGTTTGAAGTCTGGTTGGAGCTGACTCCGTAGACAACACCAAGAAGTTGAGTCGCCTTGCCCGCTGAATTGACTGGAGTGGCACTGTAGAACGGACGCCGCGCGAGAACCGTGCTGCTGCTGTTGGCGGTGGGCGTGGTGGTGTTGAAAACCGGGTAGTTATAGTCGATTGACATGGGCAGATGCCGCGACATCGAACCTACGTATGCCAATCCGAATGCCATTCGCCTGGTCACTTGCTGCTGTAACGAAGATGTGAGCTGGTAGGTGCTGGGCCAGACGAAATTGGGCATCGCACCCTCGATGGTTCCATTGGATGGAATCGGGTTGACCGCTCCCTTGGTATAGGAGAACGGGAAGGGCGAGTCCGATGTTGTGCAGGCGGCGGCTGCCGCGGTGGGTGCGCAATAAGGGTTGGTGACCGAGCCTTGCGTCGCGAAAGTATAGCGGAGCGAGAACGGGTAGTAGTTTGACGAAGCGTTCCACTCGTTGCCGGAAATGCCACCCCAGAAGATACCGGCCGACGCACGTACCGAGGTCCTGCCTTTACCAAATGGATCCCAGGCCAGACCCAGACGCGGCGAGAAGTGTGCGAAAGAGTTGGCGATGGTGCCGCGTGGCACACTCGGATCGCCTGCTACCAGCATGCCCGCAGGCATATTCGGATTCAGAGTAGACACAGGGAGGCTCGAATTGTAGGAGGTTTGCCCGCCGGTCTGGAAGGTAGCTTCCTTGTTCTGAGGATCGGTGGGCGCCGTCTGCACATCCCACCGAACACCCAGGTTCAGAGTGAGGTTCGGGCGGATACGCCAATTGTCCTGCACAAAGAGGGAGTAGAAAAACGAGTTGTCGATGGCGTCAACAGGCTCGTCTTGGGTCTGCGTGCCGGGCAGGCCAAGATAGAAGTCCGACATGGCATTACCGGTACGGGCGCTGGTACTGGAACTGAACGTGAAGACGCCGTAGTTGTTCAGGTCTGTAATCTGGTCGTCTTTGTTGAGAGAGAACTCACCACCCAGAGTGAGAGAATGCTTGCCCTTGTTCCACACGAAAAGGTCGCGCGCCGAATAGAAGTCTGTGCCTGCGACGGGTCCGTCGATGGCGTTGCCCAGAGTAAAGCGCCCAGAGATCGCCAACTGGGCCAGGCTGGCCGGCCCCTGCACCGCAATGTTCGATCCGAAGGCTGAAAGCGACTCCCGGCCCGTGTTCAATGGGTTGCTTGAAGAAGTTGCAGCCATATTCGCATTCACTGTGTTTGCGCGCGATCCAATCAGCCGCGAAAAGTTCAGGTAGAACTGGTTAACGGTTTTGTCATTGATGGTGTACGTGTCGCTGGCATTGGCGAGATTCTGCGTCCAGTGTTGGGTTTGATTGACCCATGGCAGGCTAACCGTGCTGCCCGAGGGGATCGTGCGATCGCCAACGATATAGAAATACGATGCGGTCAAACGATGCTTGCTGCCCAGTTGATGATCGACCTTCATCAGGTACTCATCTGTCTGATAGGGCTGCGAAATCTGTCCGTTGTAGGTGGGGTAGCCGTTGAGGGTTCCGTTGTTGAAGAGGCTGACATAGGCAAGCACGTTCTTCGCGGTTGCATCTTCCGCGTCCGTCACGATGTTGGTCGGCTTGCCCGCCGCATTCAGATACGGCTTTTTGGTGAAGGGACTGCACACCACAAACGAAGTGGCAGTGCCGCCGCACTTGGAAGAAGCGGTTGCGCCTGCGGGCAGGTAAGCGCTGAAGTTGCCTTGCATCTCCGCTGTTGTTGGCAGGGTTGCTCCCGCCAGTGTGTAGGGCTTGATCTGTCGAACGCCGCCATATTCCCCAAAGAAGAAGGTCCTGTCGCGCCGGATAGGTCCGCCTGCGGTCACGCCAAACATATTGCGGTGCACAATTCCTACGCCGCCGCCTACGTTGATGGGATTGGAAGCATCGAAATCGGTGTTGCGATTGAATTCGTAGGCAGAGCCATGAAAGCTGTTGGCGCCTGATTTTGTCAGAGCCGTCACCACGCCGCTCGACATTCTTCCATAGGTTGCGTCGTAGTTGCTGGACTGCACGTTGAACTCTGCGATGGCCTCCGGATTGGGCATATCGTTGCCCGTCATGCGCAGCGCAGTCATGTTGAGGCCGCCGTCCAGGTAGTAACTCACGGTGCCGGTATTATCGGCTGTGGTGCCGCCATTCAACTGCAACACCTGCTGGTTGAAGCCCAGAGTGTTGCCTTGCACCTGATTGTTCTGGACGCCGGGAACAAGGTTGAGGAGGTTATAGATGTCGCGATCCAGAATGGGCAGATTCTCGACTTCGTGCGCCTCCAGCGTGCGTTCCACGGTTGCGCTTTCCAGATCGAGTTGGGGCGGGTCCGCCGAAACGGTGATGGTTTCTTCCGCGGCGCCGGCGCTGAGCATAACATCCAGACGCTGCTCCTGGTTTACAGAAAGGGGAACCGCCGACTGGATATATTTCTTGAAGTTATTCGAAGTTACCGCCACCGAATAGGTGCCTACGGGAACAAGATCGAAGCGATATTCGCCCGCATCGTTCGTGGTTCCGCTATAGGACACGTTGGTTTCCACATTGGTAATCGCGACACTGGCGTGTGCCACCACGGCGCCAGAGGAATCCGTCACGTTACCGAAGAGCGTTGCGGTGGTTCTTTGCGCCAGCAGGTGAGTTGGCGATAAACCAAACGCCAGCAAAAGAGCGAGGAAAAGAACAGCCTTCACGAAGGTCATTCCATTCCTGACATTGAGTGCATTTGACCGCATGATCGGCCTCCTTGTTCCTTGTGGGTGATCATTTGTGTGTACTTCTGTTTTTGGATGGTGCAGCGTCATGGCCTTGCTCCTCGCGTTGAATCGCGCATTCTCTTTTACAGATGCGCAAGTTGTCAGATGTCAGAGAATTAGCGTTGCGGCGGGCAGACCATCTGCCGATGCGGTGATGCTGCAACGTCCCGTTCCCTCCAGTGAGATCTCGGCGCGTCCATTGGCCAATTGCACTTCGCGGGAGGCTCTCGCTGTTCCTTGGTTGTCGATGAGGCGGCCCTCGCCGGTGAGCGAGAACCGGATCAGATTGGCAGCGTCCAGGCAAAGCACGCCGCGCTGGTCGATGAGCAGCACCGCGACGGTCGTCGTGCTGCCTTTGCGCTCCTTCTCAACGAGTCGAAGCTCATTCGGTTTTCCCCACGAATCGGTTTGATAAATGAATGACAATTCATCCGAGACGGTTGTCGGGCCCCTTTTTGCAATGACTCGGAGATGGTTGATTCCCTTCTCGAATGCGGTCTCCCAACGCAATCCCGCCGATGGGAAATCCTGGCTCTCGCGATGCTTGACGCCCAGCGAGGCGCCGTTCAAAAACATCTCAGCGCTATCGCAATTCGAGTACACACGCACGCAGCGCGTCTCTCCCGGCTTGCCCCAGCGCACCGGCCAGCTATGCCCATAGATATGCGCCATGGGCGTCTGAGCCCAGTACGACTGGAAGACGTAATAGGATTCCTTGGGAGTCAGATCGCGCTCCACCAACCCCTTCTGATTAACACGCGGAATGGCATTGTCGCCGCGCAGAGGAGAAGCAAAGTCCTTGAAGACCCACTGTGCCGATCCGGTCAGCCAATCCAGTTTTTCCTGCGTCTTCAGGTGCCAATCGAAGAGATTGCAGGCGTAAGTCTCAGACCAGTCGCCATCCTTCGAGACGCGGACCTCTCCGCCGCTCTTCAGGTAATCCAGACCGCGTTCATCGGTGCCGCTGCCAATGGCCACCTTGTGCAGCACCGCGTCGGGGACTTCGGAGTGGCGCCCAGCATGGCTGTCGGCTCCCCACTCGATATGGACGAACCGCTTCACACGCAGTCTTTCGGCCAGCAGGCTCAGTTCGTATTCGCGGTAATTGCCTCGATACCATCCGGCCCAGATGGAAGGCGAATAGACATCCGGGATATCGCGCGCAAAGTCGCATCGGCGGAACGCCGTCAGCCTCGATCCGTCCAGCCGATGCGCCAGATCGCGCATCTCTGCCATAAATCCGCGAATCGCTTCCTTGTCCATGGCGGGATACTCATCCGGCCAGTCGTCCTCGTTGCCCAACCCCCAGAGAATCACGGAAGGATGGTTGTAATGCTGGTCGATCATATGCGCGAGCATATCCTTGGCATTCTTGCGAAAGGACTCATTGCCAACACCGGCGCGGCACCAGGGAGCCTCCTCCCAAACCATCAGACCTAATTCGTCGCACAGCTCCAGGACAAGCCGGTCCTGCTGGTAATGTCCCAGACGAATGAAGTTTGCGCCCATCGCACGGATGAGCTGTATCTCGCGGCGCACCAGTTCGTCGCTCATGGCGGCTGCCACTCCGGCATGGTCCGCATGGCGTTGTGTGCCCTTTAACAGCACGCGCTTGCCATTGAGTTTGAACGGACCGTGCTCGACAAACTCGACCTGCCGCACGCCGAAGCGCTCTTCGATCGAGGTTTCTCCGCCGGCGCTGGAGAGGGTCACGCGGCAGCGATAGAGATGAGGCGTCTCCGGAGCCCATAGCTCCGGTGCGGCGATGTGAAATGCAGCCAATGAGGAGAAATCGTTCCAGGCGGCGAGCGTCTTCGACGCGCGGTAGATGCTCCTCCCCGCCGCATCGTTCACCTCGACAGCGATCTCGCAGGAAGTCGGTTTCTGAAGCGGAGAATAGAGCCTGGCCGCTACCGTCACCAATGCCGATCCGTCCGTCTGGACAGTAGGCTGAATGTGCACCGCATCGAGCGAGAGCACTGGCAGGTAGACCAGGTTGACGTGCCGGTAAAGCCCTCCATAAAGGCAGAAATCGCTTAAATCGGAGGGAACCCGCTCGCGGTCCGGGGAGTTGTCGCAACACACAGCGACGGAGATCCCATCCCTGGTGTCATCGATGGGAATTGCCCTGACGGCTTCGGTGATGTCGAAGGCAAACTCGTCGTAGCCGCCTTTGTGCGTCCCTACCAGCGCCGAACCGACCCAAAGCGCGGTTGTTTGACCTGCTCCCTGAAAGTGCAGAAGGGTCCGTCCCTCGGGAAAAGGGTTGTGGATCTTCGTGCGAGTCCTGTACCAGCCTTGGCCGCGAAAGTAAGGCTTCTCTGGATCGCATGCATCGCTTCCGTTGACGCAGTGGGGCAGAGTCACCTCTTGCCACTCGAATTCCCGGCCGGGTCTCGACACCTCTGCGATGCTGCTCAATTCGCCCCGATGAAACTGCCAGCCCTTATCCAGCCGGCGGACATTCGCTGCGCTTGCATCCTCGGCCAGGTTCGCCGCCAAGGCCCTCACCCGCATGGGAGACGCCAGCAGAGCACCGGCAAACGTGAGCGAAGCTGTTTGGACAAACCGCCTACGGGATGAGAGCATGGAGACCTTTCTTCGCCTGCCTGTCACATCAACCCTGCCGCGCGACTGTGATCGAAACCAGTCGATCTTCCTTGCGCTGCAGCGTCAAAAGAACCCCACCCGGACGGATCGTCTCCTGAACATGATGAAGCGTGGCCATCCTCCCGCCCCCCGAAGACAGTTGACAAGTGACTATCCGTTTGTTTTGAAGGGGGTGAGTATCTTGTTTGCGATGTTCTCCTTGCGCTTGTTTGTCCGCTTGTGTCAAACGTCCGGTCGGGGGAGAAATGCCCGGGAGTATAATTCGTCTGGCTTATGAACAACTCCAGCGGCGTGCGTGAAGGGTGGCATACACAACACCGGCCAGACCGGGAGGCAATCCTGCGCGAGTTGCAGGAAATCCTTGCCAGTCCTCATTTCTGCAATAGCAAACGCTACCCGGCTCTACTGCAGTACATCGTGGAGAACACCCTCGCTGGCAAGACGGAACTGCTGAAGGAACGCACCATCGGAGTGGACGTCTTTGAACGGCCGCCCACCTACGACACCAGCGCGGACACCGTGGTGCGCTACACCGCAGGGGAAGTTCGCAAGAGGCTTTTGCTCTACTACTCCGATACCGGCGTCAAGTCGGGCTTGCGCATCGCGCTGCCCGCAGGTTCCTATATTCCCGAGTTCCTTGAAGGGCACGATCCGGATATCGCCAGCCCACATTCCACGCATACGTTGGAGTCCTCCGCTGAGGACAGCGACGGGAAAGGAATAAGCTCGGCGTCTCCCTTCACGAATGCCCATAAAACAGATCTCTCTGGAGGGGGAGCCGATGCGGGTCAATCGACCGCAATGGCGCTCCGCCGGCTATTCGTCAAGCCGGTCGCCTGGATGGCCTTGGCCGCTTTTGCCGCAATCGTTTTCGCCGCCGGCTGGCAGTGGCAGAATCGCACGAATCCTCCGCGCACCGCGGCTGACGCATTCTGGGCTCCCCTCATGCGCGACCAGCACACCGTGCTCGTCTGCACCGGCAGCGTGATCTTCGCGCAGAACAACTCATCCGGCGTCCATACCGCGGGAAAGGACATCGACTATCCATTTATCTCCCTGCAAAACGCCTCTGCGATTGCTTTGACCAGCGCCAGGATCGAGCATTCCGGAGCAACTTCGCAACTGCTCGCCTCGGCCTCTGTTCCCCTTACAGAACTGCGCGAGCACTCCGTGGTGCTGATCGGCGGTTACAACAACCTGTGGACCCTGCGCCTGCTGCAGCCCCTGCGCTTTCATTTCTCGCCGGATTCCCCGGATGCTTCTGACCAGGACGCCGCCATCGTCGACCGCAATCAGCCCCAGCAGCACTGGCAGCGCGACCACTCCCTCCCTTACTCCAGCGCGGACGACTTCGCTCTGCTGGTGCGCTACCACGACCCCACCATCGACGGTTGGGTGGTGGCAGTGGCAGGGCTGGGGCGAAACGGAACCGAGGCCGCTGCCCAGTTCGCTAATAGCCCCCATTACATGCAACTGCTACGCGACCAGTTGGGAACCGACTTTTCCAACCGCAATATTGAGGCTGTCTTGAAGGTCAAGGTCATCGATGGCAAGACCGGGGCACCCTCGATTCTGGCAGTACATTCCTGGTAAGTGAAAATTTATTTCGCTGCCCCGCAACAGGAGATTTGAGAGCAGGAAACTATATGTGCTTGCAACGCTGATTTGCAAGTGCCACACGGTTTGACTCGCGTTCAATGCCGCCGCTGCCATTCTTCCTGCCCCCAGGCGCAATGCTTCCCTTGCCCCGAATGCTCTTCCCATTGCAGTTTCTTTACTTGCAAAAGAACTGCAACGTGAGTCTGGCAGCGCGCTACGGCGCGCACCGTGTATGTGTCAAACGTCGCTCCGCTGCTTCTTCGGAAGCGGAAGAGATCACACCTCCTCACCATGTGCTGTAAAGCCACCAACGAGCGCATGGAGGAACAAGCTATCAATCTGAGCTTGATATATGATCTGCTTTCAGCGAACGCTCCTTGGCGCCGACCCGAGTCGCCTCCCCAGCTGCGCCCAGCGCTCGCAATCTGAAACCGGCTTGCCTGAAGCCACCTGGAGTAGAACTTCGATGAGACGGTTGGAAAGAAAGCACGGTGAGCGCCGGATGGCAGGCACTCTGGTCTTGTTTGCACTCCTGGTCCTTTGCGCGGGGATGGATGCGCAACCGCAATCGGCCAAGGGCACTGAAGCCGCTAAGCATGCAATACCCGCGACGGTTGACCGCGAGGCAGCGGGAGATGCTCCCGACGATCCTGGACCGCTGGCCACGGACATTTCACCCGCACTGCGCCGCACTGAGATTCGCAAGGCAATGCGAAAGGTAGCCGACTGGCAACTCGCACGCGGGGAGAAGAACTTCAATCGCCAGTGGACCTTTGCTCCCTTGTATGCTGGATTGCTGGCGGCCTCAAAGAGCACAGGCGATCTGCGCTATCGAGATGCCGTTGTCAAGATGTCCGAGGGGTTTGACTGGAAGTTGATGAACGACCGTTTCCCCCACGCCGACGACATGGCCCTGGGGCAGGTTTACCTCGATCTCTATCGGGAGACACGAGACCCCAGGAGGATGGAAGACACACGGGCTGTTCTCGACCGGTTGACGCTACGCCAGGACGATCCGGCAAAGCTGCTCTGGTGGTGGTGCGATGCCTTGTTCATGGCGCCTCCCGTATTGGCCAGGATGTCTGCTGCCACCGGAGACCGTCGCTATCTCGACACCATGGACCGTGAATGGTGGCAAACCTCGGCCAGCCTCTATGACCCTTCCGAGCATCTCTTTCTCCGCGACAGCCGCTACTTCGCGCAGAGGCAGGATAACGGGCAGAAGATTTTTTGGGCACGCGGCAATGGGTGGGTGATGGGCGCCCTCGCCCGCGTACTGGAAGTGATGCCAAGGAACTACCCAAGCCGATCGAGGTACATTGCCCAGTACCGTGAGATGGCTCTCCGCATCGCCTCCATTCAAGGGCAGGACGGTCTATGGCGTAGCGGGTTGCTCGATCCCGGAGCCTACGATCTGCCGGAGATCTCCGGCTCCGCTTTCTTCACCTATTCGCTGGCCTGGGGCATCAACCACAAACTGTTTGATCGAAAGACCTTTGAGCCTGTGGTTGAACGCGCCTGGGCGGGTATCCTGACACACATTTATGCGGATGGCCGCCTGGGATCGATCCAGCCCATCGACGGACAGCCTGGGAAATTCAAGCCCTCCTCCAGCTATGTTTACGGAGTGGGTGGGTTTCTGCTAGCCGCGTCGGAGGTCGAAACGTTGGCAAAACAATAGAAACAGACCTATCGGCGCAGAAGTCCGGCGCAGCGCATCTGTCCCCAGAGTATGCCTTCCTGTGAATCTGAAGAGGACAGTCGCGATCTCCACGACTATGCGTGTCTTCTTCAGATGCCGCGCGCTGGTGGACGAATGCCGCCGCGATCTGCGCGACTGCGAGAACGCTCCCAACCGGCAGACCCGATTATCGTTGGGCGCATGTTTCGTTATATTGCGTTATATTTCTTTTACGTGTATTCTATGATTTCTCTTCATGGCAATGCGAAAGCAAGGACAAATATTCTCTGCATCGGAGTCCCTGCGCGAGCCTGCCCTACAACTTTGACCAAGAGGAGTCGAAATGAAACACGGAGTGGCCACGCTCGGAGAAATTCTGAATCAACCGGCAGTTTGGAAGAGATGCCTTCAGGTTCTCGATCAAATTGACCTCGAGCCCCTGATTGGCGACAAGCATCCGCGCAAGTGCCGGTGGGTCTTTGTGGGCTGCGGCACGAGCTACTATCTGGCGCAAGCAGCAGCAGCAACGCTGACCAGCCTGACCGGCTTCCCGGCGCGAGCGCTCCCCGCCTCGGAGATGCTTCTGTTCCCGGCCCTCGCTCATCCGCCTGAGGAGGGGGAGATTTTCCCGGTCCTGATCTCGCGCTCCGGGCACACTACTGAGGTGGTGAAACTGGCCGAATCGCTCAACCGCCGCGGAATCGACTTTCTGGCGGTCACCTGTGACGGCAACGAGCTGGCGCAAATCTCCAAGCAGTTGTTGACGATGCCGGTCAAAGAATCCAGCACAGTAATGACCTCGTCGTTCACAGCAATGCTCATGGGACTTCAATATGTCGCCGCCAAGGTGACCTGCCAGGAGGCTTTCATCGCAGCGCTTCGCCGGCTGCCCGCAGCGTTGGAGAGGCTTTTCGAGGTATATGCCCATCAAGTGGAGCAATTCGCGCAGCAGACGTTTGACGATGTCGCCATCCTGGCCCAGGGCGCGCTCTATCCGATTGCACAGGAGGCCTCGCTCAAAGTGATGGAATCCTCGTCTACCTATGCCCAGTTCTTCCATACGCTGGAGTTCCGACATGGTCCCAAGTCCATCGTCTCGGAGAGGGTCATGGTCGGCGCACTGATCTCGGAGAGCAGCTATACCCAAGAATGTGCCGTTTTGCTGGAGATGGCGCAATTGGGGGCGCGCACGCTGGCCGTGGCCAATCGCTTCACACCCGAGGCGCGCGGCGCTTTCGATCTGGCGATTGAGCTATCCTTGGATGCGCCTGAGGCCGCCCGTCTGATTGTCTACGTAGTCTGGGGGCAACTGCTGGGCAGCTACATGGGCCTCCGCAAAGGGCTCGACCCCGACTCTCCACGCCACCTGAGCCGTGTTGTAACGATTGGATAGAGACCCATGACGAGATTATTCGATGTGACCATTGCAGGCGAAATCAACCTCGATCTCATACTCTACGGACTCCCTGAGCAGATGCCGCTGGAGCGCGAGCTGCTGGCCAGAGATTTCCGTCTGACCCTGGGCAGTTCTTCCGCTATTCTGGCGCACAATCTTGCCGCTTTAGGCCTTCGGGTGGGCTTTATTACCCGCATGGGAACCGATGTGCTTGGTTCCATCGCGCTGGGGCGCCTTTCAGAACGCGGAGTGGATCTTGCCCGTGTGCGACACGTGGCCGAGGGCAGTTCCACGGGCGTAACCGTTCTGCTGGACCATGGCGGGCAGCGGCACATTCTCACCTACCCCGGCACCATGTTCGAGATGACAGCCGCGGATCTGGACATGAAGTATCTGGCCTCGAGCCGGCACTTTCATCTCTCGTCGCTCTTCTTGCACAAGGCATTGCAACCCGACTTGCCGGGCATTTTCCGGGAGTTGAAGGGCGCGGGATTGACGCTCTCGCTGGACACCAACGACGACCCCGAAGACCTCTGGGGCGGCTGTCTCGATGAGCTGCTCGGGCTGGTCGACATCTTTCTGCCCAATGACAACGAAGCCCGCCGGATCACCGGCAAGGACACGGTCGAAGCCGCCATCGAAGCCCTGGCCGCGCGCGTTCCCATCGTGGCCGTCAAGTGCGGCAAGCGAGGATCGCAGGTCTTCAGCAAGGGACGGCATTGGCTTGTCCCCTCCCGCACCGTCACCCCGGTAGACACTATCGGCGCCGGCGACAGCTTCAACGCCGGGTTTCTGACTGCCTACCTGCGAGGCGATACTCTGGATCGGTGCGCGAACTTTGGCAATTGCACCGCCGCGCTCTCCACGCTGCGTGCGGGCGGAACGGAATCGTTTCGCGATCACAATCTGGTCAAGGAGTTCCTCGCCTAGTTCTCATTCTGAAGCGCGGGGTCCGCCGATGCCCGCGCTGCAACTTCAAAGGAGTATCGTTCCATGCGAAGCTCGCTCCGTCTCCTCATTCCGCTGTTTCTTGCTCTGGTTTGCGCAAACGCTGCAACGGCTTCCGCTGTGCCCGCGCCAACGCCCTTGCACGTTGAGAACGGGCAGTTTGTTCTGGATGGAAAGCCCTTCCAAATCATCAGCGGTGAGATGCACTATCCCCGCATTCCCCGTGCCGAGTGGCGCATCCGGATGCGCATGGCCAAGGCCATGGGACTGAACACCATTACCACCTATGTCTTCTGGAACGAACATGAGCTCCAGCCGGGTGTCTACGACTTCAGCGGCCAGCGCGACGTAGCCGAGTTTATTCGCGAGGCGCAGGGCGAGGGCCTGCATGTGATTCTGCGCCCCGGCCCCTACGTGTGCGCCGAGTGGGAGTGGGGCGGTTATCCCTCCTGGCTGTTGAAACAGCCCGGCATCGTGGTCCGCAGCAGCGATCCCAAGTTCATGGAGCCGGTGCATCGCTGGCTGCTGCGGCTGGGTCAGGAACTGGCGCCGCTGCAAGAAGCCAACGGCGGCCCCATCTTCGCCGTCCAGGTGGAGAACGAGTACGGCTCCTTCGGCGCGGACCATGCCTACATGAACCAGGTTCGCCAAATGCTGATCGAGGCGGGCTTTGGCCAATCGCTGCTCTATACCGCCGACGGGCCCCCGCAGGTTCCAAATGGCTCGCTGCCGGATTTGCCCGCGGTCATCAATTTCGGCTCCGGCGAGGCCCGCGCATCCTTTGCGGAATTGAAGCGCCAGCGGCCCGCCGGCCCCTTCATGTCGGGTGAATACTGGGCAGGATGGTTCGATCATTGGGGTGAACCCCACCATGTCACCAACGCCCGCAAAGAAGCAGACGAAGTCGCCTGGATTCTCACTCAAGGCTACTCGGTGAGCATCTACATGTTTCATGGCGGCACCAGCTTCGGCTGGATGAACGGCGCCAATATGGATCGCGGCAAGTATCAGCCAGACACCACCAGCTACGACTACGGCGCGCCACTGGACGAAAGCGGACGCCCCACGAAGAAGTTCGATCTGCTGCGCGAGGCGATCGCCAAGGCCACGGGCATCGCACCGCCACCGGTTCCAATTGTCCCGCCGGCCCAATCGATCCCCGCCTTCGCGTTGAGCAGCTCTGTTCCCCTTGCGGAGGCGCTGCCCGCACCCATCGAGAGTGAACAAGTTGCCACCATGGAAGATCTCGGCCAAGCCTATGGCTACATCCTCTATCGCACCGAGATTGCTGCGCCGGTCAAGGGCGAACTGGTCCTGGACGAACTGCACGACTACGCCCGCGTCTACGCCAATGGACGCCTGCTGGGCAGCCTCGACCGCCGCCTAGGCCAGAACCGCCTCGCCATCGACCTTCTCGATCCCCAGACTCGCCTCGATATTCTGGTGGAGAACTCCGGCCGGGTCAACTTCACCACCGCCCTGCGCAACGAACGCAAGGGCATTACGCACCGGGTCCTGCTGGCCGGCAAGCCGCTCACCGGCTGGCAGATCTTCCCCCTCCGCATGGAGCACCCCGAACAGTTGAGCTTTCACTCGGCCTCCTGCTCCGGTCCCTGCTTCTATCGCGGCACCTTCAAGGTGGATCGGGCCAGCGATACCTACCTGGACACGTCGGCCTGGAGCAAGGGATTTGTCTGGGTTAACGGCCACGCGCTGGGCCGCACTTGGAACGTCGAGCCGCAGCAATCCCTCTACCTGCCTGGGTCCTGGCTGCGGCTGGGAAGCAATGAAGTGGTGGTTTTCGATCTGGATGGAGGCGACGGCAAGACCCTGCAAGGAGTTCCCGCGCCGCGCTGGGGGGCTCCGCAATCGCATGAAGCCGATTGACCAAGAGGGGCAACTGTTTTGAAAGGGCACGGCTTCAGCCGTGCCGCCTGAGTGACTCAAAAATGACGGCTTTAGCCACCGAGGGATGCTCTTTCGACGACTTAGAACCGTCCCTCAGGGGCTGAAGCCCTGGATTCTTTTTCCCGCATATGCGGCACGACTAAAGTCGGGCCCTTTCAAAACGCCGATTGCGCTAGTTCGTGGTCTTCTTGCGAATGCCCTGGTGCTTTGGGGCCTCGTCCGCGGGCAAGCCCTAATCCGCTGCTAGTATGATGGGCAATGGCAAGAACAGACAGTTTATGAATGAAGACGCTAAAAACGGGAGCAACATGCTGATCGACGAGCGCCGTCAGCATGTGCTCAATCTGATCCAGCGCGACGGCCGCGTCCTGGTTTCCGAACTGTCCGAAGAGTTGGGAATCTCGCGCATTACCATCCGCAAGGATCTGGATCACCTGGAGTCAAAGGGGCTGCTGCAGCGCACGCACGGCGGCGCGCTCTCCGTGCAAAGCAGCGCCTTGCTTGACCCTTCGCTGCGTGAGAAGGAGCCCAAGCAGACCAAGGAGAAACAGCGCATCGCCGCGGCCGCCGCATCGCTGGTGGAGGACGGACTCTGCATCATTCTCGACTCGGGCACCACCACCACGGCCATTGCCCGCGAATTGCGCAGGTTTTCCAGTCTGACGGTCATTACCAACGCCGTCAATATCGCCACCGAGCTTGCCGGCACCGACTTCGAGGTGATCCTGACCGGCGGCACTTTGCGCAAGAACTCATTTTCGCTGGTTGGTCCCCTGTCTGAAGATGTCCTGCATGAGATGCACGCCGACATCCTCTTTCTGGGCGTTGATGGCTTCGACGTCGTGGCGGGTGTTTCCACGCCCAACGTGCTCGAGTCCCGCGTGAATCGCGCCATGGTGCAGGCTGCCACGCGCGTGGTTGCGGTCTGCGACTCCACCAAATTCAGCCGTCGCAGCCTGGCCCTGATCGCGCCCCCCAGCGCCATCCACACCGTCATCACCGACACCGGTTTGAGCAAGGAAGATCTGGATGCGCTCCTCGCGGCCGGGATTCAGGTGCAGCAGGTATAACAGGCGCAGAAAAACTCCTTCCATGTGGCAAGAAGTGTCAGGGTACGACTTCAGTCGTGTCTCCATGGGCCTTCGACCCACCCCAGGGCGTGAAAACGATGCAGACGCATTCGCCCCGGAGGGGCCGAAAGATGTTAGCCCAGGACAAGCGAAGCGCAGTCCTGGGACTGGAGTTTCTACATTTTTTAGGCTGCAGCTGCGGCAACGAGACTGTGCGAAGAGGTGTTTAGGCCAGCCGGGCGGAGTAATTCGGGGTTTTGCGCCATTTCCTGCCTGAGGAGCG
>Ga0181520_10002829_pt1 | contig 31542 bp, 27 predicted proteins | sample PEATcosm2014_Bin_29_FD_132451 | JGI IMG/M metagenome (GOLD analysis project Ga0181520, IMG submission 132451) | Peatland microbial communities from MTU Mesocosm Facility, Houghton, MI, USA - PEATcosm2014_Bin02_30_metaG | ecosystem: Environmental > Terrestrial > Soil > Wetlands > Peat | place...
ATCCGCCAGTCGCAACCGGCCCGCTGTCTCCATATTCCCTCCTGGAAACAGGAGAACCGTTGCACAATTCAACGAACAGTATCAAGACGGATGCGGAATCTACTCAGTTAACACTTCCGTTCATGCGATTGCCCTGTGTCAATAGGCGGGCGGCCCAGGTGTCGCAAGGCACCTGTGATTTATCGCTGAACGCGCCGTCCTTTCCGCCCCGACGGCTCCCAGTTAGGCATTTACTCCGGCGGCGGCATCGTCAAGGAGACGCTGCCGTTGCCGGGCGGCGAGACGGCGGTCTACAATGGAAGCGGGTTGAATTACATCCGCCACACCGATTGGCCGGGGTCCCCAGCGACAGGTCTTCGTCGCTGGAGTGGTTGGCTGGGGAGTTCGCGCTTGGCAACCACCTGGGCGCACACCGTCTATAGCAAGGAGGCCTACGCCCCCTTCGGCGAGAGTTACAACGAAGCCGGCGCACCCGACCGCTCCTTCACCGTACACATATCTTTCGCTTTTCCATCGCAGAATCCGCGGGAAAGTGCGAATCCACCATCCTCGCAAAGGATTATAATTATCATAATGGAGATTGCAATGGTGAAATTGAAGGTGACGACGTTCGGCAGTTCCACGGGGATTGTGCTGCCCAAAGAGGTTCTGACCAGGCTCAAGGTTGTGAAAGGCGATTCGATTTTTCTCACGGACTCACCGGACGGCTTTCGCATCACCCCCTACGACCCTGACTTCGAGCGTCAAATGGGGTTGGCCCGCAAGGTGATGCGTGAGCGCCGCGATGTGCTGCGGGAACTGGCGAAGTGAACGCGCCTGCCTGGAAGTGGGTATCGGAAGATGCTGTAATGGCGATCCACGACGACCAGCTTGCGGAACACGGCGGCATGGCCGGTGTGCGCGATCTCGCCTTGGTGCTTTCGGCCCTTGACCGGCCGCGAAATCTTGCCGCTTACGGCGCTCCGGAAATTGCCTTCCTCGCCGCTTCTTACGCATATGGGATATCCAGAAATCATGGCTTCCTCGATGGCAATAAGCGAACCGCTTTTGTTGTGGCCTGCGTCTTCTTGCTGGATCATGGATACGATCTCGTGGCAACCGACCAGGAAGCCGTAACCGCCATGCTGGCAGTGGCGGAAGGCGAGATGTCGGAGATGGAGTTGGCCGTTTGGTTCCGTGGATATATCCAGGCGAGCGGCGCCTCTGGGGAGTAAGAGAACCGGCTCAGTCATCGAACAAAAAGGGAAGATGAAGATGAGAAGGTCATTGATGAACTGGGCAGTTGGGGCGTTTGTTCTGGGGCTGTGCGCGGGTGGAGTGGCGCAGCAGACACCGGCGGGTGGCCCTCGATAAGGGCGATCTCTGGATAACCGACGTTCTGCCGCAGCATCCAGCCGGGGTCCCCGGCGACCGGTCTTCGTCGCTGGGGTGGAGATAACCGGCCGCCTGGTTGCCGCGCTTGAACCGGCTTGCATCGCCGATGGTCATAACATAGGCCAGCGATGTTATCGGACCCACGCCCGGTTGAGTCATCGGCAACTTAGCTTGCGGATGTTCTTCCGCCGCATGGCTGGCCGCCGTGTCCAACTCGTCCAGATGCTTGTCCAACTCCGCCAGCAGCTTCAACAAATCTTAGCGCCGCCGGGCCGTCCAGCCATCCAGGGGAAGTCCTTCAAAATAAGCCCTCCCCCGAACGCTCCATAACCGGGAAAGTTTTTGGACGCCGCAACTTCCCGCCGTCGCCGAGCGATTTCTTCAATCTGCGATTCCATGCTCACAGATTAGCGCACAAGAAAATCGGGGCAAGTACCTTTCTTGAGGCGGAATCAGGACGCTAAACAAATACCTTTATCTTTCCGCGTTCGCCTGGCATCCAAATGGACGGCGGCTGAACTGAGAGGGGTCGATGCGCATTGGAATCACCTGTTATCCCACCTATGGAGGCTCCGGCGTGGTGGCCACGGAACTGGGGATCGAACTGGCTGCCCTGGGGCACGAGGTTCATTTTATCTCGTATTCGCAACCGTTTCGGTTGAGCGGAAGAGACGACGGTATCTTTTACCACGATGTGCCGGTTTCCAGTTATCCGCTCTTCGAGTTTCCTCCCTACGACCTGGCGTTAGCTTCGCGGATGGCTGAAGTGGCTGAATACAATGAGCTTGACTTGCTGCACGTGCATTACGCCATTCCTCACTCGGTGAGTGCGCTGCTGGCCCGGCAGATGCAGGAATCCATTGGACGGCGACTGCCCTTTGTAACTACGCTGCACGGAACCGACATAACACTGGTGGGGCTGGACCGATGCTACTTGCCGATCATTCGATTCGCTCTTCAGGAGAGCGACGGGGTTACCAGCATCTCGAACTATCTAAAGGAGAGAACTATTGAGAACTTCGGCGTGGCGCGGGAGATCGAGACGATTCCGAACTTCGTGAACTGCGATGTTTACCAGCCGATCGAAGACGCGGCCAAGAGAGCGGAAGCGCGCAAGCGCCTGGCCGCGCCGGGGGAGGCGATTCTGATGCACCTCTCCAATTTCAGGCCGATCAAGCGGGTGGTGGACGTGGTGAGAATCTTTGCGCGGGTGGCGCGCGAGATGCCCGCGCAACTGGTTCTGGTGGGCGACGGGCCGGACCGGTCGGCGGCGGAATGGTTGGCGCACGACCTGGGGATTCACGCGCGAGTCCACTTCCTGGGCAAGCAGGAGAGAGTTCATGCATTGCTGCCTCTCGCGGATATTCTGTTGATGCCCAGCGAACTGGAGTCGTTCGGATTGGCCGCGCTAGAGGCCATGGCGTGCAAGGTTCCCACCATTGCAACGCGGGTGGGCGGGGTTCCGGAACTGATCGACGACGGAGTGACGGGACTGCTCTATCCGGTGGGCGACGTGGAGGCCATGGCATCGGGAGCATTGGGTTTACTCGGTGACGGAGAGCGGCTGGACGCAATGCGGGAAGCGGGGCGCAAGACGGCACGGACGCGGTTCTGCTCGTCGCTGGTGGTGCCGCACTACCTCCGGTACTATGAGTCAGTGCTAGCCAAGGCAGGGCGAGAAGATTGACCGGGTTTGTACGGCTTGCAGGCCAAGCTTCTCGCGGGAGTCGCAAGGAGATACCCATCGTCTTGAATCATCGCGGATAAACGACGCAAAGCAACGTTGCCGCGCGGCCCTGATTGAATTGAAATTCCACCGAATCGACCGTCTCGCATATTTGGAATATATCGGGTGCGCTCACACGGTATTCGAGCGATTTTACAGCCCCTTTCGCTGGGATTCAGGTTCGGGGAAAATGGGGATGGGAAGACAATCGAGCCTGGATGCGCGTCTGAAGCGGCGGGAATGAAAAACGACAACGCGAAGCGATCGAGTGACATCGTATAGTAAGCGAAAGGCGATATGAAGACCATTCTCGCAGTCGAGGACGATCCGAGAATTCAAAAGGCGCTGACCCGTCTCTTTACCACCGAAGGATACGAGATCAAGATTGAGGCAGAGGGAAATGCGGGCTTGGCGGCCAGCCGCGCGCTCAAGCCGGCTGCCGTGGTGCTCGACCTGATGCTACCGGGCATCAACGGACGCGATCTCTGCCGTCTGATGAAGGAAGGGCATCCGCAGACGCCGGTGATCGTACTGAGCGCGGTCAGCGAAGTGGCGGACAAGGTTTTGCTGCTCGAACTGGGCGCGGACGACTACGTTACCAAGCCTTTCAGCCCCAGAGAGTTACTGGCGCGCGTGGAGGCGGCGATCCGGCGCTCGACGAAATCAAACTCCGCCAAGCTGATTCAATTCGATGAGATCGCCATCGACGCGGCCAAGATGGAGGTTCGGCGCGACGGCGCCATTGTCACGCTAACCGCGCATGAGTTCAAGCTATTGCGATACTTCATAGACAACGACGGCCGGGTACTGACGCGCGGAGAGTTGTTGAACGACGTTTGGGGCTACGACTCCTATCCGAGTACGCGCACGGTGGACAACCAGATATTGAAACTGCGCCAGAAACTGGAGCGCGACCCGGCGCAGCCGCGCCATTTTCTTACCGTGCATGGCGCCGGTTATAAATTTGTGAGCGAGGGGCGGGACGGCCTCCAGCCCGGCACCGAGAGCGCACATCCGCCGCGTAAATAGATTGAAGAGAGTGGCGCGGGCAACAGAAGGCAGGGTGATGGAGTCCCTTTGACGATGCGTACCTGGCGAATGCGCACGATGCTTCTTTTGTCGCTGGCGGCGCTCGTCCTCATCATGACGATCGTCTTTCTTGTCATGGCGCGGATGACAGTCGAACGCCAGGTGCGCGGCGATCTCGAGATGGATATGCGTCATTCCATGCAAACCTTCCATAACCTGCGGCGGCAGCGGCTGCAACTGCTGTTGCGGGAGTCTTCCATGCTCTCGGAACTGCCTAGCTTGAAGGCACTGATGACCACCTCCGACGCGCGCACCATCGCCGATTCCGGCGCGGAGTTTTGGAGGCTGAGCGGCAACGATTTCTTTGCCCTCCAAAATCCTGAGGGAGGGCTGGAAGCCTATTACAACACCGGCTCGCCGCTGACGCGCCCCAGAGTGGAATCGGCCCTGCTCGAGTCGATCGACTCGCCGGATCTGCCGCGCTTGTTCGTCTCCGACGGCAGGCTCTTCGAGATCGTTTCTCGCGCGCTTACCTTCGGCTCCGGCAAACACATGACAGGCCTGGGCTATGTGACCATCGGTTACGCGCTGGACGAAGAAGTGGCGCGCGAAGTGAGCGATGCCGCCTCGGCCGAGGCCGTCTTCGTCGTGGACGGAAAAATAGCGGTGGGAACCTTGCCGCAAGCGCTGCGCCGGCAACTCGCTTCCAGCCAGACCGAACTGCTGCGCCGGCCCGTGGAGAACGAGGAGATGAAACTGGGGGGCGAGCGTTACTTGGCCTCCTCGTTGCAATTGCAGGCTAACAATCCCAGTAGCGGCGCAATACAGTTGGCGATCTTCAAGTCCTTTGCCGAGGAACGGCAGATTCTAGCCAAACTGAACCGGACGGTGACAGTTCTGGGCCTTCTTGCAGCCCTGTTCGGCGTGGCGCTGGCCGCCTCGATGGCCCGCACCGTTACCCGGCCCATGGAATCGCTGCTGGCCGCTACCCGCGCCCTCAGCGGAGGGGATTTCTCTCCCAAGATTCGCGGAGAAGGCGCGGCCGAGGTGCGTGAACTAAGCGGCGCCTTCGAGCGGATGCGGGATCGGTTGCGGAAGACGAATCAGGAGTTGCTGAAGGCGGAACGGATGGCTACGATCGGCCAAATGGCCAGTTCGGTCTCTCACGATCTGCGCCATTATCTCTCCGCTGTCTACGCCAATGCGGAGTTTCTCGCCAATCCGCGCATTCCGGGAGAAGAGCGCGAGGAGTTGCTGGCGGACGTTCGCGCCGGGGTGCAGGGCATGACGGATATGCTCGACTCGCTGTTGGTCTTTGGACGAACCGGCATGGCGCTCCAGTTGCATCCGGAGTCTCTGGCGGTTCTGATCGAGGGGACGATCGGAGCAATACGTTCCCACCCGGATGCGCGCGGCGTCGCACTGAAAGTTCTTCCCGTTCCTCTGGTAACGGTGCACGTGGATGCCAAGGAACTGCGTCGGGCGATCTACAATTTGCTCTTGAATGCTTGTCAGGCGGCGGTGCAGGGCCAGACTTCGCCGTGGGTCTCGATCGAGACCGGGGTTTGCCGCATTGGCTTGCAAATCACGGTGCGCGATAGCGGGCCGGGGGTGCCGGACGCCATTCGAGAAACGCTCTTCAATCCTTTTGTCAGCGAAGGAAAGCAGAGCGGGGTGGGACTGGGACTGGCGCTGGCCAAATATATCGCCGAGGCCCACGGCGGCAGCATCTATCTGGAGGGGACGGACTTCGGCAATACTGCATTCACAATAACACTGCCCGACGAGAGGATAATGAAGGAGTTCTCTTGTCTGGCCCCGGAGGAGAGATGAGAGCGCTTCCCCAGAGAGCCGCAATGGCCGGAATCGTAGGATTGCAGTTGATGACGACGATGCTGGTGGGGGAGCAGCCCTCCAACTCCGCGACGGACCATATTCCCGCTGAACGGCTGCATCGTCTTGAGCTGCGCATCGACGGGCTTACCGAGGCTTTGGCCGCAGCGGAGCGCCAGGTGGAGGAAGACCGCCGCGGAATGCAAGCCATGCGGACGGAGTTGGAGGAACTTCGCAAGACTCTGACGGATGGCGGACCGGACACGGCGGAGAGAGTGAACGCCCGCGCGACCGGGCAGTTGCAACAAGCGGTTTCAGAGGTGCGCGAAGAACAGGAGATGCTTGGCTCCGAGGTGCGGCAGCACGAGCAAACCAAGTTGGAGAGCTCCTCGAAGTTTTCCGTGCGCTTCCGCGGACTGGTGCTCTTCAACGCCTTTGTCAACGAGGGCGCGGTGGATCAGCCGGATCTGCCCACCTCGGCCTTGCAGCGCATCCCCGGCCAGAGTCATGGCAGCGTGGGGGCGGGACTTAGTCAAACCATGTTGAGCTTCGAGGGAACCGGCCCTTCGCTCTGGAATGGACGTCTCTTCGCGGATGCCTCGCTGGACTTCTTTGCGGGGGTTTCCGCGGGGGGGCTGAGTGCGCCGGCCGGTTTGGCGCGGATGCGCAGCGCCGGGATTGCATGGGAGTGGTCGCGCGATTTGCTGCGGGCCGGCTACGACAGTCCATTGATCTCGCCGCTTTCGCCGGATTCCCTCGCGGATGTGGCGCAGCCTTCCCTGGCATGGTCGGGAAATCTGTGGGTATGGGCGCCGCAGTTGCGCTGGGAACATCGCATTGCGCTCTCCGGAGGCCGGGAGACCACGGTCGAACTTGGACTGTACGACCCGTCTTACAGCCAAGTGAACGCGGTCGAAGCCAATCGGTCGGTAACTCCGGGGGAAGCGGCGCGCCAACCCGGCTATGAGATGCGCCTCTCGTATCGCGCCGGCAATAACTCCAGCGCGCTGCAAATGGGCGCGTCCGGGTACTACGACCGGAAGTATTACGGAAGCGGCCAGACTGTGGACGCTTGGGCCGGTGCCGCGGACTGGCGTCTCCCGGTTACGGCTCACGGCCAATGGAGCGGCGAGTTCTATCGTGGGCGCGGAATCGGTTCGCTGGGAGGGGGCGCATACCCGGACGCTTACACATATGCGGATCCAGAAACGAACGAGACTGAAACCAGTGGATTAGATTCCATCGGCGGATGGACGCAATGGCAATGGAACTTCAATCGGACAATGCAACTGAATGCAGTTGCCGGCCAGGACACAGGTTATGCGGGCGAATTGCGCTCAAACATGACTCCAGGCCCCGACTGGCTCGGTTATAACTCGCGCAACCGTTCGCTGATGGCTAACTTCATCTTCCGCCCCTGGTCGTCCGTGGCAATCTCCCCGGAGTTTCGCCGTCTAACAAGCTGGCCGATCGCCGGGACCGCCAACTGGGCAAATGCGTACACGCTTTCGGCAGGATACCAGTTTTGAGGACGGTTGAAATGAATCGACGCATTCCCATGCGAAACGAGGGACGGCTGCACGGATTCGCTCTCGCGTGCGGGACTTTGCTGCTCGTCACGGCCGTCGCGCAATGCTCGGGACAAATCGTCGATGTAACTCTTCGCGTGGAGATCGTTGGCGATTCGCGCGCACATCGGGCGCCGTCCGCGCCCTCGGCAGTGGTAGCGTGGCTGAATCCGACCGACGCCGGCGCCTATCCTTCGCTGTACGCGCATACCTACCAGATGGCGCAGAAGGACAAGACGTTCGACCCTCATCTGTTGGTTTTGCAGGTTGGCAGCATCGTGGAGTTTCCCAACCGCGACCCGTTCTTTCACAATGTCTTTTCTCTGTTCAATGGAAAGCGGTTCGATCTGGGTTTGTACGAGGCGGGCGGCGAACGCCGCGTTCGCTTCGATCGCGAGGGCGTCTCCTATATCTTTTGCAACATTCATCCAGAAATGGGCGCCGTGATTCTTTCACTCGCAACGCCGTATTACGCGGTCTCGCGCGAGGGCGAGATAACCATTCCTCATGTGCCTCCGGGAAAATACCTTCTGAATCTTTGGTCGGAAGGCGCAACCCTGGAGAGCATGGCCGCTGCGCGCCGGGAGATAACGGTGCCATCGTCCGCCGCTAACTTAGGAAGCGTTTCCCTGACGGCAGCGCCCAGCCCCATCGCGCATCATGCAAACAAGTTCGGCGAATCGTACCCGGCACTGGACAACTCCTCGCCGTACTCGGCGCATTGAGGTCGGACGGCCGCGAATACCGTCGCCAAGAGCGCAATATGCACCCATAGATGCAAGCGACGTATGTTTTGATTGAGTTGCAATATAGCCCATTCGAAAATCGAAGCCCGCACCGGAGCGCGTAGCCAAGCGGCCTGAGGTCGTGTAGCGACGAGTCAGCCGCAGAGGCAAGACGACGTTAAGGAAGCTCTGAATAAGTCCGGCTTCGAAAGGGCGCGACTTCAGTCGTGCCGATGAAGCATTCGAAATCAACGGGGCTTCAGCCCCTGATGGAATACGGGTTTCAAAGTGAGACTTGTTCAGAGATTCCCTAACTGCGGCCTAAGTCCGCGGTAAGCGGCAATGGGTTCGTGGGCAACTGTTTCAGGCCAGGATTGTGTTATCGATCAGCCGGGTTGGGCCGACCGAGGCGGCTACGGCGAATAGACCGCCGGGAGCGGCGACTTCCATCGGTTCGAGCGTGGTCCAGTCCACCAGCTCAATGTAATGTACGCGGATGGCTGGTTCGGCGGCGAAGATTCGGCGGGCGGAAGTGAGCAGAACATCAGGATGGCGTTCGCCGGCGACGAAGAGAGCTTCGGCTTGACGGATGGCCTTGCTGAGCGTGAGCGCCTGCATACGTTCCGCGGGCCTTAGATAGACGTTGCGGGAGCTGAGGGCCAGGCCGTCTGCTTCACGGACGATAGGGCAGACGACGATCTCGGTGGGGAGGCGGAGGTCCTCGACCATGCGGCGCAATACCGCGACTTGGGCGGCATCTTTTTGACCGAAGAAGGCGCGGTCGGGTTCGGCGGCGATGAGCAGCTTGGCGACGACTGTGGCCACGCCGCGAAAGTGGCCGGGACGGGAGGCGCCGTCGAGGCGCCTGCTCAGACCCTCGACTTCGACAAAGGTAGAAGCGCCGGACGAATACATCTCCTCGACCGTGGGGGCGAAGACGATGTGCGCGCCTTCTGACTGGACCAAGGCGCAGTCGGCCTCGAAGCTGCGGGGGTAGCGGTCGAAGTCTTCGTGGGGGCCGAACTGGGTGGGGTTGACGAAGATGCTCACGGCGACGCGGTCCACCGAGGCGCGGCCAGCGCGGATCAGAGAGGCGTGGCCGGCGTGAAGCGCGCCCATGGTGGGCACCAAGCCGATGGTGTGATCATAGCGCCGTTTTTCAAGACGGGACCAAAGACGGAGTTCGGCGACGGTGCGAAGGACTTGCATCAAACCTTTCTGAGCGTGTCGTTCATCTCGTGAGCGTCGAGCGCCTGCCTCACCGCAGGCGCCAGGTGATAGCTTTCTTCGTCCGAGGGGAAGGCGCGGCGCTCGAGGTCTTCGCGATAGCGTTCGATGGCGGAACGAATCAACGCGCTGGCATCGCCGTAATGGCGGACGAACTTGGCCGGCGGCGCTCCATTCGGCGAGAATGTCAGGTTAAGCAGGTCGTGGAAGACCAGGATTTGTCCGTCGCAGTCGGGTCCGGCGCCGATGCCGATGGTGGGGATGGTCAGTTCGGCGGTGATGGCGGCGGCCACTTCGCGGGGAACGCCTTCTAGCACCAGAACGCCGGCTCCGGCTTCTTCCAGAGCCAGCGCGTCGGCGCGGATCTGCAGTACGGATTCGGCAGTACGCGCTTGCACACGGTAACCGCCCATGCGGTGAATGCTCTGCGGGGTCAGGCCGAGGTGTGCAACGACGGGAATTTCGGCCTCGGCGATGACGCGGACGAGTTCGATGCGGCGGCCTTCGATCTTGACCGCCTCGGCGCCCGCCTCTTTGACGAAATGAATGGCGTTGGCAAGCCCATCGGCAACCGATAAGTGGTAGCTGCCAAAGGGCATATCTGCCACAAGCAGGGCGCGGCGCAGGGCGCGGCGAACGGCGCGGGTGTGGTGCAGCATCTCATCGACGGTGACAGCGAGGGTATTCTCGTGGCCCAGGACAACCATGGCCAGCGAGTCGCCCACCAGGATCAGGTCGATGCCGGCCTCGTCGGCCAGACGCGCGGAAGAGTAGTCGTATGCGGTGAGCGCGGAGATCAGCTTGCCCTGGCGTTTCATCTCGTTGAGCGCGTGGACGGTGACCTTTGTGATGGGAGCTGCGGGAGGCGGGGAATCTGCGCCGCCGGGGAAGGCTGCAAGGCTCATGGTTGTCTCCAGTGCCGCTCCGCGAGGGCAGGATGCGGCCCGAACAAGCAAAGTATACGCCAGATGCCGGACGCTTTTCCAGGAGTCTGTCGGGCATAAATTCGTGACGGCGGCAGCAGCGGGGGCAGCGGTTTCCGGTTCAGCGTCAAAGCATGGGCCAGAACTTCTTTCCTGACGCCGTCAACCGGACGCCGCAGTTTTCCCCATCGCATCTTGAATGGCTTCCCGAGGGCCGCTTGGCTAGCCTTGCCGGCGTTTGAAAGCGCCGGCCCAATGACGGAAAGAGGGGATGTTTTTGCGATTGCGCCAAGACGGATGCAGTCCGCGATCCGGGCACCGGGAGAGAGTTCCGCAACCGTACGCGCCATCTATGGCCCCCTGTCCTGGCAGCATATAGAATGCCACAAATTTCATTGAGCGAACAGTGTTGAAGCTAGCCCCATATATGCGCCCGCGCTAACTCAGAACGCCTTTATCAACGTTCCGACGGTGACGTGCGGGAAGCTCATTCCGCGAAAGTTGAGCAATGTCGTCTGCGAGTACTGGAGTTGCAGAAACTCGGTTCCTGCCGCGCTTTGCACGGTTTCGATCGCAAATACGGAATCCAGACTTGGCGCATCCGCATTCTTGACGATAAAGGGGATGTTATCGATGCCGCCGGTGGGTGCCGTGGAGGTGATGAGACGGACGATCTTGGTCAAGTCTTGACCCTTGAGGTCGTTCCTGACCATCGCGTTGGGATCGTCAACGATCGCCTGGGTGATCGCGGCGGGCAGCGGGTCGGTGCGAAACTTGTTGGCGGCGCTGAGATCGTACTCGGGATAGGGATTCTTGGCGCCCGGTTGCGGCGGCTGCCCGCCGATGGGGAAGGGAGTGGTGTTGGCCGGTGGAATATCGGGAAGCCCCTGAAAAACCACGTTCTCCGAGTGGCCAACGGTGCAGATAGCGTTGCCGTGAGGGATGGTCAACAGACGCGCGATGCTTGCGTCCGAGGCCGGTTCGGTGGTTGGAGGAATGTTGAGCCACAGACCCGGCTCGATGTGGAGCGCGCCCCCGGTGGTCGCGTCTGTAACTCGATGGAGGTAAGTCAATCCGTAGATGGCAATGTCGCCCTGCACGCTGCCGCGGTTGAACACAGGTGAGCCGATGGGAGTGAACTCGATGGTCTCGCGCAATAGGTTCAACTCGAGAAAGATTCCATTCTCGTTGCCGCCGGAAAAATTCGGGCGGGCGATGATGCTGAAACCGGTGCCTTCCCAGAAGCCGGGAAGATCCTGAAGCGGCCCCAAGCTGTCCGCTGTCGCTTGATGCGACGATGCGGCACGGTAGGAACTCACGTTGTTCGCGCTCAAGCTCTGGCCGCTGCCGGAGATGAAGGAAGCGCCAAGACGGGTGGTTTTCGCTGAGTCGGTCATCGCATATCCTTTCATGGACATTGCTGGGATAAAGAATGCTTGCCTTGTATGAGGCCAGTTGTCAAGAGCTAGAAACTTCTACGATCTCCCGGCGGAGCGTAGCGATAGCTTCGCGCGCGATGGCATAGGCATCGGGACGACCGGGAACCGGGGTGTCTTCCCCAGGGATGAGAAACTTTCTGCGAGTCAGACGCAGAGAGTTGAGAAAGACTGGGATGGCGTTGAAGACCTCTACCAGAAGCGGCCCGCCATAACTCGCCAGGATGGGACATAGAAATGGTTTCCAGGGAATCCAACTGTCATGCACCGCGCCCCGGTCGGGAGCGGATATATGCACGTAATGCAGCCGATCCGCATTGGCGACGTGGCGCACATCTTCGGTGAAGGCCGCCGGGCCGTCGCTGCCCAGCACAACGTGGGCGCTGTCGATGCAGACTCCGACCTGAGGGCTGCGCACACCGTCGAGAAAGCGAATTGCATCCCGCACCATGTTTGGCGCGGGCGTCTCCCAGTGGTCCACCGGCTCGATCGCCACCAACACACCCTGGCTGGCCGCATATTCTCCTAACTCCTCTATAACCGGCCGCGCGTTCCGATAGCGCGGCTCGAGCCACTCCTGCAAAGCGTCGCTCCAAACAGGCTGATTGAAGTCCGTGACGGGAAAAACTCCGTAAGGAAGAACGATGGGACCGGCCATGATACTCGCGCGCAAGGCCCTGGTAATGTCCACCCTGGATTTGAGATAGGAAAGCCCGATGGCGCGCTGCTCGGCATACGGCGACGAGGGATCGAAGGTCCGCGTTGCCGCCACATTGGTCGTGAACCGCACATCTTCGAGGCCGGCATCGTCGAGTGCCTGTCTGAGATTCACGTAACTCTGGACCTCGCTGCGATGATCCAGAGTCGCGGTGGGAGCGATGGGCAGATCGAAGCCCGCATAGCCGAACGCCGTGAGCGCCCTCATATGCGCAACGATCTCCTTCGTGTAGGCGCGATCGTTCGGCTGCAGATCGGCGGTGAACATGAAGAAGCTGAAGTAAATCTCTCTCTCCGAAAAGTGTGTCATGGCTACCATCCCAGTGTCTTGCGAAGATAACTGCGGGCCATCTTGGCGTATTGCAAGGGATTGGCCTTGGCCGGGTCTTGCTCAGCCTCGACCACCAGCCAGCCCTCGAAGCCGGCATCGGCGAGGGCGGCAAAGATAGGAGGAAAGTCGATCGCGCCATCGCCCGGAACGGTGAAGACGCCTGCTTCGATGGCGTCGTAGAAGGAGAAGCCCTCTTCGCGCGCCTGGGTCACGATATTGGAACGCACATCTTTGAGATGGATATGCTTGATGCGCGAACCGTACTGGGTGGCAACCTCCAGAGGATCGGCGCCGGCAAAGGCCAGATGGCCGGTATCGAGCAAAAGATGGACTAAGTTGGGGTCGGTATTCGCCATAAGTCGATCGACGTCTTCCTTGATCATCACGCCGGTTCCCATGTGGGGGTGGTAACAAAGACGCATCCCGTTGGCGTTCGATATCTCGCCCAGATGATTGAGACCGTCGAAGAGATCCTTCCATTGCCGGTCGTTGAAGATAGGACGGTTGGCGAACAGCGAGACGGCGGGAAGCGGGTTTACCGCTTGCCCGAACTCGGCTACGACCATATCCGTCGCGCCCATGCCCTTGATGAAGTTCATCTCCTGATGAAAGGACTTCAGCGTCTGCTCTTTCATCTCTTTAATCGTGAAATAGGTGCTGACCCACGGCTCTGAGACGCGCAGGCCGCGCAATTCGAGCGCAGGCTTGAGGACGGCCGGGTCGGTCGGGTATTTATGTCCGATGCTGCAACCGTGAAAGCCCGCCAGAGCCATCTCGCTCACGCATTGCCCGAATGGAATGCCTATATCTATGGAAAGAAAGTCATCGTTCCACCAGAGCGTTGGTGTAATTCCGAGCGGAACCTTCTGTGGATCGAGTTTGCGGGGTGCGATGCTCATCGAATGACCTCCTGGTTGCGGTAATTGTGAAGGAAACGTCTTTCATGCGACTCTCATACGGCGGGAATTCGCGGGGGAGCCGCCCATGAGCCGTACCCAGGCGCTTTGGCGCCCGACGGATTGGCGCCGATCGCGGGCCAGAGCAAGCCTTCGGTATAGGCGGAGGCGGAGACGGCAAAGGTGACGTTCTTATCGCGCGCGCCGTAGGACTCGGTCCAGGCGTTCGGCAACTCATACCAGGTTCCGACGTACCATAACTTGACAATGTTGCGGGCGATCGGTCCTAGCTTCTCGTCGCCGAATATCTCGCGGCGCAGCCGCTCGTCGCGCCTGGGCTGCGGGTCGTGGCGCAGATTTTCGTAGACAGCTAGCAGTTGGCTTAAGGTTGCCTGGCCGACGACTTCGGTCACCGCGCTCAGATATAGCTCCGCCTGCCCTGTTCCTTGTAATTCAAAGACGGTGAAGGCGGTAACTTCGGCGGAAAAAGCAAGGAAGCTCTCGATCATGCGATCGCCTCCTCGGCAAAACTTGGCTTTGCAACGACGCCGTCGAACTCGAAGGTGGGCGCGGCATTGACTCCGCTCTTACCGGGAATGGGATTGTGAATCAGTTGGTTGATGGAATTGCGCAGGCGGAACATCTGCGGCACCGCTTCCAGGAGCAGACTGGGCTTGCCGTTATAGGCCGCTGTTAGCATGGCGAGAAAATCCGCATAGGATTGGTTGAAGGCCACCGCGGCGGCATGAAGTTCGGAGCCGCTAGGATAATCTTCCAAGCGCGCGTTGGTCTTGATGGGATAGGCAGCATCCCAGTCGACGCTGACTGGAGGGCCGGTCGGCGCTCCGGGCTTGTCGCCGGCCTGGTAGTATTTGCCCAGCTTCAACTGCTCGAAGCGGTAAAAATGGGCCAGCTCATGCTCCTTGTTGTATATCTCGCCGCCCAAGCCCTCGCCTTGCCCGATGATAAGATGTGCTGCCGCCAGAGCCGACTTGATATCTGTCACCGCTAACAGTTCTCCGCCGCCGGAGTAATAAAACTCAGGTGTAACTTGCCGCTCGATCGCTCCGGAAAACAGCTTGGCTCCTTCCTTTTCGTGCAGATGCTTCAGGCCGCGCTCGATCTCTTCGTAGAACTCGCCGATGCTGTAAAAATGAAGATCGGTCTCGCCGGGGCAGACACCGAGCATCGCGCCACTCTCGCGCTTTCTTGAGATCAATCGGTGGGCTTCGTCAGGGGCTTTGCCGGGACGCTCGATATGCAGAAAGGTTTCGAGCGCATCCTTCGAAAACGGCTGCAAATCGACCTTGAAGTCCGTTTCCCCGTCCGGGAGGGCGGCTGGGTACAAAGGCACAAATCCCGGGGTAGTGAGATCGGGCTTTCCACCAACCGCGTTCAGAATATTGGCGGAAAGCGTCAAATGCAGCATTTCCTCGACGACCACGACCCGTAGAACGTGCGCGGCGTCCGAGTTAGTGCCGGGACGGATCGAGTAAAGGGCCAGCAGATAGGGCGGAATCGTCGCGTGCTCGAGCTGCATCGCGAGATACAGATAGTGTCGAAGTTCTTCAACCGACTTGATTCTGGACGAAGGCATAGCAATTTCTCCGATCGGCAAATGCGGCGCGGCTTTCTAGGAAAGCTGCGCGACCATGGATTTCGCGCTCCGGAAGCAAAGCGCGGCGATGGTGTGGGTCACGTTGGAGGTGCCGATCGAGGGCATACTGCCGCCGCCGGCAAGATAGAGATTTTCATGGTCCCACGAGCGCAGCTCGGAGTTCACCACCGAGTTGCTCTTGGCGGTGCCCATCCTGTGGGTTCCGGCAAGGTGGTTTCCTCCCCGAATGGCATACCCCTGCCCCTCGTAGGTTACATAGCCGTAGTCGGAGGGATCGTATGCGGTGTAATCGGCGGCGCCGAGTCGCTGAAACATGAGTTGGGCGAACTGGCGCGCGTAAGCCACTCCCCGCATGGTGTATTCCGGGATGGTGTAGGAGATCACGGGGCGCATATTGCCCAGTTGATCTCTATAACTCGGATCGACTGTCACGCGATTGCTCTGACTGGGCAGCACCTCGACCATGAAGGCAAATTGAAGCTGGCGAGTAATGCGGTCGACCAGGTCGCGGCGGAGCGATTTGCCGAATTTGTTCTGAGCATCTACTAGGGAGATAAGATCGGAGTAAGGCGAACCTACCGCCCAGCCCCAGCCGTCGTTGTGAATATCGACGCTGAATGCGGCCTGCTTGCTGCGGAACGATCCTCCGCGCAGCTCGACGATCCCTCCGGTACAATTCGTTCCCCTCATGGTGCCGCAGACCTGGGGCATCAGCGCCCAACTGAGCAGATAGGCGTGGTCCATGAGATTTCGGCCGATCAGGCCGCTGGTATTGGGAAGCTCCGAGGCCAGCATAAGGCGCGGGTTCTCGATGGCGTTGGCGCTCAAAACGAATATCTTTCCACGCGCAACGCCGGTGGTGAAATCGGGCGACTTTGGATCGCGGTAAGTCTTGAACTCGATGTGGGTAACTCGCCCGCTGGCGGAATCGATGTGGATTTTGGAGGCGACCGACTGGGGAAGGAGATCGACCCGCCCTGTTTGCAGGGCCTTGGCCAGCGTCTTGACCGCATTGTACTTGGCTTGAACGGGGCAGATCGGGACGCAGTTGTTGTTGCCCTGACAGCGACCGCCCTCCTCGACTTGGTTGGTGCTCACCGCTCCGACTGGGACGAAGCCGTTGCCTCCGTCGTAGTCGGGATTCGGGATTCCGTTGCGGCCCTGCGGAAAGCTGCGAACCTTCAATTCGTAACTCGTCCCATCCAACTCGACTTTAGTTCCGCGGATTCCTTTGTCCACCTGCCGGTCGAGATAGGAAAGCGGCATCTTGCGCATAGGAAATACATACCCCTCTGGGTAAGTCATGCCCAAATACTTCTGCTCGTCGATGTCCGCGGAAACGCCAATCTCCCGTTCTGCCATGCGATAGTACGGGTCTAGGTCACGATAGTTGACCGGCCAGTTTTCGGCTTGGCCGTACCTGGTGCGCATCTCGAAGTCCTCCGGCAGCATTCGCAGGACTTTGGCTTCCCAGTGCATCGTCGTTCCGCCCAGCACCCTGGTGTAAGTTGTATCTGTAGCGAAGGGGCCGTTTTGAACCAGATAGGCAGAGGAATCCGGCTGCCCCGGCGTGATCTTGTGAGCGTCGGAACTTCTGGGCATGGGCGCGTTGGCATTGGGCGGATATGGAGCCTGATTGTCCTTCGACGCGGCGGCGTAGAACCTGTAGAGGTAATCCTCGTAACCGCTCAAAGTCCGGTCGCCTCCGGGGCCGGCTTCGAGAATAAGTACGCGCTTACCCTGGCGGCTCAGTTCATTGGCGATGATTGCGCCTGAGATACCGGAACCGACAATGACCGCATCGTATATCTCGCCGGCGGCGGCTTGGGCGGCAGTATTGCTTGTGGAACCCGATGGGAATATCATGCAACCCCTCTTTCCCCGATAACAAGTAATAAGATGTCAAACCGTTCGTTTCAAGATCAAACTGCCGATTGCTTCGCTTTCGGCGTCTAGTCGATCTGGCGACTCATAAGAACGATCCTCCAAGCAAATGAAACGAGTTACTGCCCTCTCGATGAAAAAGAAGGCGATCGCATTGATTTGGGCAGCTCCTAGTCGCAACTCTCGCCGGCAGGCGGTTATGCCGTCAACTCGGATATCAGTCGCTCGGCGGTGCGAATCGCCAGCGCCGACAGGGTCAGCGTGGGGTTCGAGGTGCCCATGGTCGGAAAACTCCCGGAACCGGCAAGATAGAGATTGCGATGGTTCCACGAGCGCTGGTAACTGTCGACGACGGAGGAACTTGAGTCGCCGCCCATGGCGTGAGTGCCGGAAAAGTGGCCCATGCCATGATAGCGGTAAGTTACCTCGCCATATTGCACGGAAGGAAACCAGCCGCTGCCGGACTTATCGGAAAAATCCTCGATGCCCGCGCGTTGGAAGATCTGCCGGTAGACTTTGGTAGCCGCGGCCATGCCGGCCAGGGTATATTCGCCGATCTTGTAGCTGATAACGGGACGCGGGTTGCCCAGAGGATCGAGATAGCGCGGATCGATGCTGACGCAGTTGCCGGGTTCGGGCAGTTGCTCGATGGCCAGGGAGAAGCGGACTTGGCGCGAAAGAGTCGAAGAGAGTTGGTCGCGGAGTTTGCGCCCAAAGAGATTCTTCGCAACCGCGTCGGCCACGGCGGTATCGGGCGCGCCGGTTGTCGCTCGCCAACCGTCGTTGCCGATATCGAAGCGAAAAGCCGCGTGTTTGGCGCGGAATGCGCCGGCCCGCAATTCCTCGATGCCGGCCGTCGAGAGTGGCCCGCGAAAAGCGCCGATAGTTTCCGGCGCGAGTCCCCAGGCGTAAAGCGCCGGGTGGTCCATCAGGGTCTTGCCGACCATCTCTTTCGGGCCGGTCAACCCGGAGGCTAGCATGAGCTTGGCATTTTCGACCGCGTGCGCCGCCAGCACGTAAACGCGGGCCTTTGCACGATAAACGCTGCGGCTGATGCCCTGGTATCGCTGGTAAGTGACGCTCTGAACCTCTCCAGTGACGGTGTCTATATCGATCTTGGAGGCGACCGCCTGGGCGAACACTTGCAACTTGTTTCTATCCGCCTGGGCCAGCGTCTTGCCGGCGTTGTACTTGGCCTGAATGGGACAGATCGGCGTACAAGAGGTGTTTCCCGCGCAGCGCTGACCGAAGAAGCGCTCAACGGCTTTGCCGTCCTCGCGCATGTCAACGGCACCTAATGGGCGATAACTGCCGCGCGGGGTGGAGTTGCGCGCCGCCGGATAGCTGCGAACCTTGAGCGCGACGGGGGCCTCGTCGAGGGCGACCTGCAAGCCATCGACCGCGGCTGCGAGTTTTCGGTCCGAGTAACTCAACGGAACTCTTTGCATCGGATAGTCGTACCCGTCGGCGAAGGTAAGGCCGTGATATTTCTGATCGGCAACGTCGGCGGAGACGCCTATCTCCTCCTCTGCCTTGCGATAGAAAGGCTCGATATCGTCGTAACTCAGCGGCCAGTCGCGCCCGACTCCGTAGCGCGAGCGCAGTTTGAAGTCATCGGGAAGCATACGGAGCGAAACTCCGAGCCAGTGCAGAGTCGAGCCGCCCTGCAAGCGAGTGTAACTGCTCCCATATAAGTCCGGCCCATTCTGCACAAAGTAGCCGTTGTTCTGACGCAGGTCCGCGGTGTCCGGCTGGGGCGCATTGGCGGCCGGCGGCCATGCAGACTCCGGGCCCTTGCCGCTGGCCTCATAGAATCGCTCCAGATGATTCGAGTAGCCCTCGTAACTCGCGGCCGTGGCCGGTCCGGCTTCCAGCACGAGCACACGGAAGCCGGCGAGAGTGAGCCGCTTGGCGATGAGCGCTCCGGCAACCCCGGCGCCTACGATCACCGCATCGTATCGCTCGTCGCCGCTCATAGGCTGCTCCCCTCGGGCGCCAGAGACCACGCCCCGAAGCCCTGCTGCCTGCTCCCTGCCGGATGCGCCCCGACGGCTTCCCATTGCAGTCCGGCCTGATACGACTCGGATGAAATGACGCGAGTTATGTCCAGCAGCGATACGCCATAAGCAGCTCGCCAATTGTCGGGCAGAGCCGTCCAGGTTCCGCAGTACCACAGCAGAATCAGATTGCGCGCCACCGGCCCCAGCTTCGGTTCGCCGAGGATTTGCGCGGCAACCGCGGCTTCTCGCGCCGCCTCCTCCGGCAACTGTTCATACGCCGCCAGCAGTTCGTCGAGCACACCCGCGGGCAACGCAACATCCAATGTGCGAAGATAGTCGCCGGCCATTGCCGTGCCGAGCAGTTGGAAGCGCCCGAACCCGGTCAGGACCTCCGACAATCCGAGAAACAAATCCATGCGCTCTCGCATCGGCCTCACCCTTTGACGCTTTGACCGGTCTTTGCGCGAACGGCGGAGAGAAAAGCCGCGTAGCTCCAAGTCAGGTTTTTCACGCTCTTCTCGAATCCGCTGATTCCATCGAACTGCTCGCTGAGTTCCAGATTGTCGCTGTGATAGATCACCGCGCGCAGCATCGCGTCTCCGGCGGATTGCAAGGCGGCGACCGCCGCCGCTGGCGTTGTGTTTCCGTCCACGCCGATCTGGCTGAAGAAGGGCGTGGAGAGCGGATCGAGCGGAACCCCGTTGCTTTGTGCGATGGCGTTGGCCAGGTTGTAGTACAACTCGGCAAGGTTGCAGGTGCAGAGCGCCCAGGGATGGCGTCCGACGACGTTATCCGCCATATCTCCGTCATAAGTGTCGCCCGGATAGCGGCCCAGCAGAGGCCCTATGCCGAGAGCCTGATCGGCGGCATTGATAGGATATTGAAACTGTGAATTGTTATCCGCCCACTGGCTGCGCAACCGCGCCGCTGTCGCCAGCAGCTTGGTATCGGTGCAGGGAACCGCGCCGTAGAGGCTGGCGGAGACGATGTCGATATTTGGGTCGTAGCCAGGCGTCGGCGGCGGCAGGAGCGATACATAAATGGAGCCATTCCAGTGACTCGCCAGCGCCGTCTGCAACCAGGCTATCGCGGCTGCCGTCGCGGGTGGGACGGCGATGCCGATGGCGTTGGCTTGAATCGCCTGGAAGCAGCGCAACTGCGCAGACTGCGCGAAGAAGGTGAGGCCCGAGTGCTCCTCCCAAAGATTGGTGGTGGGATTCTGATAGACGCCCAGAAGATAGTTGACGTTGTTGACAATAACTGTTTTGGCAATAGCCTGAGTTGGCGCGTCGAGTTGACTGTAGGCCTGCAATATCGCCACTGTTTGCAGCGCGGGACCGTCGTTCTGCTCGGTCCAGGGACGCGGCTGGCCTCCGATGGTGAAGCAGGCGTGGCCCATCGTCGGCTGCGCATTGTTCTGGCAGGTTTGTGCGAAGAGAACGTAGTCGATCAAGGGCTGAACAGCCCCGCCCGGGCGCGCCGGCAGGTTGGCCGCGGAAATCTCCATCGCGGTAATGGCGGCGTCGCGCACCCAGTTGAAGACGTAGTCCTGATCAACCCCCGGCGTGTTGGCGGGAAAGGAGGGGGCGGCCAGTACGCATCCCGGAGAGGAGAACGACTGGGAGTTGCAGGGATCGGTGAAGATGAAGCCGTCGCTGGCGATGTTGCGCAACATCAGCGAATACATATGCTGCGCGATGGTCTGTAGATCGACTTGCTGGAATGCTATTGAGGGGCGAATCTTCGCCTGAACGGCGCTTTGAATCGACACTTTCGCGCGACAACTCTGCTTTCCCGACATTGTTCTCTTGCCTCGCTTGCGTTACAGGTTGTGGAACAACGATGAGGCGCGTACATCCTTGGCGCTCAATTGGATTGTTCAGGATTCGCGGACCCAGGATAGCTCGTTTACTACCGTCCCGGCCGCGCTCGTCGTCGGCGGCGTCCGCAACACAAGTTCATCTCCGTTGGCGGTAAAGGGCCGAGTCTGCACAGTGCCGGACCAGTTGGGAAAGAGACTGGCATCGACCCGATGAATCACGCTGTCGCCCTGTACCCGGTAGCTTCCAAAGTAGGCAAGGCAGGTTGAGTAAGCGTCCGCTCTTAGCTGCGCGTCTCCGCCGAGAGCGTCTTCGGTGGGAATCTCGGGGCGGTCCGCAGATACGATCTGTACCGCCATTTTGCCGTCGCCGGTGTAGATCAGCAACCCGGAGGCGTCTTCGCCAAGCGGGTACTCAGCCGCCTCGCCGTCGGTGAGCCGACGCCAAGCCACCAGTTTCCACGATCCTGCTATGTTGATTGACATAGGGGAAGCATCGACCAACTTGAGCGAGTATGCCCAACCTGAATTGCAAAGTCAAGAGGTTTTTTCGGGGCACCCTCTGCTTTTTCTCTTCCTCCGGCAAACTGCTCGGCTTCGACACGGAAACGGCGTGACGGGGGCGTTCTATCATTCTCCCAATCGGACGTGGCTTACTTACCCGGCTTATACGAAGGGGAACTCACTTACTTCAATTAGCAATGATCGTACCGACAGAACTCCCCGCGCTCCCCACCATGCCCGCTTGGCACAGTCGGGAACAACGGCGCCGTCCAGTGTCTCACGGACAACGTGGACTCCGGGCCCTCGGCGGGTTACCGCTACGGCCCGCTGAACGCATGAACAGTCAAGAAGAGATCGATCCAGCCTAGGTATTCACGCCCCGCTCTTCTCCTAGAACCAATTTGACTGTGATCTGTTTGCGACCGCGATAGAAAGTTATGCCGATGACGTCGCCGGCCTGATGCTTGTCCATGATCGAGTTGATGTCCTGCGGATCGGTAACTTCCTGCCCGTCGATGGCTACGATCAGATCGCCGCCCAGTAGGATGGCTGTATTGCCCACGTAGGCCTGCTGGTTGCCGCCGCGGATGCCCGCCCGCTCAGCCGCGCCGCCGGGGGTCACCTTCTGCACCAGCACGCCGGAATCCACGGCTAGCCCCATCTGCGATGCCAAATCCGGTCCGATGGGATAGGGGACTATGCCCAACTGGGGCCTCTTGATGTGCCCGAAGCGGGTGAGGTCGGCTAGCACCGCCTTGGCGGTATTGATGGGAATGGCAAAGCCGATGCCTGCGCTCTGGTTGGCGCCGTCGGTGGCGATCATGGTGTTGATGCCGATGACCTCGCCGCGCGAGTTGAGCAACGGGCCGCCGGAGTTGCCGGGGTTGATGGCGGCGTCGGTCTGGATGGCGTCCTCGATGGGCGCGCCCTCGTTGCCTTTGATCGAACGGATGGAGCTGATGATGCCGCGGGTCATGGTGCCGCTCAGGCCGAAGGGATTGCCGATGGCGTAAACCTTCTGGCCCACGGAAAGCCCGCTGGAATCGGCCAGCGTAACTGGCTCCAGATTGGGCGCTTCGATCTGCAACAGCGCCAGATCATGCGTCTTGTCGGTGCCCACCACCTTGGCGTCGTAGCTGCGCTTGTTGCTCAATTGCACCTTGACGCCGCGATTGGCGCCCTCGACGACATGATAGTTGGTGAGCACATGGCCGGCCTTGTCGAGGATAAATCCCGAACCCTGGCCCTTCTGCGGCACCGCCCCATAGAAGAAGTTGAAGACCAGCGAGGTGGAGGTGATATTGACTACCGAGGGCGTCACCCGCTTGTAGACGGCGATGTTGTTCTGCTCCTCGGCGTCGTAGGCCGGCGCGGCCTCGGCCTCGGAAAGCTGGAGCGGGGAGCCGGAGCCGTCCGCGCGCGTCCAGGACAAGTGGCCGAGAGAGAGACCGCCAAGATTCGAGGGCAGATGGGTTGTGAGGAACCAGAATCCGCCCACCAGCAGGACTACCAATAAAAAACGGCGCAGTTTCATAACTTGAGTACCTGAAGACCTTCCTTCATGGATACGGCTGAAATGCGCGCAAGTTCCCTAGGGGGAAGAAGCGCGGCACCCGCCTCTATTTTATGACTCATCGGCGGCGGAAAAGTTGCTCTCCCCCTTCAGACGCCGCCAAACATCGATGGCCTGCGCCCGAAGATCGTCCATATCTCCACTATTTTCTATCACATAATCGGCAAGAGCCGCCTTCTCCGCATCGGGAATCTGGAGCCGAAGACGAGCGCGCGCATCGGCCTCGGCATCCTTGCGGCGTACACCCGCGGAGCAGACACGGGCCAAATAGCGGGCGATCTTCAATTGGTCGGGCGCGGTGACCACGACGATGCGGTCGACGCGCCGCCGCCAGTCGGCCAGCACGGTTTCCGTTTCGCCGCGGGCGCGGGCGTCCCGTTCCACCTCGAAGATCAGCGCCGATTCGACCACCGCCACCGCCCCCGGATCGCGCTCGAAAACCTCATTCATCCAGACACGCTGGGCTTCGATCACCGCCGGATGTACGATGGCGTTCAACTCGTTCAGCCGCCCTTTCTGAAAAGCGAGCTCCGCCAATCGGGCGCGGTTCAGATTGCCGTCGGCGTTCACCGCCTGAGGACCGAAGACGCGCACAATCTCGGCGTAAACCTGCTGGCCCGGCTCCATCAGCGCGCGGCCTAATTCGTCTGCCTCGACGACCTCTGCGCCCCACCCGCGCAGATAGCCAGCTACCGCGCTTTTGCCGCTGCACAGACTGCCGGTAAGTCCAACTCTCAGCATTTGATTCCTCTACGCACTTTGGCCGCGCGCGCAAGCCCTATCCGGATCGCATATACTGCGTCCGTCGCTGAACGCAGTATATGCGATCCGGACAGGCGATCCGGCCGACACTGCCGTAGATGGCGATCGCGGCAGTCGAACAGGCAACCCATGCGGGACTCTTTAAGGAACCTCCGATTAAGTCATCCATCTGCGCTGTGCTTGCATCCAATGGTATGCGGCCGCTTCGAACGAAACCGCTATCCTGAACTTTCGCCATTTGCTGCGGAGTTCTGAAGGAGACTGACGATGGCACTTACCGAATCCACCATGTTGCCACTGGAAACGATTGCCCCTGACTTTGCGCTTGCCGACGCAGTTACCGGCAAGACCGTCCGCCGCGACGGCTTTCGCGGCAAAAAGGCGCTGCTGGTCATGTTCATCTGCGCCCACTGCCCCTATGTGAAGCACATCGAAGCGGCCCTGGCCGCATTCGCCAAGGACTACGCCGCCCAGCCGCTGGGTATCGTCGCCATCGGCAGCAACGACGCCGTCACGCATCCCGATGACAGCCCCGCCGGACTCAGGCGGCAGGCCGAGAGTTGCGGCTTCAGCTTCCCCTACTTATACGACGAGACGCAGGCAGCGGCTCATGCCTACAAGGCCGCCTGTACGCCCGACTTCTTTCTCTTCGATGGCGGCTTCCGCCTGGTCTATCGCGGTCAGTTCGATTCCAGCCGCCCCGGCAACGGGATTCCAGTGACCGGCGAAGACCTGCGCGCCGCGGTGGACCTGGTCCTTGCAGGCAAGCCCGTGCCAGCAGCCCAGCGCCCCTCCATCGGCTGCAACATCAAGTGGAAAGCGTAAGTTATCGAAACCGGACCGACAGATGGAACTCGACCGATTCTGTTGCCATCCATGCCATTTTTCAGTCGCGCACATGGACGACCGGAAATCTGTCCAAAAAGCCTGATGCGGAAACTTCGCATTATAGCTGAAGCCCCTTTAGATATGCGCGAAACCTTTCGCCGAATTCCGGACGCTTCAGCGCAAACTCCACCGTCGCCTGCAACATTCCGAACTTATCGCCCGCATCGTATCGCTTGCCCTCGAAGGTATAACCGTAGACCTTCTCTTCCTTCAGCAGAGACTTGATCCCGTCCGTAAGTTGTATCTCCCCGCCGATCCCTGGCGCAGTCTTCTCAAGCAAGTGAAAGATTCGCGGCGTGAGCACATACCGTCCAATGATCGCCTGCTTGGAAGGCGCATCCTCGAACTTTGGCTTTTCCACCATGCCGGTGCAGTTGTAAATCCGCGGGTTGTCGGAATCCTGGGAACCGGCCAGCACTCCGTATGCGCAGAGACCCGGTCCATCTACGGTCATTGTTGCAAGCACGGAGCCGCCCTTCTCCTCGAAGACATCTATCATCTGCTTGAGGCAGGGAACCGCGCCATCGATCACATCGTCGGGCAAAATGACGGCAAACGGTTCGTCTCCCACTAACTCCTTGGCGCAAAGCACGGCATGGCCCAGGCCCAGCGGTTCCTTCTGTCGCACATAACTGATCCGCGCCAGAGCCGAGACTCCGCGCGAGACCGCCAGCAACTCATGCTTGCCCCGGCGTTCCAGCATCGCGTCCAACTCGAAGCTATGGTCGAAGTGGTCCTCCATTGTGCCCTTGCCGCGGCCGGTAACGATGACAATGTGCTCGATCCCCGAAGCGATCGCCTCTTCCACGCCGTATTGGATGATGGGCTTGTCCACCAGCGCCAGCATTTCCTTGGGAATTGCTTTTGTGGCCGGCAAAAATCGGGTGCCCAAACCGCCCGCCGGGAATACTGCCTTCCGAACTCTTTTGCTCATTCAGTCACCCTGATCTTGACAATACCCTACCGTTGCGCCTGACGATCGAACGCCCATACAGACATCTCGTCGATCGAAATGAATCTTCAGAGCGCGGGAGAATCGTCGCCCATCAACGCTCTGCGCACGATCTTAACGGGCGGAAATCCTTGTTTCAGGAAATCATCGTGAAACTTCTCCAGAGAAAACGCCGCGCCCTGCTTCTTCCTCATATCTTCGCGCAGTTTCATAATTTCCAGTTTGCCCAACGTGTAGTAGAGATAAGTCGGATCGCCGGCTCCGCGCTTGGTCTCCACCGTCGCCGTCTCCTTCGGCTGATAGCCTTCCTTTTGGAAAAACTCGATGGCTTCGTCGAAGCTCATCTTGCCCGTGTGCATCTGAATGCCGACGATGAAGCGGGCATCGCGGAGAAGCGCATCCTGCAACTGCCCCAGCCGGAGAAACTTCGATTCGCGCTCATCCTTGGCTCCCGCGCCCGGCCGGCCGTAGCCTTCGTCCAGCATCATCTGCTCGCAATAGTGCGCCCAGCCTTCGATGTCGGTGTTTGCGCCCAGCAGCTTGCGTACCCGGCTCGGAGCCTGCGGCAGCCAGAGAAACTGGATATAGTGCCCCGGATAAGCCTCATGCACCGCGGTCGATATGATAGTACCGATGTTGAACGAGTGCATATAACCCTCCACCTCGTCCGGTCTCAGCGAAGGATCGGGCAGAGTTGCATTGAAGTAAGCCTCGGTGGCGTGTGTCTCGAACGGCCCCGGCGTGTCCATACTGGCAAAGGTGGTGGCGCGCATGAAGGGCGGCGTCTCTTCCACAATCGGCCGCACATCGGACGGGATAGTTACGATATGGTTCGCGCGAATGTAACTTATCAGCCCGTCGAAGGTGGCTCGGAAGCTGTTCAGCAAATCATCGGGCGCCGGGTGCATCTTTCCCAGTTCCTCCAGCACCGCCCGCGGTTCCTTCTTCGGCTCCAATTCTTTCGCTACTTGCTTGAAGCGCTCCTGATTCTTGCGCAGGTCCGCCCAGCCGATTTCGAGCAGCTTGTCCAGCGGCAAATCCACCATTTCGTCGTACTGCAGCTTCTTCGAGAAGGCATCCGCGCCGATGCGAAAGTCGCCGTTCGACTTAGGCAGCAAATCCTTCTTAAGCCATTCCATGTAACTGTTCAGCGCGGCAATGACCGCCGCATTCGTCTGCGCGAACTCGGCCTTCAGCGCGGGGTCTTTGGCGTCGGCGAAGGCCAGCGGAACATCGTGCTCGAAGAAGCTCATAATTCCCGGCAACTGCTCGATGGCTATCTCCGTGAAAACGCGCGGCGGATTTTTCAGGTTCACACGCGCCTCGTCAAAAAGCGTGGGCATCTGTTTCTCGCGCGCAATCAGCGAACGCAGCCGCTCGTCCGGCGAAGCGAACTTGCGCTCCATCAATGAAAACGCGCCGTTCGCGGCAGTGCTAGAATAGTTATCCGCGTTCTTCTCCCATGGACGTATGGTTTCCAGAGTCAGTAACTCCGAGCGAATGTTGGCGAGCGCAATCTCGCGGTCGCCTGGCGCCGTCTCCGCCTCGGCTGGAAGAGCGCCAATGCGCTTTTCAAAGCTCCTGAGAGCGGCGATCTCGGCTTCGATATTCTTGCGCGAGAAATCTTCAAGCTGCGTATCGTACTGATGATACCCGGTCAGCGTTCCGTTCGTAGGACCAAAGGGAAAATAGACCTGGTCGAAGAACTCATCGGAGACCTTCGCAAACTGCTGTTTCCCGGTCTCATTCGCGGCAAAAGCCGAAATAGCCCAAGACATTGCGACTCCAATCGCGCACAGAGCAACGACTCTTTTCATCATTCCTCTCCAATCCAGATAAGTTTCTCACGCATTCACCGGCGCGGGCGAAAGCCGGTCAAGCAACTCCCTAACTTCAAGCAGGATTTCATCGGAACGCGCGGCAATCAAAGGATACTTCAAAAGACCCTGCGGCGTGAACTGCGCGCCCCGTTTCGCATTTTTGGCCACCAGCCTCATCAGATTCTCCGGATCGATGGCCGCCTTCTCCGTAAATCGAATCTGCAATTCGCCGCGCTTGCGGTCGATCTGCGCAATGCCTATCCGTTCGCATTCCAGACGTACCACGGCGGCCTCCAGTAAATACACAGTAGCATCCGGGGGCGCGCCGTAGCGGTCTTCCATCTCGGCGCGCACCTCGGCGACCGCCGCGTCGCTTGCCGCTCCGGCTATCTTCTTGTATAGCCGCAGCCGCTGATTCTCTTCCGGAACGTAACTCTCGTCGATGCGCAAAGCGATGCCCAGGTTGAGCTGCGCGGCAGTGCGTTCCTCGCTGCTTTCGCCCTTCATCTCCTTCACCGCGGCCTCCAGCATCGAAGTATATAACTCGAAGCCGACCGCCTCGATGTGCCCGCTCTGCTCGCCGCCCAGCAGATTTCCCGCGCCCCGCAACTCCAGGTCCAGCGCAGCAATCTTGAAGCCCGCGCCCAGATCGCTGAACTCCTTGAGCGCCGCCAGCCGCCGGCGCGCAATCTCCGTCAACTCCTTCTCCGGCGGAATGAGCAGATACGCATATGCGCGCCGATTCGACCGGCCCACGCGCCCCCTCAGCTGGTATAACTCGCTCAGCCCGTGCCGGTCGGCGCGATCTATCAGCATGGTATTCGCCAGCGGAATATCCAGCCCATTCTCGACGATCGTCGTCGCCACCAGTACATCGTACTCGCGATTCATGAAGGCCAGCATAACTCGCTCCAGTTCCGCTTCGCCCATCTGCCCGTGTCCCACAATCACCCGCGCGGCCGGCACTAACTCCTGAATGCGCGCGGCTATCTCGTAGATGGACTCCACGCGGTTGTGGACAAAGTAGACCTGCCCGCCGCGCTCCAACTCCACCTCGATCGCCGAGCGAACGATCCTTTCGTCGAACTTGGCCACCAGCGTTTGTATCGCCATGCGATCCTTGGGCGGCGTCTCGATCACGCTCATGTCGCGCAGGCCCGCCAGCGACATATGCAGGGTGCGCGGAATCGGCGTGGCGCTCATGGCAAGCACGTCGATCTCCTTGCGCAGATGCTTGAGACGCTCCTTGTGGCGCACACCAAAGCGCTGCTCCTCATCCACGATCAGCAGGCTCAAATCCTGAAACTTTATGTCTTTCGACAGCAGCCGGTGCGTTCCGATAAGTATGTCGATCTTGCCCGTCTCGACGCGCTCGACGATAACTTTCTGTTCCTTCGCCGTTCGGAAGCGCGAGATCATCTCGATGTTGATAGGAAACCGCGCGAACCTTTTCTTGAAGGTCTCGAAGTGCTGAAAGCTGAGAATCGTGGTGGGGGCCAGCACCGCCACTTGCTTGCCGTCCTGCACGGCCTTGAAGGCCGCGCGCATGGCCACTTCGGTCTTGCCGTAGCCCACGTCGCCGCATAACAGGCGATCCATCGGCATCGTCGATTCCATATCGTACTTGATAGCGCGAATCGCCGACAACTGATCGTCGGTCTCCTTATAGTCGAAGGAATCCTCGAACTGCTTCTGAAACTCGTTGTCCGGCGAGAAGGCCGTGCCTTGCGCCGTCTGCCGCTGGGCATACAACTTCAATAACTCCCCGGCCATATCCTGCATGGCCTTGCGCACCCGCGCCTTGGTCTTGGTCCACTGCTGGGAGCCAAGTTTGTTCAGCGCCGGAGCCGGTCCCGCATCCGTCGAGCGGTACTTCTGGATCAAATCCAGCCGAGTTAGAGGAACGTACAACTTGGCCTGTTCGGCAAACTCAAGAATCATGAACTCGACTGAGAGACCGTCCTGCACAATCTCCTTCAGGCCTTGATACTGCGCGATGCCGTGCTCCTTATGCACCACGTAATCGCCGAGAGCAAGATCGCGAAAGTCGGAGACAAAGGCCGCCGTCTTCGATCGCCTCGGCTCGGGCCGCGCCGCCACGTCCGCATCGTCGGAGAGATCGTTGGCTCCGAAGAGGATCAGATTCGAGCCGCCGAAGCTAACTCCGGCCGCCAGTGGCGTTCTTACAATCGCCGGGACGCGCAGGTCGCCGGCCAGATAACTCCCTTCATCCAGAACCGTCTCGCCTGGATGCGGATTGCGGCTGCCTAACCTATAGGGAATCCGGTACTCGCGCAGCACCGTGGCCAGCCGCTCCACATCGCCCTGATGCGGCGCGGCCAGCACGATGCGCGTCTCCGAAGCGATCAAGGCGCGCAGTTGCTCGGTCAGCGCCGGAATCGATCCATGAAATCGGAGCGTGGGTCGCGTGTTCAGCTCGATCTCGCCCAGCGTCCGATCCTCGTCGAGCACATCCACCACGCCCAATTGATCGAGGTCCAAACCGCAATGCGATTCAAGCTGCGCTTGCAATACATCGGGGCGCAGATATATATCTTCCGGTCGAATCAGCGATCCTATCCCAGAGCGGTCATGGCGCTGCTCGACCTTGTTCCACCAGCGTTCGAGCTGGTTGCGCACCATCGCCGGCTCCTCGATGAAGAGCGCGCATTTAGGCAATAGAGTTAGCAGCGACTTATCCGCCCCGGCCACGGCCGAGAAAAACTCCCATCCGGGAAAGGCGCTCACTCCGCCGGCCGCGGCCAGATCGTCGGCTATGCGCTCGGCATCGTCCGTAGCATCGTTCGCATCTGGCCCTTCCGCCCTCGCCCGGATCAGACGCCCATGCACGGCAGCCAACAGACGCTCGGTGACCGGCGTCTCGGTAAGCGGAAGCAACTGCGCCTCGTCCATCCCACTCTGCGATCGCTGCGTCTCAGGATCGAACTTGCGTATCGTCTCTATCTCGTCGCCGAAGAACTCCAGGCGCAGCGGGCGGTCGGCCTCCGGCGAATACACGTCCAGAATCCCGCCCCTCCGCGCAAACTGCCCCGGCATCTCGACCAAATCCATCAGCGTGTAACCCACCGAGGCCAGATGCGCGGTCAGCACCTCCACGTCCACCTCTTCGCCGCGCTTGAGCGTGACGGCGAGACTGGCGTAGTAATCGCGGTCGAAGAGCCGCGGCGCCGCAGCCTCCACCGGTGCGATCAGGATCGAGACCGCCCCGGTGGCCAGCTTCCACAACGCCGCCGCCCGCTGCTCCTGCACATCCGGGTGAGGAGAAAGATTTTCAAACGGAAGCGCGTCGTGGGCGGGCAACCGCGCCACCGCGGCGGGGTCCACCGCGCCAGTCAGATCGCACCCAGCGCGCAGCATCGGCTCCAACGCCTCGGCAGCCTTGTTGTCGGCCACCACCACAATCGTAGGCTGCTTGGCCGCCCGCGCCATCAGCGGCAGATACAGCGCCCGCGCCGTCGCCGTCATTCCAGAGACACATCTGCGCCCCGCACCCAGGCTAAGATGCCTTCGTACGCGCTCGAATCCCGAAGAGTGCTCCAGCTCCGCGAATATCTCGCGGACGAACGGGAGAATCATGTGCCCTCAGTTTAGCAGGATGGTCGACTATAGGTGGACTGAACAGGCGCAGGGAATGCGCCGTCGTTAGATGCCTCCAGCAATACGGTAAGACTTCCCTCGTAAACGGCATTGATGTTTGCGCCATTCTGCAGCAACTCCTCGGCCGCCGAGGCGTGCCCGTTCTGCACAGCATAAAAAAGTTTCCTGGAGGGTGTAAAACATTTTGTGTAAACGATCTTTTCGACTCTGATAAACAGAGAGAGGAGAGATCGCATGGGATTGAGTGCAAAACTGGATGGGAAGCTGATCGACGAGTTGCTCGCTGGGCGCTCCACGGTGGCGGAGATTGCTGGGGAAA
>Ga0181520_10002830_pt1 | contig 31533 bp, 25 predicted proteins | sample PEATcosm2014_Bin_29_FD_132451 | JGI IMG/M metagenome (GOLD analysis project Ga0181520, IMG submission 132451) | Peatland microbial communities from MTU Mesocosm Facility, Houghton, MI, USA - PEATcosm2014_Bin02_30_metaG | ecosystem: Environmental > Terrestrial > Soil > Wetlands > Peat | place...
ACCGCGTGCATATGCTTGTGAGCGTACCTCCGCAACTGGCCGCGGCCGAGTTGGCGCAGTGCATGAAAGGCCTCTCCAGCCGTATACTCCAGGACGAGCATCCGCAGTTGCGGAAAGCGTTGCAGGGGCCAACGCCTTTGGGCGCGCGGATATTTTTGCGCGAACGCAGGCGCGGTGGACGAGGAGACTCTTTCGGCGGCACGCCGAAAGCCGACGCGCCGCCGAAAGAGTCGATGCGGCAGAAGCTGCGAACCGCGGCCGGCCGCGCCGTGTACAAGATGCGCAAGGCGATCGTCGAGCCGGCCTTCGGACAGGCGGCTTCAGCCGCAAACAGGCGACTTTCAGTCGCCGCACAACCTATCGGCTTTCAGCCGGCAGTCGTTGAGATTCGGTTCATCCGTCCATATCCCACCAAAGTCTTCTTTGAGTAAGTCGAAGGAGGGGTTCGGCGTTACGTTCAGCGACAGGGCAACTGTTTCGACCGTTTGGAGTAAAGCGTTATGCGCTGCAATCAAGGCTTCGCCTCCCCAACTGTGTGTGGGCGGAAATTCCACACGGCTGCCCTCGTCATCCAGTTCACGGATCCAGGCACCAATGCTGCTATGAAGAATATGATTGGCAGGCAGCATCACAGTTCAATAGCTCTGGGCCATGTTAACTTTTTCGGCCCTCTGGAAAAGATTGTCACGACACCAGGTGTCCTGCTTTACTGTCCTCTCAGTTCCGTCCGCATTCGTCACCTTATACCGAAATACCGAAACAGGATTTTAACACGCTCAGATTCGACTTCGTCTGAAGCCATCTTCTCCGACGGGAACCCTTTCAGTGAATAGCGCGATGTATCTTGCATATTGACGTAAAGCTTGTGCAACTCAACCCAGCGCCACTTTATGTACTTCTCGGCTTGATCAGGAAACCGTCGAAGATACTCAGCGTTGATCGCGTTCTCGACTGTGTCGCGCCCTATCTTCATAGCACCGCGGCCCATGCCATTGCCGACGAGCGTCACGACCTCCCACATACCTGTTGCAACTAGGATGAGCAGATTCAACTGTAAGCGCTGATAGCCTTCAAGCTCCTCGTAGGCAGGATCTACGATATTCCGCACCGCTTGCTGCAACCGGCCTATTCGTTGAAAAACTCAGGATGTCGCTTAACGACCTCGGGCCAGAAGTCTTTGTTCCCGAAAATAATTTCTTTGGAAGGGATCGTGCCCATGTTTGCATTATAGCGGCGCAGTATTGTACTTTGCGCAAAGGGATTTATTTTGGCAGTTGCGCCGCATCCCAACCGCCGCCGAGCGCCCGCGCCAGCCCCACGCTGGCGACGAACTGGCGGGTCTGAAGGTCGATGGCGGTGCGTTGATTCTGTAGCAGCGCGGTCTCGGCGGTAAGTACTTCAAGATAACTCGTGACGCCGCCCTCGTAACGCTGGTCGGATAGATCGAAGGAATGCCGCGAGGACGCGACGGCGCGCTGTTCGACCGCCGACTCCTCCTCCAGAATCCGCAAGCCGGAGAGCTGATCCTCGACATCGTTGAAGGCTTGAAAGACGGCGCTGCGGTACGCCGAGGCCTGCGCCTCGTAAGTATGGCGGGCCTGATCGGTAAGCGCGTGGCGCTGACCGGCATCGAAGAGCAGCTCGGTCGCCTGCGCTCCGAGGCTCCATAGCGCGCTTGGCCCTTGAATCCAGGTTCCGCCGTGCATACTCTCGAAGCCGCCCGCCCCGCTCAGATTGATGGTGGGGTAGTATGCGCTGACGGCGATGCCTATCTGGGCGTTGGCGGCGGCGGCGTGGCGCTCGGCGGCGGCAATGTCCGGGCGGCGCTGGAGCAGTTGCGAGGGTACGCCGAGGGGAATTGCGGGCAGCGCCAAATCGAGCGGCGAAAACGGAATGCTGAACTCGGATAACTTGCGGTTGGCGATGGTTCCGATGGCGTGCTCGAACTCCGCCCGCGCCACGCCCACGTCCGCCAGTTGGGCGCGCACGGTTTCCAGTTGCGTGCGGGCCTGAGCAACGTCCACCTCGGTGCCGATGCCGCCGGCAAGGAGGCGCTGGGTAAGATCGAGTTGGCTTTCCAGGTCCGTCACGGTTTGCTTCAGCAGCTTGATCTCTGCGTCCAGGCCGCGCAGTTGGAAGTAGTCGGCGGCCATCTCAGCTTGCAGACTTAACTCCACATTGGCCTTGTCGGCGGCGCTGGCTTGGGCGTTTTCGCGGGCGGCCTCGACGGTGCGACGGATGCGGCCCCAGAAGTCCGGCTCCCAGCTTGCCTGCCCGCCGACGACAAGATCGTTGTAAGTCGCGCCTCTGGCAGAGCTATAATCCGGTCCGTTCCGAGATACCTGTTCGCGCGCCACGGAAGGCCCGGCAGAGAGCGTTGGATAGAGGCTGGCGCGCGCTGAAGTTACCTGGTCGCGCGCGGCCAAGTAAGTCTCCAGCGCCGAGCGCAGCGTCTGGTTGTCGGTTTCAATGCGCTCTTCCAGTTGGTTGAGCTGCCGGTCCCGATAAATCTCCCACCATTTGCCGCGGATCATGCCGTCGGAGGGCGAGGCAGGCTGCCAGCCGCCTCCCGCGGGGTTGGGCGGGGGAAGAGTTACCGTGGATGCGCCTGTCTCCTTGTAAGCCGCCGGGGCATCGTAATTTGGGCGATTGTAATTCGGGCCGACCGGCTTGCAGCCGGTGAGCAGGGTTAGAGTTAGAAAAAAAGCAAAAGCTTGGATGGTTGAGGTTCGAGTTTCCCCACCCTTGCCGCAAAAACAAGGACGCGGCAAGGATGGGGCACCCGGCGCTGCAAGCGATGCGGCGTAACCGGAAAGCCTTTGACCGAACTGGAGCGGAGAGTTCCGCATCGCTACTTCCCTCCCGCGTCGTTCTTGCCGCCTGGACTTACTACCCGCATTTTTTCGCCCTCGATGAGCGAGTCTGGCGGATCCTGGATCACCCGGTCGCCCGCGCCTATTCCAGTCACGATCTGCACGTTGGCCCCGTCGTCCTCGCCGATGACCACTGGAACCAGATGCGCGGCATTGTTCGCGTCCACTATCCCCAAGCGCAGTCCTTCCTTGCGAAAGATAAGCGCTGACGCGGGAACGATAAACGCGGGGCCTGCGGCGGGAGTCTTGAAGCGGACCTGGGCCAGCGAACCGGGCAGCAATTCGCCGGCGCTGTTGTCCACATCTATCTCCACCAGCAGCGTGCGGCTAGCCGGGTCGATAGCGTCGGCGGTGCGGGTCAGCGTTCCCTGGTAAGTCTTGCCGGCGCGCTCGGCAAAAGTAAGTTCGATCCCGGTGCCGCGCTTCACGTTCGCCGAGTAACTCTGCGGCAGGTTGGCATAGACGCGCAAGGTCTGGATTGCCTGCAAGTGAAATAACTCTTTCCCCGCTCCGGCATCGATCAACTGCCCTGTATCGATGTTGCGAGCGGTAACGACTCCATCGAAGGGCGCATAGACCTTCTCGAAGGATTGAAGCTCGCGCAGCCGCTCGGCGTTGGCCTGCGCGGACTTGACCGCAGCCGCCGTCGCCGCGGCCTGATTCACGAAGGTATCGGTATCCTGGCGCGAGACTGCGTTGGACTTGGCCAGCCCCGAATAGCGATCGGCCTGAATGCGGGAGTTATTGGCGTTGGCCTGCGCGGTGGCCAGATCGGCCTCGGCCTGGGCAAGCTGCTGGTCCACCTCCGGCGTGGCAATCTCCGCCAAGAGCGCGCCCGTTTTGACTCGCGCGCCAATATCGAAGTACCAGTGGGTTATGTAGCCGGAGGTGCGCGCATAGATCGGCGAGTCCGTCCAGGCAGTCACGTTGCCGGGCAGCACAAAGCTATCCACCGGCGCGCCCGGCTCGGGCGCCGCTACAATCACCGTGGGAGCGGCTAACTCAACGGTCGCGTCTGCCAACACTTTGTCCGCCCGCATACGGCTCCTGATGCCGTAGCCGGCCAGCGCGCCCGCCACAATCGCCGTCAGGGCCACTGCCGCCAGAACGTGGCGCGGCGAGATAGGCTTCTGCTCCGGCGCGTTCTCGCGATCGTGCTTCGGCTGCGGATTGGGATTGGATTCATCGCTCATAAGAAGTTACTCCGAAAGCTCGTCGAACTCATCGAAAGTTACAGCCGTTGCCGCGCTTTTGGTCGTCTTGCGGCGGCCTTCCAGCCAGCCGTGGACGACCGAGAAAAATGCGGGCACAAAGAAGAGCGTGGCCACCGTGGCCAGCAGCAAACCGCCGATCACCGCGCGGCCCAGCGGCGCATTCTGTTCGCCGCCGTCGCCCAAGCCCAGCGCCATCGGCCCCATGCCCAGGATCATGGCCAGAGCGGTCATCGCCACCGGGCGCAGGCGGACAAACCCCGCGTTCAGCGCGGCTTTGCGCGCGTCGCCGACCAGCACCTCCAACTGTTCGCGGGCGAAGGTGACTACCAGGATCGAGTTGGAGGTGGCCACGCCCATGCACATGATGGCCCCGGTAAGCGCCGGAACGCTGAGCCGCGTATGAGTTAGGAAGAGGAACCACACGATCCCGGCCAAAGCAGCGGGCAGCGCGGAGACAATAAGGAAAGGATCGAGCCAGGACTGGAAGTTGACCACAATCAGCAAGTAAACCAAGAGGATCGAGAAGGCCAGCCCGCCCAGCAGTCCGATGTAAGACGCTCGCATGGTCTCGCTCTGGCCGCGCAGAATGAAGTGCGACCCGCGCGGCAGATCGCTCTGATGGCGGGCGATGATTCTCTCCATCGAACGAGTCACGGTACCCAGATCGGTCCCATTTACGTTGGAGTAGATGTCTATGACCGGCTGAATATCGTAGTGACTCACCGTGCCCATTTCAGCGCCGGGAACTATGGAGGCCAAGTTGCCTAGAACCTGCACCGGGCGCTCTGTGCCGGGAGCCCCAGTGGCGGAGGAGGTTTGAGCCTGCTGCGCCCCGACCGCGCCGGTGACGGGCAGACTTGCCAGCGCGGCCAGCGAGTCGACCCCGTACTGCGGTGCCTGGATGGCGATGTTGTAGCTCACTCCGTTTCTTGGGTCAAGATAAAAGTTAGGGGCCGTCTGAAAGCTGCCGCTCAAAGCCACAAGCAGGCTGGTAGCTACATCTTTCTGTGTCAGCCCGATGGTCTGGGCGCGGGTGCGGTCCACGTTTACCGTCATATTGGGGTAGTCGAAGGGCTGCTGAATGCGAGCGTCGGCCGCGCCGGGAACGTAGCGGACCTCATTGACCATGCGCTCGGCCAATGCGCGGTTGCCGTACAAATCCGGGCCGACGATCTGTATATCTATGGGCGCGGAGAGGCCGAAATTCAGTATCTGGGTAACAATGTCCACCGGCAGCGCGTAAAACGTGACGCCGGGATACTCACGGGCCAGCACGCCGCGCAACTGCTCAACATAAGCCGCGGTAGGATGGTGGTCCTTGGTCAACTGCACCTGAATGTCGGCATCGGCCGGTCCGATGGGCGCCGAGGTCGAGTAAGAGAGGTTCGTTCCCGAGTAGGGCAGGCCGATATTGTCGACGATGGTAACCACTTCCCTGGTCGGAATGTTCTCGCGGATGGTCGAGTCGATCCGGTCGCAGAGCGCTGCCGTTTCCTCGATGCGTGTGCCAGTGCGGGCGCGCACGTGAATCTCGAACTGACCGGAGTCCACCGAAGGGAAGAAGTCCTGGCCGAGAAAGGGCGCGAGAAGTCCCACCGAGCCTACGGCAAACACAATGAAGAGGGTGAGAAATACTCTTGCGTGGTCCACGCACAGGGTGAGCAATCGCAGATACCCGTGGCGAAAGTTCTCAAAGCCGGACTCGAAAGCCAGTTGAAAACGAATGAGGGGATTGCGGCTTGAGAGCTTCGTTTGAAACTCGGCGTCGTCGTGCTCCTTGAGCAGGTACTTGGCCATGGTGGGCACCACTGTGCGGGAAAGCAGGTAGCTGGCCAGCATGGCGAAGACCACCGCCTCCGCCATGGGCACGAAAAGATACTTGGCCACGCCGCCGAGAAAAAACATGGGTACGAAGACGATACAGATGGCGATGGTGGAGACGAAGGCTGGGACAGCAATTTGCGCCGAGCCGTCGAGAATGGATTGCTCCAGTTCCTTGCCGGATTCAAGAAAACGGTTGATGTTTTCAATGGCCACGGTGGCATCGTCCACCAGAATGCCCACAGCCAGCGCCAGCCCGCCCAAAGTCATGATATTGACGGTCTCGTGCAGCATCGACAGCATGATAAGCGAGCAGAGAATCGAGAGCGGAATCGAGACGGCGATGATGATCGTCGAGCGCCAACTCCCCAGAAAGACGAGGATCATAATGGCCGTCAGGCAGGCGGCGATGATGGCCTCGCGGACCACGCCACTGATGGCTCCGCGCACAAAGATCGACTGGTCGGAGAGTGGGTTGATCTGCAACTGCGGCGGCAATTGGCCTTTGATGCTGGCGAGCTTTTCCTGCACACCGTCGATGATGTCCAGCGTGGAGGCCGAACCAGTCTTCAGGATGCTCATCAAAATAGCGCGGCTGCCATCCACGCGCACAATATTGGTCTGCGGCGGGTAGCCGTCGCGCACGTGGGCCACATCGCGGATGTATAGGACCGCGCCATTCACCGTTTTGATGGGCAGGTCGTTCAGTTCGTCAACGATCCGCGGCGCGGAGTTGGTCTCAACGGCGTACTCGAAGCGGTCGATCTTCATGGTGCCTGAGGGCACAATCAGGTTCTGCGCGGAGATGGCGTTCACCACATCGACCGGCGAGAGCCCTTTCGCCTGGAGCGCCCGCAGATCGAGGTCTACCTGCACTTGGCGCTGCTTGCCGCCGTAAGGGTATGGCGGGTAAGCGCCTTCGATGGTGGCCAGTTGGGTGCGGATGGTGTTCTGTGCCAGGTCGTTCAACTGCTGCTCGTTGAGGCCCTGGCCAGAGAGCCCCAGTTGCAAGATGGGGACGCTCGAGGCGTTGTACTGAATGATGAAAGGTGGCGTGGTTCCCGGTGGCAGGGAGCGCAGCAGCACCTGGTTGACGGCGGTCACCTGGGCCACGGCGTTGCCGATGTTCACGCGCGGCTGAAAGAATATTTTGATGACCGCTACACCGTTGAGCGATTGCGACTCGATATGCTCGATGTCGTTGACTGTCGAGGTCATGCCGCGTTCGCTGTTGAAGACGATGCGGGTTGACATCTCCTGGGCCGACAGACCTGTGTAGTTCCAGACTACTGTGACAACGGGAATGTCTATATTTGGAAATATATCCGTCGGCATCGAAAGAATGCTGTAGACGCCGAGGATCGTAATCAAGAGCGCGAATACGGCAAAGGTATAAGGCCGCCGCAGCGCAAGCCGGACAATCCACATCAGGCTGGTTCTCCCTACAAGACGGATCGCGTGGGGACTTCGCTACACCGCTCTCGCAGTCTTAAGACGCGCAATCAGCCTGGATAGTTTCAGCCGACTGGCTTGAACTGTTTCCGAAGCCGTCCTCTTCGGATGCGGAATTCCGATCCGGCGAACCCTTCAATCTCCTCAACTTACCTTACCGCTTTCTTCACCAGCGCGGAGATCGTTGCCTCGTCGTCGGCGGTCAACTCCTTCAGCGCGAAGGAGACCGGCCACACGGTTCCTTCGTCGAGGTTCGCCTTGTCGCTGAAGCCGAAGGTCGCGTATCTCGCCTTGAACTTGTTCGCGCTTTGGAAGAAGCAGACGACATTGCCGTCCTTGGCATACGCGGGCATCCCGTACCAGGTTTTCGGCGTAAGGTCCGGCGCGGCGGCTTTGACGACGGCATGAAGCCGCTCGGCCATGACGCGATCCTTTTCCGGCATCTCGGCAATCTTCGCGAGCGCGTCGCCCTCCCCATCCGCATTCTTCGCGCCCGGGCCTCGGCGCCCGTCCGCCTTCAACTCCTGGGCGCGCTCCTTCATTGCGGCGCGTTCCTCGTCCGTGAATCCCGCGACCGGCTTGCCCGCCGCGCTGGCGCTCTTGGCGGACTTGAGTGTCTCCTTCTTGGGACTCATTTAGCCTCCTTGTCTGCAACCCAGATGCCGATCGAACCCATAACAGCCTCAGTGTATCTGCCTCTTATGGTAATCTCTCGTGACGCGGCGCTCAACGGAAAGACGCAAGAATCCGAATTGCGCGCAAGAAGCGGGTAGCCGGCGGGAGCGGCGATGGGCGACGATGGTTCCCATGACCGGCAAAACTCCAAATTCAGAACGCAACGCGGAAGGCGCAACGATGTCGCCCGCCATCGACCCCGAAAGGGCCTGGCGGCAGCTTCTCGACCGCGATCCGGCGGGCGCATTCCTTTATGCCGTAACCACCACCGGCGTCTTCTGCCGTCCGGGTTGCGCCAGCCGCCGTCCGCGGCGGGCCAACGTGCGTTTCTTCGGCTCGGCCGAGGAGGCGCGCGCCGCAGGCTTCCGCCCTTGCCTGCGCTGCCATCCCACCGCCGCTGCGCGGGGCAGCCCTTTGGACGAGATTCGCGGACATATCGAGGCCCATCTCGACCGCGCGGTCACTCTGGCAGAGTTGGGGCGGCTGGTGAACCTCAGCCCCTTCACCGCCCAGCGGCTCTTCAAACAGGCGATGGGCGCCAGTCCATTGCAATATCGGCGCGCGCTGCGGGCCGCCCGACTGCGCGGCGCGCTCAAGCAGGGAGACACTGTGATGGATGCCATTTACAACGCGGGTTACGGATCGGCGAGCCGCGGCTACGAGGGCGCGCAACTGGGCATGACCCCCGCCCGCTTTGCCCGAGGAGGCCGAGGCGAACAAATCGGCTGGTGCTCCGCGCCTACTCCTTTTGGATGGGCGATGGTGGGAGCGACGGCGCGGGGGCTGTGCTGGCTGGCGCTGGCATCGAGCGCAGCCGAGGCCGAGGCCAGTCTGCGCGCGGAGTTTCCCCAGGCCACGCTCCAGCGCGATCCGTCGCTTTCCGGCTGGGTTGAGGCTGCGCTGGCTATGGTGACTGGACAGGCGAAACAATCCGAAAAGCCGGCCCCACCGCCGGTGGACCTGCGCGGCACCGCCTTTCAACTGCGCGTGTGGCAGGCGCTCCGCGAGATCGAGCGCGGCCGGACGCGGAGTTACAGTGAACTGGCGAAGGAGTTAGGCAACCCAGGCGCCACCCGCGCCGTGGCCCGCGCCTGCGCGGCCAATCGCGTGGCCCTGGTTGTCCCTTGCCATCGCGTGGTGGGTGCCGACGGATCGCTGACCGGCTATCGCTGGGGTGTGGACCGCAAGCGTCAACTTCTGGATGCGGAGCGCGACCAACCGAAGCTCCGATAGAGAACGCGACGGCAGTCGCCACGAGGACGGCTGCCGGAGACTTCAAAATCGGGCTGAACCTGAATCGGGTGCGAGAGGAAAACGCCTTGCATCTTCGTTGCTGAAGATACGAGGACCAATTTAGAGATTCCTTTAATGTACCCCGTGCTCGATCAGCCACGGTCCATATTCCTTGTCCGCCTTCTGGATGTGATTGGCAAGCCAATCGCGCAGAAAGTTGAATAAATCGACGCTCAGCATGATGTCGCCTCGCTCGAAGCGGGCAACGAATTGCTCAACTTGCTTGATCAGGTTGCGGTGTTGGTCGCGGTGCGCCGCCAATCCTGGAAAGCCGGTGGCAGTCATCTTCGTCTCTTCCGAAGCGAAGTGGCGGCGCGTATAGTCCGCCAGCTTTTTCAGCAACGGCCCAGTTACAGATTGCGCCTGTCCCTTTTTCATCGCATCGTAGAGTTCGTTCAAAACCCCGAACAGTACATTGTGCTCTTCGTCCACCGTCTCGATCCCTACCGAATACCGCTCGTCCCAGTTCATGAAAGCCATGCCGATTCTCCAGCCGAAAGTTGTCCCGCGTTGGCATGATCGGCTGGAAATCGAAAAGGTTGAATCGGGCGCCTTCATGTTTGGCGTTGCGCGGTGCGCCCACCCATCCTTGCCTCGTTCTTCTTATCGCGGCAAAAACGGGTGTGCATCCAGTCCGGCAATGAATTCGCTCAGAAGAGTACCCCGAGCGTCACCGGAATCGATCCCGCGGTTCCGGTGACGTTGGTTTGGGTGACAGGCGGAGTGTCCACGAAGTCGTAGCGCGCCTCGGCGAAGAGCTTCGCCTTGGGAAACAATGCGAATTCGACCTCGGCGGTTTTCACCCATCCCTATCCCCTATTCTGTGCCGGAGAATCCCATGTTCGTTGCGCTGACCGGCGGATACGACGCGGCGCGAGCGGTTAGACTGGGTTTTGGCCTGCGCGGCGACTCATGCGCGACCTGAACAAGGGTCTTATGCACTTCCACTTTCCCTTTACCGCCGTTCAGGCTCTCTGGACGCTGACGTTTGCGGCGCAGTTGGTTCTCTTGACGGTACTGCTGGGGCGGGAGCGCGCGCGCCGTTACCCGTGGTTCACGGCTAGCATCGCAGTGAATGCGCTGAGCCTGTTGAGCGAGGAACTGCTGACAGGCCGGATGGCCAAGATTCCCTTGCAGGCGATTGCCGGCGCACTGGCCGAAATAGAGGCCATCGTTGGTCTGCTGGTGGTGCTGGAGTTGACGCGGCTGGCCTTTGCGGGCACTTCACGGCGAACTTGGATTGTGTGGACCCTGGCCCTGGCGGCTCTGGTCGGAGGCGCGCTGGTAGCCTTGGGACCGTGGCCGGCAACGTGGAAGGACCTGGCGTGGGATTCGGTGTTGGGGAGGCTGCGGCTGATGCAGTTTCTGGCCCAGAAAACCGACCTGATAGCTTCTCTATTCGCAGTGGAACTGGGCCTGCTGGCAGCGTTGTTCGGGAGCGGATTCAAGGCCGGCTGGAAGTCCCATACGCAGAGGATAGCGATCGGGCTTGGCAGCTTTGCGGCCGCCTCGCTGGGGGCGCAGTTGGCGGTTCAGCACATCGCCCGGACGGCGCAATTTCACAGCCGCGCGGAGTACGAGCGACTGGTCGGCCGGGTGAACAACCTGTTCAGCGCCAGCGAAGCCGTCTACGTGGCCGTGCTGGTGTGGTGGATCGCATGCCTGTGGATCGACGAGCCGGGAGCGGCGCCGGCATACGAGGCCGCGCCGGATTCCGCCGAAGCGCCCTTGCCGGATGCGGAGCAAACGAGCGAGTAGGCTTCGGTCCGCCGGGCAAAGACATTTGCCGAACGTTCATGCGGTGAGTCTCGTTGCCGGGATATGATGCCCTCATGTACTTCCATCGAGGCATAGGCATCCTCTTGTCGGTCGTGTTGATCCCGGTGGCGGCAGGCGTTAGGGCCGAGGATACGGCGACAGCTTCGCCGTCGGCATTGAGCGCGGCTCAGATCGTGGAGCATTTGCAACTCCATAACCGGGCGCGGACGGAGGCGCTGAAGCATTATGAATCCTTGCGTCGTTACTCGGTGGAATACCGGGGATTTGCGGCTGACATAGCCGCGAAGATGGACGTGGAGGCCGACTACGACGCAGCCACGGGGAAGAGCTTTCGGATCGTCTCCCAGAGCGGATCGAAGCTGCTTTTGGAGAAGGTGCTGAAGCGGGCGATCGACAGCGAACGCGAAGCCGCGCGGGACAAAGGGGCGACGGCGCTGACCCCGGCGAATTACCGCTTTCATTTGGCGGGGAACGCGATGCTGGCCGGCCGTCCGGCATACATTCTGGATGTGGAACCGCTGACGGCGAGCAAGTTTCTCTATCGCGGCAAGATTTGGGTGGATGCCGAGGAGTTCGCATTGGAGAAGGTCGAGGCGGAGCCGGCCAAGAACCCCTCCTTCTGGATTTCGCGCACCTCGATCCACCAAACGTATGCAAAGACGGGCGACTTCTGGCTGCCGGAGCGGAACCGGAGCGAGACCAAGGTGCGGATCGGCGGTTCGGCCGTGCTGACGATCGACTACGGGAGTTATCGTATAGGGCCGTAGGCGGAAAATTGCGGAGCGGATCGCGCATCTTCCTTCACCGCCTCTTGATATGCCCTCACGCCTTGCTGTGATACCGTTGCAATACGGCGTCCCCGAGCCGGATCGAGGTCTTTCGGCCTTCGGCGAAGGCCTGCGAACAAGCTGGAGTCGGAGGCGGCGCGCGTAGCTCAAGAATGTCCCAACAGCCGGAATTGATATCGCCTTCATTGCCCGTGAGACCGGCTGCCGCGCCGGAGACCGAGGCGCGGTCCGCGATTGAACCGACTTCCGGGCAGGCTCAGGGCTATGCGCCGGTGAGCGGACCGCTATTCGCCGAGGTTGCCTCAGCGCCCGCGCTTCTCTCCGCGCATTCGCCGGCGAGGAACGCGCCGCAGCGGGTTCCACACTGGCTGGTGCGTACCGAGATGTTTTTGCGCGCCATGCTGCGGATATATCTGGGACTGGCGGTTTGTTACCTGCCGTGGAACAAAGTGTTTTGGGACCAGAACCCTCTTTTTTTGCAGTTTCCAACCCTGGGTGTCTATGCCGCCAATGGAGCGGTGCGCGGGGTCGTCTCGGGGCTGGGTATCTTGAATCTATGGATTGCGCTGCGCGACGCCATCCGCCGAAGGAAAGATTGAAGCCATGAACGAGGAAGCGGGGAATAGCAATCAGGGCGCGGGAAACGCTGCCCCGGAGACGCTGGAGAGAGCTTCGCTGGCGTATGAGAACGCTGGCTTTCTGAATAGCGCCGACGGTAGGCTCATCCGCATTGTCGCCGAGTATATGGAGCCCCTGGCGCGGTTTCGCCGGGAGCGGATTCAGGATACGGTGGTCTTCTTCGGTTCGGCGCGCTTTCGCGGGCGCGAGGAGGCCGACCGCGCGCTTGAGTTGCTGGATAATACCGGCTCCAGCCAACCGGCCCCCAGCCACGAGCAGCCGGCCAGCGCCACGGAGATAGCCGCTGGCCAGGCCTCCCAGTTGCAGCGCAAGCGCGCGGTGGCGGCGGTGGATATGGCGCGCTACTACGAGGATGCGCGCAGGCTCGCCGCTCTGCTGACCGCCTGGGCCAAGAAGATTCCCTCGCAGCGGCACCGCTTCGTGGTCACCTCGGGCGGCGGTCCGGGGATCATGGAGGCGGCCAATCGCGGGGCCTGGGAGGCGGGCGGCAAGACCATCGGACTGAATATCCGGCTGCCCTTCGAGCAAGCTCCGAACCCCTATATCACTCCGTCGTTGAACTTCGAGTTCCACTATTTCTTCATGCGCAAACTCTGGTTTGCCTATCTGGCCAAGGCGCTGGTCGTCTTTCCGGGCGGCTTCGGGACGCTGGACGAGATGTTCGAGATCCTGACCCTGGCGCAGACCCACAAGCTGGCCAAGAAGATTACGGTGGTGATCTACGGTTCGGATTATTGGAAGAAGGTATTCAACCTAGAGGCGCTGGTGGACACCGGCGCCATTTCGCCCAAGGACATTGAACTGTTTCAGTTCGCGGATACGCCCGAGCAGGCCTTCGAGCTGCTGCGGCGGGGGCTGACGGATAACTATCTGACGGAAGAGTTGACGGTGGAGAGACTGCCGGAGACACAAAAGACAGCCGCCGGCGAAGATCTGATGGTAGGCTGGACGACAGAGGATTTCCTGGGACTGGAGTCGCCTAAGACTGGCAATTAGGCAATACCCGCGAGAATTTGGGGAGAATTCCGAATAATTGCTCCGCACTTTCGGCTTTTGTAGTACTTTTGTTGGTTCCCCGCTGAATTGACGGCATATTCGCATCTTGTTAACCGTCTGTTTACGATTTTCAAGGCACACTGAATCAGAATTCCGGGCACGATCGCGGAGAAGGAGCAGAAATGGCCAGTTCGACCATCTCGTACCTGTGGCGCGACAAGAGAGCGGCACAAGGCTTCCGGTCGGGAGTTTCCATCCACAGTCACACCAACCAGTCGAAGGAGACGCTGGATTTCCTGGCCAACTTCGGCAATCAATACCCGGTGATGCGGCCACTGCTTTCGCGACTGGAGAATCGGTCGGAGGCGAACCACGGGGTGCGCGTGAACTATGCGGCCAGCTATTGGACGCCGCCCATGACCCCCAAACTGGCCTTCGATCTGGAGAGCCAGCAGATCGAGAAGCTCGACATTGCCTCAATGGTCTCGATCACAGACCATGACAGCATCAAGGCGCCCATGCTACTGCGCACCGTCCCCAGCGCGCGGCGTATTCCGGTATCCGTGGAGTGGACGGCACCCTATGGAGTGCAGTCCTTTCATCTGGGCATTCACAACCTGCCCAGCGCCACCGCGACCGAATGGATGGCGACGATGGCCGAGTACACCAAGAATCCCAGCGACGACCGGCTGACAGAGATATTGGCCGCGCTCGATGCCGAACCCAATGTGCTCATCGTCTTCAACCATCCGCTCTGGGATTTGTACCTGGTAGGCCGGGAAAAGCATCTGTTTCTGGTCAACCAGTTCCTGCAAAGGAATGGCAACTATATGCACGCGCTGGAGTTGAACGGGCTGCGCCACTGGGAGGAAAATCGCGCGGTGCGGCGGCTGGCCGAGCAGTGGAATATGCTGCTGATCTCCGGCGGCGACCGCCACGGCGTCGAGCCCAACGCCAACATCAACCTGACCAACGCCACTTGTTTCACCGAATTTGTGCATGAGATTCGGCGCCAGAAGAAAAGCGATATGCTCTTCATGCCGCAGTATGCCGAGCCGTGGAAGCATCGCATCCTCCAGTCCGCCGTCGATGCGATCCGCCACTATCCGGAGTTCCCGCAAGGATCGCGGACCTGGGACGAGCGCGTCTATCACCCCGACGGCAACGGCGTGGTGAGGCCGCTGAGCGAGTTGTGGCCGGACGGAAGCGCACCCTGGATGATGCGCTGGGGCATCGCATTGGTGCAACTGATGGGCCGGGGCTTGGTCTCGGGCGGTCTGCGCATAGCCTGGAGCGAATCGCGGGAGTTGCGGCTAGCGTTGGGCGAAAACGACAGCTAGAGAAAGCGGGCTGGGTTTGCAATCCCGGCCAGCCGGGGTTGCAAACTCGATTATGACTGCACGAACGCCGCGCGTGGCTTATTTTCCAGACTCCTTCCATGAGGTTAACGGGGTTGCGCATACCAGCCGCCACTTCGAGGCCTTCGCGCGTCGGCGGAATCTTCCTTTTCTCTGCATCCGCGCCGGCAGACGCGCGCCGGCTGTCCTCGAAGAAGGCGACATTTGGACGCTGGAGCTGCCGCGCGGCTTTCTGTCTTTTGCTCTTGAAAAAGACCTGCGCTTCGATCCCGCGTTTTTTCGCCACATTCCGCAGATCGCCGGGGCTTTGAAGCGCTTCAAGCCGGACCTGGTCCACATAACCGGCCCCAGCGACGTGGGGATGCTGGGCGCGGGCTTGGCGCACCGTTTGGGGCTGCCACTGGCCGCCAGTTGGCACACCAACGTTCACGAGTATCTGGCGCGGCGCTCGGGCTGGTTCCTGAAGGCGCTCCCGGAGCGGCAATCGGCGGCGGCGGGCCAAAAGATCGAAAACTGGACGATGGCCACCGCGGCGAAGTTCTACTCGCTGGCGAGGGTTCTGTTTGCGCCCAACCCGGAGCTTTGCCGGCTGCTGGAGCGGACCGCGCGCCGCCCATGCCACTTGATGCCGCGCGGAGTGGATGCCGAGCTTTTCCATCCCGCCAAGCGCAAGCGCGACCCCGAAGACCGGGATCATGTGCTGGGCTTTGTGGGAAGGCTCTCGGTGGAGAAGAACGTCGCACTGTTAGCCCAGGTGCGGCAAGAGTTGGAGCGGATGGGCCACACGAGCTTCCGGTTTCTCGTCGTTGGTCATGGCGCGGAGGAAGGATGGCTGCGCGAACGCTTGCCGCGGGCGGAGTTCACCGGAGTCTTGCGGGGGGAAGAGCTGGCCACGGCCTACGCGAATATGGATTTGCTGGTATTTCCCTCGCATACCGATACCTTCGGGAATGTGGTGCTGGAAGCCCTGTCAAGTGGAGTTCCGGCGATCGTGACCCCGGACGGCGGTCCGCCGACCATCGTCCACGACGGCGAGACCGGGCGCATCGTGCCTGACGCTGAGTTTGCGGCGGCGGTGGCTGGTGTGCTCGCCGATCCCGCAAAGCACACCGCAATGCGGATGGCGGCACGGAGTTATGCGCTCACCGCCAGTTGGGACTCGGTCTTCGACGGAGTCTATGCCGCGTACGAGTCGGTTCTGCCGCGCCGAGAGCAAGCGGATCAAGAACTCTCATCCTAGCCCCAGGCATCTCTGCGGGAATGCGTACCTCAGAAAAGCGTTGAAAGACTCGAAAAGCAATATGCGTCGCGCTGCCCAGAATTCTTCGGCACCGTCGATGGCCAAAGACTCTGTTCTTGCGCGGATCGCCGCACCCCGGACAATCGGCCGAACAGTACATCTGCTTTCCATCCGCTTGTTCCGTCGTCTATCGAACCGGGCGGCGAACGATCGTCTCTCTCGGCGGCGTCAAGCCGGGCCGCTTCGCCCTGATACACTTTTTACTGGAGCCGTGGGCAGGCTTTGGTTGCCGGCGGGAACGAAAGTGTTCACGGTGACCTGCTGTCGATAGGGCTTCTCAGACCTCGGCCCACGGAGCGCTGAAGGCTACATATCGTTTTTTAACGTTTTCGGAGAGACCGTTCCGCGGTTTGAAGAGGCGGAGCGGGGAGGATTCATGCGGCGGTATCTGACGCTTGTCTGCTTGTTGTGCCTGGCCCTTCCGGCTGGAATCTCGTTCACCGGCTGCACCCGCAACCCGGATGCAAACTATTGCAACGGCCTCGGCTACGGCCCGAAGCTCACCGATGTCGCCTCCATCTTGCTGCAGCCGCAGACCACCGGCATCTCCCTGGCCTTCGGGCAGACGCAGAGTATCGGCTCACCGAGCGCCAAGACCTGCAAGGGATTGGCGGCTACGGTCTCCGGCTATACCTATGGCACCACCAATAATCAATTGCTCGACATCGCGCCCTCCGGCAATATGTGCGCCGGCACCTGGAACCGGAACACCGGCGGCGGAATCGCAAATTACACCATTTGCACCCCACCCGATCCATTGCCATCGACCGGCGGACTGCCTTACGCAACCGCCTACGTCACCGCCACCGCCAACTCCGTCGTCTCCAATCCCGTCGAAATCTACGTTCATGCCCAGGTGACTTCCGTCTCCCTGGTTGGGCCGCCATCCTGCGTCTCTCAGGGACAAACCGTGCAGCTTGACGCACAGGCTTACTACAGCAACAGTGGAGTGCAAACTCTGCTTTGCGCCCCCGGCTCGGCATCCGTGCCCGATTGCACCGCCGTCGTCGGTACGCTTTCCTATCAGGTCGGCGCCTCTTCCGTCGCCACCATCGCCACCAACAACACAACAAGTCAAGTCAATATAACTGCCGGCCTGCCGGGGACGACGGCCATCCAGGCGATCATCGCGGGCACCGAATCCTCCGCCGGCTACTTCTCCACCTGCCCACCCAAGTCCATCTCCCTCACCCTCGCCGATGGTGACACCACAGGAACCATCACTCAGGGCATCCAACAGAATCTGATTACCACCATCTACGACACCAACGATCTCCCCATCGTCGGTCTCACGCTCGACTACCAGTCCACCGACCCCATAGACATCTCCGCCGGCAGCTCCGGAAGCATCGCCACCAACTTTGCCGGCGTGGCTTCAATCTATGCCGTCTGCCAGCCCGGTACCTGCAATCCATCCCCGATCAACCAGATTGGCGTCAACGGAACCGGCCTCTCCATCGCCTCCAACCCGGTCACCGTCACCACCCCCGGCACTGCCAGCGACTACCTCTGGTTCGCCGCTCCAGGCCAATCTCAGTATGTCGTTCCCGTTGATCTGCTCTCCAACGAACCAAGCTCAGCGGTCCGCCTCCCTTACGTCCCCAACTCCATGCTCATGGACCGCGGCGGCAACAATCTCTACCTCGGCTCACCCCACGCCTTGATGATATACAGCCTTGGTTCCAACTCGGTCACCAAGGCCGACATCAGCGCCCCCGGAATCGTCTTGGCCGTCGCGCCAAGCAACGGCCAGTTGCTCATCAACGACCAGGCGCGGCAGCTTTTCTACCTCTACTCGCCCTCCTCCGGCATCGCCGCCACATTCGGCGGCCTGGGCAACGCCGCCGCCTGGACCCCCGACTCCAAGACCCTATACATCGCCGACAGCGCCAGTCTGAATAACCCGGCCCAAGGCATCTCCGGCCACTCCGATACCCTCTACGTCTACAACGTGAACTCCGGATGGACCACCTACGCGCTGCCGTCGAGTCCGCTGGCAAATTCTCCTCTGCCGCCTGGAGTTCTGCCCCCGTCGCTCGGGCATTCCCTGCCGCCCAACTCGCTGCCGCCCAACGCAGCATTTTCCAGCACCGTGCAAACCCCGGCCATCACAATTCCCGGGGTGGGCGCCTTTCTCCGCGGCGCCACCACCACCGCACACACCTGGTGCCCCACCCCCAGCACAAACTCCAGCCTAGACTACTATCCACAGAGCGATTCATTGAAGAACGTGCAAAGCGACGTTTTGACGGCCACCACCGACGGCCATCACATCCTCGGAGCGGCGGCCACAGCTTTGGGCGGAATCTCGCTCTCCGACATTGGCGTCACCATCCCCACAACCGCCTGCACACTCTCCACTCCGCTCTCTACCGCCGCAAAGCTGATCGCTTCCCAGGCGCTTCCCGTCAATGTTACGGCGACCGCCGTAAATCAAGTGATCGCTTCGCCCGCCTCCAGTCTCGCGTTTGTCACCTATACGGCCACCTCGCCTGCAACCCCCGCCGCCAACGCCGCGCTGCCCTACTACGTGCCGGGCGCTTGTGTGACCAATCCAAATACGAATACAGTCTGCGCGCCAGGCACCATAGGCCAGGTCACGCTCACGCAGACCGGCAACTCGCCCATCCTCGCCCCCCTGGCCGGCGCCTTCACTCCCGACAACAAGATATTCTTCGTCTCCACCGCCGGCGACAATCTCATTCATTACATCGACGTGCCTACCCTCACCGATACTCAGCAGATCGCACCCAACCTGCCCGCCTGCACACCCGTATCCCTCGGCGGCAACGATGCCGGCTGCACCTATACGGGATCGGACTCCGTGGTTCCAACCACCGCCATCGCCGTCAAGCCTCGCTCCACCACCTAGTGGTGTCCGCCGCACCGACGGCCCTTTATCGCTTCTGAAAGTGCGCGGCCTTTTCCTCCCGAAACGATGCTTTCAGCGCGGTCCTCGCCGTCAACGGTTCGCCTCCTTCAGGCTTATCTTTCAATTGGAAAAGACTCTTACACCCTGGCGAACAGGCGGCGGTTCGTCTTCCATGTGGACATATTCGGCCGTTCGGGCGCAGACCAGCCCAATCCGGTTCAAAGCGGGCATCGCTGGAGCCGGCTCAATCGAGATTGAGGCAACTCTCCGCAATCGCTTTACCCCGCCTCCACCAACCCATACCGGCGTTGCCAGGAATTTGTGAGTTGGGCCTTGACGCGGGCGCGCTCCAACTCTGTAACCTCGCTGCCGGGGCCGTTGGCAAAACGGGCGGCTTCGATCTTGGCGACCTCCAACAATTCACGGTCGCGCAGCAGGTTGGCTACGCGGAAGTCGGGGAGTCCCGCCTGCCGGGTGCCGAAGAACTCGCCGGGGCCGCGCAGCCGCAGGTCCAACTCGGCCAGCTCGAATCCGTCCTGGGTGCGGACCATGGCGCTGAGCCTCTCCTCGCCCATCTGCGAGATGCGCTCTCCAGTAATGAGAATGCAGTAACTCTTGGCGGCTCCTCGGCCTACGCGGCCGCGCAACTGATGCAACTGCGCAAGGCCGAAGCGCTCCGCGTGCTCGACCACCATCACCGTGGCATTGGGCACGTCCACGCCCACCTCGACGACCGTGGTGGCGACTAAAACGTCGATCTCGCCGCGCTGGAAGCGGCGCATCACGACTTCCTTATCGTCGGCATCCAGCCGCCCATGCAGCAAACCGACGCGCAGACCGGCCAAAGGACCGGCGCGCAGCTTCTCGTGCATCTCCACGGCCGACTTCAGTCCCAGCTTTGCGTTCGGATTCGCTTCCTGCGCGGCCTTCGGAAAAAGCTCGGCTATTTTACCCTTGCGGGCGGACTTGCGAACAGGAGTGGGTGCCCCAGGTCCGGATTTTCGGACCTGGGGCACCGCGAACGACTGGGTCGCATCGATGCTTGCTTCGGCCTCGTCGTTGGAAAAATCCAGCTCCGGCTGGTCGTCCTTCGTTCCCTCAATCACCGGATAAACGATATAAGCCTGTCTCCCCTGCGCAACCTGTTTGCAGACAAACTGCCAGACCTTTTCCGCGCCTTCGCCGGGAACGCGCCGGGTCAGGATCGGCGTGCGGCCCGGCGGCAGTTCGTCGAGTACGCTGACGTCCAGGTCGCCGTACAAACTCAGCGCCAGCGTTCTCGGAATCGGGGTGGCGGTCATAACCAGCACGTCCGGCTCAGCCTGATTCGGTTTCTTCATCAGCTTGAAGCGCTGCATCACGCCGAAGCGGTGCTGCTCATCGACCACCACCAAGCCCAGCCGGTCGAACTCGACCTTCTCTTCAATCAGTGCGTGGGTGCCGATGATCAGTTGCGCCTCGCCGCGATTGATCCGGCCGCGGGCGGCGCGCTTGCGGTCTTCGTCCAGTGAGCCGGTCAAGAGCACGATGCGCGGCTTGCGCGAGGACTTCTCCAGCAGCTTTCGCGCGGCCAGAAAATGCTGCGTGGCCAGAATTTCGGTGGGGGCCATCAGTGCCGCCTGGTAACCGTTCTCCATGGCCACCAGCATGGCTTGCAGCGCCACGATGGTCTTGCCGGAGCCTACGTCGCCTTGCAGCAGGCGGCGCATGGGGCTGGGCTGGCGCATATCGGCCACAATCTCGCCGAGAGCGCGCTTCTGCGCCTTCGTAGGGTGAAACGGCAGCACTTCGCGGATGGCCTCGCGCACCTTGTCGCCCGTGGCGAAGGCGATGCCCGCGCGCTCCCGCAAGCGGCGGCGCTTCAGTTCCAGTCCCAGCTCAAGAAAAAACAGCTCCTCGAAGATCAGCCGCCGGTGCGCCGGGGTCGCCGAGCCTTGCAACTGAATGAAGGGCGTACCCTCAGGAGGAAAATGTACCTCGCGCAACGCGGTCTCCCGGTCCGGCAGTCCGAGCCTAGCGAGCATCGTCTTGGGCAGGCACTCCGGCACCGCGCCCCGCACTCCTTCGAGCAGATGGAAGATCACCTTCCGCTGCCAGCGAGAGGCCAGTCGCGCGCCCCCCAGCGACTCGTAGACCGGCGTGATGCGGCCCACTTCGAGCAGGCGGGTTTCGGCGTCGGCGCCGGCATCGGGCAGGATTTCGAACTGCGGCTGGATCATCTTGAAGTTGTTCGACGACCGTGACGGCTCGACCTTGCCGAAGACGGCCACCGTCTGCCCGGCGTGGAACTTGCCGGAGAGATAACCGCCGTTGAACCAGATGCACTTGAGCGCCAGCCGTCCCTGGCCCACGGTCATCTCGAAGATGGGCGCGCGCCGGGTGGTCAAGAGGGCGGAGCCGCGCACCTCGCCGATGACGCCGGCCATCTCGCCCACTTGCAGTTCGTCCAGGCTGCGCGGATTCTGCCGGTCCTCGTAGCGGAAGGGCAGGTGGTAGAGCAGGTCTTCGGCGACGAGAATGCCCTTGGGGGCGAGCATCTCCGCCACCCTGGGGCCAACGCCCTTTACATACATCGCCGGAGTTTCGAGGTCGAGCACAGTACGGATGCTAAATGGCGGAAGGTGGCGGAGCAAAACAGACCGGGTTCTCAAGCTCCAGAGGGTGCCGAACACCGGGGAGTGAAAACTTTGATGCCGGTCTTCGCCCACTCCGCCGCGAAAAATCTCCCACCGCAGAGAACTGTGCCGCTCGACCTACTCGCGCAAGGCGAAGTTCATGCGGGTTTGTCAGCCCTTGCCCTGGCTTTGGAACCAGCGAGAATGTCGGCATCGACCGCGACGAAAGAGGACGCTTGATAGGACTGTGGAACGGTCCGCGCACCGCATGGCTCCAATTGGCGATGGGCGGCAAAGCGACGGTGCCGATCTCGTTCTCCGGCATGGCGGCCAAAGCGTCGGGTTCGGCCTGCAACTCCGGAGTCAGTGCTCTGGATTGCCTCTCTTCATTCTCCGGTCTCTCATCGCTTGTCGCCAGCCTTGCGCTGATAATTCTTCCGGTTCCAAATTCATTATCGAGCCAGCGCCGTCTTTTGCTCCAGCGGGCGGGCTGCAAGGGGCGTATACTCTTTCAAGTTCCAGCCCATTAGCCGCCGAAAGGATACCGGATACATGAAATCGTTCCATTCAATTGACCGCGGGCGTTCCGGAGCCAGGTTCCTTCAATTCGCTCTGCCGCTCCTCGCTGTGTGCGCTGCCTCGGTTGCCTCGGCCTGGTGCCAGAAGACAGCGCAGGTGCGGGTGAGCGTGAAGAAGGAATTGGCCCAGGTGCCCTCTGCCGGCTATGGAGTACATACCAGCGTCTATGACAACAATTTCACCCCGCCCGGACTGCCGGAGAAACTGAAGGCGGCTGGGGTCACGGCGCTACGCTATCCTGGCGGTTCCTATTCCGATGCCTATCATTGGCGGACGAACTCCGGCACGGCCGGCGAGAAGCTCTACATCAATGCAAACGACACGTTCGACAACTTCATCACCAAGGACGCGCTGCCTTCAGGCGCGCAGGCGATCGTCACCGTGAACTACGGATCCAATGCGGAAGGGACCGGCGGCGGGGATCCGGCCGAAGCCGCCGATTGGGTGCGCTACGCAAACAAGGAGAAGGGCTGGAAGATCGCCTATTGGGAGATCGGCAACGAGATCGGCGGCAATGGATTCTTCGGCCCCGAGTGGGAGTGCGATCTGCACGCGCCCAAGGGCGGCAACAGAAAAGGCAATCCGGCGCTCTCGCAGGCAGCCTACGGCAGAAACTCCCTCGCCTTCATCCGCGCCATGAAGGAGGTAGATCCGACCATCAAGATTGGCGTCGGCGTCGATATGCCCGACTCCAACCCCGGCACGGGAAACGAGGCCCTGCTCAAGGAAGTGAAGGACAAGATCGACTTTGTCATCGTTCACTGGTATCCGAAGAACAGCGCCACGGACCTTACAGTGACCGAGGATATCAAGCCGCAAGTGGCGGCCCTGCGCGACGAGATAGCCCGTTTTGCAGGGGAGGGGCTGCGCAACATTCCGATTGCCGTCACCGAGACCAACGGCGGCGGCACCGGAGCCGCGCGCGCCATATTTGCCACCGACACCTATCTCACTTGGTTTGAAGCCGGCGCATTTACCGTCGAGTGGCTGGAGTTGCACTCCGGATTCCTCTCCGATGCGCCGGAGGTTCCCGCCGACACGCCCGCCGAAGCCTACTACGGAATGGAGATGGCCTCGACCGTGGCGCGCCCGGGCGATGTGTTGGTGCAAGCCGAGTCCAGTTCTCCGATGCTGTCGGTCCATGCCGTAAAGCGCGGGGACGGAGGAGTGGCATTGGCGCTCATCAACAAGCATCCCAATCAGCCCTTTACGGTGAGCGTTTCGGTGCCGGATATCCCGCTTGGCTCAAGCGCCGCGCGGTACGACTTCGGGCGCGCCAACTTCAGCATGAACAGCGCTTGGCCATCCTCGGGCCCGGCGCAAAGCAAGTTGGAAGGCGTGGGCGGCGCTTTTACGGTGACGGTTCCAGCTACATCCGAGACTGTCCTGGTGATCCCGCGCAAGTAACATAATTCAGATGCGGAGCTTTGCCATGAACTCGAACGGCGCCAATTGCCGGATGCCAGAGCCTATGCGCTTTTTTAAGAAGATTCTCTCTTTCGCCCAAAGCCGCGGCCGGAACGATTGGATAACTCGGATGCTCGCATTGCGGGAACCGTGAAGTCGCATTGTCTGCAAAGAACGGTATCGGCAGCGGCTATCTGCGACCGAAGCTTCTCGGTTTGAATGGCGGAGTAACCGGCAAGTCAGTCTTGCCCTGGGGATAGACAGCCAGAAAGCGGTCCCGTCCTTCGCCGGAGCTGGCCGTTTCCACACCTTCGATCCCGCGGAAGGCCATGTGCAGCAAGCGGCGCTCACGGCTGTCGGTGGGCGGAAAAGCGTAGGGAATGCCGCTCTTGAGTACCTTCTCCGCCACAGTCTCGGCAGTCAGACGCAGTTCGGCGGCGCGCAGCGCCTTGAAATTGCCCGCGTCGAAGCTGACAAGGTTTTGTTCTCGCTGATCGAGGCGCAGAATCTGTGCGGCGACGGTCTCCAATGCAAACAGCAGCTCGCCGTTTTGCTGGATGAGCATCGGCGCGTCCGGCCCGCCCAAGTCGATGCGGAGCGCGGCGGTTTGTGACGTCGAATCGCTGGAGTCGCGCGCGCCGTCCCCGGCAACGATGCGGTATTTGAAGCGCAACCCTCCCAGTTTGTTGAGGGAAGAGAGGAATCCGGCAATTTTTTGCGCGGCCTGCCGCAGGTCTTCTATGGGCATAATCTAACAGTATCGCAGAGCCGGGAGGAGAATGGACGACCGTATGCGGGAAACTGGAATCCGCGGCCGCGGAGACAACCGAATTTCGCCGGCAATTCGGCGCCATTTCCCTTGAGTGGGGCTTTCTCTATAGTGTTGTTGGCAGCGAAATGCGGATTTCCAGAACTGACGATGGGGATGCTTTCCCCAAGACACTTCCTCCGGAGCGCCACCTCATCGGCAAGGCGCATACCATCTCTATCGAGCAGGGCAAGGGCAATGCTCGGCATCATCTTGGACGCATGGCCAGACGCACCAAACTCGTCTCGAAACAAGCGGAGACGGTCGCGGCATCCATCGAATTTGGTGTGCCCTGACGCAATCGGAAAACTTTGCGGCCTATCAGAAGCGCCGCTTTGTATATCTTTCGGTAAACGCTCTCTGCGCGGGTTTGAAAAATGAACTTAGCTGCCCGGTACGCGCGCACTAACCCGCAGGCATACCAAGGGGCGGTCCGCGAGGCCTTGCATCCGCTTCACAAACCGCGCCGATTGCGACTCAACTGTAGCATCAGTCCCCGGCTACCAACTCGGATTCCTTCTTTTCGACCGGCTTGGCTGGCGCTATGGCATTCAGCCGAACCAACCCCTCGACCGGCTTTTCGCCCAGAATATGTTCGCGATAGAGCTTGGCCATGCGGGCATTCTCGGCTTCGTCCTTCTGCTTGCCGTCGCGGGCGCGGAGTTTCTCTTCGCGGGCGTTCTTGGCGATGCCCAGATCGTCCAGCGTGTGGTTGGCCTCGGCGTTGACGTGCGCCATGTTCAGCGCCAGATCGTGGCCCACCTCGCCCATCGTTACTTTCTTGCCGCCGGCGAATATCTCATGCCGCCCGTGCTCCTCGTACCACTTGGTCAGCGTGGCGGTCATGTGCATCTTCTCGATGATGTTGCGCCATCCTATGCCGGTGTTATAGGCGCAGAAACTGATCTCGCCCTCCTGCGTCGCGTAGGGAATGATGCACTGCTCGGTGCGGCGGAAGTCGTAGTTGAACAGATCCTGGAACCACATACCGGCGATGAACAGGAAGTTCCAGCGATCGGCGCGGCGTTTCTGAATGTCGTCCATGGTGCGGTCGCCGGAGACCTTGCCGTAGTTGTGGCCGGTGGCGTTGAAGGTCTTGTCCATCTTCTTGAGCATATCGGTGATCTTGAAGTGGGTGGGCGCCATGAAGGGATCGTAGTTGCGCAAGAGAGCCAAGCCGAAGCCGATGACCGAGAGCCACTTGCCGCGGGCCGCGTCGTTGACCTTGGCCAGATCCTTGGCCACCTTGTTCATGTTCAGAAAGGCGGTGACGGGCGCGGCTTCCTTGGTCTCCTTGTCGATCATCATGGCCATGCCGATGCCGCAGTTGGGATGGCAGCCGCAGGAGAGCTGGCCCCACTCGGCGCTGGGTCCGTGAATCAGGTCGGCCCAGTCGGAGAAGGTGCTCATGAAGCTGATGGGGAACCAGTCTCGCTCCGGCTCGCCGAAGCCGACTTGATTCTTGATGTCGTGCGCCATGTGCGAGAGCGTGTAACGCTGGGCGTGGCGGCGCTCGTCGCTGATCTCCTCGTCGCGGCCCGTAAAGCTGACCGGCTGGAAGCTGAGGAAGCTGATCTTCTTGGGGTTGTCGAGCGCGAACTGGATAATGCGGCCCACCTGCTCGTTGTTGATGCCGTTGATGATGGTGGTGACCGGCACGATCTCCACGCCGGCTTCGTGCAGGTTGTTGATGGCCTGCAGCTTCACATCGAAGAGGTTGCCCACCTTGCGGTGCGAGTTGGCGGCGTTGCCGATACCGTCGAACTGGAGATAGGCGTAGCGCAGGCCTGCCTTGGCGGCGGCGCGGCAAAACTCCTTGCTCTTGGCGAACTCGATGCCGTTGGTGGCCGCCTGTACGCTGTTATAACCCACCTTGCGCGCGTAAGCGATGGCGTCCAGGAAGTGAGGCGAGAGGGTCGGCTCGCCGCCGGAGAACTGTACGCTCATCTGGCGGCGCGGCTTCATGTTGGCCGCGTTGTCCAGTACCGTCTTGATCTCTTCCCAGTTCAACTCATGGACGAAGCCGACCTGATTGGCGTCCATGAAGCAGGGATCGCACATCATGTTGCAGCGGTTGGTCATGTCGATGGTCAGCACCGAGCCGCGTCCGTGAGTGACGGTCGAGGTGCCGTGGTTGTGCAACTCTTCGTCGGCTTTGCCGTGGGCGCGAATATCTCGTCCGGGGAAGCTCTCTTCAAGGTGCTTGAAGAAGGCCGGGTCCATGGACATCACGTCCTCGAAGTGGCCGTGCTTGGGGCAGTCCTTCACCATCAGAATCTTGCCGTCTCGCTCAACGATCTGAGCCTTGATCTCACCCACTTTTTCATTGAGCAGAACTTCATGGGGCAGTTTGCCGTCCAATATCTGCTTCCGCAGCTCGGGCACGCACTTGGGACAAAGAGAGTCGGTGGTGCGCGGCCAGCCGAGCGGCGGCTTCTCCTTCTGATAGCTCTTCAGCAGCGGCTGGTCGCTCCACTTGGGCGTAAAGGAGGGGTTGGGGCTGATGCGGTTCAGCCGCTCATAGACGACCCACGCGCCCTTGGCCGCGTAGACGGCGACTTTCTCGGCGTACTTGACTGCTTTGGACATGGTTGCAATCTCCTCAAATGAATTCGTCGCCATCGGCGAAATCGCGCCCGGCCTTGCCCCTGAATTCCCGGAAGCCGAAGAAATCCAGAGCACTGAAAATCCAGAACTAGAGTAACCGCGGACCCCGGTCAAGCCAAAGCCGAAGCAGCGAACGGCGGAATTCGGCAGTGAACGGCTGCAAGAGAACGGGGAATGGAGAATCCTCGCACTTTCAGTTGCTTCGCGCCGTCTCCGGAGCGCGATCAGTTTGCGATGCAATGAAAAAGCCCGTTCCCGCCCAAGATCGAGTCTTCCGAAAAACGCAGAGTGGCCACAGGACGAAAAGGCAGATATCAAAAACAATTCGAGGAATCCAGGAAAGCCAGCGCACAGCTTTTGTCAACGCCCAATCCGTGCCGAGCAGTACCGCAGCGGCCAGAAACAAAATCCCTACCCCTACCGCCAACCCCATCAGAGTCTTGCCAATACATGGGCACTCGTGGATTGCAGAGCAAGGAACCGGCGCAGTGGCGTAGAACTGATTTGCCGGCTTTGATGCGAATCGCGGCCGCGCTATTTCGCCTGCCAGCCCAAGACACGCCACGGCAACCGCGAAAATCATGAACTCTTTGATAGATTTCAGCGCAGAATCGCGCGCCTTCGGTGCCCGCTGTTCTCGTTGAAGCAAGAAATACGCTAACAACGCCAGGAGAAAGCTGAGTCCGATCGTTCCATCGTTGAGGATTTTCGCGGGGTCGATCTGTGCAAAGTTCATGCCGGGAGCCTTGAGCGGGGATGGCCACGGCCAAGACGGGGAAGTCTCCAAATCATTGTGGCGAAAACTTGGCAAAAATGCAAGATCGAGCGATTAACTCAAGTCCCCTTTCGTCCGGGCGGTTGTAATTGGCGTCACCCGCTTGGTCTTGGCAACAACCTTCACCCGGAGTTAGCAATTCAAAGCGATTCCAGAGCCGACGACGGGACGCCCTACTATGAGAAACTGGAAGAGTGCATATTCTCCAGGCGTACCTGGGAACCACAGATACTGAAGTTGAGACCTGGGAAAGCAAACCGCGCTGCCCCAAAACCTCGACTCAACCCAGCTTTATCCGACCGCCGCAGCCGGGACCCCGCCGCGGCCCACCGTCAGGAAATAGAAAAGAATGATCAGCGTCAGCAATGTCACCATGCGCTACGGCTCGAAGGTGCTCTTCGAGGACGTGAGCGTTGCATTCATTGAGGGTCGCCGTTACGGCCTCACCGGACCCAACGGCTCCGGCAAGTCCACCTTCATGAAGATTCTCACCGGGGAACTCGACGCCCAAAAAGGCAGCGTCGTCCGCCCGCGCAAACTCGGCGTCCTGCGCCAAGACCAGTTCGCGTTCGACGCTTATCGCGTCATCGACACCGTCATCATGGGCAACAAGCCGCTCTGGTCCGCCCTCGAAGAGCGCGACCGCATCTACGAGAAGCCTGAGCTATCCGATGCCGACGGGATGCGCCTCGGCGAGCTTGAAGGCGTCATCGGCGACGAGGACGGCTACACCGCCGAGGCCGACGCCGCCGTTCTTCTCGACGGCCTGGACATTCCAGAGCCGCTCCATGAGCGCAAGATGGGAGAGTTGCAAGGCGGCCAGAAGATCCGCATCCTGCTGGCCCAAGCCCTCTTCGGCAAGCCCCAAGCCCTGCTCCTCGACGAGCCTACCAACTACCTCGATCTAGAATCCATTCACTGGCTCCAGGACTTCCTCTACGGCTACGACGGCACCCTCATCGCCATCTCCCACGACCGCCACTTCCTCAACAGCGTCACCACCCACACCGCCGACATCGACTACCAGACCATCATTACGTATACCGGCGGCTACGACGAGATGGTCATGGCCAAGACCCAGATTCGCTCTACTCTCGAGTCGCAAAACGCCCAGCGTGAAAAGAAGATCGCCCAGCTCAACGACTTTATCGCCCGCTTCGCCGCAGGCACTCGTTCCAGTCAAGTAACCAGCCGCCGCAAGGAGGTCGAGCGTCTGCAAACCAACGACCTGGCCCGCTCCAATATCGCGCGCCCCTACATTCGTTTCGATCAAACCCGCCCCAGCGGCAAGCACGTCCTCGAATTCAAGCACATCACTAAGTTCTACGGCGAGCAAAAGGTTATCGAAAGTTTTACCGCCAACGTTCTGCGCGGCGAAAAAATCTGCCTCATGGGCCGCAACGGCGCAGGCAAGACTACCCTGCTCAAGAGCCTCTTGAACAACTATCCCGGCCTAGCCGACAAAGACTTCGCCCTCGACAACGGCGCCGTCTTCTGGGGCCATGAAGCTCAGATCGGCTACTTCCCGCAAGACGTGGGCGCCACCATCGAGCACGGCCTAACTGTAGCCGAATGGCTCCATCGCTGGGATCCCGCCGCCCACACCGAAGAGATACGCGGCATACTAGGTCAAATGTTATTCAGCGGCGAAGAGGGCGACAAGCAAACCAAAGCTCTCAGCGGCGGCGAGCAAGCACGCCTGGCCTTCTGCAAGTTGATCCTCACCAAGCCGAACATACTTATCTTCGACGAGCCTACCAACCACTTGGACCTGGAAGCCATCAACGCCCTCAACATCGCCCTCCAGCGCTACGAAGGCACGGTCCTGATAGTAACTCACGACCACGACCTGATCGATGAAGTTGCCACCCGCCTCTGGGTTTTCAAGGAAACCGGCATCGAAGACTTCCAAGGCCCCTACGAGGAGTGGAAAGGCAAGCACAACTGAGCCGCGACCGCAGGTCCACTATTGCTCCGCCCCCGGCAACTGCTCGTGGAGTCTGTGCGGCGGTCTCGATACGCCGTCGTTCCGCAGACCCAGTATCGTGATTGTCTTTACAGCGACTTTCTCGTCAAGCGGGAGATCGGCAAAAAACTGCAACTGTCAGCCGAGGTCTTCTCCCATGGGCGCGAAAGTTTTGCAGCGGCGCAGACCCGGTCTTCCGCGATGATCGATGCGGGCGGGTATTATCGAATCTTCTGGTCTGGAACTGCTGTTCGCTTATGGGCATTCGATTGGCGCACGAACTGAAAGCTACGATTTTCTCGGCCTCTACAAGACATGGGGAAAAGATCGAGTTGCGGGCACGGCCAGTGCAGACGATGAGAATGTCGAACCGCGGCAGTAGCTATTCAAGATCGTTGCAGCTATTGGCTGTTCAGTCATCATGGAGTGACCGGTCCACTGCGCTGGCCGTGGGTTAAGCTGTGAGCCACTTAGGAACACAGTTCAGAGCCACATGCGGAGAGGAACCGGTCATGAAGGAAAAGGTACGATTTTTGGGTCTCGATGTCCATGCCGACACGATTGCTGTTGCGATTGCGGAACCGGAGGGCGAGGTGCGCAGCCTCGGTACGATTGCCAACCGCGCGGAGTCGATCCGGAAGATGGTGAAGAAGCTGGGCGCGGCGGATCAGTTGCGCGCCTGCTACGAGGCCGGGCCGACGGGCTACGCACTCTACCGGCAGTTGGCCGAACTGGGCGTGGCTTGCGAGGTCATTGCGCCGACGTTGGTCCCGATGAAGGCCGGGGACCGGGTGAAGACCGACCGGCGGGATGCGGAACGATTGGCGCGCAGCTACCGGTCCGGCGATCTGACTGCGGTGTGGGTTCCGGATGCGGGCTCGGAGGCGCTGCGCGATCTGGTGCGGGCACGCGAAGCGGCTAAACAAGATCAGTTGCGGGCGCGTCATCGGCTGAGCAAATTCCTGCTCCGATCCGGTCAGCGTCCAGCAGCGGGCGTGAAGGCATGGACGCTGGCCTACATGGCCTGGGTGCGGCAACTGCGCTTTCCGCGGATGGCGCAGGAGTCGACGCGGTCGGATTATCTGCACGAGGCCGAGCACATGGGCGAACGGGTGGCGCGGTTGGAGCAGGCCATTACGGAAGCGGTGAAGCTGGCCTCGCCTGAGATCCAGGAAGTGGTCAAGGGCTTGCAGGCGTTGCGTGGCATCGCGCAGATTTCGGCGGTGACCATTGCGGCGGAGTTGGGCAACATCACACGCTTTGAAAGTGCTCGCCAACTGATGGGGTACAGCGGCGCGGTGCCCAGCGAGGACTCCAGCGGCAAGCGGTTAAAGCGCGGCTCGATCACCAAGACGGGCAACGCGCATCTCAGACGCATCGCCGTCGAAGCGGCCTGGAGTTATCGGCTCAAGCCTGGCGTGGGTCCGGCGTTGCGCAAACGACAGGAAGGCATGCCGGAAGAGATCAAGGAGATTGCTTGGAAGGCGCAGGTCAGGCTTGGCAAACGCTACGCCAGGCTGGCGGCGGCGGGCAAGGATCAGCGCAAGATCGTCACCGCCGCGGGCGCGAACTGCTGGGCTTCGTCTGGGCTATTGGCATCAAGGCGGAGGCGGCAGCCAAGCTGAAAATGGCGGCCTGACGAAAGGCAAAGGCAACGGCAAAAGCAAAAACTTCCCAAAGAATGAAAAAGCAAAAACCTGACGAATGAACAGCGCA
>Ga0181520_10002832_pt1 | contig 31531 bp, 19 predicted proteins | sample PEATcosm2014_Bin_29_FD_132451 | JGI IMG/M metagenome (GOLD analysis project Ga0181520, IMG submission 132451) | Peatland microbial communities from MTU Mesocosm Facility, Houghton, MI, USA - PEATcosm2014_Bin02_30_metaG | ecosystem: Environmental > Terrestrial > Soil > Wetlands > Peat | place...
CTCCTGCGCCGACGGCCAGTCGGGCACCTTCCACTCCGCCGAGTCCAACGACCGCATCGTGGTCGCCTCCACCAATGGCGGAGCGCTGACTGCAGGCAACACGGTCACGGTCACAGCTACAGTGTGGACCTATGCCACCAGTGGTTCCTCCAAAGACTCTCTGGATATTTACTACGCGGCCAACGCCAACAGTCCCTCATGGGTACTCGTGAAAACCATCGCGCCCACGACGACCGGAGCGTCGACCTTGTCAGCCACTTACACCCTGCCCACCGGCAGCTTGCAGGCCGTGCGGGCCAACTTCCGCTCCGGCGGATCGGCCGCCGTCTGCACCACCGGTTCCTACGACGATCACGACGATCTCATCTTCGCCGTGGCATCCGCCGGGACACCGAGCTTCTCGCTGAGCGCCACGGCTGCCTCCGTTAAAGATGGCAGCACCGGAACATCCACCGTTACCGAGAGCATCGCCAACGGCTTTAACTCCCCCGTGACCCTATCCGCCAGCGGCCTGCCTACGGGTGTCACCGCTGCCTTCAGCCCAACTTCGATCACCGGAGCCGGAACCTCGACGTTGACCTTCACCGCCTCGTCGACGGCCACGCCGGGTACTTACACCGTCACCGTTACCGGAACCCCAACCAGCGGCACCACCGAGACCACGACCCTCACGCTGACCGTCAGCGCGGCAGCAGCTCCGCTGGCGCAGTTCTCAGCTACCAGCATGAGCTTTCCGAACGTCGCGGTAGGCACCACGAGCGCGGCCACCAGTGTCACGCTCACCAATGGCGGCACGGCCACGCTGAATATCACAAGCATCGTTCTGGGTGGGACCAACGCCAGCGACTTTGCCGAGACCACCACCTGCGGCTCGACCCTGGCGGCCAATGCCTCCTGCACTATCACAGCCACCTTCACGCCCGCCGCAGCCTCCAGCTACAGCGCAACGATCACCGTGACCGATAACGCCAGCGGTTCGCCGCAGACCATCTCCCTCTCGGGTACGGGAGTTAGCACCGCGCCCAAGGCGACGCTCTCGGCTACCAGCATTAGCTTCCCCAACACCGCGGCGGGCACAACCAGCGCGGCTTCCAGCGTCACGCTCAGCAATGGCGGCACGGCCACGCTGAATATCACGAGCATCGTTCTGGGCGGAACCAACGCCAGCGACTTCGACGAGACGACCACCTGCGGCGCGACTCTGGCAATCAACGCCTCCTGCACCATCTCCGCCACCTTCACGCCCGCCGCAGCCTCCAACTACGGCGCGACGATTACCGTGACGGACAACGCCAGCGGATCGCCACAGACCATCACGCTCAGCGGAACCGGCACTGCTTCTACCATCACGCATACGCTGTATGTTTTTCCGGAGGCGGACAACACTGTTACGCCGCTCTATGCGCTCGTTAACAACGCGAAGAGCACCATCGACATGACCATGTACGCGCTGGAAGACACCACCTTCTCCGGCGATTTGGTCTCGGCCTGCAATCGCGGCGTGAAGGTGCGCGTGATTCTCGACGTGAACAACGAGAAATCCGGCAACACGGCCGCCTTCAATCAACTGAATGGGACGACGAACTGCAGCGCGGTTTGGGCGAACACCGCCTTCTCGGCCACGCACCAGAAGACCATTACCATCGACGACGCAACGGTCGCGATCATGTCTCTCAACCTGCAATCGCAGTACTACTCCACCACGCGCGACTACGCTCTGGTGTCGAATGATCCCAACGATATTGCGGCTGTCGAGGCGACATTCAACGAGGATTATGCGGCGGGGACCACGAACTCGGGTACTTCTGGGGCAAGCGATTTCAGCTACGCGCCGGGAGCCGGAGACGATCTGATCTGGAGTCCGACCACGGCGACGACGGATCTGCTTGCGATCATCAACAATGCCAAGTCCACGATGCTGGTCGAAAACGAAGAGATGTCGGCGAGCAACATCGTAAGCGCGCTGGAGAGCGCCTGCAAGCGCGGGGTGACGGTCCATATCGCGATGGTGAATTCGAGCTCTTACGCGAGCGAGTTCTCGGCCCTGGTCTCCGCGGGCTGCGGCGTCAACACGTATCCAGACAGCGGCAACGGATTGTATATCCACGCCAAGGCTATCCTCGCCGATTATGGCTTGTCCACGCAGAGCGTTTACATGGGGTCGATCAACTTCTCGACCGCCTCGATGACTGAGAACAGGGAACTGGGTCTGTATATCTCCGATTCGGCCAGTGTCACCTCCCTCTATAACACGATCACAGCGGATTATGCGGGCGGGACCGCTTACTAAGTCTGAATCGTGGAAGGTAGCATATTCAAACCTGCCTGACCCTTGGCCTACCAGAGCTCTCCTTTTAACAGAGAGCCTTGGTAGGTCCGGGGTCAAGCTATGCTTTGCGATCAAGTTAGTAAGACGCGGGTCCGCCTTTGGCCGGACGGCGCAAATAATGTTGAATCTTAACGTCCTATGTTCCCAGGTATCATTATTGCGGCGCTATGCTCCGTGATCAGTAAGAGAACTGGCCGTCTTACTGTTGCGAAGCGGATAATGGCCCCACATTGAGCAGGGTCGAAGGTTACGCTGACAGTTTCCTCGGCTTGCTCGGGGCTGTTCTTGTAAGGCTCAGGCGGCCCGGGAGGATCTTCTCTGGCGGATTTCGCCATGATCTCTTCTTGAGTGAGCGCATACTTCCCGATTCCTGGACTCCATCATCAAGATCATGGGTACTGCCACCGCCAGATTAATCCAAGCCAACAGAAATCCTCGCCGCCAGTTCATGGCTCCAAGACTACCAAAAGCGACTGCGAACTTATCACCGCCTTTGCGGAAATTATAGTTTGGTTAATAGTTAGAGCGGTATTAACGAAATCATAATTTTCTAGTCGTCTCCCCGTTGCCGGCAAGGCACAAACCCGATCCCGGACCCTGCGGCGTTTTCGAGGACTTATCCCGATGAGTGTGCGCCTAACCCACAGCGTATGTCTTTGACCCTACCGCCCAGCGTCCTGGTTCCTAATGCCAGTCGGCTGTGCTCGTTTTGAATTGCTCGAATCTCGGCGTAGCAATCATCCAAGGCCGCGGCCAGTAGTTGGTAAACGACCTCGGGATCGTCTCCCTCCACAAAGTAAGGGTTATACCGTAGCTTTTGCCTCAAGTTTGCCATCTGCCGCGATTGCAGTGGACAAGGTTACATCAAAGATAAACCCGGAAGAGTTGCCAGTCTGATCGAAGTTCTTGCTCGGTGATTGCGGGATGCCATCTTGAGCGGAGTTGATTGGGAGTTCCTTGGTGGCCACCTTGAAAGTTCCTCTCCACTTTTCCGCAACTAGTAACAGCGCGGCGTGAACTTTGAGAAATTGGTTGGTTCGGATCTTCCGGCAAAGAGTCCTTGCCATCATTTCGCCAGCAGCTTTTTGATTGCGAGCAGTTCGAGACGCCGCTTTGCGGTTGTCTTCGGATACGCCATTTTGAGCCCGCCCAGCGTATCGAGGACGATTTGGGAGACCATCAGCCGCGCGTTCTCCTTGTCGTCGGCGGGGACGATGTACCACGGCGCATGACCAGTGCTTGTTGCATGAATGCAATCCTCATATGCCTTCATGTATTGCTTCCAGTATTTCCTCTCGTGAATGTCAGAGGTGCTGAACTTCCAGTTCTTGTCTGGCTCATCGATGCGCGCAAGGAATCGCTTGCGCTGTTCGTCGTGAGAGAGATGGAGAAATATCTTCACAATTCGCGTGCCGTTCCTATGAAGGTGCTTCTCCATGTCTACGATGGAGCCATACCTCTGATCCCAAATGTTCTTCTCGTTGCGCAACTCCTCGGGAAGCCCCTGGCTGCGGAGAATCTCCGGATGCACTCGAACGACTAGCACTTCCTCGTAATAGGAACGGTTGAAAATGCCGATCCGTCCGCGCTCAGGAAGGCGGCACGTAGTGCGCCAGAGGAAATCATGTTCAAGCTCCTCGGCGCTTGGCTGTTTGAAGCTGAAAACCTCGCAACCCTCCGGATTGACCCCGGACATCACGTGCCGGATGGCGCCGTCCTTGCCGGCGCCGTCCATGCCCTGGAAGATAAGCAGCAACGCATAGCGGTGGGACGCGTAATGAAGCTGCTGCAGCGCGCTCAGCTTCTCCATGTGCTGGTGCAAAAGTTCTTTGTACTGCTTAGTCGACTTGCAATAGGGATCGACAGTTGTCGGCCATTTACTGAGGTCGACCTTCTTGTCCGGTGGTACGCGGTAGTCTTTCGAATCGATAGTCATCCTATTCCTTCGCTGCGGCCTGGGCTCTTACGCAATCTTCTTCTCGGACGCCTGGTCGGCGTTTGTCTCTCGTTCCGCTTCAAGCCAATCCTGGTCTGCCTGGCTCTCGCCGTGGACTCTCTGCTGGTAGAGTTCATAGGCTCGCGCTGCGATCTCGGAGGTGCGATCGACAGGCTTTTTCTCAAGCAGGGAAGGTTTTGTCGGATCAAAGATCCGATAGGCAAGCAGCTTCACGCGGTCGTTGATGAGAGCCCATATCAGAGCGTAAGCCCAAACGAGCCCCGCCCACTTCCAGCCGAGCGGCGCCATGAAGAGCCCATAGACCGCGATCAACGTTGCTATGATCTGTGTGCCAAGCACCGCCATCCATAGAATCCGTGCGGGGAGTATGGACCAGAATGGACCGCGTGTGCGTGTGAGGAAGATGGTCAAGTGTCCAGCCACAGAAAGCTTCAGGTACATCAGCGTTTGGATGTGCAAGCGGTCGAAGTGAAAGACGCGCTCGCCCAGATAGAACAGACCAAACGCAGAGACAACCCCGATGATGCCCAGCACAGTGGAGATCGCCAGCACGAGCCGCATGTTCCAGGCCTCAGGCTTGTCTTTGTATTGAACATTGTCATAGGCGATGGACAGGATAGCTCCATCGTTGAGCAGCGCCAGCATGACGATCATCACGGCGGTGAGGGGATAGAAGTTGAACACCAGAATTGCGAGCGTCATGAAGAACAGCACGCGCAGCGTCTCCGCGATGCGATAAATGGCGTAGCTGTTCATGCGCTGGAAGATGCGGCGGCTTTCCTTGACGGCGTCAATGATCACCGACAGGCCGGAGCTCAGCAGCACGATGGATGCTGCCGCCCGCGCAGCATCTGTCGCGCCCGAGACGGCGATGCCGCAGTCAGCCTTCTTGAGCGCAGGCGCGTCGTTGACACCATCCCCAGTCATGCCGACTATGTGGCCGCGCTGCTGAAGAATATCGACAATGTGGTACTTGTGTTCGGGAAATACCTGGGCAAAACCGTCAGCCTTTTCGATCGATTCCTGAGTCTGCGAAGACTCTTGCTTCTTCGTATCGCCCAGCGCACTGGCATCCAGGATGTTTGTGCCTAACCCGAGTTGTCTTGAGGTCTCTCTTGCGATTGCGATCTGATCGCCTGTAACCATCTTGACGCTCACGCCCATCTGCCGGGCGCTCGCAATGGTTGCCTTGGCTTGCTCGCGGGGCGGATCGAATAGCGGCAACATACCGACAAACTTCCACTTGCCTTGCTCATCGGCCCGCGCCACGCCGAGAGAACGAAAGCCGCGTCCCGCAAATTCATTGACGGCTTTCTCGACCGCTGGTTTGACCTCAGCGACGTTGGTTGACATCTCCAGAATCACCTGCGGCGCGCCCTTGGCCACAAAGAATTGCTTTCCGTCCGCTCCTTTGACAGTGGCTTCCGTGCGCTTATGCACAGGATCGAAGGGTTGAAAATGCAGCACTTGAAAGCTCTTCAGTTCCTTGTCATCTTTTACGCCGCCAATCACGGCAAGGTCGATGGTGTCCTTATCCTCCGCACGGGAGGCGAGCGCAGCCCACAGAATGATTTGATCGGAAGCGATACCGCCGACGCTGAAAGGACCACCCAGCGTGAGTTTGTTCTGAGTGAGTGTGCCGGTCTTGTCCGAGCACAGCACATCCACGCCAGCCAGTTCCTCAATCGCCGACAGGCGGGTCACAATTGCTTCCTTCTTAGCCAGAAGACGCGCTCCGACGGCCATTGTTACTGACAGCACAGTGGGCATCGCGACAGGAATCGCAGCAACCAGAAGCACCAGGCAGAATTCCAGCGTTGTGAGGACCTTGTCACCACGGAAGAGCGCAACGATTAGGATCAACACAACCAGCGCAACCGCGAGAACAATCAGGTAGTCGCCGATCTTCAGCACAGCCTTCTGGAAGTGGCTGACAGTATTGGCCTCCTGCACCATTTGCGCGGTCTTGCCAAAGTAGGTGTTCGTTCCGGTGGCATACACCATCGCGTCGATTTCACCTTGACGGATGATGGAGCCGGAATAGACCGCACCGCCAGGTTTGGCGGTGACGGGCAAGGATTCGCCAGTCAGTGCGGATTGGTCCACTTCGATCGAATCGCCATCGAGCAGGCGAGCATCTGCCGGGACAATATCGCCGAGCCGCAAGCGGACGACATCGCCAGGTACCAGGTCACTTGCCTTGGGATTCTCCCACTTGCCATCTCGCTTGACTTTCGCATTGATCGCCAACTTGGCTTTCAAAGCTGCGATGGCGTTGCCCGCCTGGTGTTCTTCCCAGAATCCGACCACGGCGTTGGAACAGAGCAGAAGAAGAATGATAAAAAAGTCCAGCCAATGCTGTACAGCTGCCGATAGAATGACCGCTGCTTCAATCATCCAAGGGATGGGGCCCCAGAAATACGTGAGGAACTTGAGGAATTCATTGGTCTTCTTTTCCGCGATCTCATTTGGGCCGTATTGCGCCAGACGCTTTTCGGCCTCAGCCTGAGTAAGCCCGTCTGCCGATGACGCGAGCTTCTTCAAGAGTTCAGGCATGGGAAGGGACTTCAGAGCATCCCTGTCATCCTTCGGAGCCGGGCTTGAATCCGGCTTTGGCTCGTCAGCTTTAGCTTCGGGCTTTAGCTCGGGCTTTTCTGCATTCGATTTCACCTTGATTGTTCTCCTGTTTTTGCTCCATCCGCCAGGCGCCTTTCTCTGAAGGGCGCGGGAACTCGTTGCACAGGCATTGAAGAAGAAGGCTCATCAGCACCTTTTGAATTTCCAAAAAGCGGGCACATTCACCCAGTAAGCCGTCCAGGAATTCCAAACAGTCCTCTGAAAGAAGTATTAGTTCGCGGAGACCTGGGCGCTGTGCTGTTTTGCTCAGGAATGACCGAGCAGCCAGCCACCTGGGGGCTGTGCAAAAGACTGTTCGCGAATGGGGCAAGTACGCAGGGTTGCAGCCGCGCGGGCAAGACTTCCCATTTCGAACTGGCCTAAATCCCATCTCTGCTGTGATGCAGATCTATTCTGAGATCGGCCCAGGAAATGGAATTCACCCAGCGAGTGGGGATCAGTATTGAGCGGCCGTGCAACCAGTCTCCCGCTTTCACATCTAAGTAGCCCAGATGCCAGGAAGCCTCGTCCATGATCAAGCCTTCCAGACGCCCAATCTCGCCGTCTGTGGCCCAAACCTGATAATCAAGTAAGTCCCGGACGCTGCGGAGATGCGGGTCTTCTTTGGTGTGGACAGGGTACTTCCTTCCGGTCGGAATTAAAGCTCCACCCTCAAAGTGGGTGGACACCCAGTAGGCCATCTTCCCCCAGTATTCCTCCATTGCAATTTCCTGCTGTCGAGAAACCGGCTTTTCGGTATCAACATCGGGGCTATCGCGCACTTGCTCTTTCGTCAAGCGGACAAGGATCGTTCTCTTCGTCCAATCAGGCTGTTCGACTGCTGAAATCGCGAGAACCACATCTCGCCGCTTGAACCAGGTTCCCACGTCAACTACCAAATAGTGAATCTTCCATGAAAGTCCATCGAAAAGAAAGTTGCTGACAGTCCCAATCTCGCCGTCCGCTGCTATCACGGACGACCCCTTCAAAGTTTCCAGGTCGAGAAGCATATTCCTCCTGCAGGTCGAAGGCGATGATAACCGCGCATGAACAAGAAGACTGTTTCACTTTGAACAGCATATGTAGGAGAAAATCCCGGCGTAGAACGGCTGATAGAATCAAGCATCCAGGAGGCTGGTTCAGCCACGGTTCCAGATTCTCCCTTCCCGATGCTCGACCGCCCTGAGCTATTACCGCCCAATTTTCTTGATTGTGGGTTTGTGTGGAGAATGATATCGCTCCCAAAAGAATACAACGTCGTCATTCGCGCGGCGTGGCACTTTGCGAGTGGGTCCTTCGCATAATATCTTCACTTCAGAGAGTGAAGCGCATGGCATCATTTCAAGCCACTGTCAGGACTCATGCAACGCCTGCTATGGTCTGAGGGTACCGTTCTGGTTTATCCAGCCGCCTCGAAAGAAACGGTGATGTACCATGCTTTGGCCAAGCAGAAAAACGGCGATGGCCAGCCCAATCAGAAACAGGAACTGTCCAACTTGGAACCAGGGCGATTTTTCCCGTGCAGGGGCTGCTTTATCCGAATTCTTAGCCATCTGAGCTACCTCTCCGCCAAGTCAGGCGACTGTCGTGTTAATGCCATTTGTGCGCCTGGACCGACACAACAGTCTGCACTATTTTGCTCAATATCGAAAACCGTCGACCATGCTCCACAAGGTGATTGCGTACCCTAGATGGATCTGAAGTCCCCTCTTGCAGCGCACAACTGCCGAATGAGCTAGCGTTGGGATAGAAGGCCACGACAACGTTCAGGGCGCATCGCCGGGAGACACGGAGCTGCCATTCTGGATGCTGAACTCAATTGCAGCGAACCGACGAGTCGGACATGTCATCACTCGCTTAGAACATTGTTGTGCGGCCTGCTCGTTCGATGAGTTCGCTCCAAGCGTCTCGCTCATCAGCGTATATATATCGAAAGATATAGATGGATCTATATCTCAATGCAAATTGCGAACGCGCCTATGACGTGGCACGATTTCTAACGTGGAACCGGTCTCTGCGAGTACTGGTTCATCCCTTAGATCGTGGCCTGTGCGTGCCTTGGGACATTACGAGTCTGACTGATCTTGCGCCTCGATGGCAGCGCCTTCTTGCCGGGGGGGAATGACGATGAAAAGGAGTAGCAAAATGAACTTGTCGAAACTCTTGAAGTCGATCTCAGGTTTTTTTGCCTTGGCCTTTCTGATAAGCGCGGCGCACCTGGCTGCGCAATCGGATGAGACCACGGGAACCGTAAAGGTTCATGTGTATCCTAAACAGGCATACGTCTTTGTGGACGGAAATGCTATTCGAGACGGAAGTCAGAAGATCGCATTGAGTCCTGGAGAACACTCCATAGGGGTCTACAACTACGGCTACACTCCGGACCTGCGAAAAGTAAGTGTTGAAGCCGGAAAGACTCTCGATTTGGAATTCGCTCTGCAAAAGACAGGCGGCGAGGTGAATGGCCCGTTCGCAGATATCGAACTTAAGGGACATCCTCGGGCAGCGGTTCTGCTCAACGGCACCACGCCAGACTATTTTGTCGGACATGTTGATGAGTTCGATAACAATTGGCTCATGCACCAGTGGCTGCTTGTCAATCCGGGAAAGTACCAGGTAACTGTTACACGTAAAGGTGAGACGATCTGGTCCGGTCCTGTGTCTGTTGAAGCCGGACAGCGCGCGGTCGTCTATCTGAACAATAACGGCGAGATCAAGATGAAGAGTTTTAAGAAGGGCCTGACCCTCGGGCCGCGGCCACGTTTCCATGCGGGAGTTGCCACTGCGGTAGTACCCATCGCCCCAGTTACAGCGCAGCTAACCGCGTCGCAGAGTCAAATTGGCTGTGGCCAACCCGATACTTTAACTTGGAAAGCCTCGGACGCAGTCGCAACATCCATCACCGAACTTGGAAGCGTGCCGATCAGTGGTGATCGTGCGGTCAATCCAACGAAAACCACCACTTATGAACTTGTGGCGAAGGGACCCGGAGGCGAAGTTATGCAGAGCGCTACGGTCAATGTCAATCCGCAGCCGACTGCCACAATCGCATTCAGCCAACCTGAGGTGCGCTACCACAAGGTAGGAGATAAGGTTGTCGAAGACGATTCGGCCACACTGAATTGGTCCGCCCCCGGTGGAAGCAATGTGACGATCGAGCCTCTGGGTAATGTCGCATCCACTGGCACCCAGACCATTCACGCGGTTCCTGCCGCCACAAGCATCGGACCTGTCGACCAGGACCTGACCTACACTCTCAACGTTACAAACGCATGTGGAGGAACCGCGACGCGAACCGCGACTTTGCACGTGATTGGTTCCATTGATCCACCACCGTCAGTGACGCTTGCGAGCCTCTTTTATCCAACAGCCTATCCGGAGCGGCGCCATCCTAATGTCGGTCTGGTTGCCAGTGAAAAGAAGGCTCTTCAGCAAGCAGCTGCAACTTTCAAGAACAACGAGCAATACGAACCGCAGAACAGGCTCTTGGTCGTTGGACACGCAGATGTGCGAGGCTCCAAAAAGTACAATCTGGAGCTGAGCGAGAGGCGAGCGAAGCTTGTAAGAGACTTGCTTCTTTCGCAAGGCATCGCTGCAGGCGAGGTCGAGACGCAAGGGGTGGGCAAAGACAAGCAACTTCCCGAAAAGGAAGTAAAGAATCTTCAGACTAAAGACCCGCAACAACCTCAGAAATGGATGACAAAACGCGAGAAAGATACATGGCTTGCGTACAACCGTAGAGTCGATATCATTCTGGAGCCGAAGGGGCAGGAATCCGCGGATCTATATCCAAACGACGCGCCTGCCGCACGCATTGTGTGGGAAAGGAGAATACCCAGCCTTAAGGCGGTAGAGGCTGCTTCCAAGCTGGCGCAGAACGGTGAGCTCGCTCAGACCCATACTTCAGGCAACTAAATCTTTGTGGGGGTAACGTGATGTCATCTGTTGCCTGGTGGGCCCGTGCACGCAACATAAGCCGTCCTCTGTTTTTCGGCGATCTCGATTCACAAGGAGAAAATGAAATGCGACTCTCCATTAGAGGTGTTGCGATTGCATCCGGCTTGCTATTGGGCTGTGCAATTCTGCTTGTTCAACTCATCAATCTTGCGGACCCGGCATACGGAGCGAACCTTCTGGCTCTGTTAAGGTCGGTATACCCGTGGTTCCATTCGACGCAACACATCACCAGCGTTATGGTCGACACAGCGTATGGGCTGCTTGACGGCGCAATCGCTGGCGCCCTGTTTGCGTGGATCTACAACATGATGCTCGAACTAAGTAGCGTCGAGCATGTCTTTAAGAGACGGCATAGCTAGAGCGGTGGGCTCGGTTCTTTAGCTATTCTGCGGAGAACCGGAGGCGGGCGAGTGCCTCCGGTTCACCGCTGTCCACAGAAATAGCTTCCGAGCCATTCGACGATCCCCACCTCTCTCGGGATCGTTTCGTTTCTTATTCCCAGAATCAGGTAGGGTTATTTTGAAGGGATGGGCAAGGGAGCCAGTTCAAATTCTCGACGTGCATAGCGCTCACGGCGCCGAGGAATATCTAATCAGTCGTTGCTCCGGTCAAATCCCCGTATTGGCCGGCGTCTTAGAGGTTTGCCGTGTCAAGCAAGTTCTTGCGAAGCCCATGAGGAATGCAATCTTTACGGAATTGAGTCCCGATGCTAGCGTTGAGGTGAGGCGCTTTGGCGGGTTCGTCATGCGCCCATGCATGAGTCCTGACGGAAGGTTTTTTCGGGCAATGTCCCCAGACGAGAAACCGGGACGGCGGATTATCGGCACTCTTGCCCTCGGCGTATTCGTTACGCTCGCCAGCTTCGCTCTGGACGTCTTCTTTGATCGCAGGAATGGCACCCTGGCGACAAATGCCCTCAATGATTTGATTATTGGTGCAGCGGTTGCACTCCTTGCTCATATTTGGGTTTCGCGCAGGGACGCTAAGTATGCGCAAGAGCTCTCTGCAGAAAGGCGCATGCAAGAAGCGATCAACAAGGAACGCAAGCGAATAGCTTTGGAAATCCATGACACTGTGGGACAGGCACATTCCGGCGCGATCATGCATTTGGAGCTGGCGACAGATTCACTGCCATTGAATGAAAGCGCACGGGAGCATGTGAGCCGCGCGCAGCAGCTTATTTGCGAAAGCATCACTGAGATGCGTTGTGCGCTGTGGGACTTATATCCAGAGGAATTGCAAAAACTCGATCTCAAGAGCGCTATCGGCTGCCTGGTCAAAGATTTGACTACTAGTGACGGGCTCGTTGTGCACTTTAATACGAATGGGCTAATCCGGAGACTTCCATTGGAAACGGAAAGGGCATTGCTGAGAATCTGCCAGGAGGCCCTGTCGAATACTGTCAAGCATGCACGCGCACACGAGGTAAAAGTTGATTTGCGCTTCGCCGCTCATGAGGCGCGGCTCGAAATCGAAGACGATGGCCAGGGTTTCCTTCCCGAAGAATCTTCGGAGAGCCTGGGTCTTATCTCCATGAAGAATCGTGCTCACTCGATGGGAGGCGTTTGGACAATTCGCAGTGAACCGGGTAGCGGAACCAGCATCTCTGTTTTGGTCCCGATTTCTCCTGCGATGGATTGAAGAGGAATTGATGAAAAAGGCTTCGTGCATTCATGTCGTGATCGCCGATGACCATTCCATTGTTCGCGAAGGTCTTTCGGCTGTTATTAACCGTGAACCGGAGATGGAAGTAGTCGCAGAAGCCCGCAATTGGCCGGAAGCAGTCACGAAAGTTGTTCAATGTCGACCCGAGGTTGCTGTCCTGGATCTTCACATGCGAGGGATGGAAGCTGCCGACGGAATCGCGACAATTCGGAAACGGAATCCGGCATCGCGAATTATCGCATACTCAGCATTTAGCACGGACGAAGAGGTCTATGAAGTATTCGCTGCTGGAGCGCAAGGGTACGTACTGAAAGGTGAGTCTGGCCGCGAGGACTTGCTCCAATGCATCCACGCCGTCTCGCGCGGAGAAAAATGGGTACACCCACTTGTTGCGGGAAGACTTGCGGCGCGGACAACGGCGCAAACCTTGACTCCAAGAGAAATTGACGTCCTTCATCTCATGGTGGTTGGAAAATCCAATAAGGAAATCGGCTCATCACTTGAGGTAACGGAAGGAACGGTAAAGGTTCACGTAAACCACATCCTGACAAAGCTCGGCGCGGCAGGTCGTGTTGAAGCCACGATACTTGCGGTTCAGCGCGGTTTTGTCCGGTTGATGGGCAACCGGCAGAGTCGAGAGGACAGCATCAGGCGCAAAAGTGAAGCGTCATCTCGCCTTTCCTCATAGCGCAAGGCGTATATCAGTGCTGATACCAGCAAACAGTGGCAACTCTCGGGTTAGCCTGTAATAATTGGAGCGACGTTGCGGAGAGTTCCTAACCATCCAAGTTAGTGCGGGTTAGAGCCAAGTTCATGAGGTGAGGCCCGTAAATTGATGTCGGGGCAGGTTTGACGAGCGACCAGTTTCAGGTTTAGAGGGAAATGAGAGACCAGCCCGTCGACTATTAGAGAACTGTGCGTGAGGAAGAGCGCCAAGTCCTTTGTAATCGGATAGGATCAGGTCTTCTCCATCGCATAGATACTGTTGCAACTCCCAGCAAGGGCTTTCGACGATTCCTTCTGCTGAAGTGCCGACGATCCGAGTCCAGGGCATTGCTTGACGCGATCGAAGACCTCCCGGAAGAATTCTGAGTCCAACTTGACCCATGGGGCAGAATCCAATTTATCGTATAGACAGGGGTCGCTGATTTCCCGCAAAACGCCCACGAGATTAGGCGGAGAGCAACAGCTTGCTGTCAGTTCAAAGGTCAATTCCGTGCAGGTTGCCAGCATTGGTCCAGGTTGTGATGCTGGCCTTTGCTGTGTTCGCGTGGGGATTGCAGTACAAATTATCGCTATACCAGTGTATGAGCGGGACGAATGCTGCACCGGCGGCAAAGCTCCTCTCGCCCAGAGAGCGACAAAGTTCAAAATCGCAAATTGGGGAACTTCTGCTTACCGGCCAGCCGCTTGGTGCTCAAGTTAATCAAACCACAGTCGATTCGGTGGCAATCCTGCCAGGTATTGCTTATCCAACGGGTCTGGATCGATCAAGAGAATTGCTGGCGCCGCAGCACAGCCCCAATGTGCCTCGGTCGCCAGAACTTACCCTAAGCAACCCCCGAGCACCACCGATCAACGCCTGACATGCAAGCTGACTGACGCGGAAGACTATGCCTGCGCGCGATGGCACTTCTTTCCCTTTAATGGCTTAGTTCAGACAAAGATCCGGCAGGTGGCGCATGGCTCGCAAGCGAGTTTACAGGATCGCAGCAGTCCTCATTCTTCTCTTCGCAATTTGGGTGCTGATTCTATTTCTCCGCAAGGGTAAGGCTCAACCCGCGACTCCCAGGGCAGCAGCGATCGTGAGTGTCACGCAGGGAACGCTCATCAGCTCTCTAACTGTTGCCGGTCAATTTCAGGCGTATCAGGAAGTCGATCTTCACGCCAAGGTTTCCGGATACATACGCTGGATCAAGGTGGATATCGGAGATCGAGTTCGACAGGGCGAAGTGCTGTCAGTGCTCGAAGTGCCTGAGTTGCAGAACCAGCTCCAGGGAGCACAGGCCGAAGTAAGGCACACACAATCGGAGATCGAGCGGGCTCAAAGCGAGGTAGTGAGTACCGAATCCACCTATGCCGCTCTGCACTCCGCATATACAAGGCTGCTTGAAGCTTCAAAGGAGAGGCCCGGCTTGATTGCTCAGCAGGAACTGGATGACGCTCGCGCGAAAAACCAGGAATCCGAAGCGCAGATCGGCGTTGCGAAGGCTTCCCTCGACGCCATGCGGCAACAAATGGGCGTCTCAAAGGCCGACAGCGATCGTCTCAAGACGCTGACAGGCTATGAACAAATCACCTCGCCCTTTAACGGCGTGGTGACGATGCGATATGCCGACACGGGATCGCTGATACAATCCGGCACCTCCTCCAACACCCAGTCAATGCCCGTTGTGCGCGTTGCCGAGAGCGATGTGCTTCGGCTACGCATGCCCGTCCCTGAATCCGATGTTCCGTTCATTCACGAGGGCGGAGAGGTGCAGGTAAAGGTCAATGCAACGGGCCGCGCGTTTGTGGGAAAGATCGTGCGCTTCACACGGGCGCTCGATACCAACACACGCACAATGCTGACCGAAGTTGATGTTGCAAATGCCGATCTCTCCCTGAGTCCGGGAATGTATGCGGAAACGATCATCCAATTGCAGCAGAAGAAAAATGCTGTCATAGTGCCCGCCCAGGCCGTCGTTCAAAGTGGTGATCAGGCTTACGTGCTTGTGGTCGATGCCACTCAGCGAGTTGAGAAACGCAGCGTTGTTCTCGGTATCCAGACCGCAAATCGGACGGAGATTACGAACGGCCTGCGCTCTGGCGAGCGGGTAATCGCCTCTGGCCAGGAAAGTTATCGGCCCGGCGAGCTTGTGACCCCGCACGCGGCATTCATTCCGACCGCAGCCGAAGAGGAGAGCGAGTAATGTCCTCCTTTGCAATAAGGTATCCGTTCTTCATCCTGATGTTCTGCCTGATGGTAGTCGTGGTGGGAATTTCCACCGTGGCCCGCATGCCTGTCGATCTATTTCCTCAGATCAACATTCCGGTGGTCGTTGTTGCGACTTTCTATTCCGGCATGCCGCCGGAGCAGGTTGAAGCGGACATTACGAACAGTTATGAGCGCTTTTTCACGTTGGGTAGCGGAATCAACCATATCCAATCGCGCTCTTTGCCTGGCGTGAGTCTGATCAAGATCTACTTTCAACCCGGCACAGACGCAAATGCGGCGGTGAGCAATATTTCTAACCTGGCTATGGCAAATCTTCGACGCCTTCCACCAGGAACACTTCCGCCAGTGGTGTTGAGTTTTGACGCATCGAACCTGCCCGTCTGCCTGATCACGCTCGAAGGACAAGGATTCAATCAGACGCAACTCAAAGATCTCGCCCAATTTTCAGTCCGTAACCAGGTAGCCAGCGTTCCTGGAGCGTCGGTTCCGCAGCCGTATGGCGGCAAATATCGACAGATTCAGGTCTATGTCGATCCCGTAAAGCTGGAGGCGCACCAACTTTCGGTCATGGACGTGGTCCACGCCGTTAATGAATCGAATTTGATTCTTCCGGCCGGCGATGTGCGCATTGGGCCGAAGGACTACAACATCTATGCAAACAGCCAGATTCCCGTTGTGGATGAGATTAACGCCATGCCCATCAAAACATCCACCGGAGCTTCAGTTTTTGTTGGCGATGTGGGAAAAGCGGAGGATGCCGGGCAACTGCAAACAAACATCGTGCGCGTCGATGGCCAGCACTCGGTCTACATTCCAATACTCAAGCAGGGAGGAGGGTCGAACACGATCAGCATCGTGAACGGAGTGCGGAATACAGTTCGCAATCTGCTCGACGTACCTGCGGCGCTCAAGACGAATGTCGTTTTCGATCAATCGGCCTTTGTGAAAATTGCGGTCAAGAATGTCATAAATGAAGGGTCAATCGGGCTTTGTCTCACAGCACTAATGATCTTGCTTTTCCTCGGCAATGTGCGAGCGACAGTCTCCGTGCTGCTTTCGATTCCCATCTCTTGCTTGACCGCTTTCATTGCATTGAATCTTGGGGCAAGCACGATTAATACGATGGTGCTGGGCGGAATTGCGTTGGCGCTCTCACGCTTAATCGACAACTCGGTAGTAGTGCTTGAGAATATATTTCGCCATATGGAGATGGGTGAGCCTCCGGTCGAGGCCGCGGTAAATGGCGGCAGGGAGGTGCAGCTGGCGGTGCTGGCGGCAACCTGCAGCACAAGCATTGTGTTTTTCCCGGTCATCCTTCTCGCAGGAGTGAGCAAGTATCTCTTCACAGCGCTGGCTCTAGCGGTGGTGCTTGCTCTGTTTGCTTCCTACATTGTGGCCATGACGGTTGTGCCGCTCTTCTGCGCGAAGTTCATTCATCTGCAGTCTGACCATGCTGAGGCCTCGCATGACACGGAAGAGATTGAGGAAGGGTTGCCGGTTGCCGAGAGAATGGTCAGGCTTACGGGGGTGTTCCGGCTCGTGGTAACCGGGTTTAACCGTCAATTTGAACGGTTGCAACATGGCTATGAACGAGCTATCGCAGCCTGTTTGGAGCGACCCATCCAGGTCGTATGCTGTTTCGCTGCATTTGTAGCGCTCAGTTTCTCACTCTTCCCGCTGCTCGGCGTGGCGTTCTTTCCGCGTACCGATCCGGGGCAGTTTGTCGTGAACGTGAAGGTTCCGCCGGGAACTCGCATCGAAGTCACCGATCAGTATGTTGCGAAGATGGAGCAAGACATCCGTGATGTGGTTTCGCCCGAGGACATGAATATGGTGGTCTCGAATATCGGCATCACGCCCGACCTTTCGGCGATCTACACCAGCAACTCGGGAATGCATACGGCTTTCATTCAGGTCAGCCTGAAAGAGGACCACAAGACCAGTAGTTTTGTGTATATGCAACGGCTTCGAGAGCGGCTCGCAACCGATTTTCCCGAGGTGGCAACATACTTCCAGACGGGAGGACTTGTGGACTCCGTAGTCAATCAGGGACAGCCCGCGCCGCTCGATATTCGCATCGGTGGCAACGACCTGGATAAGGACTTCGCATTTGCGCAAACGCTGGCCACGAAGTTGAAAGCGCTGAACTCTGTGAGCGATGTGCTGATCCCTCAAGACCTGAACTATCCGGGCCTGGAACTGGACATAGATCGAGAACATGCCGCGCTGCTTGGCATCTCTCCCGAGGCGGCCATCGATAACGTAATCACGGCTCTGACCTCGGATTCGATGATTGCACCCAGCTTCTGGGTGGACCCCAAAACGGGGAACAATTACATGTTGACCGTTCAATACGCTGACAACCAGATCAAGACGCTGACCGACTTCGAGCAGATTCCTCTTCGCGCTCCGGGCGCGTCGAACACGACTCCGCTTGAGTCACTCGCCGCGATCAAGCCGATCAGCACTCCAACCGAGGTAGATCATTATCAGTTGCGCCGGAGCTTCGATGTGTATGTGATGCCGAAGAAAGAGGATCTTGGACATATCAATAGCGATGTCCATAGCGTGCTCGCAGGAATGGGGCGTCCACAGAATCTAACAGTCGATGTTGGCGGAGCAGTGTCCGATATGCACGACTCATTCAAGAGCTTTGGCCTGGGCTTGATTCTCGCCGTGATTCTGGTCTATCTGATTCTGATGGCGCAATTTGCCTCCTTTTCCGATCCGTTCATCATTCTGCTTGCAATTCCGCCCGGGCTTTCGGGTGTGGTGCTGTTCCTGCTGGTTACAGGAACGACGCTGAATGTCATGTCCCTTATGGGAGTAATCATGATGACTGGAATTGCGGTCTCCGACAGCATCCTTATCGTTGAGTTTGTGGGTTCGCTGCGTGCACGAGGCCATCGCATCAAGGAGGCGCTCGCAGAAGCCTGCAAGGTTCGCCTGCGGCCGATTCTGATGACCACATTGGCTACAATCCTTGGTTTGATTCCCATGGCCCTGGCTTTGGAGCCGGGCAGCGAACAGTATGCTCCATTGGCCCGCGCAATTCTTGGAGGGTTGACGGTTTCCGGCATTATTACGGTCTTCCTGGTGCCGACCGCCTATCTCCTCATTCACCACAAGGAAGCAAGAGCAGAAGCCGCTTCGACTGGCTCCGGCGAGGAAGCACATGCTTAAGCAAAACTTGATCCTGTTATTTGCTGTAATGTATTGCGCCCCTTTGGCCACCGCCGCCCAGCAGACGGCCGTTTTACCTTCTGCCCCGTTAGCGACGGTCGATGCGCAGATGCAAGCCGATTCGCAAGCGGCTCCTGGGAACAGAATAGAAGAGACGCTGACGCGACAACAGGCGGAACAGTTGGCCCTCAAGAACAATCCGCGGATCAGTGTCGCGGCACTCATCGCGCTGGCACAGAAACAGGTTGTGCGCGAGACCCGCTCGGCAGAATTTCCCAACCTCTCTGGCAATGGCACAGCGGTTGCCGCAGTGGAAGCCAGCCGCATAGGCGCCGGTGAATTGTCTGCTTCCCGGCTTCTGAATCATGTGGGTGCAGGGCTCCAATTGAGCCAGCTGATTACAGATTTTGGGCGAACGCCAAACCTCGTCGCAGGCTCGTCATTGCAGGCAAGAGCTGCAGAGCAGAGCGCGGAGGCAACGCGAGAGGACATCGTTCTCGCCGCCGACCTCGCTTTCTACAACGCATTGGAGGCTCAGGCGACGCTGCAGGTGGCAATCAGCACCGTTGATCAGCGCAAGAGCGTGAGTGATCAGGTAGATGCACTGACAGCAAGCAAGCTCAGATCCACCCTCGATCAGAGCTTCGCGCAAGTGAACCTGTCGCAAGCCAGGCTGCTGGTCCTGGACGCCAGAAATCAAGCTGATGCCGCCATGGCAAGCCTTAATGACATACTTGGAACCGCTGCAGATCGGCACTATCGTTTGGTGGATGACCCAGTACCTCCGCCTTCAGTTGCTTCCTCGGCGGAGGAAGGTATCGCCTTGGCTCTTCAGCAGCGTCCCGACCTCCGAGCACTGCAACTGAACCACCAGGCCGATCTCCGATTCAGCCGCGCACAGCACGAACAGTATCTCCCGACCGTCTCCGCCCAGGGCATTGCCGGAATCACACCAGTAGGATCGAGCACCTACTTCAGTTCTAATCGGTATGGAGCAGCGGGCGTCAACGTCAGCATCCCGATCTTCAATGGGTTCAAGTTCAGCGCGGAAGCCGCCGAAGCAGACCTTCGCGCCAAAGCCTCCGATGAGCAGAGCCGTCAGTTGGTTGACCGGATCGCGCGTGAAGTGAGAACAGCTTGGCTCGCAGCCAATACAGCGCAACAAAGGATGAGTGTCGCCGCCGAGTTGCTTAAAGAGGCTAACACCGCTCTCGATCTGGCACAGACGCGATATCGGTTGGGGCTCAGCTCCATTGTCGAACTCAGCGAGGCGCAACTTCAGCAGACGCAGGCCCAAATTGCTGACGCCAATGCGCTATTTGAGTATGAGGCTGATCTGGCCACTCTCCGATTTCAAAGCGGGTCAGAACCCTAGCAATTGAAAGAACTTAGCCAACTTGTTGTCCAGATCCGAGAGGATCTTTTGACAAAGGCGCCGTTTCGAGAGAAGCTAGAAGCGAAGAAAAAGCGAATACGAGACCCGCCATGCCTTCCGCTGCAGCTTTACGCCTTGAGATCGAACGCACTATGGAGCACCGTTTTCCGGCTGCGCTGACACCTGTCCCGAAGACCATTCGCGAGGTGGTGCAGACGGGCATTGCCTCGGTGGATGCGTTGCTGGAGGGCGGATTGCCGGTGGGAGCGATCAGCGAGGTAATTGGGCCGGAGTCGTCAGGGCGAACCAGCCTGACACTGGCGTTTCTGGCAAAGAGAACTGAGGCAGAGCAGGTTTGCGCCTGGGTGGACGCCGGCGACACGTTCGATCCGGAGTCGGCGGCAGCCAGCGGTGTCAGTTTGAAACAACTACTGTGGGTTCGCTGCCGAAGAGAGAGAGAAATGATCAAGGTCAAGCCGTGGACGCGGCTCGATCAGGCACTGCGCGCAACCGACCTGCTGTTGCAGGCCGGTGGATTCGCAGCGATTGTTCTGGATTTGGGCGATATGGAACCTGAACACGCAATGCGGATTCCGTTGGCTACCTGGTTCCGGTTTCGACAGGCTGCCGACCGTAACAGGTGCAGCCTTGTGGTTTTGGGCAAGACAGCCTATGCGCAGTCGGGCGCTGAAGTCGTGCTGGAATCCATGCCGTTCAGTCCAGAGATCGTTGGTGGAACCGTGTGGCGTGGTTGCATGTTTGCGGTTGGGCGCAAACGCCAGCGCTTTACGCAATTCTCTGCGGGCGTACGCAAGCCGCCGGCTTCAACATGGTCTGCAGACGCCGCGTGGGAACCCGGGAGAAGCGCATGATCGGCGAACTCTATGCTTGCGTTCATGCCGCGGAATTTCCTGCGCAGGCTCTGCTGCGTCTGCGAACTGATCTGCAATCGCAACCTGTAGCCGTGCTCGATGGCCCTGTGTCGCAGGAAACCATATGTTCATTGAACCGTCATGCAGTGAGAAGAGGTGCGGCGCTGGGAATGACGAAGCTTGAAGCTGAAGGTCTCTATGGGCTGCGACTTCTACCGCGCTCGACAGAGGTCGAGACCGCTGCGAACACTGTGTTTCTTGAGTGTGCAGCAATGTTTTCTCCCCGAATCGAAGAAGTGAGCGAAGGAACAGCATGCGCCCTGGCGCTCGATATCGCAGGAACAGAGCGGCTGTTTGGCCCTTCGGAGAAGCTCTCCGTGCGCTTGCGCGATGAGATGGCGACAGCGGGCTTTCGAGCCTCGATTGCTGTAAGTGCAAACTTTCATGCTGCGCGGATGAAAGCAACAGCAGCGCGTGGAATCACAATCATTGCAGCCGGTGAAGAAGCGCGATCTCTAGAGAAGCTACACATCTCTGCGCTAAATCTGACAGATGAGCATAAAGAGACCTTTGCGCTGTGGGGCATTCGCACCCTGGGCGAACTGGCAGCCTTGCCCGAGGTGGAGCTGGTCAAGCGGCTCGGCGCTGCGGCCAGCAATTGGCGCGCGCTGGCTCACGGAGTGGCGCGGCATACCTTTCAGCCCATCGAGCCTGAGTTTGCATTAAAAGAGTTCTACGACTTTGAAACTCCCGTGGAGCAGATGGACTCACTGCTTTTTATAGGTGCGCGCATGATCGATTGTCTGGTTGCGCGCGCGGCTGGCAGAGCGTTGTCGCTGGCGTCGCTCACTGTAGACATGGAACTCGAAGGTGGGCGAGTTCATCACCTGGTGATACGTCCTGCCGTGCCGTCTATAGATCGCAAGTTTCTGTTGAAACTGCTGCAGTTGGAAATAGGCGCCCATCCTCCGCAGTCCGCGGTTGTGTCGCTCACCCTCTCGGCTGAAGCAGGGCAGTCGAGCAAAGTGCAGCTTGGACTCTTCGCTCCGCAGATGCCGGAGCCTTCGCGGCTCGATGTGACGCTGGCGCGTCTCAAAGCCATAGTAGGCGAGGATCGCGTGGGCAGCCCGGTGTTGGAAGACACACACCGCCCAGGCAGCTTCTGTATGGAAGGCTTCGTTGTGGGCGCGAAATCTTCTGGGTCAAAAGCCGAACGCTCGCGCATGGCACTGCGCCGCGTGCGGCCTCCCCGACCGGTTCGGGTTGCAACTCACGTAATGAAGCCAGTGGCTTTCAGTGATGGAGGCAGCCGCTTCGAGATCGAGGCTGCTTATGGCCCCTGGAAAACCAGTGGCTTCTGGTGGTCACTGGATGGCTGGGACACGGAAGAGTGGGACGCATTGGCTGTAAGCAACAATGGTGAAAAATTCGGCTGCCTGTTGGTTCTGGACCGGCTGCGGAACGAGTGGCGTCTGGAGGCGTTTTATGACTGACCGCGGCTTTGCTGTTCCCAACACACGCTCGCCGGGAACTCCGGTCTGCCATCCCAACGACGCTTACCAACTACCGGCGTCTCAAGAGTCAGCGGGCATTTCCATCAGGCGGCAATCAACGAGAACTCCGCATGACAGTGACTATATTGAACTGCACGCAGCCAGCGCCTTCAGCTTTCTTGCCGGTGCGTCGCAGCCCGAGGCGCTGATTGAACGTGCCGCAGCGCTTGGGATGCCTGCTATGGCCCTGGCGGACAGAAATGGATTGTACGGAGTGGCGCGTTTCCATACCGCAGCAAAGCGGGGTGGCGTACAGGCGCACATCGGCGCGGAGGTTGCGGTCAGCTCATTCGGCAGCAGGCTGATGCCTCCTTCGTGGTTACCGCATCAGTACGCCGACGAGCCTTCGCGCCTGGTATTGCTCTGCGCATCGCAGACCGGATACCAGAATCTATGCCAGCTCATCACGCGTTTCAAGATGCGCGAGCAAACAAAAGCGGAGGGGGCCGCAACGCTCGAAGACCTGGAAGAGTTTTCAGCGGGACTGATCTGTCTGACCGGTGGCGAAGACGGGCTGTTGGCGGCTGCGCTCGCGCGCGGTGGAGAACAAGATGCGCACAAGGTTGCTGATCGATTGACTTCCATCTATGGCCACGGCAACCTCTACGTTGAACTTCAGCGACACCACGAACGCAGTGAAGAGTGCAGGAATCAAGCGTTCCTCGGCCTCGCATCGGACCTGCATTTGCCTGTCATCGCTACCAACTGCGTGCGCGCTGCGACGGACAAGGATCGCGAGATTCTTGACGTGCTAACGGCTATTCGCTCACATACTTCTCTCGATCAGGCGGGCCGTTTGCTTACCTCGAATGCTTCACGCTCTTTGCGCTCAGTTCGTGAAATGGCCGCACTCTTCCGCGACATTCCCGAAGCCGTCGCCAATACAAGTATCGTGAGCCAGCGGCTGGAGTTCACGCTCAATAATCTCGGCTATGAGTTCCCGCACTACCCTGTGCCCGATGGAGAGACAATGGACAGCTTTCTTGCCAAACGAGTCGAAGAGGGTGTTCGTAAACGCTATGGCTTAGGGGTCAAGCAGGCTCTGCTCGCAAAGGCCCGCGCACAGGTTCAGCACGAACTCAAGCTTATAGCCACGCTCGGCTTTGCCGGATATTTTCTTATCGTCTGGGACATCATTCGTTATTGCCAGCGACAAGGCATTCTCGTGCAGGGGCGTGGTTCCGCAGCGAATTCTGCCGTTTGCTACGCCCTCGAGATTACTGCGGTCGATCCTGTTGGAATGGAGCTTCTCTTCGAACGCTTCCTCAGTGAGAATCGTGGAGAGTGGCCGGACATAGACCTTGACTTGCCTTCCGGCGATCAGCGCGAGAGCGTGATTCAGTATGTCTATGAACACTACGGCGCCCTGGGTTCTGCAATGACCGCCAACGTTATTACGTATCGCGGCCGCTCAGCGTCGCGTGAAGTGGGCAAAGTTCTGGGATTCGAAGACGAACAGCTTGTGCGTCTCTCCAGCCTCATGGGCCACTGGGAGTGGCGCGGCGAGAACGACACGATGGCCCGCTACTTCGAGCAGGCCGGCTTCGACATCCGCCACCCACGCATTGCTCGCTATCTCGATCTCTGCCTGCGCATGAAAGATCTGCCACGCCATCTTGGCCAACACTCCGGCGGCATGGTCATCTGCGCCGGAATGCTCAATCGCGTCGTTCCCATCGAACGCGCATCCATGCCCGGCCGCACCGTGATTCAGTGGGACAAGGAAGATTGCGCCGATATGGGCCTCATCAAAGTGGATTTGCTTGGTCTGGGCATGATGGCCGTGCTCAAAGATTCCATCGAACTTATTCCGCGCCACTACGACAACGAAGTAGATCTTGCCGCGCTGCCGGAAGACCCGCTCGTCTACGCGACGCTGTGCAAGGCCGACACCGTAGGAATGTTTCAAGTGGAGAGCCGTGCGCAGATGGCATCCATTCCTCACAACGCGCCGGTGCGTTTTTACGATTTAGTCGTGCAGGTAGCCATCATCCGGCCCGGACCTATCGTCGGCAAGATGATGCACCCCTATATGCGCCGTCGTCAGGGCAGGGAACCAGTCACTTATCCGCATCCATCACTGGAGCCGGTACTCAAGCGGACACTGGGCGTTCCGCTATTTCAAGAGCAACTATTGCGCATGGCAATGACCGTATCCAGTTTCTCCGGAGCGGAAGCCGAAGAACTGCGCCGTGCTGTCGGGATGCGCCGCTCCATGCTACGCATGAAAGATCTCGAGGGCCGTCTCCGTTTGGGTATGACGCGGAATGGCATCGGCCCGGAAGCGCAGGACAACATCGTGCAGAGCATCTCGTCCTTTGCAATGTACGGCTTTCCAGAGTCACACGCCGCGAGCTTTGCACTGATCGCCTACGCCTCCGCTTACCTCAAAGTTCACTACCTCGCGGCCTTCACCTGCGGCCTGCTTAACAACCAGCCAATGGGCTTCTACTCGCCTGCGGTGCTTATCAAAGATGCGCAGCGCCACGGCTTGCGTGTTCGCCCTATCGACGTGCAGCGATCTGAAGGTATCTGCAGTCTTGAGGCGGAGCCGGACGGCACGCTGTCACTTCGCATCGGTTTGAATTATGCGAAAGGATTACGCCGCTCATCGATCGAATCTCTTCTCGAAGCGCGCGCCCTCAATGGACCTTTTGCGTCCATCGAAGATCTCTCTATTCGCGTCTCCTCGCTCGACCGCAAGGAACTGGTCTCTCTTGCTCGCATCGGCGCGCTGAATTCGTTGGACCACGTCGAGCATCGCCGCGATGCTCTCTGGCAGGTGGAAGAGGCTGGGCGTCCTGTTGGGCCTTTGCTACGCGGCGCAGGCAATTTGCACTTCGAACCTCACGAACCAATGCCGCTCCGCGCGATGACCACCGATGAGCGCCTCATTGCCGACTACTTCGGCACTGGGCTCACAACAGGCCCGCATCCCATGGCTTATCAACGCGCCACCCTGCGCAACGAGGGCATCCTCTCAGCGAACGACCTGCTACGCTGCACGAATCATCACAATATACGAATCGCAGGTTGCGTCATCGCACGCCAGCGCCCAGGTACTGCGAAGGGTTTTGTCTTTCTCTCGTTGGAAGACGAAACCGGCATCGCCAACGTAATCCTTACTCCAGACGTCTTCGAGCGCGACCGCATGATTGTCACGCGCAGCCGTTTTCTTTTGATCGAAGGCACGCTCCAAAACCAGGACGGCGTCATCCACGTCAAGGCGCAGTGCATCACCCCGCTCGACATCACGAACGCCAACGTTCGCTCTCACGACTTTCACTGACGGCGAAGGGATACATCAATGGAGGTGTACCAAAATTCATGGATTTAGTTACACCTGTCGATCATGCGAGTGACTGACCCACGCAGGACACCTCCTAGCTGGATATCGGAAGCATGGTCGACGAACTGAATTGAGAGGCGCCAGGTAGCCCAGCGCAGCTCCGTTTGATCAGAACCTCTAACACGGTTAATGCCTGCGATCCCGGTTTCGTAGCACGACCCTCGTAAACCGGGCGAGACATTTCGCGGTTCGTCGCAAATGCGTCGACCAAATCATGTTTGGTACCTGACAATCTACCGTTACGTCCACTCGCAATGATCCTCAGGTTGCTAGTCGACATTCACTCACGCGAGAAACGGGTCGGCCTAAAGGCGGGGAACGCTTGAGCTATTTAGTGCGTTTTCCACGTTGGAAAATGAAATTGAGGCTGATGGCGCCTAGCGGGACCTGCGCGGGAATACGACCCTTGACGATACGAATCAGGTCAATCTTCACGCAACATTCCGGCTGCGGTCAGGCGTCATGGTACGCGCGGTTGGATAGGCTGGCTGGGTTTCACCAAAGACTCAAACTCCTTGACCGGAATCGGGCGGCTGAATAGGTAACCCTGGTATGCCGAGCAGCCCAGATCGGCCAGGAATTCGCGTTGTTGTTCGGTCTCTACTCCCTCGGCGATGACCGATATGCTCAATGTGGCGCCGAGTGAAATGATGGCTTGAGCAATGGCTCCGTCGCTGGCGTCGTTCAAAATGTCCCGCACGAAGGACTGATCGATTTTCAATTGGTCCAAGGGTAGCCGTTTCAGATAAGAAAGCGATGAATAGCCTGTGCCGAAATCGTCGAGAGCGAACCGGACACCATATTGCTTCAGTTCTGTCATCTTGACGATGATGCCTTCCACATCGTCCACCAACATGCTCTCGGTGAGTTCCAACTCCAGGTTGCGCGGGTTGGCGCCAGTGGAGACCAGCGTTTCAAGAACGTTCTCAACAAAGTTTGGCTGGCGTAACTGCACGGCGCTGATATTCACTGAGACCGTGATATTGGCCGTCTCTTCCCATTTGCCCCAGGCGGCAATCTGCCTGCAAGCGGTTTCGAGAACCCAATTCCCCAAGGGCAGGATCAGCCCTGTCTCTTCAGCCAGAGGAATGAACGTCCCAGGCGCAAGGAGCCCGCGCTTCGGATGGTTCCAACGGACCAGGGCCTCGGCGCCAACCAGACGGCCGCCTTTCAGTTGAGGCTGATAGAAGAGAACAAACTGCCTCTCCGCTATCGCCTGCCGGAGGTCATCCTCCATCTCTGCGCGCGCATTCACCGCTGTTTGTAATGCTGGAGCAAAGAAATGCATGGTGTTGCGGCCTTCGGCCTTCGCCTGATACATGGCAATATCCGCCTGTTGCAAAATTTTGTTCGCAACGTCTGGCTGTCCGCCAAACAATGTAATCCCGATGCTCGAAGTACTGTGACACTCATGTCCCGAAAGCAGGTAAGGCTGAGAAATGGCCGCGAGGATCTTTTCACCTACCAGCCTTGCCTGCGCCGCGGCTTCTTCCGCAACTTCGCTGAGATCCTCCAGCAATACTACAAATTCGTCCCCGCCCAACCGCGCTACCATGTCGGCCTGACGTGTGCTCCGGGTAACTCGCTGCGCAACCTGCTGCAACAGCAGGTCTCCGATGTGATGCCCAAGGGTATCGTTCAAGGTTTTGAAGTTATCCAGGTCGACGAACAGCATTGCCCGCTTTCGATTGTTTCGCGTGCTCGACGTCAGGGTCTGCTGCAGCCGATTCTGCAATAGCCTGCGATTGGGAAGGCCAGTCAGCGGATCGTAAAACGCGAGACTTCGGATTTCGTCATGCGCCACTTTCAAGCGCTGATGCTCGCGTTCTCTTCTTTGAGCCACCAGGATCCGCAAGCGCATTGCTCCTCCGGCGCCGCCCACGGGGAATAGCACGCACAAGCTGATAAACCACCACGATTGATACCAGGGAGTCGCAACCTTGAACGAAAACGTGGCCCGATGTTCGCTCCACCCTCCATCACCGTCCTGCGCCTCGATCTCCAGCCGATATGATCCAGGAGCCAGTTGCGCAAACTGCAGTTCTCTTTGCGTGGTTTCAGTCCATGCTGGGTTGGCGCCCAACAGCCGGTAACGGAAGAAGGCTCCATTTTCCCTTGAAGTGTTTAGAGCGGAGTACCGCGCGGTCAACGAGTTTGCATGGACGCTGGAGGGTGGCTGGCTTTGTCCCGAAACGTCCGTCCCACCGAGAAGCAGCCGGGTAAAAACTACCTCCGGCGGACCTTGCGCCGCTTGATGCGGCCGCGGCTGGAATCGGGAGAGCCCGCCGCTTGTTCCAATCCAGACAGTGCCGTCCGCCTCTTGAGCAAATCCGTTCAGGTTGCAGTCGTCCCAGGCCAGACCATCTGTCATGTCGTAGTGGCTCCAGCGCGAGCCATTCCAAACGTCAACCCCATGCTCCGTGCCCACCCACATTCGCCCCGAAATGTCGGTGCTCAGAAAATACACCAATCCACGGCTGCCCGGTCTCTGCACGCCCTTTTCAATTGCCAGGCCACCGGGCTTCAGATGGACTCGATCGATTCCGCCCCCCAAGCGATACCCTATCCATATCGTCCCGTTGGTCCCCTTACCCAACGAAAGCACTTCCAGATTGCTCAAGCCATCTTTAACCGTCCAATTCTTCCAATGGCCACCTGCATAGGCGAAGAGGCCCCGGGCTCCTCCGGCCCAGATGGTGCCATCGCTCCCCTCGGCGGTGGACCAAATCCGCTCAGCGGGCAACTCAGTTATGCGCGAAAAATTTTGGTAAGGAGGCAGAGCCATAAACAAACCCGATTCAGTGCCGGCCCAGAGCCGTTGTTTGCTATCGAAGCGAAGAGTGTATGCAGCCTTGCCTAAAAGGCCGTTTGCTTCACTGAACCACTCCACAGCGCCTGTTCGTGGATTCAGGCGCGCCGCAGCGCTTTTCTCCGTTCCAAGCCACAGGTCTCCATCAGGGGACTGCTGAACCGCGTGCACTGGTGTTCCGATGAATTCCGAAATCGTCTTCCACTGGATGCCGGCAGCTCCACGCTCCCCGCGCAGCAACCCTGCCTCGGTGCCAACCCAAAGCAGCCCGTGGGCCTGCGGCAAAATCTCATACACAATGTCGTTGGCTAATCCGCTGGCAGTCGAGTAACTCTCCCATTCCCTGTATCCTCGCCACTGAACCAGGCCTCTGCCCGCCATTCCGATCCACAAGGAGTGCTGCCTGTCTTCCATGACCGCGTACACCACCCCGCGAAGCCCCTTCGAATGATCGATTTTCTGCCAACCTTTTTCATCGCGAATCAACAAGCCATCGGGGGAAGGAAGCAGAATTCGGCCGTCACCATCGACCCCCGCGATTCCGCCGATTGCGACTCCTTGAATTCCCGCGTCCGGCCTGCGAAATCGCGTTTGCCCAGAAGGCAACACAAATTCACCGTCATTCTTTGCCCGAACCCAAAGATTGCCGGAACCATCTTTTCGGATCACCATTGCGGAGTGGTCGGTCAGGCCACTCTCTCGTCCCAGGACACGCGTCCCGGTCTGGTCCATGCGGCACAATTTCAGCCCACATCCGTACCACAGAATGTCGCCATCCACCAAAACGCCGTAAGCGCCGCTGTCTGCGCTGCCTGGCACCGGGCCAAAGTTGCGCTGCGCAAACGAAGTCTGTCCCGATACAGAGGAAAGTTCTACAAGGCCTATATCCGTGCCAAGAAATGTGTTCCCCTTGTTATCCGCCTGAATTCCCTGCGCCCAACTGACGGTCTTGAAGGCTCCCTTTATTTCTTCAAAGCGATTGCCTTTCAGTTGGTAAAGTCCGAAGCTTCCACCCACCAGCAGGGATCCGTCGGGAGCTTCTCCGAAAGCAGCACCCAGTGTTGCGGGGATACCCTGCTCTGGTCCGAAGCCCTCGAAGCGATCCCCGTCGTAACGGTAGATTCCGTCTTCCGTGCTTACCCAGATGAAGCCTGCCCGATCCTGGTAAATCTGGCGCACGGCAAGGTTGCCAAGCCCTTCGGCGTTTCCGAACGTACGAAAGCTGTACTCCTGGGCAGACAGAATCGAGCTTGCAAAGATCAGCAGAGCAGAGAGTTGAATGTGTTTCGGGAAGTGCACACTGTTAACTATCGGCAATTTCATGAATGTGCAATAGCGAGAGGATAAGAAAGGGCCGAGTCTAGACGCTCGTCGCACAGCTCTCAACAGACGGTGGAGCTAGCGGAGTTCATCACGGCTGGGGCCACAAATCAGTTAAGTGGTTCCGAATCAGTCCAGGTTGCGAACGAGTTTGTATTACATTCGCTTTTCAACAAGCGAAGTTCGGGCTGGCCGACGACATTTTGAATCCTATTTTTCGATTTTTGCAATCGAAAATGTCAGCCAGCCCCACTCACTCCACCGTCAGCACCAGCTTGCCGAAGTGCGAGGCTGCTTCCATCCGGGCCATGACTTCGCGGGTCTGAGACCAGGGGAAGCTCTCAATGACCGGGTGCAGGGCGGCGAGGGAAATGGCCTTGTTCATCTCCTCAAAAGCCCGGCGCGAACCCACGTAGATGCCTTGGATGCGTGCCTGCTTGTGAAGGATGAGGGGTAGAGGCAGCGGGTCAGCAAGGCCGGTGAGTACTCCGATCTGGGCGATGACGCCGCCCATGCGAATGGCGCCGAGGGAACGGGGCAGCGTGCCCACGCCGCCCACCTCGACCACCAAATCAACGCCTTCGCCGCCGGTTTGGTCCATCGCCCAGCGTTCCCAGGCTGGTGTTTCGCGGTAGTTGACGCCTGTGTCCAGGCCGAGGGAGCGAGCGTGCTCTAGCTTCGTCGCAGAACTGGAGATTCCCAACACGCGCACGCCCATCAGCTTGGCCAGTTGCAGAGCAAAGATGGAGACGCCGCCAGTGCCCAGAATCAGGACTGTCGAGCCCGGCTTGAGGTTCCCGGCGGCCAGCGCGTTCCAGGCGGTGACCGCGGCGCAGGGCAATGCGGCGGCCTCAGCAAAGCTGAGATGCGCGGGAAGCGCGACCAGACCGGTCTCCTTGAGGCATCGGAACTCAGTAAGCATGCCGTCGATGTCGCCGCCCAGCGCGCCTTTGACCTTGGCTGGCGTGGGCGGGCCGTCGAGCCAGTTTTGCATAAACGCGCCGGCCACGCGGTCGCCCTTTTTCCATTGCGTGACACCGTCGCCGACGGCGGCAACCTCGCCTGCTCCGTCGGAGCAGGGGATGCGCGGAAGCTTCATTTTGGGGTTGTAGAGCCCTTTGACCATCAGCAAATCGCGATAATTGATAGAAACTGCGTGAACGCGAACGAGCACTTCGCCGGGGCCAGGTTGGGGAGTGGGGAGCTCGACAAACTCCAAAGAATCAATACCAAATGACGAAATCTGCCAGGCGTGCATGGGCAATCCTCCAGCGCATCGAGTGTGAGCCGCGCCACTAAGCGGGACGCGGCTCACCCAGCGTCCCATAGAATGAAGATATGGCTCGTGGATGGGAAAGTAAATCCGTGGAGGAGCAGATGGCAACTGCCTTGCAAGAACCCGAGGTTGCACCCGCAGACGGCTTTGTGAACGAAGAGGCTAAACGGCTGGCCGAACACGTGCGCACCGATCGAGCGCGAGAGATTCAGGCGCTCAATTTACAACGCGAGAACATTCTTTCTCAAAAAACATCTCATCCGGCGCGGCGCGCCGCCCTGGAAGCCGCTCTGGCCCAGGTGGAGAAGCAGATCGCGGATCTCGGCTGAAAC
>Ga0181520_10002834_pt1 | contig 31525 bp, 24 predicted proteins | sample PEATcosm2014_Bin_29_FD_132451 | JGI IMG/M metagenome (GOLD analysis project Ga0181520, IMG submission 132451) | Peatland microbial communities from MTU Mesocosm Facility, Houghton, MI, USA - PEATcosm2014_Bin02_30_metaG | ecosystem: Environmental > Terrestrial > Soil > Wetlands > Peat | place...
GCGTAAGCCGATCTCGTTGGCGAAGAATCTCCTTTTGTTTCATCACTCATAATGAAACACATTTTTACCCAAAAATCAAGCGTTCTATAGCGTTTCGACACGAGAAATGTAGAAACTCCAGAGAAAGGCCCGGCATAAGCCGGGCCTTTCTGTTGTCTGGGTATTTGCAATCGGCAAAGCCGGCTTAGGGCGTTTCGCTCAATGGTTGAGAGGAGATTCGCTTGGTATTGACGGAGGGAGCGTGGGGCTTCAGCCCCACGAAACTGACGCGAGTTGAGCTGGCCTTCAGGCCCGGGGCTCAAGCCCGCGTGATTCTCTCGCTGAGTCAGGGGACTGAAGTCCCCTGCTCCCTCCATTCCATTTTCTCTCTAGAGAATTGGAGAGCTGCTCTAGTGTCGTGTCTTCGAAATCCCAACAGATTCACAAAGAACGTGAAATGGGTGGGGCAAGGAGCTTCCTTACACCACCCGCGAAAATGCCTTACCCCATCGCAGCCGCCCAGCCTACGCCGATCAGTACGAAAATGGCCCACCAGCCGAAGACTGCGATGTAGCCGGAACTTCGCTTGACCCCTGCCACGATTGCGGTCCCAATCCCCAGCAGCGCAAGAGACCAGATAGTGACCACATCCAGGGAACTCGCCAGGGAGTAGAGGGCCTTGTTGGTCTCCACCGGATTCAGGAAAGCTCCAGGATTTGTTGGAGCGAAGTTCTTGATGTTGAACGACTCCGCCGCTGCCCCCGCATAGATAACCACCACCCCCAGCAGCGTCTTAACGATGGTTGGGAGAGTCGCGTACATCCAGACCACAAAGACGTCTCCATAGGTGGCCTTGCCGCCAAAGACGAAGTTGATGGTGCCCCACAGCCCAACTGTCATGACCGCAAGGCCGGCCAGCACCAACAATGGATTTGCAATAAAGACGCCCTGGGTGACTTTCTCTGAAATCTTCATTTGCGTCTCGCGCTGATCCGCGGGAACCGCCGCCATTCGCTCTTCCGTCTTGGGATCGAGCTTGATCTGGTTCTCTACCACCGTCGCCATGCCAATCTTGGCGTTCACCGCGGCAAAAAGAAGGTAACCAACCAGCACGATGATAATGAACGGCATCCACCAACTCTTGTTGCCGCGCTTGATGTCGTCAAAGGTCTTCGACGGCGCGGTGAAGGTGTTGGCAATGCGCTGCCACTGAGAGAGACCGGGAGTTGCCTCGGCCGCAGGTTGAACTTCGGGTTCGATCATGAATTCGCCTCGCTAAGCCGTTTTGGCTTTGCCGGAAATTGTACCCTTGGAGGGCGCAGGGGACACAATCAAATTCTCTTGAGTGCACGGCGATTGCATTTGAATCTTCAGCATGGGGCACAACTCCATGTCTTGAAGGGGCGCGGCTTCAGCCGTGCCGAAAGCACCCTGTAAATCCCTGGGCTCTACAGTCTCAGGAAAAACTCCTGAGGACCCAAGTTTTGAAACGGGCACGACTTTGGGGCTTATCCGGGAATTGCGCTCTTGTAGCGCCGCTCTCCAGAGCGGCTGTTGTGCGGGTCTCCAGACCCACACACACCGACTCTGGCGGCTTGGAGACCGGCACTAAAATTCGCGGATAAGGCCTTAGTCGTTCCGCATGCTGCTGATAATAAAGGTTGGGCTTTAGATCTTGAGGGTTTCTCTTGAGGGTTTCCGTCTCCCCTTCGAGATTTTTCCGCAACCTCTTTCGCCCCTGAGGAATGGTTTGGAGGTATTCAATACGCCCCACTTCGAGTCTTCCGATTCAGGCTGCGCTGTGTTTGTTGCCGTGGCGGGCAGGGTCGGTTAACATGGCTCTGGCCCTCGTCCGAACATTTCCAGGTGGTGAAATCATGAAATATAAATCGATTTGTCTCGTTGCCTGCCTCGCCTTCACCTGCGGCTTCGCGGCCGCGCAAAGCGTTTCGCCTGTGCCAACCCGCGTCATCGAAGCGGACCTGTCGCGCACCGATGGGCCACACACCCAGGTTCCGCTGATGGTGGTGGGCGCGGGGCGGGCCAACGAAGGCCTGCGCGCCGACTGGCAACAGCAGTTGGCCGAAGTGCAAAAAGAGATCGGCTTCCGCTACATCCGCATGCACGGGCTGCTGCACGACGACATGGGCGTTTACAGCGAAGACGCCAAGGGCAATCCGCTCTATAACTTTCAATACATCGACGCTCTCTACGACGCGCTCCTGGCCATGAAGATCCGTCCCTTTGTCGAGCTGACTTTTATGCCGGCCAAGCTGGCGAGCGGAGAAAAGACGGTCTTCTGGTGGAAGGGCAACATCACGCCTCCCAAAGATCCAGCCAAATGGAGCGGCCTGATCCGCGCGCTGATGGCTCACTGGCGCGAGAGGTACGGCGCGGACGAGATCCGGACCTGGTACTACGAGGTGTGGAACGAGCCGGACATCTCGCCTTTCTTTACCGGCACGCTCGACGACTACCTGAGCCTGTACAAAACCACCGCGGAGGCCATCAAGGCGGAGTGTGCGGAGTGCCGTGTCGGCGGTCCCGCATCTGCCATGCCGTACAAGTATGAAAACGAGTTCGTGAAGTACTGCGCGGCGAACCATGTACCAGCGGATTTTGTGGCTACCCATGCCTATGGCGTAACCCAGGGGTTTCTCGACCAGGAGGGCAGGGCTGGAACCATCATCGATCCCTCGCCCGACGCCGTCAGCGGGCGCATGAAGCATTCGCGGGAACTGCTCCAGCAGTCGGCCTTGCCCAAGCTGGAACTGCACTTTACGGAGTGGAGCTCGGCCTACACGCCGACCGACTACATGCACGACCAGTACCACCAGGCAGCCTTCATCCTGGACAAGATCAAGCGCGCCACGCCCTATGTGGATTCGCTTTCCTACTGGACCTTCACCGATATCTTCGAGGAGAACGGGCCGCGCTTCACGCCCTTCCACGGCGGATTCGGAATGATCAACTACCAGGGAATCAAAAAACCGTCTTTCTATGCCTTCAAATACCTCAGCTACCTTGGCGGCGTGGACGTGACCGACGCCGACGCACAGTCATGGATCACCAAGAAAGCCGGGGGCCAGGTTGAAGTCCTGCTGTGGGATTACTCGCCGCAAGTGCCGCCGCAAGGCCAGGACGATCAGAAGTACTACAAGCAGATCCTGCCCGCGCAGGACAAGGGCCGGGTGCATCTCGTCCTCAGCCGCGCGGCGAATGGCCGCTACGCTCTGCAGGTATTTCGCATCGGCTATGGGGTCAACGACGCCTACACCGACTATCTGGCGATGGGCGCGCCTTCGCAATTGACTCCGCAGCAGGTGCGCTACCTGAAACAAAAGAACAGCGGCGCGGCAATCGCTACCGAGACCATTTCAGTGAAAGACGGGACCATACGTTACGATCTACCGCTGCGGACCAACGATGTGTACCTGCTGGAGCTGACGCGGATCGCGGATTAGCGGCTTCTGCCCGCCGCGACCCGGCCGTTGTTAGGGTCGAAGTCAAAGGCTTCTCTCCAATTGGTGTAAAGGGGAGGAAGGGACGGAGGGATAAGGGACTTCAGTCCCCTGAATAAGCGGGAGAATCAAGCGGGCTTCAGCCCCGGGCCTGAAGGCCAGTTCAACCCGTGCCTCGATCTCGTGGGGCTGAAGCCCCACGCTCCCTCCGCCAAGACCGCGCGAACCTCCTCTATCTCATTGAGAGAGATACTCTAAAACCCCTAGTGCGATTACGGATGTCATTCTGAACGAACGGGGCCCCGAACGCACTTCAGTTCGGGGGGGTGAGCGAAGAATCCGCTTCTCTACCACCCGATGGATGATGCAAACGTCGGACTCAGGACGCTAGCTCTAGCGGCTTCGCTCTGCTACTGTCCGAGCGTGGGCCTGCCTGCGGGGGCCTCATTCGAATATTGGATGGTCTTTGGCTTGGCGGTCTTTCGCGTTGGCTTGGGCGGCACATAGCTCTTGTAGACCGTGATGTGGAAGCAGGCCTGCTGAAACTCTTCTTCCACATCGATCTTGCCGGCCTTTTGCAGGGGCAAAAGCCAACGGCGCATCCAGCCCAATTCCTGACGCAAAATGCCCTTCTTGGCAATATCGACCGTTGCTCCGGTTACATGCGGGCTGACAATGCCGCCCTCCGCCGCTGCGGCGTTGCCATTGGTCGCTTTCAGGTGCTTCTGGTAGGCCACGGTACGCACCGCGGAGCTGACCTCGATGGGCCGATGGAACTGGGCGGCATGGGCGCGCGCCAGGTCGGTAAGGAAGCTCGCGGTCCAGGGACGGCAGTAGCGGCGGTCCGGAGACAGGCTGGCGCTGACGGCCAGGGTGGAGGAAACCGGTACCGGAACAAGCATCTTCCGGGCAATGCGGTCCTTCAGGTCCTCTTCATCCTCGATGCGCTCCAGTCCCTCGGCGTCCGTCCTTGCGTTCTGCCGCGCAAGGGACCGGCGTGAACCCCGCATCGGCGGTGGCACTGCGGTCTTGGCCTTTTCCGCCTGTTTGGCTCTGGTTGCGGGTTGGCGAATCGTCCCGCCAGCCTGCTTCGCGCCGGGAGCGGAGGAAGCCCGACTAGTTGCCTTGGCCGGGGAAGATTTTCCCGGCTTTTGCTTAACGGCGGCAGTGTGAGCCTTAGCGGGGACAACCTTCGCATGCACGGCTTCGCGCCGCACCGGATGGGTCGCAGCCTGAGCCGGCTTGGGGGTGGATTTCTTATGAGAGGGGGATGCGGACGAGACAGTCTTCCGCGCCGCCGCCAGTGTATCGGGCGAGCCGTTGGCGGGAGTTACAGATAGCGCAGCCAGCGCGCATGCGATCAGTAGGTTGCGCCGCACCATGGAGTGTGCGGAGAATCCAGAGCAACTTCAGTGTAGCCCGATGCGGCTTGCAATCCGAGTATCTAGGCAGGTGCGGTTGCGTCCGATAACGGGAGGACTGCACAACCCTTATCGGCAGAGGCAAACCATCCTCTTACGTCGGCCCTGAGGGAGAATCATGCTACTATCCCGTATTATGGCCACGGTCTCCAACATCTCGCTGAATGAATACCTGTGCACTGGCTACCGGCCGGACCGTGAGTATGTGGACGGTGAAATCAAGGAGCGCAACGTGGGTAAGTGGGAACACGCGAGAGTGCAATGGTTGTTGGCCGCGTGGTTCTTCGCGCATGAGAAAGACTGGGGTATTACCGGCAGCACGGAGCAGCGGGTCCGCGTCTCGGAGAATCGGGTTCGGGTGCCGGATCTGGTTGTCCTCACCGCTGGAGCCCAGTCTGAGGTGCTGACCGATCCGCCGCTGCTAGTCATCGAAATCCTGTCTCCCGACGACACCTACTCCGACACCCAGGAGCGCGCCCAGGACTACCGCGAGATGGGCGTGGAAACGGTTTGGATTGTCGATCCAAAAACCCGCTCCGGCCGCATGTGCCGGGGAGCGGAATGGGTTGAATCCTCTCGACTTGAAGTCAAGGGGACGCCGTTATTTGTCAACCTGCCCGAAATCTTCAACCAGTTGACCTCAGCCTGCGGTTGAGGCTTTGCGTTGCAGCTACGAAGTTGCAGGCCAGCGATAATGCCCCACCGCACGCTCCGCGTAAAACGCTTCGAGCGGGCTTTCTTCCACTCCGCGGCCGATGTTATGCACCACGCGCCTCTGCTGCCCGGCGCTCACCGCGATGCCCACATGCGGCAGCCGCGCATCCAGCAGCCAGGTCAGAATGTCTCCCACCTCGATAGGCTTGGGAAATCCGTCGCCCGGCGTTGGCGCGGCCGCAACCCACACGCGCGCTCCGGCCCTGGTCCAGTATGTTTCAAGGTTCAGCACCCGCCGGTGGTCAATGCTGGCGTCGGGCTTCCGCGATCCCCACGCCCTGCGTGCTGGATAGGCATCGAAGTTCTTCGCCATATCCTCGTGCACCAGTTTCTGCAGGTCCAGCCCCAGCGCGTCGCGCGCCGCCCGAATCACCACGTCGGCGCACACTCCGGTCGAGCGCGGCACGTCTCCGCCTGGATACGCGACCCTGCTCCAGGCTGGGTCGTAACCCGTGGTCACGCCCACCTGCGCCCGCGCCGCCTCGGCCAGCTTGGGGCCGTTGCCTGTGGCGGCAAGCGCCGGCCAGCCCGCCGCAATCGAATACACCGCCAATCCGCCCAGAAACGCTCGTCGCTGCATGGATGCACTGAACCTGAAAGCCATTCTATGCGGAAACGCTAGGGCTGAAGCACCGCAGTCGTGGCTTTACTGCCTGTGGCAGTTCTTCTCGTGGTGCGCCGCGCTTGACGCATCTCGCCTCGAATGTTCGACTGGTTCAAGAACAGGACTGCCTCCACCGATGAAAATCCCCCAATATACCCTGGACGACTACGAGAATCTCTTTGCCGATCGACACCTGCTCCACCAGGTGGTAGCCAAGTGGGCCCATGCCAGGCCGGACGATGTGGCCATGCTCGGCGCCGGCAGCGGCCGCTCCGTCACCTGGAGCGAACTCGACCGCACGACAACCGCGCTGGCCATCGAGCTGCTGCGCAGGGGATTTGCCAAAGGCGACTACCTGGTGACCATGCTGCCCATGTCGGTGGATCACGTGCTGCTGGAATACGCCTGCTTCAAGATCGGCGTCATCGTGGCCCCGCTCGATTTGCGCTCCAGCGGCAGCGAGGTGATTCGCGCCCTCGAGATTCTGCGTCCGCGCGGCTTCGTCTGCCTGGGCGTCAAGGGGCCGATGAACTTCCGCCCGCTGTGGGGCGCCCTGCAGGCGAGATGCCCGTGGATCGAGCACTGGATTGCGGTGGACTCAGACGAGGAGATTGCCGGAACCCGCTCCTACGCTTCGTTTGCCGAGCCGGCGATGCGCGCGGCGCAAGAGTCCCCCAAAGGCGCGGACGAAGCTGCTCTGGCCGCGATTGGCGTGGCGGAAAACGACGGCGCACTGGTCATCTTCACCACCGGCTCGACGGGCTCGCCCAAGCCGGCCCTGCTTTCGCACCGCAACATCACCGCGCAGAACATGTGCCTGTGCGGCGCGTTTTTTGGCGGGGACCGCGGCTCGCGCAGCCTGGTTAATCTGCCGGCTTCGCATGTTGGCGGCCAGACCGAAATCCTGATGTCTACGTTCTTCGGCGGGGGTACTGCTGTCCTGCTGGAGATCTTCGACGCCGCGGGTTCGCTGCGCGCCATCGCCCAGCATCGCGTGGATCTGCTGGGGCAGATTCCCGTCATGTTCAACCTGGAGTGGATGCTCAAGGACTACGACCGCTACGACCTGAGCAGCTTGAAGTTCGCCGCCTACGGTGGCAATGCCGTCTCGCGGCCCTTCCTGGACAAGCTGGCGACGATGGCGCCAGTCATCGGCACCGGGCTGGGGCTCACCGAGACCGCCGGCTTCTGCACCTACATCGAGGCGGACGCGGAGAGCCGTGAGACCATCCTCACCGGCCTGGGTGTCGATATGCCGGTCTATCCCTGCACCATCCGCCAGCCTATGCGCGAAGACGGCCAAGCAGGCGCGGAGTTGGCCTCCGGCGAGATTGGCCATGTCTGCTTCAGCGGACCGCAGACCTTTCTTGGCTACGTCAACGACGCCGAGGCTACGGCGCGCACCGTTTCTCGCGACGGCTATTTGTACACCGGCGACCTCGGCTACAAGAACGCGAGCGGCCTGCATCTGACCGGGCGCGAGAAGTGGGTCATCAAGTCGATGGGCTACCAGATCTTTCCCGGCGATGTGGAGCGGCACGTCTGCGCGCTGGAAGAGAAGGTGGCGAATTGCGTGGTAGTCGGCGTGGCGCATGAGGTGGTCTCCGAAGCGCCCGTGGCCGTGGTGGAGAAGCGGCCTGGCGTCGAACTGACCCTCCAGGAACTCGACCGGCACGCGCGCGAGCTGGCGCCATCCATGCGTCCGCGCCATTGGATCGTGCTGGAATCAGGGCAGATGCCGCTGAACCGCGTGGTCAAGCCCGACCATCAGCGCGTGCAGGAGATGGCTCGCCAGGAGATCGCCGCCCTGCGCGCCCGCGGCGAGTGGGACAGCGTGCATGTCAAGGACGAACAGCAAACAAAGTCCTAGTCCTGCATATCGTCAGTAGCTAACATGCCGCTGATAGCTGGCGCGGTGAATATCGGTTATCTGAACAGTAATGCTGAGTTTTTGCCGCGCAAGGGAATTTGGGAATGCGTGGATGAGCACCTCCAACGCCATTTTGGACAGTTGGCGTTTGATCTCGTCTCTCCGCCCGTCCAGGATTTGGAGATTGAGGGTGACAAAGGATCGGTCCGGCTCACCATGGCCAATCACAAAATGGTCATGCTTGACGATTCTGCTCTTGATGTCCTCTGCCGCAAATTGCCCTGAAGAGATGAGCTGCTCGTGAACCTGCAAGACAACCTGACGCCAATCCGGTTCGTCCGCTATGTTCGCGGAATGTTCGAAGATCAAGTGGGGCATATTCAGTTCTCCTGGCCAATCAGGTTCCAAGCACGGAAGCGTTGATGAAATATTCCTTATCTCAAAATCGATACTTGGGGCAAAGCGCCTGAAGCAAGAGATGCTACGCAGCGTCGATCATTTCCATGCGCAGGCGCTTGCCGACGGCGCGGGCGGCGCGGGCGATGGTTTCCAAGTGGACTGCGCTGTTCTCCGGGTCGAGCAAGCGGTCTAACTGCGAGCGGCTGGTGCCCATGCGCGCAGCCATCGCCTTCTTGCTGATCTTTCCCGCCTTCATCGCTTCCGCCAGTTGCCACGCGATCACGCGCTTGATGGCCGCTGCCTCGACCTCGTCGAGAATGCCCTCTTCCTCAAGAAAGCTGTCAAAGCTGGAGCCGCTGTGGTCGAATTCCGCTTCTTTGCTCATTTCAGCCCCCTCTCATGCTTGCGCATATTTTGGCGTGCAAGTTCCAGGTCGGTCTCCGGCGTGGCCTGCGTTTTCTTCACCATTCCATGGAGCACGACCATGCGCTGCTTCCGGTCGATGTAGAAAAAGACCCGCACAATGCGGTTCCCGGGCAACTTCGTCCGAACTTCATTTAGTCCGTCGCCCAATGGCCGGCAAGTTGGCATCCCAACCGGCCATCCGAACTCGACGGTCTTGATGTCTTCGCCGACGAGCCGGCGATCTTCCGGGCTCATTGCTTTCAGCCAAGCCCGAACCGGCTCCCTGCCAGCTTCGGTGCGATAGAAGATGGCGGGAACCCGCTTGATTTGAACCTGCGAAAGTGTACCACGGGAGGTACCTTCGATCAACTTGGAGGCAGACGGCTTCTTGCTCTCTTCCACCGAGTTCTCCTGTCAAATCCCGTGAAATCATACAGACTTTCCATGCTTAAGAGTCGAGACTTCGAGCAGAGAGCGATCTAGAATCAATTCGGAGGGCCGACGATGACGAGTCGAAATTTGACCGGACGTATGTGCCGCCGCACTTGGAGGAAAGGGTCCGCAACTGGAAGAACCTCTCGGTTGGCGAGCGACTTGTTCTCACGGATGAGTTGAGCAAAGCTGCGTGGGCGAAGATTGGCGTTGTCTACGATCCGAACAAGCCTTCGGATAAGACAATCCGGCGCATCTCGATGAGCGAGTGGGCAAAATCGTGACTTTCAGCGCGGCCCTGCGGGGCGCGCCGGTTTTTTCGTAGGCCAATGACCCAGGATTTCATCCTGGGCTATTTTCATTCCCTCCCTGCGGGAGGGGCGGACGGCTGGCGGAAGGTCGGCTTCGCGGAAGAGATTCTTCAGGGCTGAAACCTGCGAGGATTCGATTGGCCTTTCCAGACGCTGCTCCGTCTCGCTTCGGCTTGAGTCTTTCGCAATCCATAAACCACGGAGGTTGAGGTTCGTGGTCTGCCATCCATTTCACAAAGAACATGAAATGGATGGGGCACCGGCCCCCCAACCAAAAGAGGTGCAGAAAAACCTATTGACACGCTATCAAGGACGCGTCACAATGGAGACAGTACAGGAGAAACGCCATGTACAATTTAGTTGATCTCCAAAGCGACGCCTTCGGTCCTTACAACGGTGCCGCTGACAACGAGACTCTCCACGCCATTCAGAGCTTTCTCTGTAGCGAGGACGCAGTGGCTCGAATGGAGGCAGCGTCAGATGTCAACAAACCCGCAGCGGAGGCGATCTCCGCCCAACTTCTTCAGCGCTTCGGCAATGAGGTAAAACAGGACCGTGTGAAACAGTTCGTCGGATGGTCGATCCGGAAGGTCATGGAGGCACACGGTTTCACGCTCGCGCAGCAGAATTGCAAAATCTGCTCGAAGGGAAACATCTTCACGCGGGCATCGCGGTACCGCCGCATTACGCCCACCGTCGCTGCTGTCTAAGACAGGTGCAACCATCTTGGACAGCGGTGATTCGATGTCTAAACGGACACCAGTATTGCATCCTCTATTCTCGGGGACCGAGGGAGTTAAATATGAAAAGATTCATCACTCGTGAGATGGTAGCGCAGATTATCAACGGGCTTCCAGAGCGCTTTGACACACACGAGGTTGAACAGCGTGTTCTTCGTGGCGAATCAAATCAGCCCGGCAGCACCGTCGCACTTGCCAAACAGCTATTGGAGTTCAAAGATGCCGTCGATCCCTGGAAGTCCTTTAGTGCAGATTTCTCAAAGTGGATGGGAAAAGAATTCAGAAACGATCTCACGCAATCCGCGAACGGGAGAAAAGTCCTTAGCAGGGATGTGGGGGGTGGCATGAGCAAGAACCAAGAGTGGACTAGAGTGAACCCCCAAATTCAAATTGTTTAACAGATTATGATCTCTGGAAGTTGGCGTAGCCTTAGCGGCCAATGAAGTGGGTGCCCCACCCTTGCGCTTTCTTCTAGCGCAAGGGTGGGAAGAACAGAGGCCAGTGCGAGCGGATAGCGAGCGATTGGCCCCACCGCAGGTGGTTATTGCAACAGCATCGGCTGGTCGTCGTCTTTGCCATTCAGTTCTTCGGGCGGGATGATGACGGCTGCGGCGACCTTGTCGTCCGGCTCCAGGGTGAGCAGGCGGACGCCCTGGGTGGCGCGCCCGGCGGCGCGGATCTGCTTGGTGTCGATGCGGATGATCTTGCCGAACTGGCTAATGACCATCAGTTCCGAGGTCTCGTCCACCAATTGAATGCAGTTGACGCGGCCGATGCGCGGCGTGACGGCCATGTTTTTGACCCCCTTGCCGCCGCGGGTTTGCAAGCGGTACTGCTCCACGTCGGTGCGCTTGCCGAAGCCGTTCTCAGTGACTACCAGGATGCGATAGGCGCCGGGCTCGTGCTCCTTGGGCGTAACCGCCACGCCGACCACGAAGTCGTTTTTGGCCAGGTCGATGCCGCGCACGCCGTAGGCCGGGCGGCCCATGCAGCGCACATCGTTCTCGTCGAAGCGGATGGCCATGCCGAGATGCGTCGCCAGGAAAAGGAGTTGCGAACCGTCGGTGATGCGCGCGGCCACCAGTTCGTCGTCCTTGTCGATGCCGATGGCGATGATGCCGCGGGCCATTACATTCGAGAAGTCCTTGAGCGAGGTCCGCTTCACCGTGCCGTTGCGGGTAGCGAAGAAGATGAATTTGCCCTCGTCTTCAAGATCGCGCACGGGCAGAATGGCGCGGACATTTTCTCCGGGCTGAAGGTCGAGCAGGCTCTGCATGCTCTTGCCCTTGCCCGCCGCGCCCACATCGGGAATCTCGTAGACCTTGAGCCAGTAAACGCGCCCGGTGTTGGTGAAGCAGAGCAGGAAGGAATGAGTCGAATCGACGATCAACTGCGCGACAAAATCCTCTTCGCGCGTCTTCATGCCCATGCGCCCCTGTCCGCCGCGGCGCTGCTGGCGATAGATGCTGATGGGCGTGCGCTTCAGATAGCCCTGATGGCTGACCGTCACCGCAACCTGTTCGTCGGCGATCAGGTCTTCAAGCTGCAACTCGGCGCTCTCGTCCACAATCTGCGTGCGGCGCGCATCGCCGTATTTGTCGCGGACCTCTTCCAGCTCCTTGACGATGACCGAGCGGAGCTTGGCGTCGCTGGCCAGGATGGACTCGTACTCGTCGATCTTGATGCGCAACTCGTTCAGCTCGCTCAGCAGTTCGTCGATGGAGAGCTGGGTCAGGCGATAGAGCTGCAGCTCGAGGATGGCGTCGATCTGGCGCAGGGTCAGGCCCTTTTCCTCGTGCGGCAGGCGCACGCGGTCCAGGGTGATGACGATCTCGCTGCCCTTGCCCCAGGCATAGAGGTTTTCGCGAGCCTCGGCGCGCGAGCCCGATGCGCGGATGATGCGGATGACCGTGTCGAGATTGTCGAGCGCGATCTTGAGGCCTTCCAAGATGTGCTCGCGCTCGCGTGCCTTGCGCAGGAGATAAACTGTCCGGCGCTGCACCACGTCGATGCGGTGGTTGATGAAGCAGCGGATTGCCTCGTCCAGCGGAAGCTCCCGCGGCTGCCCGTTGAGCACCGCCAGGAAGATCATGCTGAAGCTCTCTTGCATCTGGGTGTGCTTGTAGAGCTGGTTGAGCACAATCTCAGGCTGCGCGCCGCGCTTCAGCTCGATGACGATGCGCATGCCGTCGCGGTCGCTCTCGTCGCGCACGTCGCTGATCTCGTCCACGATCTTGTCGTTGACCAGCTCGGCGATGCGTTCGATGAGCTTGGACTTGTTCACCTGGTAAGGAATCTCGGTGACGATGATCGCCTGTTTTTCCTTGGTCAGGTTCTCGGTGGCCACCTTGGCGCGCATCATGAAGCGGCCCCGGCCGGTCTTGTAAGCCTGCGGGATACCGCTCTTGCCGTAGAGGAAGCCGCCGGTTGGGAAGTCCGGCCCCTGGACGTGCTTCAGCACCTCGGCCAGACCTGCGCTGGGGTTGTTCACCAGCTCGATGGCCGCGTTCACCACTTCAGTCAGGTTGTGCGGCGGAATATTGGTCGCCATGCCGACGGCGATGCCGCTGGAGCCGTTGACGATGAGATTCGGAATACGAGTGGGCAGCACCGTGGGCTCGACAGTGGACTCGTCGTAGTTGGGAACGAAATCCACCGTCTCCATCTCGATGTCTGCCAGCATCTCGCCGGCAATGCGCATCATGCGGCACTCGGTATAACGCATGGCCGCCGGCGGGTCGCCATCGACAGAGCCGAAGTTGCCCTGGCCGTCGACCAGCGGATAACGCAGCGAGAAAGGCTGCGCCATGCGCACCAGAGTGTCGTAGATCGCCGAGTCGCCGTGGGGGTGATAGACACCCATGGCCTGGCCGACGACCTTGGCGCACTTGGTGTACTTCTTGTTGTGCTGCAGCCCCATCTCGCTGAGGGTGTAGAGCACGCGCCGGTGGACGGGTTTGAGGCCGTCGCGGGCATCCGGTAGCGCGCGCCCGATGATCACGCTCATCGAGTAGTCGAGATAGGAGCGGCGCATCTCCTCTTCGATGTTGATGGGGATAAGGTTCTGGCCGCTATTGGGCGGCGTGCCACCTTCGAGGGGGAGCTGAGGATTCCGATCGTCTGCCATAAGGTTTTCTGAGCCGGCGGAAGGCGGCGGGAAGGGTCCGGTGAAAGCGGGGCCGGGGTCCGCGGGCTATTCGTCTATTTTACGCCCGAAAAAGCGTTTGAGCAAGACGGCGACGTGGAAATAAGTCCTTATTTTGCTTGATTTTATGGCTGAATCTGGGCGGCGCTGCGAGGGCCCTCGCAAGCTCAGGCCGCGCGGCGCGATTTGGGCTTGTTTTTGGCGGCGACCGCAGCCTTCTTTTTTGCTTTCTTTTCGCTTTTCTTCGCGCCGGAATCTTCGCCCAGTCCGGTCAGAAATACAGGGGAGCGGTCGGGGAACTCGGCCATGATGGTGAGCTTTCCGCCCACGCCTTCCACATAGCTGCGTAGCGTGGAGAGATACAGGTCGGTGCGCTTTTCGATGCGAGAGACGCCCTCCTGGCCGATCTTGAGCTTCTTCGACAAACGTGCCTGGGTGAGCTTGCGCAGGCGGCGCACTTCGCGCAGGTTCATCTCCGCTCGCATCTCGTCCGCCAATTGCTCAATCCGAGCACGGCGCTCTGGCGACATCTCATTCAGCATTTCTTCCAGGGATACTGTCATCGCTGTTTCCTCTTTTGTGAACGCAACGCGTTCAAATGCTGGTCGAACCGTTCGTCCGCCACGCGAATTAGGTCCTGATAAAAACGCCCCTTGGAAATACCGCGCTTGTCTCCGGCCACTAGCAAGATGGCCTTTCGTTCCAGATCGAAGGCGAAAGCGACGCGCCATACGCCTCCATCGGCATCGAAACGCATTTCCTTCATGTTGGCGTGGCGTGAGCCCTTCAGGGTATCTACCTGGGGGCGTCCCAAGAGCGGCCCTTTCTCGCTAAGGATCCAGGTCGAGGCAACAAGTACGTTTTGAACTGATTCTGACAACTCCCTGAATTCAGGAATGAACTCGTCGTGGAAGAGAACCTTCCACTCTTGCTTAACCATGATATTTCCTTTGCTTTCTGCCATTTACAACGGTCCAGAGATTTGCAATCCGGCTTTCGCCGCTTCACCAACCCAGAGGGCTCCGCCTTACGGCTTCCCTCTGAATCATCCCGGTCACCCGTGTTGGCTCCGCAACAGAATCATGCTTCCAAGAACGAGTAGAGTGGTGCGATTATGCTTTCAAATGCCTAATGCTGTCAAGTGCATATTCGCCTCCATGCCACTCTTACAGCAGCTCCGGTAAACTCAGCACGCAGAAGACGGCTTGCAGCAGCACGATGGCTCCGGCGGCGGCCAGGGCCAGCCGGCCTCGGGGTCCCTCGTAGGCGTCGGCAAAGACGCCGCCGATAAACGTGAGCAGGAAGGGCAGCGCCCACAGCCAGGGAGAACCCGGCGCACCGGTCATGACCAGGACGGCAATCGCGGCGGCGCAAAGCAGCGGGGTGAGATTGCCGAAGTACCAGCTCTTGCGCAGACTCAGGAACAGCACCCCGGCAGCGGCAAAAGCCAGCGTGATTCCGGCATTGCCAAGGGTCGAAAAGAAGCGCCGGGCGGGGTCCAGCGAGATCCACAGGAATCCAGCCGAAGAACGGAAGAGATAGCTGAAGGCATCGAGCGAGAATCCGTAGCAGGCAAAGACAAAAAAGAACGCTCCGCCCACTGCAATCAGCACCACTGGGAAGACCTGGCTGCGGCGCCCTTCGGCCACCCATAGCATGGCCATCAGGCCGAGCACGGCCATGACGGGAAGCGCGGCGATGTGCGCTGCCCCTGCCAGGCCAAAAGACGCCATCAGCAGCAGAATGCGCGGACGCCATTTGCTGCGCGGACCCTGCATGGCATGGGCCACGCCAATGCAGGTGTAAACGCCGCCAAAAACCCCCAGGGCCGCCAGCAACTCGGGACCCGGAGCCACGCAGACCCGCAGCACCGCGGGGCTAAAGCAGTAGAGCGCCAGCGCCGTGTAGCCGCCGAAGTTGCCATAGAGCCGACGTGTGACCCACCACAGCGCGCCGCCCAGCAAACACCCAACGGCCAGAAACGGCAGCCGCAGCAGCAGCAGAATGTGGGTGAGCTGATGGCGCAGTTCCCAGGTGCTGAGTTCGCCATCGGCTTGCGCCACGCGATCCTCGGGCTTGCGGAAACGATCCAGCCCGTGCTCCAGCGCCAGATTCAAGGTCAGCGGCAGCCCAGCGATGCGGTACGCCAAAATCCCATCGTGGATATTGCCGCAACTGGTAAAGTATCCGGTCAGCGGCGAAGACCGTTCCCACATCTCGCGTCCGCAGCGCGCATATTGGTAGTCGCGGTCTGAGAGCGTCTGGTGGCCGGTGAGCCACAGGCCCTGAATGAGAAAAAGCGCCAGCAACCCGGCCGCGATGCGTTGCGGCAGATTGAAGCGAAAGCGGCGGAGGCGGGCAAACCGATGGGTCATCGTGCTCAGAAGGAACCGTTCCAGTCTAAATGGCCCTGCCTGGATTCCATGCGCCTCGCAAAAGCGCGCGCCCCGAAACGCCTTCCTTCTTAGCCGACGCTCAGGGCAATCGAATGAAGACCGCGAGCGAGTGAAAACGGCGCTTTCAAATCTCGTGTACCTCTTGGTTCATCCGCTTCATGCGATTGCCCAGCGCCGACGATCGAACCGCTTTGCCGAGCGGCCCTTGCGCAGGTAAACTGGCTCGGCCATGCTGACACGCCGCCGCTTTGCCCTGAATTCTGCTGCCGCCACTGCCGCCTTCGCGCTCGCCGCGCAATCCCGCTTCGCCCTGGCCGATACCGGCTGGACCTACAGCAACCCTATCCTGGGCGGCGACCACCCCGACGCCAGCCCCATTCGCGTGGGCGACGATTTCTACCTGACTCACTCCAGCTTCGACTACGCGCCCGGACTGCTGATCTGGCACTCGGACGATCTGATCAACTGGAAGCCCGTCGCTGCCGCGCTGCACCGCTACTACGGCACGGTCTGGGCGCCTTACCTGTGCGAGTACCAGGGCCACTTTTACATCTACTTCCCCGCAGACGGCAGCCTGCGCGTGGTTCACGCCGACCACCCCACAGGCCCCTGGAGCGAACCAATCGATCTTGGCATCAAGGCCATCGACCCGGCACACATCGCCGAGAACGGACGCCGCTTTCTGCATATGGCAGGCGGCCGCATGGCCGAACTCACCGCGGACGGCCTGGCCGTAAAGTCTCCTCCACGCAAGGTCTTCGAGCCGTGGCCCATGCCTTCGTCCATTCGCATGGAATGTACCTGCCTGGAAGGCCCCAAGCTTCTCGAACACGAAGGGTACTTTTACATGAATGTGGCGGAAGGCGGCACGGCTGGGCCAGGCACCAGCCACGCTGTGATCAGCGCCCGCAGCCGCCATGCCGACGGTCCGTGGGAGTACTCGCCGTACAACCCCATCGTCCACACCGCCTCCCGCGACGACCGCTGGCTCTCAATGGGCCACGGCCGGCTGGTCGCTACCCAGTACTGGCACTGGTACATGACCGTCCACGCCTATGAGAATGGCTACCGCACCCTGGGCCGCCAGTTGCTGCTTCTTCCTGTTGAGTGGACTCCCGACGGCTGGTTCCGGATATCCCAAAATGTGACTGCCGATCCCTATATCGAGACGCCGATTGAGTTAACCATTCAGGAGCCGTTCTTCGATCCGTCGGACGACTTCACCAAACCGGAACTTGGCCTGCAGTGGGGTTTCTGGCACGAGTTCGATCCCGCGCGCTTCACCACCGGCAACGGCGCGCTGGTCCTTCAAGCGCGCGGCAAGTCTCTGGCCGAGACGAACGCTCTCACCACGCCGGTTGGCGGACACTCCTACACCGTTGAAGTCGAGATCGAAGTGGAGCCCGGCTGCGAGTCGGGCTTGCTCCTCTTCTACGACCCAAAACACAGCACCGGCATCCACATCACCCGGCAGGGAATCGATGTGACCATTCCCAACGGCTCAACCAAGAATCGGGTCGCCAAGGGCGCCACGCGCGCTACCTTCCGTATCGTCAACGACCGCCAGGAGATCGACTTCTACTATCGCCTTCCCGGCCAGCCCTGGCAAAAGACAGAGAGCTCGGCCGAGATCTCAGGAATGCACCACAACGTGTTGGGCGGATTTCTGGATGTGCGGCCAGCCGTTTATGCGTTAGGCTCTGGAAATGCTACCTTCCGCCACTTCCGCTATTGGCCGGAGGTGAAGGCTCCGGCGTAAGGAACCTGTGCCAGACTGTCGCCAAAGGAGGAGACAATGGCCAACGCGACGCCTCACTTCACGCCCAACATCATCCAGGTGACGCCCTTCATGATCGTCGAGGATTTGCAGAAGGCGCTGGCCTTCTTTGTCGATCTTCTCGACTTTGAGGTCCAGCTCCGCGCTTGGGATTACGCTTACGTGCAGCGCGAGACAGCCGGATTTCGCATCTGGCAGCAGGCGGGCAAGGACGCGCCTCCGCCGGGCACGCGCCGGTTCGCCTATTACATCGACGTCGAGGACGTTGACCGCCTCTACGCCGAACTGAAGCCGAAACTCGACCTGCTGCCCGAGGGCGATGTCCACGGCCCTGCAGACAAACACTATGGCCAGCGGGAACTGCTTCTGCTGGCTCCCGACGGCAACCTGCTGGCCTTTGGGCACGCCATCGACAAGCGCTTCAGGCCCACCGGCGACTCGCGCATGTAGCTGCTCGTTTCCTGTCTCCAAAGTCCCTAGCAAAACTGCGTCTGCCGTTCTAAGCGAACGCGGCCCAAACGCATTTCAGCTCGTGGGTGGGGAGCGAAGAATCTACGTTTCTCCCGCCTCGAGCATTTTCACCGATGGCGTTAGGAAGCTCTGTGCCCCATCCATTTCACGTCCTTTGTGAAATGGGTGGGAAACCTTAGGATCTCCCCCACCGGAATTGTAAAATGCCCTAGATCTCTGATGCGAACCTCAGAGACAGGGCACTGCGTTCCGGTCAAAGCGTTCTACTTCTGGGAAAGGCCGGCGCATGAGCAGCGCCTTCCCGTGGGTCTGTGGAGCCGTGCTCTTCCAAACCTTCACTGATTCAGGGGTTCCCTAGCCGCAAACGCAAGAAAGCCGCTCCGGAGAGCGGCTTTCTTTTGGGTAAGCCGCGGTTAGTTGAAGATGGCTCCCACGGTTTCGTCGTCGGCCAGTGTGACGGTGCACTGGTAAGTATTGGTCACTGTGCAGTTGGACGACCAGCCGCCAAAGGTGGAGTTCTGCGGGTTCGCCACCGTAAGGGTCACCGTGGTGCCGGCCGGATACGTGGCGATGCACACAGGAGTCCCATAGCCAAAGTTCGAGGAGTCGGGGCCGCAGTGAATGAGCTGTGTGGTCGGGTCGTTGTTGGAGGGAGCGGTAACCAGCCAGGTGGTGTTGTTTTGTCCGGCATTGTAGACCGTCAGAGTAGAAAGCTGACCTGCCACCGGAGCGCTGCATTGTCCCACCGGGCAGGTGAACGTCGCGGTGGCGGTGACCACCGTCTTATCCGGGTTGTCGGTCGTATCCTCGGCAACAATGACGGCCGGGCCCTCGCCAATGGCCGTACCAAGCCCTGCCTGCGCTCCAGGAACACCGCTTGTCTCAATGGTCACAATTTGCGGCGTGGTGGAAATCCAACTGACCACATCGGTAATATCCCGAACGGTTGGGGTCGTTGAGAAGTTCCCAAAGGCCAGGAATTGCCCAGTATCGTCGATCTGACCCACCGAGATGCTGCTGGGGATGATGTTGATTGAAAGCAAGGGCTCCTGGGCCGACCCGATGGTGACCGAGTAGGATGCCGTTGTTACCACCTTGCTCTGGTCGAGATTGGTCCAGGTTGCCGTGATGGTCGTTACACCCGTCCCCACGGCGGTGGCCAGGCCCGGAACCGAATTGGGCGCCGTGCAGGAGGTGGGATCGGTCACGGTGCAAATGGTGGCGACTGCCTTGTTGCTGGAGGTCCAGACGAGTTGGGGATTGGCCGTCTCGTCGTATTGCAGGCCGGTCGTGCCGGCCGTGCCCAGCACAAAGAACTTGCTTTGCTGAGCCGCAGCCGTGGCGGCCTGCGAACTGGGAACGATTTGCAGAGCCGTGATCTCTTCGGTGCTTCCCCCGGCCACCGTGAAGGTCGCCGTCGAAGTAACCAGCGTGCCGTCGGGGTTGGTTGAAACCGTGACGATCGCAGCCGTGCCCTGGTTCTCGCCTGTGACCAGGCCGGGGACATTTTGGGGATATCCCGCGCCCTGCGGAAGCTCCGGGCTGCCCACAATGGCAACCGAGGTGTTGCTGGACGTCCATTTGGTTTTGATCAGGGGCGAGTTGAGGCCGCTGGTCACATCCTGAATGGTGGGGATGTTCGACATGGTCCCGATGGCAACCAGTTGGCTGGTCTGTCCTGGGGACGCTACCGATTGCGCAGCGGGCAGGATAGCCACCGATTGCAGAGGTTCCAGCGTCGAGCCAGTCACCGTGAGGGTCGCGCTGGCTGTCACCTCGGCTTTGTCGGGATTGGTATAGACCGCGGTGATGGTGGTGGAACCAGCGCCGATCCCGTAAGTGACTCCAAGATTGTTGGGGCTCGCCGCCACTTGCGGGTTGCTGGAACTCCATGCGACCGAGGTGGTTAAAACCTGCTGAAAGCCGGTCGTGCTATTGCTGCCAATCACCAAAAAGTTGGCGGCTTGATACGGAGACCCGGCAACCGGCAGGGTGACTGACTGCGAGCTGGGAACAATGCTCAGCGAAGTGACTTCCTGGGTGGACGGGCCGAGCACAGTAAAGGTCGCCGTGGCCGTGACCACGCTGTTGTCGGTGTTGTTGGTGGCGATGGCGGTGATGGCGGCCGTACCCAAGCCTTGAGCCGTGGCAAATCCGGTAGTCTTCCCAATCGTGACCACCGACTGATTGCTCGAAGACCAAGTCACCGTGTAGGAGGAGATACTGGCCATGTTCTGCGTACCCGGCGTGGAGGAGACTGCCGAGAATGTGCCAATGGAGACAAATTGAGTGGATTGACCCACCGCTGGCACCGACGATGCATTGGGAAGGATGGACAGCGAGAGCAGTGGCTCGGTGGCTGAACCGGTCACCGTGAAGGTGGACACCCCAGTCACCACGGTGCCATCGGGATTCTTGGCGATGGCGGTGATGGCGGCCGTGCCTGGGCCTTGGGCGGTCACCAGCCCCCCGCTCGCGGTGACAGTTGCAACGGAGTTGTTGCTTGAGCTCCAGGCGACCGATCCGGTGATGTTCTGCGCGCCGGGAGTACTGGAGGTGGCCGAGTAGGTGCCGATGGCGATCAGTTGGCTGGTCTGCCCCGGCAAGGCCACGGTTTGCGTGGTGGGGAGAATGGCGATGGAGAGCAGCGGCTCCTGTGCCGAACCGGTCACCGTGAGGGTGGCTGTGGCTGTGACCACACTCTTGTCGGGGTTGGTGTAGATCGCGGTGATGGTGGAAGAACCCAATCCGATTCCAGTGACGACGCCGGGGGAGGAGATGGCAGCTACCTGCGGGTTGCTGACGCTCCATGCCACCGAGCTTGTCAGGTTCTGCTGCAGGCCGGTGCTGCCATTGGTCCCAATTGCGACAAAGTTCGCAGATTGATAATTGCCTCCGGCGAGCGGCAAAGTAACCGCCTCTGAGCCGGGGATCACCGAAAGAGAGGTGACCTGGGTCGTCGCCGGACCGAGCACGGTAAATGCCGCGGTGGCCGTGACCACACTGTTGTCGGTGTTGTTGGTGGCGATAGCGGTAATGGCGGCCGTGCCTACGCCCTGGGCCGTGGCAAGCCCGGTGGTCTTCCCAACCGTCACGACGGCCTGATTGCTCGAGGACCAGGTCACCGTGTAGGAACTGATATTGGCCATGTTCTGCGTGCCTGGAGTGGAGGAACTGGCAGAGAACGTGCCGATCGATATCAGCTGGCTGCTCTGGCCCACGGCGCCAACCGACTGCGTGTTGGGAAGGATCGAGAGGGAGAGCAGCGGCTCGGTAGCCGCTCCTGTCACTGTAAAGGTAGCCGTGGCTGTGACCACGCTGCCGTCGGGATTCTTGGCGATGGCTGTGATGGCCGCCGTGCCCTGGCCCTGGGCCAACACCAGTCCTCCCGGTGAGGAAATGGTCGCCACCGACTGGTTGCTGGAACTCCAGGACACCGATCCGGTCAGGTTCTGCGTGCCGGGAGTCGGAGCCGTCGACGAGAAGGTGCCAATCGCGATCAGTTGGCTGGTCTGGCCTGGCAAGGCAACCGTTTGCGAGGCGGGGACGATGGCCAGCGAGAGCAGAGGCTCCGTGGCGACTCCGGTCACCGTAAAGGTCGCGGTTGCTGGGACCACGCTGCCGTCGGGGTTCTTGGCAATCGCCGTAATCGTTGTTACGCCCTGGCCTTGCGCCGTGGCCAGCCCGGCGGTATTGATCGTCGCCACTGCCACGTTGCTTGAGCCCCAGGTCACCTGGTCGGTCAAGTCCACCTGGACCCCGGTTCCAGTGGTGCCCAGCGCGACAAACTGGCCGGTCTCTGTGGGTATGGCCACGGACTGCGAACCCGGCACAATGGTCAGCGAAACAATGGGCTCCGAGGGCGCGGTTGCGGCCGTGACCGTGAGCGTGGCGCTGGAGGAAAGCAGGCCGCCGTAACCCTGCATGGTTGCGGTAATCGTAGTGGTGCCCGCCGATAGCGCAGTTGCCAGCCCGGATGAACTGATGCTGGCCACGGTGGGAGCACTGGACTTCCAGGTCACCTGGTTGGTCACATCCTGTGTCGAAGAATGGGACGAACTGCCGTAGGTGCCCGTCGCGGAAAACTGTACTGTCTGTCCCGCCACCACCGATTGAATCGCGGGACTTACCAGGAGTGAATTGACTTGAGAGACGGCGCAGCCGGCAACAACAACCGCGAGGGCGCTTGTAAACAGTCCCCTCAAGCAAGAACGAGTCAACATACTTGATCTCCTGGTAACTCTGGCCGCCTGACTCGGTTTTGAGTCCAAGCCGGCCTCGATTCTATTTGCACTTTGGGGGCAGGCGCAGTGTGCCGATCCCTGCCCCAAGTTTGCGATTTCGCGCCGATTTGAACGCTATTCTCTACCTTGACTCTAAGCCTTCGCGCCGAGGATGCGCCGAACCCGAAAAAACCACTTCCTCGCACGGAATCAAAACGGTTAATGAATGACCAAGATTGCCGTTAAAATCGCTGCTTGGTGCGGGCTTTTCGCCGCTGAATAGGACAATAGCGCCGAACCCTGCGCCGCGTCGAGTCCGCCGCCGGTAAACGCGCCGGATTGTGGTTCGCTTTGACTCATTCCGGCCGTGTGCGGCACATTGCGCTTTGCCCTCGCCGCCGCCAACCGCTACACTTCTCCCATTATGGCCATTGCGCGCGACAACACTCCGGAACGGCTGGTAAGCGCCTCTCGCGCCGAAGAAGAACAGGGTTTCGAACTCAAACTGCGCCCCCGCTGGCTGGGCGAGTTCATCGGCCAATCCAAAGCAAAGGAACAACTTGCCATTGCGCTGGAGGCCGCCAAATCGCGCGGCGAGGCTCTGGACCACGTGCTCCTCTTCGGGCCCCCGGGGCTGGGCAAGACCACCCTGGCCACCATCATCGCCAATGAGTTGGACGTTGGCTTTCAACAAACCTCCGGCCCGGCCCTGCAAATTCAGGGCGACCTGACCGCTATCCTCACCAACCTGCGAGAGCGCCAGGTGCTGTTCCTGGACGAAATCCACAGGATGCAGCCGGTCCTCGAGGAAAAGCTCTACACCGCACTCGAAGACTACAAATTGGACATCATCATCGGCCAGGGGCCAGCCGCCCGTACCCATGTGATGGAGATCAGGCCCTTCACCTTCATCGGCGCTACCACCCGGCCGGGTTTGCTGAGTTCGCCGCTGCGCTCCCGTTTCGGCATCCTGCTGCGCCTGGAGTTCTACACCGAAGACGACTTGCGCTTCATCGTCACCCGCTCCGCCGAGGTCATGCAGATTCCCATCGACCAGGACGGCGCGGCGGAGATCGCCCTGCGCTCCCGTGGGACGCCGAGGATCGCCAATCGCCTCTTGCGCCGGGTGCGCGACTACGCCCAGGTGCGCGGCAACGGCGTCATCGACCGCCCCACCGCCAACGCCGCGCTGACCCTGCTTGAAGTGGACGCCCACGGCTTCGACGAGATCGACCGCAAACTGCTTCTGGCCATCATTCAGAAATACGACGGCGGGCCGGTAGGCTTGAGCACCCTGGCCGCGACACTTGCCGAGGAGCAGGACGCCCTGGAAGAGGTCTACGAGCCGTTCCTCATCCAGATCGGCTTTCTCGACCGAACCCCGCGTGGCCGCGTGGCCACGCGCCTGGCATACGAACACTTCGGGCTCACCATGCCCGGCCGTCAGGCACCGCTGTTTTAGGGAGCCTCTGAATAAGTGGCTGTTTTGAAAGTGGTTGTTTTGAAAGGGCACGACTTTAGTCGTGCCGTAAGTAGCACACAATGAAGGCGGGCTTTAGCCCCTGAGGGAACGTGATTCGGAAATCGGACACTTGATCAGAGGTTCCTTAGCAAAGAAGCACCGTGCGTGTGAAAGAACCATCGTGTTTTGGAAAGAACCACCGTGTTTTGTGTCCTGAGTCCAAAACATCGAGCATGATTGCGGCTGTCATTCCAAGGGAACGGGGCCCTGAACGGTTTTCAGTTCGGGGGGAGCAATGAATCTGCTCTTCTACCTTCCGGATTTCTGGTGCGAACTTTTCACTCAGTACACGAGCAACGAAGCACCATGCCCCATCCATTTCGCGTTCTTTGCGAAGTGGGTGGAAAAGGTCAAAACTCATCCACCGCCTATTCAGGAGCTTTTATGGCACTTACCGAATCCACCATGCTCGAACTTGGCACCACAGCGCCGGACTTTGCGCTGCCCGATGCCGTCACAGGCAAGACCGTCCGCCGCGACGACTCTCGCGGGCAAAAAGCGCTGCTGGTGCTGTTCATCTGTACCCATTGCCCGTATGTGAAGCACATCGAGCAGGGATTGGCTGCGCTGGGCGCGGACTACGCCGGAAAACCGCTGTCCATTGTGGCCATCAGCAGCAACGATGTCACCACCCATCCCGCCGACAGCCCGGCCGGCATGAAGCAGCAGGCTGAGACGTACGGTTTCAACTTTCCTTACTTGTACGATGAGACGCAAGCCGTGGCCCACGCCTATAAGGCTGCCTGCACGCCCGACTTCTTTCTCTTCGACAAGGAGTTCAAGCTGGTCTATCGCGGCGAGTTCGACCGCAGCCGCCCCGGCAACGGCGTCGCCGTCAGCGGCGAAGACCTGCGCGCAGCCATCGATGCCGCGCTCGCCGGACAGCCGCCGCTCGCGGATCAGCGCCCGTCGATCGGCTGCAATATCAAATGGAAAGCGTAACTGCCTGGGGTGAGATTCCGGTTTTGCAAGGGCGCACTCTTGTCGTGCCGCAAAGCGCTCGGATTCCGGCTTTCACCTCAGGTTCGTAAGTGTTCGTAACTTGGCATAGGCAAGTCGCCCGGCCAGCGAGAGCTCAACCCGGCTCGTAAGAAAGGGAAGCATGAACGCGCAGCGAATTGGTCGATACGAACTGCTGGGCTTGATCGGGCAAGGCGGAATGGGCACTGTTTACAGGGCCCACGACACCCGGCTTGGCAGAACCGTTGCATTGAAGGTGATGAACCCGGGCCTTGGGGCTGCCTCCGATGCAGCGGCGCGATTTGAGCGCGAGGGCCGTTCGCTGGCCGCGTTGCAGCATCCCAACATCGTGATCCTTTTCGATTTCGAGGAACTGGATGGGAGCCTCTGCCTGGTTATGGAACTGGCCGAGGGCACGCCGCTCGACCAGGTGATCGATCGCCGCATGCCCCTGTCCATTGCGCAAAAGCTGAACCTCATGGTCCAGGTATGCCGCGCTTTGGATTACGCGCACGGCAAGGGCGTCATCCACCGCGACCTTAAGCCCTCGAACATTCTGATGCTGCCCGACGCCTCGCCGAAGATTGTGGATTTCGGCATTGCCAAGCTCATGGACCAGACCATCACCAATGCCAGCCGCATGATGGGCACCATCGGCTATATGTCGCCCGAGCAGATCAACGGCGAGGCGGTGTCCAACCGCTCTGACATCTTTGCCGCCGGAGTGGTCCTCTATGAACTGCTTGCCGGCATAGCGCCCTTTTCCGGAGCAAATACGACAGACACCATGCGGCGCATCCTGCTCGCCCCAACGCCAACGCTGCCGGCCGAAATCCCGGGTGTGCCGCAGCGGGTGCATGCGATTCTGGAGCGGGCCATGGCCAAGGAGCCGCACCAGCGCTACGGCACGGCGGGAGACATGGCCATCGACCTGGAACTGAGCATCGCCGCCATCGGACCGTCGAGAAGTGCCCAGAGTTTCAATCCCCCCAATGTCAAGCGGGAAACCGCAGTCGAGAGCCCCGAGCTTCAGCGCGCAGTTCCGGCTGTACAGGTAGCACCTTCGGGAATCCCGGACCCGTCAGGCAGGGCCGCGATTGCTGGGCCGGGTGTGGTCTGGCAGGGTTATCCCAATACTCCGAAGAGCGATGAAAAGGTGAAGAGGTCTTTGCTGTTTCGCACCATGACCATCATTGGCTTCATTGCTTCCGCAATTGCCCTGCTGGCTGGAATCGTCCTGGCATATGCCCTGATACGAGACTACCGGGATCGCAAGGGAGCCGAATGGTCGGGCGCGGCGGAGCGGCTCTCGCGCGCCTCCGACTGGGACGATGCCGCTCCGATGGCCCTGAAATCGTGCGAATACGCCAATCCGACCGGCTGCGGGCAGCTCGGCTACATGTATTTCAAGGGCCTTGGGATTACCCAGGATTTGAACCACGCTGCGAAGTTGCTCAATCGATCCTGCAACGAAATGAAGTGGACCTATCCCGAGGCGTGCGCAAACCTCGGATCGATGTACCTGAACGGGCAGGGAGTGGAGCGGGACACGGGGCAAGCGACAAAATTGCTGAACAAGGCCTGCAACATGGGGAATGCGGATGGCTGTAAAGGTATTTGCGAGGCCGGAAATGCTTCGGTCTGCAATCAATGGGGGTTGAATTATCAGTTTGGCAGAGGGACGTCTCAGGATATCTCCCAGGCAATTGCGTTCTATACCAAGGCTTGCGACGGCGGTCTTCCCATAGGATGCACAAACCTCGGAAACCTCTACTTTGCCGGGCAGATCGTTGCCAAAGACTATGGAAAAGCCATGGGGTTCTACCAGAGGGGATGCAATGGCGGCGAACCGGACGCCTGCAACCAGGTTGGCTGGATCTACCAAAACGGATTCGGCCTTCCAAAGGATCCGCACAGGGCGGCGCCGCTATTTCAACGGGCCTGTGACGGAGGCACCATGAATGGCTGCAACAATCTGGGCAATCTCTATTGGTCGGGCTCGGGTGTCCCCAAGGATCTTCAGAGGGCGCATGTGCTTTATCAGAAGGCCTGTGACGGGGATAATTTCTATGGCTGTCAGGATCTGGGAAATGCCTATGCAGACGGCTACGGTGTTATCAAGGACCTTGGAAAGGCCAAGCAGCTCTACCAGAAGGCATGCAATCTTGGAGACAATTCAGGCGCCGTGAACTCCTGCGAAAAATTGAAGGAGCCCAGGTTCCAATAGTTAATTCGAGCACTCTTGCTATTGCTATAGACCTCTCCACCCATTCCGCGCTTCGTTGCGGAATGGGTGGAAGATCAAAACAACTCCGGCATACACATTTTGTAAGAACGCTCTCGTATCCTGAATCCAAAATCGCCAACAGAACTGCGGCTGGAATCCTGAGCGAAACGGGGCTCCGAACGAATTTCAGTTCGAGGGCGGTGAGCGAAGAATCCGCTTTTCTCCCTCCTGATTTCTGATGCGAACTTCAGACTCAGAACCTTGGAGCATCGCCGCCCGCCAGCGCCCACCCATCGGCTGCGATATCAAGGGGAAGGCGCGACGGAGCGGGGTTAGCACAGAATCGAACTCCGCCAACCCCGCGAATAGGCCGCGAAGCGGCCGCTAGCTCCGCCTTACAGTTTCAGTCCCTTCAGATACTCCCTGAATTTCGGCCCCAGGTCGCTCCGCTTGAGCGCAAACTCCACCGTCGCCTGTAACATGCCGAACTTGTCTCCGGCGTCAAACCGCTTGCCCTCGAAGGTGTAGCCGAAGACCTTTTCTTCCTTGACCAGCGCCTTGATGCCGTCGGTAAGTTGTATCTCGCCTCCGGCGCCGGGTTGTGTCTGCTCCAGCAACTCGAAGACCCGCGGAGTCAGCACATAGCGCCCAATGATGGCCTGGTTTGAAGGCGCGTCCTCGAGCTTCGGCTTCTCCACCATGCCGGTGCAGTTGAAGATGCGCGGGTTGGCTGCATCTTGCGAGCCGGCCAGCACGCCGTAGGCGCCGATCCCCGGACCGTCGATAGTCTGCGTGGCCAGCACCGAGCCGCCCTTCTCCGCGAAGACGCCGATCATCTGTTTCAAGCAGGGGACCTGGGCCTCGATTACGTCGTCGGGCAGAATGACCGCGAAGGGCTCATCGCCCACCAGGTCCTTGGCGCAGAGCACGGCGTGGCCCAGACCCAGCGGCTCCTTCTGGCGCACGTAGCTGATGCGGGCCAGCGTTGACACCGTCCTGGAAAGCGCCAGCAGTTCCGCCTTGCCGCGCCGTTCAAGGGTCGCATCCAATTCGTAGCTGATGTCGAAGTGGTCTTCCATGGCGCTCTTGCCGCGGCCGGTGATCACAATGATGTGCTCGATCCCCGAGGCGATCGCCTCTTCCACGCCGTACTGGATAATGGGCTTGTCCACCAGCGCGAGCATCTCCTTGGGAATTACCTTGGTGGCCGGCAAGAATCTTGTACCCAACCCACCCGCGGGAAAGACCGCTTTCCGAACTCGCTTGCTCATTCCTTAGTCCCCATTCCGTTCAGAGTTACATTGGGCGTCTAAACCCGGCAACTGACAGCATACTCGCATCAAGGCAGCTAGTGCGGGTGCCCCCGGTCTCGATTTTGAGACCGGGGAAACCACAACGCTACCAACCCTGCTCTCACAGCGCCGGTGAGTCGTCTCCCAGCATTGCCTGCCGCACAATCTTGATCGGCGGAAAGCCCTGCCGCAGGAAGTTATTGTGAAACTCTTCCAGGGAGAACGCCGCACCCTGCTTCTTCTTCATGTCCTCGCGCAGCTTCATGATTTCCAGCTTGCCCAGCGTGTAGTAGAGATAAGTCGGGTCGCTGGTGCCGCGCTTGGCTTCTACCGTCGCTGTCTCCTTCGACTGATAGCCTTCCTTCTCAAAGAACGCCACCGCCTCGTCGAAGCTCATCTTGCCGGTGTGCATCTCGATGCCCACGATGAAGCGCGCATTGCGCAGCAGCGCGTCTTGCAGTTGGCCAAGCCGCAGGAACTTCGATTCGCGCTCGTCCTTCGCGCCCACGCCTGGCTGACCGTAACCCTCGTCGAGCATCATCTGTTCGGTGTAATGCGCCCACCCTTCCACATTGGTGGTTGCGCCCAGCAACTTGCGCACCCGGCTGGGAGCTTGTGGAACCCAAAGAAACTGGATGTAATGACCGGGATAGGCCTCGTGCACTGCCGTCGAGATCACCGTGCCCACATTGAACGAGTGCATGAAGCCTTCCACTTCTTCCGGCTTCATCGAAGGATCGGGCAGAGTCACGTTGAAGTAAGCTTCTGTCGCATGAGTTTCGAACGGTCCCGGCGTATCCATGCTGGCAAAGGTGGTGGCGCGCATGAAGGGCGGCGTCTCTTCCACAATGGGCCGCACCGTGGAGGGAATCGTAACTATATGATGCGTGCGGATGAAGTTATCGAGCCCGTCGAAGGTGGCGCGGAACGCGTCGAGTAAGTGATCGGGCGCGGGATGATTCTGCCCCAGTTGCTCGACCACGGCGCGCGCATCCTTGTTCGGCTCCAGCTCTTTTGCAACCTCGTTGAAATGCGCCTGATTCTTCTTCAGATCTGCCCATCCAATGGTCAAGAGCTTGTCGAGAGGTATGTCCACCATCTCGTCGTAGGCGAGCTTCTTTGAGAAGGCCTCCGCGCCGATGCGATAGTCGCCGTTGGATCTCGGCAGCAGATCGGTCTTCAGCCAATCGAGATAGCTTTTAAGCGCGGCGATCACCGCTGCATTCGATTGGGCAAACTCGGCCTTGAGCGCGGGGTCTTTGGCGTCGGCAAAGGCCAGCGGCACATCGTGTTCGAAGAAACTGACAAGGTCCGGCAACTGCTCGATGGCGATCTCGGTGTAGATGCGCGGCGGATTCTTCAAGTTGAAGCGCGCGTTGCCGAGCAACGCCGGCATCTGCTTTTCGCGCTCCACCAGTGACCGCAGCCGCTCGTCCGGCGAAGCGAACTTGCGCTCCATCAGCGCAAAAGCTGCCTGCGCGCAGGTACTGGAGTAGTTATCCGCGTTCTTCTCCCACGGGCGAATAACTTCCAGAGTCAGCAGCTCGGAGCGGATGCTTGAGAGCACGATTGCTCGGTCGGTTCGCGGAACAAAATCGGATGGGGAAGCATCTGGATGAATCGCCTCGATGCGTCTTTCGAAGCCTTTCAGCGCGGCTATCTCGGCATCGATATTCTTGCGCGAGTAGTCCTCCAACTGCGCATCGTACTGGTGGTACCCCACCAGCGTTCCGCTGGTGGGCGCGTAGTGAAAGTACACCTCGTCGAGATACTCGTTCGAGACTCTCTCAAACTGCTCCTTCCAGTTTCCGTTGGCGGCATGGGCAGGTATCGCAGAGGGCATGAATACTCCAAGAACAACCGTGGCAACAATCTTTTTCATCGTAGCTCTTTTCAGAAAACTGTTTCTTATGCTTTGACCTGCTCCGGAGCCAGGTTTTCGATCAGTTCGTGAATTTCAAGTAAAACTTCGTCGGGCCGCGTGGCAGCCAAAGGATACTTCAACAGCCCTTGCGGTGTGAATTGCGCGCCGCGCTTGGCGCTTCGAGCTACCAGGCGCATCAGCCGCTGCGGATCGACGCTGGCGTTCTCCATGAAGCGAATCTGCACCTCGGTGCGCTTGCGGTCCACCTGCGCAATGCCGATGCGCTCGCACTCCAGCCGCACCAGCGCCGCCTCCAGCAGATAGACGGTAGCGTCGGGCGGTGCGCCGTAGCGGTCTTCCATCTCCGCGCGCACCTCGGCCACCGCGGTTTCGCTGGCGGCTCCGGCAATCTTCTTGTACAGGCGCAGCCGTTGATTTTCTTCCGGCACATAGCTCTCGTCGATGCGCAGTGCAATACCCAAGCTCAGTTGCGTGGCCGGACGCTCCTCGCTGCTCTCGCCCTTCATCTCCTTGACCGCGGCTTCGAGCATCGACGTATATAACTCGAAGCCCACCGCTTCGATGTGTCCGCTCTGTTCGCCGCCCAGCATATTCCCCGCGCCGCGCAGTTCTAAATCGAGCGCCGCGATCTTGAAGCCCGCACCCAGATCGCTGAACTCCTTCAATGCGGCAAGCCTTCTGCGGGCAATGTCGGTAAGTTCCTTCTCCGGAGGAATGAGCAAATAAGCATAGGCGCGCCGGTTCGACCGGCCCACGCGCCCGCGTAACTGGTATAACTCGCTCAGTCCGTGCCGGTCGGCGCGATTGATAAGTATGGTGTTGGCCAGCGGTATATCCAGGCCATTCTCGATGATGGTTGTGGCGACCAGCACGTCGTACTCGCGGTGCATGAAGGCCAGCATGACGCGTTCCAGTTCCGTCTCGCCCATTTGCCCGTGGCCCACCACCACGCGCGCCGCGGGCGCCAACTCTTGAATCCGGGAGGCGATTTCGTAGATGGATTCAACGCGGTTATGAACGAAGTAGACCTGGCCGCCGCGTTCCAACTCCACCTCGACCGCCGAGCGCACAATCTTCTCGTCGAACTTGGCCACCACGGTTTGAATGGCCATGCGATCCTTGGGGGGCGTCTCGATGACGCTCATGTCGCGCAAACCCACCAGCGACATGTGCAGGGTGCGCGGGATGGGCGTGGCGCTCATGGCCAGCACATCGATCTCCCTGCGCATTTGCTTGAGCCGCTCCTTGTGGCGCACACCAAAACGCTGCTCCTCGTCGACAATCAACAGAC
>Ga0181520_10002836_pt1 | contig 31476 bp, 30 predicted proteins | sample PEATcosm2014_Bin_29_FD_132451 | JGI IMG/M metagenome (GOLD analysis project Ga0181520, IMG submission 132451) | Peatland microbial communities from MTU Mesocosm Facility, Houghton, MI, USA - PEATcosm2014_Bin02_30_metaG | ecosystem: Environmental > Terrestrial > Soil > Wetlands > Peat | place...
ACGTTTCCTTGTGCCCGAACTGAAGTACTCACGATTCAAAACCCAACAAACAGATCGGAAACCTTACAGAGGCAGTCACTGAACAAGGGCACAGGCACAAGGGCGTCCCCACGGTACACACACATGCCGCTGCCTTTCGCATGTACGGTCACCGTCCTGGTATCGAGGTCGACGATCCAGAACTCCACGGCCCCTGAACCAGCCAGCGTGGTCATGGCTTTATCGTGCATCTCGGCTTTGGTATTCGAAGGCGATTTCACTTCGATCACTAACTCCGGCGAGCCTTCCAGCCACTTGCCAATCGAATCGTAGCGGCTTTGGCTGATGCAGGCCACGTCCGCTCCCCATACCTCGTTCTCCGGAAAGGGCCTGTACGGGAACTCCGTATCGGCTATATATCCCGCGGGCTCCGCCATCGCCTCCAACAGCTTCCGCAAGCGACGTTGCATCACCTTATGATCATGCACGGGGTAGGTCGCAAAGACCACCTCGCCGTGATGCAGCTCATATCGTCCGCCAGGCGGATCGGGAATCCGCTCGTACTCTTCCACGGTGATGGGTTTCGGAATGCTCTGGGCGCCCACAACTCCTCCATTCTATAGCTTCCCGCCACCGCCCGGCTTGCCTGGCCTTCCTATCCAGGCGTCGGCGCCAGGCGCCCTTTCTCCCTTCGCGGCGCCGGCGCGTCGCCGGAGGTGGACATCGGTAACCTGGCCTCTCCACGCAGTATGACACTTGGCAAAGCCCGGTCAATTCGCGCACGGATCCGTGGGGCAGGCCCTTCCGCCCGCCAACCTCCGCCTTTCGCCGGCGGACGCCCGGGTCCCTTTTCTTACGGCCGCGGCGCGGCAGTGGGAGCGGCCGGGCCGCGGTTCTCGTACCATTTGAGCCGCGTGCCATCGATGCAGGCGATGTCGATGCGGCCGTCGCCGTTAAGGTCCACGGCGGCGCAGGCGGCCGCGTTCATGGAGCCGTCCAGCGTTTCGCGCGTCCAGCGTTCGCCGGCGGCGTCGGCGGCGGTGTAGAGATACACGCTGCCGCCCTGGCCGCGGAAGCCGGCCAGCACCTCATCGCGGCCGTTGCCATTTAAGTCGGCTGTGAGCAGGGCGTGGCCGTCGGACAATTTGTCCTCGATCGTCTGGCGGGCCCACTTTCCTTCCAGCAGGCGGTAGATGGAGACCTGGTTTCCGTGCCACGGTTCGATAGCCGCCAGGAAGCGCTTGCCGGACAGGCTGCCCACGGCCACGTCGCTTGACCCGGACTTGGGCCATGGCGCCGGGTCGCCGGCGGCCAACTGGGTGCGAGTCCACCGGCCGTCGTTCTCCAGGCGGAACAGGTGGATGCCGGTGAAGCTGGCGGTGAGAATCTCGTCCCGGCCGTCGCCATCCCAGTCGAAGATGAGAAGCCCGTGGGCGATGCCGGTGTTCTCGTCGCTGATCATGCGCCGCTTCCATTCCCCGGGGCGGTAGTAGACCAGCGGCGTATTGCCCTTGTAATCGGGCGGCTCGGCGTCGGCCCCGGTGAGCGGAGCGCTGACCACCACGCGGGGGCCGGCGTCGATGCGCGCCAGGCGCAGGCGGTGGGTGGTGGGCAGACGGTCGATTTCGGTGGCCGTCCACGGGCGGCGCACGTCGCCATCGGGCCGCAGGACGGAGACGATGCCCTTGCTATCGCGCGCGCGTTGGGAGAAGCCGCTGGCGAGGACGATTTCCGCCCCGCCGTCGAGAACCACGCAGTTGACCATTTGCGAAACCCCGGTGGCCAGCACGTGGCGCTCCCAGGTGGGGTTCTCAAACCACACCAGCTCGCTCATGCCCTGCCCCAGTGCGATGAGATCGGGCTTGCCGTCGTGATTCAGGTCGGCGGCCACCACCTGGTATCCGCCGCGCAGATCCGAGGCGATCGTATGGGTTTCGAAACGGGCCGGGCCGCCGGGGTTTTGGGCGCCGGCCAGGAACGGCGCCAGCAACAGAATTGCGAAACGTGCCATGCTCCACAGTATACTTTCCATTTCGGCCCATCAGCGGGCCCCGATTTTCGGACCATACGGCCCCAAAATCCCATTGACTTGTCCGGCGCCGCGAATTAAACTACGTTCTCCAATCCCATGCTTGCGATAAGAATGCATTCCTTGCCGGCGCTTCTGATTTCATTGACCGCCTCCGGCGCCTGGGCCGCGAAAGACTCGTGTTTTGCGTGCCACAGCGTAGAGGAAGGCACGAGCATCGTCTTCCAGAACGATATCCACTACAAGAATGGAATGAGCTGCGCCGATTGTCATGGCGGCGACGCGCAAGAGGACGACGGGGTTCTGTCCATGAGCGCGGAACGCGGCTTCAAGGTCCGCGTCAAGCATGAGGAGGTGGCGGCATACTGCGGGCGCTGCCACAGCGACGCCGCCTTCATGGGCAAGCACAAAGCCGGCGCGCGCACCGACCAGGTCGCCTTGTATAGCAAGAGCGTCCACGGGGTCGAGCTTGCCAAAGGGAACCGGAAGGCGGCGAATTGCATCGATTGCCATGGGGTCCACAACATCCGGGCGGTGGACGACCCGCAGTCGGTTTTGGCTCCAGCGCGCCTGGCCGCCAAGTGCGGCTTCTGTCACGAAGAAGAAGCGGCGCTGTTCCAGCAGAGCCCGCACGCCAAGGTTTTCACAGCCAGCGGAATGGCGGCCTGTACCGCCTGCCACTCGAGCCATGCCACGGAGCGGCCCAGCGCCTCGATGCTCATCGGCGCGAAGCCCGTGTGCGCCGGATGCCACGCAGCCGATTCGGCTGGCGGGAAGGCCGCGGCCGGCATGGCGAAGAGGATCGCCGGTCTTCCGCCGGCCGACCAGGGCGCGAGCGCTCGCCAGGCCGCGCATGCTCTCAAGCTGGCGCCCTGACGAGCGAAACACCCGGTCTTTGTGATACTCTAGCTTCACGGTCAGGAGAGGAATAATGGCAACGAATCGACGTGACTTTCTCCGGAAGTCTCTAGCTGTGGGGTCGGCCGCGGCTCTACCGATTACCGCACGGGCGGCCGAGGTGCGCCGCGCCAGCGACGTCATTGAACTGGGACCCACCAAGGTGAAGGTGTCGCGCATGGCCCTTGGCAGCGGCACGTTTGGCGGGGGCAACAGCTCCAACCAGATGCGCAAGCTCGGCGCCGAAGGCCTCGCCGACGTCTGGTTGAACGCCTTCGAGAACGGCGTCTTCTTCTGGGATACCGCGGATCAGTACGGCAGCCACGCCGCCGTCAAGGCCGCTTTGAATCTGAAGAAGATTCCGCGCGAGAAGGTCACCGTGATGACCAAAGCCGATGCCCGCAACGCCGACTCGATGAAGTCCAGCCTGGATCGCTACCTCCAGGAAATGGGGACGGACTACATCGATATCGTTCTGTTGCACGCCCGGATGAGCCCGACGTGGGACCAATTGGACAAGGGCTGCATGGACGTATTGTCGGAAGCCAAGCAGGCCAAGAAGGTGCGGGCGGTGGGTATCAGTTGCCATTCGGTGGCCGCCATGGGAGTGGCCGCCAAGAGCCCTTGGCTGGACGTATGCCTGTGCCGGTTGAATTACGCCGGAATCCGCATGGATGCCACGGTCGATGAGGTCACGCCGGCCCTGGCCGGGTTGCGAGCGGCCGGTAAGGGCGTTCTGGCGATGAAGGTACTGGGCGAGGGCCAGTTGCGCGACAAGTTGGACGACGCGCTACGGTTCGCGGTGACCAAGGATCTGGTCCACGCTTTTACCGTCGGCGTGGAGAGCAAGGACGACCTGAAGGACCTGCTGGCGCGTATCCCCAAGGTCTCCCAGCAGGCGTAAGCGCCGCGGTCGACGCGGCCTCTATTCCAACCCTGCGTAGTTCACCAACTCGACGCCATGGCGATCGAGCGCCTCCCGAGCGTGGGTCGATAGCAGAGCTTCGAGCTCGCGCTCGCGGCTTTCCTTGAGCCGCGTGTGGGCGCCGCGCAGCGGCTCGCGGCAGCGCCCGGGATGGCACATGAACTCCGTGCTGCCTGGGGGAATCGCGCCGATCAGCGTCACCAGCTCCGCGGCGCCAAAACGGCCGGTGTTCCGGAAGCCCGCGAAGTGATCGGTGGACGCGCAACCGTGGCGGGAGAGGACCCGGTGGAAGCGGCCGCGCAGCAAGCCCATCGAGCGGCTCACGAGGCGCTTGAAAACGGGCGCCGGCAGCGGAAAATCGAAAGGCCCCCGCACCCAGCGAATCCCGAATTCCCGGCCGATGCGCGCCACGGCGTCGAGCACCAGCGGCGCCAGGTGGGTGTGCTTGTGGGTGTCCAGGTGCGTGAGCCGCAGCCCGGCGCCCAGCAGCCGCGCCACCTGCGCGCGCAGTTCCTCGTACGGCCGGATCTCGCGCCGCGCCAATGCCGCCAGCAATTGCGGAACGCCGGCCGGGAGGGGCCGGCCCGTCAGGAGGGAGCGGCCGGAGACCAGCGCCAGGTGCGCGCCGATATCAAGCGTGGGAGTCTCGCGCGCGAGGCGCAGCGCATCGTCGAACGCCGCCCCGTTGGCCAGCATGGTGGCGGCGGTGAGAATGCCGCGGCGGTGCGCTTCCACGATGCCTTCGTTGACGTCCGGCGTGAAGCCGAAGTCGTCCGCGTTGACCACCAGCAGCTTTCGGGCTCTCAAAACAGGGCCAGCCGCAGGGTGAGGAACTTCTTGGGATTGGCGCGTATGTCCTTAGTCAGGCCCTGAAGCTCATGGGTGGCGTCGTTGAGCGAATCGTAGAGGGCCGGATTCACCACGAGCTGCCCCAGCGTGCCCTGCCCGGAGGAGATCTTATCCACCGTGCCGGTCAGTTTGGCGATCAACTCGTCGATTCGCTGGTAGAGCCCATCGTCTTTCATCAGCTTGCCGGCCGTGCCCTTGCCGGCGTTGAGGTCGGCCAACAGGCCGCGCATCTCGGCTATGGTTTGGCGGGCCTCGTCATACAGCGCCGGGTCCTTGAGCAGCTTGCCCGCGGTTCCCTCGCCTCCCTGCAAGCCGGTCAGCAAGGCGTTGAGGCGGTTGATGGGCGCGCGGATCTCGTCGTAGAGCGATGTGTCGTAGATCAGCTTGCTGATGGTGCCTCCGCCGGTGCGCACATCCGCCACCAGTTTCTGCCCCTCGGAAGCCAGGCTGTTCAGGCGATCGTAAAGCTCCTCGTCCTTGACGAACTTGCCGAGGTTGCCCTTGCCCGCTTCGATGCCCACCAGCAGCGCGTCCAGGCGATTCACAATGCCCTGAAGGGACTGGAAAAGATTGGCGCTCTGCGCCATCAGCTCGGGAATGTCCTGCGCGGTCTGGCTCTTCAGCTCGGCTCCGGGCTGGACCGCGCGCGCGGCGCGGCCCTTGGTTATGTTGATGAACTTATCGCCCAGCAGGTTGGCCGCGCTGATGCCCGCCACCGAGTCCACGGGAATCTCACGCAGGTATTTCGACTTCACTTTCATGTCGAATTCGATGGTGCGATGGGGGTCTGGGGAGCTGGTCAGCGCCAGCTTGTCGAGGTACCCGACGGTGATTCCGTTCAACCGGACCGGCGTACTTTCGGCGATGCCGGAAGCGTCGTCCATGAAGGTCCGCAGAAGCTCGTACCGCTGAAGAATGCCGATGTTGCTGGTAAGCACGAACACCGCCGTGAACAGAATAATGAAGCCTACGCCGGCCACTACTCCGACCTTCAACTGCGACCACCGTACTTTGCTGCGCTCCGGCATGACTTATTCCCGCCGTTTGACGAATTTCGAAATGTAGGGATCGGTTGACGACTCCAGGCGGTCCTGATCGCCTTCGAAGATCAGCCGGCCTTCACGAAGCACCATAAATGTAGTACGGAGATTCTGGCGCGCCCCGTTGCGGGCAAGCTCCAGTTGTCCTTGTTTCGAATTGTACCGGAAATTAGCCATCAGATTGCCGTCCTGGTACCGTTGCGTCACCATCAGGGTGGTGGTGCGCGCCGTGTCGCGTTCCTTGATGAGCAGCGCCATGATGGTGTGGGCGGTGATGGGATCGAGACCGGCCGTGGGCGAATCGTACAGAATCAGGGGAGGGGCGGTGACCACGGCGCGGGCGATGGCGGCCCGCCGCCGCATTCCGCCCGAGAGCTCGGAGGGAAATTTTTCCAGGGTATCCCCCAACTCGACGAAATCGAGCGCCTCCACCACCCGCGGATGCACCTGGTCCCGAGGGCAGGCGACGGACTTCTGGTTCACCAGCGGATAGGCCACGTTTTCCTCGACGGTCAGCGAATCGAACAGAGCGCTCTCCTGGAAAAGCATGCCGATCTTGGCTCGCATGCGGGAGAGCTCCTGTTCGCGCATGACGGTGAAGTCGCGCCCGAACGCAAAGACCCTCCCGGAATCCGGCTTGATCAGCTCCAGCGCCGTTTTGAGCAGCACGGTTTTCCCGCTGCCGGCCGCGCCCAGAATCACCCGCGATTCGCCCTCGAAGGCCTCGAAAGAGACGTCCGCCAACGCCTCGACGTCGTCGAAAGATACCGTGACATTTTCGAATTTCAGAACCGAAGGTCGGGGCTGTTCAGGCATCGGGTTGGGCTCGGCTACACGAACGCCTTGGTGATCAGCAGATCCATGATGAAAATGAGCACGGTGGCGGCCACTACGGCCTGCGTAGTGGCGCGGCCCACGCCCTGGGTGCCGCCGGTGGTTCGCAGCCCGTAATAGCAGCCGATCAAAGAGACGATCACCGCGTAGACCAACGGCTTGAGCAGGCCCTGGAACACGTCTCGCAACTCCAGCGCGCGCCATGCGGAGGTCCAGTATTGGCGGAATTCCAGGTTGAGGAAGAGGACTGCGATAAGCCCACCGCCGACTATGCCCACAAAGTCGGCGATCACCACCAGCAGGGGAAGCATGACCATGGTCGCGGTCAGGCGCGGGGTCACCAGTTTCTGCACCGGGTCCGTGCCGAGGGCGCGCATGGCGTCGATCTGCTCGGTCACCTTCATCGAGCCCAGCTCGCTGGCGATGCCGGAGGAATTGCGGCCCGCCATCATGAGCGCCGTGAGCACGGGGCCCAGCTCGCGAACCAGGGTGATGGAAACCACCATTCCGGTCCTCCCGACCTGACCGTATTGCGCCAGCGCGCGCGACATTTGCAGGGCCATGACGGCGCCGCTGAAGAAGCCGGTCAGCACCACGATGGGCAGGCTGCCGACCCCTATGCTATCCATCTGGAGCGCGACGTCGTCGCCGTAGTGGGGACGTCGAAAGATGTTCCGGAAGGCCGAACCCGTGAGTAAGAAAAACTCCTGAGCCGCAAGAACAGGCGCTTTCAGCAGGTCGAGCAAGAAGATGGATCCCCGAACTCCGATGCTACCATACAACCAGAAGGGCGAAGATGAAAGGGCTGACCGACATTGTGGGAATCCGCGTAGGGCAAGTCTCGGATTTCGAAGCGATTACAGGCTGCACCGCGATACTGTGCGAGGCCGGCGCGGTAGGCGGAGTGGATATCCGCGGCTCGGCCACCGGCACGGAAGAGATCGCCACGCTCGACCCCGGCCATGTGACGCCCCAGGTGCACGGAATCCTGCTGGCGGGCGGCAGCGCATTCGGTCTGGAGGCGGCCTCGGGCGTGCGCCGCTATTTGGAAAGGCGCGGCGTGGGTTACCCCACCGGAGCCGCTAAGGTGCCGATTCTTCCCGCTGCGATCCTGTACGACCTGGGGATCGGCAAGGCCGATGTGCGTCCCAACCTGGCCATGGGCGAAGCGGCCGCCGCCGCGGCCACGGACGGGCCCGTCGCTGAGGGCTCGGTGGGCGCCGGAACGGGGGCCACGGTGGGCAAGATCTTCGGCATGAAGCAGGCCATGAAATCGGGCGTGGGGTCGTTCACCGTGGCGCTTTCCGGCGGTGTGTTGGTCTCCGCCCTGGTAGCGGTGAACGCCCTCGGCGACGTTCGCGATCCATCCTCGGGCAAAATCATAGCCGGAGCGCGGAAGGCCGAGGGAAGCCGCGATTTCGCCGATTCCGACGCGCAGATGAAACGGGGCGGCTCCAGTTTCGAACGCAGCAGCCACACCACGCTGGCCGTGGTTGCCACCAATGCCAAACTCGGCAAAGTGCAGGCCACCAAGCTGGCGCAATTTGGCAGCCTGGGTGTGGCGCGCGCCATTTACCCTGTCAACACCATGTTCGACGGCGACATTACGTTCGCGCTGTCGATAGGGGACAAGACGGCCGACATAAATGCGCTGGGATCGGCCGCGGCGGAGGCCGTAACGCAGGCCATCCTGCGCGCCGTGAAGCAAGCGAAATCGCTGGGCGGCGCGCCGGGGCTGGGGTAACGGTATGTGGTATAGTGCTACCAGGTAATACCTTGGAGTACTCGCGATGGCGACGCTTTCCACCACCAGCCTGAAGCTCGATAGCGCGATCAAGGAACGTGTTCAGCGGCTCGCCTTGGCGCGCCGCCGGTCGCCGCACTGGGTCATGCGCGAAGCCGTCGAGCAGTATGTGGAACGCGAGGAGAAGCGCGAGCAACTCCGGCAAGATGCGCTGGCTGCGTGGGCTGACTATCAGGCCACCGGTCTGCACATCACGGCCAAGGAAGCGGACGCTTGGCTGGCGAAACTCGCTGCGGGCGAGCACGCCGTTCCCCCGAAATGCCACGTCTGAGGTGGTCCCGATCGGCCCTCCTCCATGTGGCTCGTCTCCATGAGTTTCTGGCTCGCCATAGCCCGGAGGCCGCGCAGCGGGCCGTCCGGACGATTCGGCAGGGTGTGAAAGCGCTCGGCAAGCGCCCGGAGATTGGCCGTCCTGTTGAGGAGTTGCCGCCGGAGTTTCGCGAGTGGGTGATTGAAGTCGGGCAGGGGGCCTACGTTGCCCTGTATCACTACGACGGGAAACAGGTTGTGATTCTGGCGGTCCGCCACGGCCGCGAAGCCGGATATTGAGTCATTCCCACCAAACGCCCCAGCTACTGCGCCGCGGACTTCCCGCCGCTGCTTGGGTGGCACGTAACGCAGTTGCCCTTCATCTCGAACGCCCTGCCGCCGGCGCGGTGGCACGTGCGGCAACCGTCGCTCGATTGGAGCGGCTCCTTGGTGGACTGCGGCCACAGCTTATCGTGGCAGGCTGTGCATTCGCCCTTCTCCCGGTCTATGTGGGCCGCGTGGGTGAAGATCGCGTCGCCGCCCTTGTTCGGGAACACCAGCTTTTCCGGCGGCTTCTGGTCCTGAGCCGCCGCCATAGCGCCGCCCACGAGCGCGGCGGCGATGAGAAACGCGACCGTATGGCGCACGTCCATATCTAAGACCGTTGTAGCACGCTGCTTGAATGAGGAGTTGGTACAGTACTCCATATCACCCGCGGCGATGCGAACGCGGGGCCAAAGATCAGAGTTGGGTATATACTTACTAGTACCGGGGTCAATATGGAAACTCCGGCATGAGGAGAAAAACGATGTCCAATGGGTCCGCACTCCGTTGGTTTTGTCCTGTTGCGTTGGCGTTGTTGTTGTCTTTCCCCGCAGCGGTCCTGGCTCAAACCACCCTTACGGGTCGAAGCGCGCGCGGCCTTATCGTCGCCAGAATCGATGAAAGCAGGCTGCAACGGATCGAAGGCAACACGCGGTCCGCGGCCAATTCGCAGAATGATCGGGGCCGGGTTCCCGAAGACCTGTCGATGGATCACATGCTGCTGCAATTGCAGCGCTCTCCCGAACAGGAGCGGGCCGTCGAGAAATTCATCAATTCGCTGCAGGACGCTAGTTCGCCGAACTTCCACCAATGGCTCACCGCGGCGGAGTTCGGCGAAAGGTTCGGCGCCTCTCAGGCGGACATCGACGCCGTCACGGGCTGGCTCGAGTCGCATGGGCTGACCGTGCATTCGGTTTACCCGAGCCTCATGACGATAGACTTCTCGGGCACGGCGGGGCAGGTGCGCTCCGCCTTCCACACCGAGATTCACTACCTGGAGGTCAACGGGCAGGGCCACATCGCCAACATGAGCGACCCGCGGATTCCGGAAGCGCTGGCGCCGGTGGTGGCGGGGGTGGTTTCCCTGCACGATTTCAGGCCGCGCACCATGAGCAGGCCCCGCGCCGAATACACCTACACCTCCGGGGGCGCTACCTACCAGGCCGTGGTTCCAGCCGATCTGGCGAAGATTTACAATCTGAACCCACTGTTCACGGCCGGCATCGCGGGACAGGGTCAGACCATTGCGGTTGTCGAAGACACCGACCTGTATGGCACGGCCGACTGGACCACCTTCCGAAGTACTTTTGGGCTTTCCAGTTACCAGACGGGCTCCCTCACCACAGTTCATCCGGCGCCGGCCAGCGGCGCGAACAACTGCACCGACCCGGGCGTGCCATCCGGCGGCGACGACGGCGAAGCGATTCTGGACGCGGAATGGGCCAGCGCCGCCGCGCCCGGCGCGGCCATTCAAGTGGCCTCCTGCTCCGACACCAGGACCACCTTCGGAGGCTTGCTCGCCATTCAGAACCTCGTCAACGGCAAGAATCCGCCGCCAATCATCAGCTTGAGTTATGGCGAGTGCGAGGCGGAAAACGGCGCGGCGGCGAATGCGGCCTACAACGCGGCGTTTCAACAGGCGGCGGCGGAAGGAGTCTCGGTGTTCGTCTCCGCTGGCGATGAAGGGGCTGCCAGTTGCGATGCGGGGGCTTCGGGAGCCACTCACGGGATCGGTGTGAGCGCCTTTGCCTCCACGCCGTATAACGTAGCAGTGGGCGGCACCGACTTCGGCGACACCGTCGCCGGCACGAACGGCGCCTATTGGAATTCGGCCAATACCTCTACCGACGGTTCGGCGAAGTCGTACATTCCCGAGATTCCCTGGAACGATTCCTGCGCCAGCAGCCTGCTGGCCAGCTACTTCAAGTTCAGCACGACTTACGGCTCGTCCGGATTCTGCGGCAGCAGCACGGCCACCCAGGACGGTTTGCAAGTGGTGGCGGCGGGCAGCGGGGGGCCGAGCGGCTGCGCTACCGGATCGCCATCGACTGCCGGCGTCGTAGGCGGGACTTGCAAAGGATACGCCAAGCCGTCATGGCAAACTGGAACTCCGAAAGACAATGTTCGGGATATTCCGGACGTATCTCTGTTTGCGTCCAATGGCATTTGGGGACACTACTACGTTTATTGCTGGTCGCACACGCGGGCCGGCGGCGCTGCTTGCACGGGAGCGCCCAGCGGTTGGTCCGGAGCGGGTGGAACTTCCTTTTCGTCGCCCATCATGGCGGGAATTCAGGCGCTGGTGAACGAACATACGGGTAGCAAACAGGGGAATCCTAACTCGGTGTATTACCAGCTCGCGAAAGCGAACCCGCCGTGCAACTCTTCGTTGGGAAATTCGAATTCAAGTTCCTGCATCTTCTACAACGTCACGCAAGGCGATAACGACGTGAACTGCTCGGGAACCGTGGAGTGCTTTGGGGCCACCACCAGCAGCGGACGCCACAGCTCACCCTCCTCGAATGGAGCTTTGTCGACATCGGGTACGAGTTACGCGCCGGCCTACACCGCCGGCTCGGGCTGGAACTTCGCCACCGGGATCGGATCGGTCAACGCCTACAACCTCGTGATGGGCTGGTAGGCGCATTACCGGATCTGCCTTCGGTCCTTCGCGCCGGATCGTATTGGCTTAACCTGGGAATATGCGCAGTCGCTTGTTTCTAATGCTCGCCGCCGCGCGGATATTGTCCGCGCAGGCGGCGCTGCCGACGGAATGGATCGATCCCGACACCGGCCATCGCGTGATCCGGCTTTCCCGCGAAGACGGCACGCAAAGCCTGTACTTCAATCAAAACGCCTATACGGCCGACGGCAAGAAACTGATCGTCACCACGGCTGGCGGCGGCATCGCGACCATTAATCTGGCGACCCGCGAAGTCAGACCGTTGGTCGCCGGTCCGGTATCGGTCCTGGTGGCGGGCCACAAAACCGGCGACGTGTATTACACCAAACGGGCGCCGGGCGGCCAAGCCGGCGGGGCCACCGTATGCGCAACCAATGTCAATACGGGCGCGACCCGCGAGGTGGTCAAATTACCGCCGGGACGGAACGTCGCGTCCCTCAATGCGGATGAGACGCTGCTGCTGGGCACGTATGTGGAGGGCGCCTCTCCGCCCACGCCGGCGGCCAACCGATTGCCCGGCGTGGACCCGCGTTTTGGCCAGCCCGACTATGCAGCCGTCGGCGCGGACGGAAAACCGATGACGTACGCGGATGCCAAGGACCTACGGCTGCACAACACGCTAATGGCCACGCGCGCCGGTCCGCCGCGCGTGCTGCTCACGGTGAATACGAAGACGGGCGAACTGAAGGATATCTTTCGCGAGCACGAGTGGCTGGGTCATTTGCAGTTTTCGCCGGCCGATCCCAGCCTCATCATGTTCTGCCACGAAGGCACATGGCACGAGGTGGACCGCATCTGGACCATCCGCGCCGATGGCTCCGGCCTGACGAAGATTCACACCAGAACCATGAATATGGAAATCGCCGGCCACGAATTCTTCTCTTCGGATGGGGCCACGATCTGGTACGACCTGCAGACGCCGCGCGGCCAGGATTTCTGGCTGGCCGGCTACCAGGTCGCGACCGGCAAGCGCACCTGGTATCACTTGCAGCGCAATGAGTGGTCGGTGCACTTCAACGTATCGGCCGACGGCACGCTGTTTGCGGGAGATGGCGGCGACAGTGAGATGGTGGCGCGGGCGCCCGATGGCAAGTGGATCTATCTGTTCCGGCCGGAGCGCGTTCCGGACGTGGCCGGCGTCAAAACCGCGAGTTCAGACAAGCTGATCGACGCGGGTTTCTTCCAGGCGGAGCGGCTGGTGAACATGAGCAAACACGATTACCGGCTGGAGCCCAACGTGACGTTTTCGCCGGACATGAAATGGATCGTCTTCCGGTCCAACATGTTGGGGCCGGTGCATGTCTACGCCGTCGAAATCGCCAGGAGCGCGGGCCGCTGACGGCGGTCAGTATTTCTCCCAGTGGAGGACTTCGGAAAGCGGCCGCTTCTCCTTCTCCGATTCCTGGGCCGGGTGGCCGATGGCCAGCAGGCTGATCAGCTTGTGTGTTTCCGGGGCGCCCACCAACTTGCGGACTTTTTCCGCGTAAGCCTTCTTATCGCCGGCCACCCAGCAGGACCCCAGGCCATGCGCGCGGGCCGCCACGAGTATGTTCTGGCTGGCGTTGCAGCCGTCCTCCAGGTAATATTTCGTGACCTGGCAGAAAACCACCACGCAAGCCGCGGCTTGGGCGATGAAACTCCCGTAGTCCGTAGCGGCGGCGATCGCGCGGAGCAAGTGAGCGTCGGTGACAATCACGAATTCCCAGGGCTGGATGTTGTTTGCGGTGGCGGCCAGGCGGCCGCAGTCGATGATATCCTCGATCACCGCTCGCGGCACGGGTTCGCCGGCGAAGGCGCGAACCGAGCGCCGCGTCTTCAAAGCCTCTATACAGTCCATGTCAACGATTATCACCGAAAGCTAAACGCAAGGCCTCATGAAGATCGTCTTGGCCGATTTGGTTGTTGAGGTTCTGAAGGATGCGCCGCCAGTGCAGCGGGCTTTTGACAAGCAACTTCGGTTCCTGGCCGCCAACCTCCATCACCCCTCCCTCCACGCCAAGAAGTACGATGAATCCAACGACCATTTGGCGCGGTTTGGGGTAAGGTATGCGCTCTGGTGGTTCGCCCGTTTTGGGGATGGTACGATTGAAATTCGGCCCTGTAGCTCAATTGGTCAGAGCGCTTCGCTTACACCGAAGAGGTTCACGGTTCGAGTCCGTGCGGGGCCACCACCAAACATCGGCGGCGGTTCTACTTTGCCCCGCGGATCTGGCGGATCAGCGCCAGCGTTTCGGCTACCTTGGCCGCCAGCCCGGCATAATCCTTGGCCTTCAGCAGTTCCTTGGTGATCAGGTTGGAGCCCATGCCCACGCAGGCCACGCCGGCTTCGAACCAGGCTTTCAGCGACGCTTCGGACGGGTCCACGCCGCCGGTCGGCATGATGGAAACCCAGGGGCACGGCCCTTTGACGGCCTTCACGAATCCCGGACCGCCGACTTCTTTTCCGGGGAAGATCTTGACGATCTCGACGCCCAGTTCCTCCGCCGCCGAAATCTCGGATGCGCTGCCGCAACCCGGAGAATAAGGGACCTTGCGCCGGTTGCAGGCGCGCGCCACATCGGGATTCAGCAGCGGGCCCACCACGAAGTTGGCCCCGTTGTTGATGTAGAGCGACGCGGTGCCGGGGTCCACCACCGAGCCGACGCCGAGGATCATTTGCGGAATCTCCTTGGCGCAGAACTTTTCGAGTTCGTTGAAAACCTCCCAGGCGTGGTCGCCCCGGTTGGTGAATTCGAGCAGGTTGCAGCCGCCGCCGGCGCAAGCGGCCGCGACATCGCGCGCCACCGCAATATCCGCGTGGTAGAAAACGGGGACCATTCCGGTCTCCTGCATGGTGGTGAGGACTTTGAGTCTGGAAAAACGTGCCATCTATGAATTGCTCCTTTGTCGCGAGCCTGAAGCAGCGCCCGGAAGCTCCATGGTATCCGGATAGCCGAAATGGAGGCAATCGGGCGCCTCGATCCCCTCGGAGACGCGGAATGGGTCCGGCTAACGAAACGAAAATGATATATCCTTTTGTTAGGAGTTGGCTAACGAAAGGATTTTATGCCTTTGGCAGAGGACCAGAGCCCGCGATTGGGCCGCTACGTCGTCACGGCCTACGGCGAGGAGATCGTCAGAGCGTTCGTGCCGCCGCCCCTCCCGCCCGATCCTCCGCTGCGCCTGGAGGCGCTCCACCGCCTGCTCGAACAGGCAAACCAGTCTCTGGGCCGGCTCGACGGCATGGCCTCGGTTCTGCCAAACCTGTCGCTCTTCACCTACGCTTATGTCCGCAAGGAGGCGGTGCTCTCATCCCAGATCGAGGGGACTCAGTCGTCGCTTTCCGACCTGCTGCTATTTGAAAACGACGAGGCGCCGGGCGTACCCCTGAACGACGTCCAGGAAGTCTCGAATTACGTCGCGGCGCTGGACCACGGCGTCGGGAGGCTGCGCGGAGGATTTCCGCTCTCCCTGCGGCTCATCCGAGAGATCCATGAAGTCCTGCTATCGAAGGGCAGGGGCAGCGACAAGCAGCCGGGCGAGTTCCGGCAAAGCCAGAACTGGATCGGAGGGACGCGCCCGGGGACGGCAGCCTTCGTTCCGCCCCCGCCGGACCTCGTCCCAGAGTGCATGAGCGCCCTCGAACTATTTCTGCACGACGAGCGCGCGGATATCCCGGTGCTCATCAAAGCCGGTCTGGTCCACGTCCAATTCGAGACGATTCACCCGTTTCTCGATGGCAACGGCCGCCTTGGCCGGTTGCTCATCGCATTTCTGCTGTTCGCCGCGGGCGTGCTGCGGGAGCCAATCCTCTATTTGAGCCTCTACTTCAAGCAGCACCGGGCCGCCTACTACGACTTGCTGGACCGAGTGCGGGCGAAGGGCGAGTGGGAAACCTGGCTGGACTTCTTCCTGACGGGCGTCAGGGATACCGCCGAACAGGCCGCGACTGCCGCGCGCCGCATCCTCGCCGTCTTCGAGGACCATCACCGCAAGATCGAAGCGCTGGGCCGCCCGGCGGCGTCTGTGCTGCGCGTGTTCGAGCACATGCAGCGGAACCCGATCGTGTCGATCCCCGCCGCGGCCCGGAGCATCGGCATCTCGGCACCGACGGTGGCGAAGTCCGTGGAGCACATGCGGCAGTTGGGCATTCTGCGCGAGATCACCGGGCGACAACGCCATCGGCTTTTCGTCTACGATGCGTATCTTGCGATCCTGAGCGAAGGAACCGAACCGATTCGGTGATTCATTGTCGGAGCAAAGTAGAAATGTCCTATTTCGGATGGCCTTTGATCTCATCCATAAGGTAGACGTCGCCCACGATCCTGAAATAAAAATGCCAAGCGTAGTTCACGCGCGCCTGCCAGAGGCCGCCGGCTTCGTCGTACTTCTTGGCGCGGAGTGAAGGGTGGTGCAGGTCCTGAAGCAGGAACATCGACTGCTTGTCGAAGGCCTCCCGGACCGCTTTTGGCGCTTTGTGATAATTCCGGAGGCAATGCTTCGAGAAGCGGAGGATCATTTCACGGCGCTTTTCGACTTCTTCTTCCCGCGCATCCTGGCCGCTTCCCGGTGCAGGGCCGCGATGAATTCCTCATGGGACTCGAATGGCCCGTAGGACCGGCCTTCCCTGTAGTCCCTCTCGCTCGCGGCGATGCCCCGGTCAATGGCGCGACGCTCGGCCGGCGTGTACTCGTCATCGGCGGCCGGGAGCTTCGGGAGGATGGTGATCACGCCGCCGGAAGCCTTGATCTCTAGTTCCTGGCCGCTCTTAAAGCCGGCCCTCCGGCGGACCGCCGCGGGGACCACGAGTGGCGTCCTGTTGTTGTTCTTGAAAGCTACGGTCATGGCGGCGGCGATACGGCCCGAACCCGTGTACGCTTTCAGTTTAGGGTGGCTGCCACAGTCCGTCAACCAGCGCCGGCCAAAAACCACAGTCCGCATCAGAGGCCAAGCTGCCCGATTTATACTGGAGTACTGCGCTCATGAACACTCCCTTTCAAATCGTGGTCTGCGGAAGCATTGTCCCCGACCCGCTGCAAACTCTGGAGCCGGTGACCGGCCCTTCGGGGCCCTCGCTGAAGAATGAAATGATGCTGCCGGCGGTGCTCGACCCGTGGGCCGGGCACGCCCTGTTCGAGGCCGCCCACCTGGCCCGGAATACGCCGGGCAGCAAGGTTTGGCTGGTGAGCCTGGGACCCAAGGCCAAGCTGCAGCAGGTGATGATGACGGTAGCGCAAAAGGTCCCCTTCGAGCTGGTGGCGCTCGACGGGCCCTCTTCGGGCTTCACGGATTCGTTTGAAACCGCGGCGGCGCTGGCGGGGACCATCCAGGGCATCGCCGGGCTGGATGCGAGCCGGCTGCTACTGTTCGGCGGATGGGAATCCGCCTCGCGCGGGGCTGGGGCGACGTTGCAGATGATCGGGGAGCGTCTGGGCATTACCGAGCAGTTTCTGGGCGTGGACCGGCTCAGGGTGCGCGACGACGGGACGCTCGAGATTCTGGAGCGGGTGGAAGGCGGCAAGCACCAGGTATCGGTGTGCGCCGCGCCGCCGGCGGTGCTCGGCTGGGCCACCGGGGACCTGCCGGAGCCGCGCAACAACCCGCAGATCGGGATGGCCAACATGCGCGCCATCATGCCGGCCCTGCAGCGCGCCAAGGCGGCGCCGGTTTCCAATGCGGGATTGAGCTACGCGTCGGTGATACTGCCCAAACAGCAGCGCGAAACGCGGGTGATCAGGAACCAGCCGGCCGAAGAGATCGCGCGCGAAATCGTGGCCTGGATCGGGGAGGATTAGGGTGGAAGCCATACTTTTGCTGGCGCATACGGAACCTGACGGCTCGCTGGCCAAGCCGGCGCTCGAAGCGCTGGCGGCGGCCAAAGGGCTGGGTGGCGAGTTGATGGTGGGCCTGGTTGGCGGGGCAACGCAGGCGGCCGCGGACCAGATCGCCGGGTGCGGCGCCGTGCGGTTCCTGGCGGTAACGGGCCCGGCTTTCGCCGAGCCGCGCTATTCGACCGACGCGGCCGCCGCGGAGGCGCTGTGCCGCGCGGCGGGCGCTCCGCTGGTGATCGCTCCCGCCACTTCACGCTGGGCGCGGGCCCTCCCGGGCGTGGCTTACCGGCTGGGCGGGCGGGTGGATACGCACGCCACCAACATCGCCGTGGCCGGCGGGGGGCCGGTGGTGACGCGCTGGTTTTACAGGCAGCGGATGGAAGCCACGCTCACCCGAACCGGGCGGCCGTGGGTGGTGCTGCTGGAAGCGGGTTGCGGGGCGGCCTGGAGCGGCGCGGCGGGCGCGGCGGCGGTGGAGGCCGTGGCGGTGGAGGCGCCGCCGACGCGCACCACCGTGACCGGTGTGCAGGCTCCGCAAGCCGACGAGCAGACCATCCGCCCGGACGCCAAACTGCTGTTCGTGGCCGGGGCCGGATGGACCAAGAAACAGGCCGATGGCGCAACTCACGTGGCGGAGGCGGAAAGCCTGATTCTGGGCTTCCTGCGGGCGGCCAAGGCATCGCTCGGCGGCAGCAAATCGCTGGTGGACCTGAGCGGCGAGGGCGAGGCCGTGCTGCGCTTCATGACCCACATGAACCAGATTGGCCAGACCGGCGCGACCCCGCGCCATCCCAAGGGCCTTTCCGCCTGCTGCCACGGCGAGGAGCCGCACGTGGTGGGATGGCGCTTCGTCAACCAACGCCGCGCCATCAACCTGGACCCCAACTGCGGCTGGGCGCGCGGCAAAGCCGACGTGCTCTACGTGGCGGATGCGTTCGAGGTGATGCGCCACGTGAACCGCCTGCTGGGCGCGCCCGTTGGATAAGCCTCCGGGCTTGTCGATCCGAGCGAAGCTCGGACCTGGAGTTTGTACATTCTCGAAGCCCGGAGGGCCAAAGACTTTAGCCCACGGCGTGAGCCGTGCGGAATGGCGCGTGAGAATGCGAGCCCCGGGACGGGCGAAAGGCTGTTCTCGGCCCCAGAGGTCGCGCGTATCGCATTCGAAGCCATGCTTCCTCAGAGCGGGAAGTGAAACTGTGTGGCATAGACTTACGCCCCGTTCCGGGGCTAGGCGGCTGCCCGACCTGTTCCCGACGGCTTGCGCCGTGGGCTAGGATCTTTCGCCCTCCGGGCTGGGTAGTGGACGACTCCAAATCGACGATGGCCGAAAGGCGCGAAGGTCTCGCCAAAAATGTAGAAACTCCAGATCCGAGCGAAGCTCGGACGCCGCTCGCGCGGCAACGGGGCCGCCTGATCGCCTCGACAAGCCTGGAGGCTTATCCCACCTTGCGGCAAATTCCGGTTGGCGGAGAAGGATGAATTCGTGTTATTCTGAGCCAAACTGCGAATTGATAGTCCCACTAAACTAACCCCCACCCTGGAGGATGATGGATGAGTCCGCAAGACGTATTGGAATTTGTCAAGAAAAACGATGCCAAGCAGATCGACCTCAGGTTCACGGACATCCCGGGTCTGCAGCATCATGTCTCCTACCCCATAAGCGAGCTCGATGAGAGCAGCTTTGAAGAAGGCTTCGGCATGGATGGATCGAGCATCCGCGGTTGGGCGGCGATCCACGAGAGCGACATGCTCCTGATCCCCGATCCGAGCACGGCCATCATGGATCCGTTTGCCGAGACTGCCACCGTGGTGATGGTCAGCGACGTGAGAGACCCGGTCACCAAGCAGCGCTACGAGCGCGATCCGCGCTGGATTGCTCAGAAGGCCGAGATGTTCCTGAAGAATACCGGCCTTGCCGACACGGCCTATTTCGGCGCCGAAGCGGAATTCTTTATTTTCGATAACGTCAGTTTCGATCAGAATCAGCACGAGGGCTACTATTTCATCGACGCCGACGACGGGCGCTGGAATTCCGGCCGCCGCGAGAACAACCTGGGCTACCGGCCGCGTTACAAGGAAGGCTATTTCCCGGTGCCGCCGACCGACCACTATCAGGATCTGCGCAGCGAGATGGTGCAGACCATGATCAAGTGCGGGATGCACATCGAGTGCCACCACCACGAAGTCGCCACCGGCGGCCAGGCCGAAATCGACCAGCGCTTCGACACGCTGGTGAAGTCGGCCGACAACATGATGCTGTACAAGTACATCATCCGCAACGTGGCCAACCAGTACGGCAAGACCGCGACGTTCATGCCGAAGCCCCTGTTCGCGGATAACGGCAGCGGTATGCACACGCACCAGAGCCTGTGGCAGGGCGACAAGCCGCTGTTCGCGGGAGACGGCTATGCCGGTTTCAGCCAGATGGGCCTGTTCTACATCGGCGGCCTGCTGAAGCACGCGCGGGCGCTTTCGGCCATCATCGCGCCCACCACCAACAGCTACAAGCGGCTGGTGCCCGGTTACGAAGCGCCGGTGAACCTGGCGTACTCGCGGCGCAACCGCTCGGCGGCCTGCCGCATCCCCATGTACTCGGCCAACCCCAAGGCCAAGCGCGTGGAGTTCCGCCCGCCCGATACCGCCGCCAACCCGTACCTGGCGTTCGCGAGCATGATGATGGCGGGCCTCGACGGCGTGTTGAACAAGATCCATCCGGGCGAACCGCTCGACAAGGATATCTACGATCTGTCTCCGGAGGAGATGAAGAGCGTACCGTCCATGCCGGGGTCGCTCGAAGAGGCGCTCTCCTGCCTGGAAGACGATCACGCCTTCCTCCTGCGCGGCGACGTGTTCTCCGAAGAGTTGCTCGAGACGTTCATCGACTACAAACGCAAGAACGAGGCCGATGCGGTGCGCCTGCGTCCGCATCCGTACGAGTTCGCGCTGTACTACGATATTTAGGGCTTGTGGGGCAGGCGCTTTCGCCTGCCAACCGATTTTCCCACGGCTTCCGAGGGAGCGGTTTCCGCTACTTCCGACATGCAAGGCGTCATCGTTCAGGTCGCTGTATCCAATGGGGGCCTCCCGAAACTTCCGGTTTCGGGAGGCCTCATCGCTTTTCTGGGGATTGAAGGCGACCGTCATGCCCACCCGGAAGTCCACGGCGGGCCGAGCAAGGCCGTGCTGCTGGTTTCCTCCGAGGTTGTCGAGGAATTGAAGGCGCGCGGCTACCCGCTGTTTTACGGGGCGCTGGGCGAGAACCTTACTACGCGCGGCATCGATTTCCGCCGGCTCCCGGTGGGCTGCCGGCTGCGCGCCGGCGGCGCCTTGCTCGAAATCACCGAGGCGCGCGGGCCATGCTCCGCGCTGGACGTTTACGGCGCGTCGCTCAAGGGCGAAATCTACGATGCGCGGGTCAAGGCGGGCGATTCCGATTCGCCGCGCTGGGGCATGAGCGGCCTCTACGCCAAAGTAATCGAGCCCGGCCCCGTGCGGCCGGAGGATGTCATATCGGCAGCGTGACTGCGTCGACGCGTTCCAGCGCCGGACTAGGATGCGTTTTCTCGTGGCCGGATAAGCAGGAGCCGGGCCGCTGCCGCCGCCAGCAGAATGCCGCACAAAGCGAGCCCCCATTCCGAGAGGGTAGGCGTGGCGACCTGCGGCGGCGCGAACTGTCCTATTTTGTCGGCATCGCTCTCCGTGAACCACAGGTTGCCGTCCGGCCCGGTGACAATTGCGGGGACGCTTGTGTAATAAGAAACGGGAACCGTCGGCACGACAGTCCAAAGCTTGAATTCGGTGATGGCGCCGGCCGGCGAAATCTTCCCGATCTTGCCGGCGTAAGCCTCCACAAACCACGCGTTGCCGTCCGGCCCGTTTGCTATCCCCTGGACGCCGGAGCCACTGACCGCGAACTCGGATACTGCGCCGGCGGTAGTCATCCGGCCGATCTTGCTGGATTCGGCAAACCACAGGTTGCCGTCCGGTCCGCTTACAATCCCCTCGGTCGCCTGCCCGACGGCGTCGCCGGGGATGGGAAAGGCGGTGACGGCGCCCGCCGGCGTAATCCGCCCGATTCCGCCCACGAGTTGCGTAAACCACAAGTTGCCGTCCGGTCCGCTGGCGATTTCGTTGGGTGTGGGACCAAAGGGGAAGGGCGCCGTAGGGACGGGAAACTCGGTGACGATGCCCGCTGGGGTAACCCGCCCGATCTGGTTGGCCAAAGCTTCCGTAAACCACAGGTTGCCGCCGGGGCCGCTCGTTATTCCGGCAGGGTAGGCCGCCGCGGTCGGGACGGGGAACTCGGTGATTATGCCGGCCGGAGTAATACGGCCGATCTTGTTGCCGGAATACTCCGTGAACCACAGGTTACCGTCCGGCCCGCTCGCAATTTCGCTTGGGCCAGCGCCGGCCGTTGGGACGAAGAACTCGGTGATTACGCCAGCCGGCGTGATTCGACCGATCTTGTTGCCCGACTGCTCCGTAAACCACAGGTTACCGTCGGGCCCGCGCGCAATCCCAGAGGGAGCGCCGCCGGAAGTAGGGATGGGGAATTCCGTGAATTGACCTTGGCCAAACGAAAGGGTGGCCAGAACGAGAAGAATTCCCGCGGCCCGGAAAGCGGCGGTTCCCGTAAACCTGCCGGCCCGTCGGAGCCTCAAATACCGCGCTTGCCCAGTTGGGTGTTTGATCATTTCGATACCCGTCACGGTGAATCGGCGGCGGAGGTCGCTGCCGGTGTCTCCTTTCTGGACCTTTATATCCTGTTTAGTATGCTGCGTGGCTCCTCAAAGCGGAAATGCGGGATAATTGTGGCGGTGGACAGACCGGCCTAAGGCATGGAGACTACGTTCGAGCTGGCGCGGCTCGGCGCGGCGCTTCCGGAACGCATCGCGACGCGCATTCAACTGTTACTGGCAAGCGCGCCCGATCCCGATAAGGCGCTGTTGTATCTCGGCCGGCTGCGCCGGGAATCCCCTTCGGCGTTTGGGAGAATCGCCGCCTCGCCCGCGGCGCTGCGGTGCGCCATTGGCCTGTTCTCCTATAGCAGGTTTCTTTCCGACGCAGCCATGCGCGCGCCGGAACGCATCCTGGAGGTGGCCGGCTCCGGCAGTTTCTATCGGGCCCTTACGGCCGAGGAGTTCGCCGAGCGGCTCTCGGAGTTTCTGGGCGACGGCAGGGGCGCGCCCTCGGCGGTGGACCTGGCGCGCTTTCGCCGCCGCCAGTTGCTGCGCATCATGCTGCGCGACGTGCTGGGCGCGGCCACGCTCTCCGACATCGCCGGGGAACTCGCCAGCCTGGCCGACGCCATTCTGGATTTGACCTACCGCCGCATCCACGAGGAGTTCGTGGCTCTGCATGGCGAACCGCGCCTCAACGACGGCGCCCCGTGCGGATTCTCCGTGATTTCCCTCGGCAAGCTCGGCGGCCAGGAGCTGAACTACAGCTCCGACATCGACCTGATGTTCGTGTACGGCGGGCCGGGCAATACCGATGGACCCTCGCCGCTGAGCAACAAGGAGTTCTACAAGAAGGTTGCCAATCAGTATACCGACCTGCTTTCCACCTACACCGCCGACGGCCTGTGCTACCGCGTGGACCTGCGCCTGCGGCCCGACGGGCGGCTAGGTGAGATCTGCATTTCCTTGGAGGGCGCGGAGGCGTATTACGGCCACCGCGCGCGCGATTGGGAGAAGCAGATGCTCATCAAAGCGCGCGTTTCGGCGGGCGAGCCGGAGCCGGGCCGAGCCCTGCTGGAGTTCGTCGAGCCGCTGATTTACCAGAGTTCGCTCGACTTCCACGCGGTGGAGGCGGTCTCGGAGACGCGCCAGCGAATCGGCGAAAAGGCCGCCGCCAGGCGCGCGCGCCGGGGCGGGCTGGACATCAAGCTGGCGCCCGGCGGCATCCGCGATATCGAGTTTCTGGTGCAGTGCCTGCAACGCCTGCACGGAGGGCGGGAGGCATGGGTCCGCCATGGCGGCACGCTGCTGGCGTTATCCCGGTTGCGGGACAAACGCCTGCTCTCGGGCGCCGAGTACGCGCGTCTGGCCAACGCCTACCAGTTCCTCCGTTACCTCGAGCACCGCCTTCAACTGGAGGAGGACCTGCAGACCCACGCGTTGCCCGCCGGCGCGGAGGCGTTGGACTTGCTGGCGCGAAGAATGCCGGCGGATGCCGGCGAAACTCCCACCGGCGAGGCGCTGCTGCGCAAGCTGGACGAACATCTGGCGGCCGTCCGCGAAATCTACGAGCGCGTGATTCACGCCCAGAGGCCCATGTACTATTCGCCTACCCACGATCCCGAGCCCGTGGAGGAGGAAACCGATGTGGCGGAGCCCTCCAGCAACCTGACGCGCTTCCTGGACGAGCGCGCGCCAGGCCTGGCGGCGGTGGTAGCGGCCTCCAACCTGCACCGCGGCCGCGAGCGCTTCGAACATTTTCTCGAGAAGGCCTTTGCCGCTCCGGAAATTCTGGCCCGCCTGGACGCCGATCCCAAAACCTCGGCCGGAGTGGTGGATATTTTCGAGCACAGCGCCCATTTCGCGGATGAGCTACTGCGCTACCCGGAGTTGCTGGAGGAAATCGGCCGGCCGCTCGATCTAGGCGACGAGCCCCTGGTGGACGGGGCCGCGCTGCGCCGTTATTACCGCCGGCGCATGCTGCGCATCCAAAGCCAGAGCATGCTGGGCGCGACGCCGGTTTTCCAGACGCTGGGGCGGACTTCCGAGCTGGCGGACCGCGTGATCGAGGCGGCGTATGCCATTGCCCTGGCCGAGGCCCCGCCGCCCGCCAACCCCTCCTACGCGCCGCGCGACCAAATGATGACGGTCGCGCTCGGACGCCTGGGCATGCGCGAGTTCGACCTGGGCTCGGACGCCGATCTGATCTTTGTGATCCCCGACGACGACGCCAGTGAGCACGCCTACTGGACGGGCGTGGCCGAGCGCATGATCCACACCCTGGGCAGTTATACCGGCGAGGGCGTCATGTTCGCCGTGGATACCCGGCTGCGCCCCAACGGCCGCGAGGGCGACCTGGTGCAGAGCGAGAGCGCCTATAAGAGCTATTTCGCGGAGCACGCCGAGGCCTGGGAGGGCATCACCTACATGAAGTCGCGCGCCCTGGCCGGTAATGCGGAACGCGCCACCGCCTTCCTCCACGATCTCCAGGTGGTGGACTGGCGGCGCTACGGCCAGAGCATGCGCTCGCGCGAGGAACTGGCCGCCATGCGTGCGCGCCTGGAGCGCGAACAGGGCCCTCGCAACCCGCTCAAGGCGGGGTTTGGCGGGTATTATGACATCGACTTCGCGCTCATGTATCTGCGCCTGAAAGGCGCGGGCATTTTCTACAAAAGCCTGAATACGCCCGAGCGCATCGACGTAATCGAAGCCATGGGCCACCTGGAGCGCGAAGACGCCGACTTTCTGCGCGATGCGGCCACTTTCTACCGCGCCCTGGACCACGGCCAGCGGATCTCCACGGGCCACGCCGAAGGCAATCTGCCAAACTCGCCGAGCCAGTTCGCGATCCTCACAAACCTGGTGAACCGCTGGACCCCCGAACACCTGCACCAAGGCCGCCTGGACGCCATGCTTAGAGAAATCCGCCAGCGGACGAGGGAGTTTTTCAAGCGCGTGTTCGAGAAGTAGGAAACGGCGAAGCAATGTGGGGCGGGCGCTTCCGCCCGCCAACCGGCGGCGATGGGAAATGTCGCGAGAAAACGTATAAACTCCGGACGCTCAATCCGCCGCGCGCTGGAGCGCTTCCGCCATGGCCGCCCGCTTCTCCGGCGTCAGCTTCCCGCCTTCCTCGGTAACGTAAAAGACGTCGATGGCTTTGTGCGCCTCGGTGTCGATCAGGACCACCTCTATGTTGCCTCCGTTGGAGGAAATGGCGGAGGCCAGGTCATAGAGCAGCCCCGGGCGGTCCTGGGCCACGATCTCGATGAGCGTGGCTGCGCCGCCGGCCTCCGAATCGAAGTGGATTTTTGCGGGGATGCGCGCCTTGCGGCTGGGCGGACCCGGGCTGGGGCGGTTGCGCAGAAGTTCCCCGACGTCCGTTCGGCCCGCGATCACACGCTCGGCGGTGGCCCGCAGCCGGTCCACCTCGCTGGGATTCAATTCCAGGCTACGCATGGGATCGGCGAAGGTGAAGGTATCGAGAACCACGCCGCGGCGGTTGCCGAAGGCCTCCGCCCGAAGGATGTTCAATCCGAAACCGGAGAGCGTACCGGCGGCGGCGGCGAACAGGCCGGGGCGGTCGGTGGCCGCCAGGGTCATCCTCCAGGCGGCATCCAGGCGGCGGACGTCCACCGCCACGCCGCGCCGGCGGCTGCGGGCTTCGAGCGCCATGTGTTCGTCGATTTCGGTCTCCGAGTGGGTGCGCAGGTAGCGGGTGGGAAACCCCTCCAGAAACTCCGCCCGCTCGGCGCCGCCGGCGGGGACGCCTCCTATGCGGTCGCTCTGCAATGCCCTCGTAAGCTCGTTGTAGACCGCCATATAGAGCTGCCACAACTGGGCCGCTCGCCAGGGCGTCATGGCCGAAGGGTTCACGGCCGAGATATCGGCGTAGGTCAGCAGGGTGAGCGCCTTCAACCGCTCCACCGTTTCCACGCGGCCCGCCGCTTCGCGAATGGTCCGCGGGTCGAACAGGTCGCGGCTTTGCATGGCGGCGGAAAGCTCCAGGTGGTTGCGAATCAGAAAGAGAACCGTATCTCGTTCCCGCGGCGGGGGCGCCACGCGGTCCATGGCGGCCTCGGCCAACCGCAGCGATCCGTCCACATGCCCCCCGGGCGAGCCTTTGCCGGCATCGTGGAACAGGGCCGCCAGAACCAGCGCGCCGGGCTCGGTCATTTCGGACAGCAGATCGGCGAAGGGGGCGCCGGGGCGCCAGAGCTTCTCCATGGCCACCATGGTGTGCTCGTCCACCGTGTAGCGATGGTAAAAATCGCGAATCACCAGGCACTCGGTGGCATCGAGCTCCGGAAAGACCGCGCCCAGTGCGCCGGCCTCGTGCATGGCGCGGAGGGCCAGCGGCGCGTGGGGCAAAGTGAAGATGCGATTCAACGAGGGCCAGATGGGCCGCGGGACTGAGAACCAGGCCCGCAGGCGTTCGGATTGCGCTTCGATCCGCCGGGTAGCTTCAAGCGAGGGCCGGATTCCGTGCCGGGCCGCGAACTCGAACAGCCGCAGCGCCAGCTCGGGGTCGCTCTCCAGCATGTGCGGTTCGCGCAGGAAGGCGCGTTCGCGCCGCACCCCGATATCGGCATTGCCCAGGCGCGAGCGCCAGTCGCGGAACTGCGCCAGCAGGCCGCTGGTCTGCCCTTCCAGGCTCTCCAGCTCGCGGCTGGCGGCGCGGTAGACGGTGCGCGAATGGCGGAAGTACTCGCGCATCCATAGGGCGGCGTCGTCCTGGCCCCACTCTTCCGCCAGAACGTCCTGGGCGTCGAAGGTCAGGATGTTCTGGTCGCGGCCGCCCATCTCGTGGAGGCGCCAGCGGATCCGCGCCAGGTGCTCGAAAGCCCGCTGCAACTCCGGCGGCGCCGCGGCGCGCGTCCCGCGCAACTGCTCCAGCCAGCAAAGAAGCTGATAATCGCGGAGGCCGCCCGGCGCTTCTTTGATGGCGGGTTCGAGATGGTAGAGCGTGTCCGCGAACCTGGCGTGGCGCTCATGGGTGAGGCGCGACAGGTTGCGAACCAGCGCATCGCGGTTAGCCTGAAGGAAGCGCGGCATCTTTTCCTCCAGGCCGCCGTAGAGAGCGCGGTCGCCCGCCATCGAGCGCAGGTCCAGCAAGCTGATGTTCAGTTCGATGTTCTGGTCGTGAACTTCGAGGCACTCCGCCAGCGTGCGTACGGACTGGCTCACGCGCAGCCCGCAATCCCAAAGCCTCCGCAGGAACTCCGCCACCGGCGCCTTCCGCTCGGCCACTTCGCGCTCGGTGGCGCAAAGCAGTAAAAGGTCCACATCGGAATAGGGGAACAGTTGCCGGCGGCCGTATCCGCCCACGGCGGCCAGCGCCAAGCCCCGCCGCGAGTCCTGGGTGGGAAACAGGAGGGCCTCCGCGGCCTCCAGGACCACGTTGTCCACCTTCGCGGCGCGCGCCGCCAACAGCAGTCCTACATCGAAATTAGAGGGCCGAATCTCCACGGTCGTCGTTCCGGATACGGATGGCTTCGGCGACGTCGTAGACGAAGATCTTGCCGTCCCCAATCTTTCCGGTGCGCGCCGCGGCGGCCAGCGCTTTCACCACGTCCTCGCAACGGGCGTCCTGCGCCACCAGCTCCAGTTTGACTTTGGGCAGCAGGTCGACGTTATACTCCTGGCCACGGTAGATCTCCCGATGGCCCTTCTGACGTCCGTGGCCGCGCACGTCCGTGATGGTCATGCCGTCGATGCCGATGCTCTTGAGCGCTTCCTTGACTTCGTCCAGTTTGAACGGCTGGATGATGGCTTCGATTTTCTTCATCTCTATTAGCCTATCCCCGCTACCCCTCGAAAAGGTAGCCCTCTTCACCGTGCATGCTGACGTCCAGACCCTCGCTCTCTTGCCCCTTGGACACGCGCACCCCGATTGTCCAATCGCAGAACTTGAGGATCGCCAGAGTTCCCACGATGGCCAGCGCCCAGGCGATTCCACAGCCGACAAGCTGGTTCAGAATCTGCGCGCCGTGGCCGTCCACCAGCCCCAGAGGCAGGGTGTGTCCGGCGCCGTCCTTAAAGGCGTCGTTGACCGCGTTGGTGGCGAAAACGCCGGTGAGAATCGCGCCCAGGGTCCCGCCGGCGCCGTGCACGCCGAAGGCGTCCAGCGCATCGTCATACCCGAACAGGTTCTTCACCTTCACCACCATGAAATAGCAGCCCACCCCCGCGCACAGGCCGATCAGCAGGGCCGGGAACGGCTTCACGAATCCCGAAGCCGGCGTAATGGCAACCAACCCCGCCACCGCGCCGGAGATGCCTCCGAGCATGCTGGGCTTGCCGTTGTGCAGCCATTCCGCGGCTATCCAGCCCAGCGCCGCGGCGGCCGCTCCGAAGTGGGTGGCCACGAATGCGCTGGTGGCCAGGCCCGAGGCGGCCAGCGCGCTTCCCGCGTTGAATCCGAACCAACCTACCCAGAGCAGACACGCGCCGATGAAGCTGATCACCAGGTTGTGGGGCTTCATGGGTTCGTGCGGATAGCCAAGGCGTTTGCCCAGGTACAACGCGCAGACCAGCGCCGACACCCCCGAGCTGATGTGCACCACCGTGCCACCGGCGAAATCGAAGCAGGGGATCACGCCGCCCAGCGACGCGCTCAGGAACCCGCCCTTACCCCACACCATGTGGGCCATGGGGAAATACACGAGCAGGCTCCAAAGGGCGCTGAACAGCACCATGGCGCTGAATTTCATGCGTTCCGCGAAGGCCCCGGAAATGAGCGCCGGCGTGATGATGGCGAACATCAACTGGTAAATCATGAAGGTCTGATGCGGGATGGTGGCGGCGTAATCCGGATTGGGCGCGCTGCCCACCCCGTTCAGAAAGGCGAAGCGAAAGTCCCCGATCACCGCCGAGGATCCGCCGAACGCCAGGCTGTAACCCACCACGGCCCAGATTACCGTGACCAGGAGCATCAGAATAAAGCTGTGCATCATGGTGCCCAGCACGTTCTTGCGGCGTACCAGGCCGCCGTAAAAAAGAGCCAGGCCGGGGCCGGTCATCATCAGCACCAGGGCGGCGCTAACCAGCATCCAGGCATTGTCGCCCGCGCTTTGCGCGGACTTAGCAGCGGCTTCGACGGAAGCCAGCCGGGTCGCAAGATCAGGGGCATCCGCCGCCAGGGCCGCAGGCGCTAAACCAAGCGCGAGGGCGCACATACATAGCAGAAGTCTCATCGTGGAGAAGAATCCAAACCGGGGATTCCTCCGTATTTTCGCGTACGGACGCGAGCGGTCCAAGACGGAACTTTCTATCGACGGAATTGGAATTATTTATCGGGTCGGGCCGGAATTGTCCGCGAAATCACGCCGGCCGGGTTCCAAGCCTTGCGCCATGCCTCCAAGAGCGTATAATCGAGACGGTCTGAAGTGACGTAAATCGACCGGCGGCGCGCGGATGGATGCCGGCCCTTGCGGAAGCGTTTGGGAACCTTCGCGGGCCGGGCGGCTGCCGAGGGCCGGCGGGGGACAAACTGGGCGCCCCGCCGGTCTTGTGCTTTCTTCGTTCCGGATTTTCTCCCCCATTACGCTAAAATGCCAAACGAGCCATGCCGCGCATGCCGATCCCGTCTCCACGCATCGATCCCCGCTACGCCCGCTTCCGCCTGGAAATCCGCGAGTCGAGAATACACCGGCGCGGGGTCTATGCCCTGGAGCGCATTCCCGCCCGGCGCAAAGTAATCGAGTACGTCGGCGAGCGAATCAGCCGGCGCGAGACCAAGCGCCGCGGACAGGGTTCGCTGACCTATCTGTTCACCCTGGACGACTACTGGACGATCGACGGCTCGGTGGGCGGCAGCGGGGCCGAGATCATCAACCACAGTTGCGATCCCAATCTCCGCAGTTGCATTGTGGGGGGCCATATCCTCTACATGAGCAAGCGAGCGATCCGGCGCGGCGAGGAACTGACCGTGGATTACCGCTTCTCGGACAAGATCGAAAAGGTGCGCTGCCGCTGCGGGTCGAGCGTGTGCCGGGGGACGATTAATCTGAAGGCGTAGGGGCCGGGCATACCGGCCCGGGCCGGGCATACCGGCCCGAGGCAGGCCAGGAGGCCCGCCCCACCGGCTAACCGGAATTGCCGTTGGCGGATTCGGACCGGTGCGCCTGGATTGCGCCGGCGTTGTCCGACTCAGGCGCGCCGGGGACGGAATGCCGCTTGGGCCAATACCCCTGGTAGGTTTTGGATTTGCGCCCACGCTTCCACTGCCAGATCCTCATGGCCCCGTCGAAAAGCCAGTAAAATCCCAGGTAGCGAACTAACAGCGAGGTCGGCCTGTGCGGGGATTGCGGCGTCTGGTGATGCCACAAGTCCCAACCCAACAGAGCGAACGCAGCGAGAGCCAGCACCCCGCCCAGCGCAAACGCAATCGCCCGCGAGCCGGCCGGAGCGCCGTCTTTCCGCAGTAGCACAGTCCGATTTTAGCGCGGAACTCAGAACTTCAGCTCGATGCGGATGGCGTGCGAATCGGTCGCGCCTACGTTCTTCACCCGGTGTATCACCGCTTCCGCCCACGTAGCCGTGCCCGCCTTGCGCGAGGAACGGGTGGCCGTGCCATCGTCCATGGTTTGCTCGATGGTGTAATCGGTGAGATAGACCACCACGCCATGGGGATGCCGGTGACGCGGCTCCGCCACTCCCGGCGGGATGGCGTCGTCAAGCACCCGGACAAACTGGTTCTCGAAGATCAGGTGTTGCGTGTTCACGCACACTTTCAGCGAATCGAGCGGGTCGGCGCCGCTTTGCGGCCAGGCTAGCGCGGCGATGCCCAGACAGATTGCGGCTCCAATGCAGGTTTTGATGGTTCGGCGCATAGTGTCTCAGAGTATATACGATTCCCTGTGGGGCAGGCCTTTTGGCCTGCCGCCGGCTTTTTAGCCGGCGTTCTTCGGGGTGGCGGCACGCCGGGCCGAAGCCCGGCGGCAGGCCAGAAGGCCTGGCCCCACACAAGGGCGCCGGACACTCGGCGGCCCTTCCGCCGGAACGTGGTAACATCCCGGTTGATGCCGCCTGCCAAGCACTCTCCCGATCCTCCCGAGATGACCTTCCGGGCCGTTGCGCTGGGACTTTTCCTGGCGCTGGTCTTCGGCGCCGCCAACGCGTACCTCGGCATGAAGGCCGGGCAGACCATCGCCGCCACCATTCCCGCCGCGGTCATCGCCATCGCCGTCTTCCGCGTGATGGGCGGCGGCGTGCTGGAGCAGAACATCTCGCGCACGGCCGCTTCGGTGGGCGAGGCTCTGGTCGCCGGCGCCATCTTCACCATCCCCGCCTTCATGATGGTGGAAATCAACGGCCAGCATCTGTGGGCGGACCTTCGCCAGCACTATTGGCAATCCATGCTCATCCTGCTGGTG
>Ga0181520_10002838_pt1 | contig 31467 bp, 40 predicted proteins | sample PEATcosm2014_Bin_29_FD_132451 | JGI IMG/M metagenome (GOLD analysis project Ga0181520, IMG submission 132451) | Peatland microbial communities from MTU Mesocosm Facility, Houghton, MI, USA - PEATcosm2014_Bin02_30_metaG | ecosystem: Environmental > Terrestrial > Soil > Wetlands > Peat | place...
CGACTTAGCGATGGCAGCTACGTTTACAACGTTGTCATTGACAACGTGGTCACGTTGCATGCCGTCGACGTCGACGCGGCGAACAAGCTACGCGATGGGATACGCCACGCAATCAATCTCCATACCGTTGACGTAGCGCATGCGCTATCGTCGCGGCTGGAGGATAACGGGCGCCAAGTGCGGATCAAAGCCGATTGCATTGCGCCCCATGATAGTACGTTGACGCGTTATCAGCGTAAACGCCGCTTGATTGCAGATTTTACCGATAGCATCTTAGAAGCGCTATCGGTGGACGTTCTCGACGAAAGCCGGGATAGTCCCAGCGACCAAGCGGACTTGGCGTTAGCTGAAATCGAGCGCTTGCAGCGTATCGAAAAAGAGCTATGCCATGCCATCTTAGTGTTCACTGACACGGCAGACCGTGACCGGTTTATTGACCGCGTTCACGTGATTGCCGATGACAACAAAAGGAAAGGATGACCAATGATCACGCTCATAGTCAAAGGGACAATTGACGACGCATGCCAAGCGGCGCTTGCGCATGGCGTCAACCTGGAAAGCGCTGTACGGCATCCGCGTTTCGACGAAACGATTTGCCGAGCTCTAAGCATATACGAAAGCGCCGCGCAAAAATGGTTCGGCGAGACAATCGGAGTAGCGCCGTTTCCAGCTGGGACACTGACTTGGTATGGTGCGGTCCGGGCGCCGGATGACGCCGATAAGGTTGCAGTGCTTGGCGCCTTCCCAGCCAAGCCGCGCGTGTTCGGCACGCGCAAACGCGGCGAACCGTGGCCGATTAAACTGAAAGAGAACGCTAAAGCCGACTGGGAATATGAGGTTTCCAATGGTGGCACGGTTTTAGGGTTCGACGATTGGCTTGCACACCGCGCCAACACATGGGAGCCCAGCGCGGCGGTAAAGTAACCATCAAAGAAGACGGCGCTTGCGGGCGCCGTCTTTTTGTTGTTTGATAGCAGCATATGGAGAAACGGGCAAATGAGACACAAAGCTAAACAAGCGCTACAAGCGCTTTTCACTGTGAAGCAAGCGAAAGAGCTCACAGGTGGCGGGTTAGGATATCCGTCGAAAATGCCGGGGACAAGTTATGGCATATCGGCGCGTGACTGCATTACCGGCAGCAAATTGGCAGCTATTCCCGGCAGCGTATGCCACGGGTGCTATGCGCTCAAAGGCCATTACGGGTTTGACAACGTTCGGGAAGCACACCGCAAGCGCTTGGCGTCGATCGCTGGTCAATCGTGGACGGCCGCAATAGCGTTCTTGATTGATCGAAGCGGCAGCAAATGGCATCGCTGGCACGATAGCGGCGATTTACAGAGCGTCGCACACCTAACGAAAATCGCCGCGGTAGCGATAATGACGCCACAGGTCCGGCATTGGCTACCGACGCGCGAGCTCGGCATCGTGCAGGCATATGTCAAGAGCGGCGGGCATATCCCCGATAACCTGACAATCCGCGTCAGTGCAACAATGGTCGACGGGCACGCTACCCAGGCATGGCCGACGACAAGCGGCGTGCATAAGGATAAGCCGGCGATCGGTCGCATATGCCCGGCGCCCGAGCACAATAACGAGTGCGGCAAATGCCGCGCGTGCTGGTCGCGTGACGTTCCCCACGTTTCATATCACAAACACTAGGAGTGCAAGCCATGATCATGGTTGTTTTAGAAGGCGGCTTAGTGTCCGCCGTTGTATCGGATGACCCGCAGCAAATCGGTACGCGGTTTTGCGTGGTCGACTATGACATTGAAGGCGCCGATGATACCGAACTTGTGGCGATTAGCCAAGGCGATGGTGGCATAGCGGAAGCGGTCGTGTGGGCCGGCGAAATCACGGCTGCAGAAATCAAGGTTGGCGGCGACATAGAGGATGAAAACGAGGTTTAAAATGCCAATGTTTCATATCAAATTGACGCGCCTAATCGAGCAAGAGTGCGCGGTTTGGGCGCGCGGCGCCGACGCGGACGCGGCTTGCGACAAGGCGCTTGAGGACATTCCGCCGTCAACCATATGGACGGATAGCGATTGCGAGCCGCACACTTATGGCGCAGAGTGTATCGAAGAGCACCCGGCAAATGGTGTAAGGGTAGACCCTACGCTGAGTGCCCTTCCGACAAAGGATGCGACCCGGTGACATATCGCGAGCTCTTAGAAGCTATCCGAACAGCAAAGAAATTAGAAGCCACGCGTGAGCGAATGGCTTCAAACCCTAAGTTGTGGCGTGGTACGCCTGAAGAGCAAGACCACGCAGAGGCGCGTGTGCGCTCTGCAGATAAGGCTTTGGATAGGGAGATAATCTAGTGACCCCTCCTCAATGGCATAACCAATACGATCGCGTGCGCGCCGGTGAGTGGCGTTGCGACGAGTGCGGCTCGATCAACGAAAACCTGCGTTGCTGGCAATGCGGGTACGATGAAGACGGCCAAGCGCCGGAACCTGATGAAGAGGATGAAGACGATGGTTAGCCGAACAGAGGTAGAGCAACTGAGCCGATCGTTTTATCAGCTGTTAATATCGCTCGTTGAAGAGAATGAGCGACTAACGGCCCAGGTGAAATATTCGATTTATGCGCGGCCCGGACACGTGCATCAGCCTCACAGTGACGCCGTAAGCCCTGGCCCACAGCCGAGGCACCCGGCGGATTGACATTCTACACTGGCGCTTTCATGAAAGTGTCTCGCGCACGCGCAGGTAATTCGGCGCGCCCTTGCTGCCCGTTCGGGCGCGTCGTTTCGGGCGGGACATTCCGCCCACAGGGCCGCGGGGGTTATTCCGTTCCCCCCGCGGCCCACCGTCCCCTTAAAGAGGTTTAAGAATGGCCGACGTAACAGAGCTAAACGACGCACGCATTTTAGAGGCCGCGCGGCGCTACGCCGAGGCCAACAACTCGGACCCGTTTGCATATGCCCGTTGCATATGCCATTTCAATCAAGGCCTGCTGGGCCCGACCGAAGACGGCAGCCCGGGGCATTACGACGCAGAGAGAGACGGGATAACCGGATGGCGAAACATATGCCGGCTGTAACACGATGTGTGTCCAAACCGGATAAGCATGTTCTGTCGTACCCATGCAAGGGCGGCTATGACGATTTTGCCAACATGGCGCGGAGGGCCTGAGCCATGGCCCTTGGACCGTACAGTGCTCTTCTCCGAGCTCAAATGCTTGGGGTTCATTCACCGTATTGGCAGCCGGTCACCGGTTACCGGTTGCAACGCGGGCGTTGCGGAGCGAAACGAATGGCGACGATAGAATTTTATGTCGGCAATAGTCACAAGCATATCGCCGTCTTGGACGATGGAGCCGTACCCCGTAAGGGAGAGTTTATCAGCATTCGAGGCGACACATTCAGCGTCAGTTGTGTAACATGGGCAGTGGACCATGCCGATTTGATACCCAGTGCGTCCCTTCGCGCTTGTGTGGTTTTGGAGCGATTAGGAGAGCGATATGTCTGAGGATATCTGTGAACGTAAGCATGGTGGCGAGCCATTCAGCGTAGAAGCATTCGATCATACGCCGCGGCGCGTGCGCACACTGCAGCAATTGCAAGTGCTCAAGTATATTGACGCAAACATCAGTGCTACAAGTCAGGAAGCCGAGGCTGGCATTCCAGTGCGTCGATCGACGGCGTCAGCACGTTTCTCCGAGCTCAAATGCTTGGGGTTCATTCACCGTATTGGCAGTCGGCCAACGGTTACCGGTTGCAACGCGGGCGTTTATGCGCTAACGCACGATGGACTGAAGGCTTTGCAAAGCGGCTACAAAAATCCCCAATGAAATTTCTCACGCTGGACTTTGAAACGTTTTACGACAAAGAATACTCGCTGCGCAAGATGACGCCGGCTGAGTACATTCTGGATGCACGCTATGAGACGATCTGTTGTGCTGTGCAAATTGATGATGGTCCTGTGGAGTTTGTTGATGGTCCTGATTTTCGTGAGTGGCTTGACGGGTTTAACCCTCGCGATTGCATTACTCTTACGTTCAACAGTCTTTTCGACAATTGCATTTTGGCTTGGCGCTACGGGTTTGTTCCTGCTCGTATGGTGGATGGGCTGGGGATGGCTCGTGCTCTGCTTGGCCATAAACTCCCGTCTCTCAGCTTGGAAAAAGTCTCGGAATATCTAGGCACCGGCCAGAAGGGCTCTACAATTAAAACGGTGCTAGGCATGCACCGTGCCGATATCATTGCCGCCGGGCTGTGGCCGGCGTTCCAACAATACGCAATGAGCGATGTACGCTTGACGCGTGCGAATTTTGATATCCTAGCGCCGCAGTTTCCCAAAGCCGAATTCCGTATCATGGATCTTGTGCTGCGCTGTGCGGTCGAGCCGGTCTTCGAAGCCGATATCCCGATGCTCGAGCAACACCTAGCCGATATCATTGCCGAGAAGGATGCACAGATGGCCGCGGTGGGCCTAAGCCGCACCGAGGAAGGCCGGCCGCCCCCCGAGCTCATGAGCACTACCGCGTTTGCAGAGCTCCTGGAGGCCGCGGGTGTGACGGTGGAAACCAAGATCACTGCCATCGGTAACGAAATCCCCGCCTTGGCCAAGTCCGACGATTTCATGGCCGAGCTCTTGGACCATCCAGACCCTTACGTGCAGACCCTGGCAGCCGCCCGGCTGGGCGCCAAGAGCACCCTGGAAGAGAGCCGGGCGCGCCGCCTGCTCGCCATTGCGGGCCTCCCCTGGCCCAACGGCAAGCCCCTACTGCCGATCCCGCTGCGCTATGCCGGCGCCCACACTCAGCGCCTGTCGGGCGACTGGAAGATTAACATGCAGAACATGCCGGCCGGCCGCGGCGGCAAGACGAACAAGTTGCGGCAGAGCCTGCGCGCGCCCCCCGGTCACAAGGTGATCGTGGCCGACCTGGGCCAGATCGAAGCGCGCCTCACGGCATGGTTCTGCCGGGCGACGGATATGCTGCGGGTCTTCGCGGAGAACAAGGCTGACAAGACCAAGCCCGATCCGTACTGCGTCCTGGCGACCGCGATCTTTGGCTTTGTGGTAACCAAGGCCAACGAGCTCGAGCGGTTCGTCGGCAAGGCGGGCGTGCTAGGCCTGGGCTTCGGGCTCGGTGCAGATAATTTTTACATCAAGACGGGTGCGGCCGCGCGTAATCAGGGCCTGGAAATGGGCGACGTGTGGACGCAGGCGCTCGCTCTTAAGACGGTCAACACCTATCGCCGTGTCAACCGTCCGATCCCGGTCATGTGGGAGGTTCTGGAACAGATGTTGAAGCATCCGTGGCGTGGCCTGTCAGCAACAACGACGCTGGGGCCTGTCGAGATTGGCGAGGGGTTCGTGCGCGGCCCTGGTGGCTTGGAAATGCGCTATTGCCCCGAGCCGGCAGATCAGTACGGCGAGATTTTTTATCGATATGGTAACCGCTTGAAAAAGACCTACGGTGCCGCGTTCCTCGAGAACATCATCCAGTTTTTAGCGCGCATCGTTCAAATGAACGCAGCGCTGCGACTTGACAGCTTGGGCTATCGTATGCGACACACGGTCCATGACGAACTGATCTTTGTGGTTCCCGACGCGGAGGTCGAACATGCGCGCGCTGTGATCCATACAGAAATGATCCGGCCGCCTTCATGGGCGCCGGATATCCCCCTCACCGCTGACATCGGCGTCGGCCAGACATATGGCGAAGCAAAATGACCGTGGCCATTGTTATCATGCTTATCCGGTTGTCACACACAAAAGCTGAGAGCCACTAAATGTTGATCCGTTCAATCCTGTTCTTCGCCCTTCTACTGACCACGGCATTCGCCCAAGCCAAGGACAAACCTTGGAAGCCATGGCCCTGCTCTCAGTGCACCGACGGTTGGGTAGATGCCATGACGGGCATGTGTCCGTACCGACCGCGATGCAAGACCAAAGTGCCGCCGAGCTCGCCAAATGCCCATTGACTGTCCGCCAGCAATTCATCAATCAGTGCCGGGCACCCCCAAACGCAAATGAAGAACATGCTCTATATCATCCTTCTGTTTCTCCTGGTTGACTTTACCCGGTTGGACGGTCACACGGTGGCAATTAACCGCGATGCAGTTTCGTCGGTGCAAGGGGCTGGACAGCTGGGCTATCCCAATGGTTCATTGATCCACGCCGGCGGCGATCATATCGTCGTTCAAGAAAATGTGCTCGAGGTAAAGCGTAGGCTGAGAGAAGCAAAGTGACCACCATGCATGCGTTCGAAGCGTTCCTCACGCAGTTTGATGACCCGAGCTATGCGCGCTTGGCCGTCCAGCGAGCGGGCGAATTTAAGAACGCGACGCCGTTCCCGCACATCGTAATCGACAATTTCTTGCTGTACTCGCAACCGCTCGCCGCCGAGTACCCGCGTCAGGATGCCGCTTGGACGGTGCACGCCAACCCGAATGTCGGGCGCCAATTCCAGGGCGATGAAACGCACTACCGCCCGCTGTTTCGCGCGTTTGCGCAGTCGGTCAATACCCGTCGGTTTCTCCTATTCCTTGAGACACTTACGGGGATTGAGGGGCTGCTAGGCGACCCGTATTTCGTGGGCGGCGGCGCCATGTCAGCCGGCCGCGGCGACCACCTTGCCGTACACTGCGATTTCAACTGGCACTACAAGCTGCACATGCACCGCCGGCTGAACGCGCTGTTTTATCTGACGCCGGATTGGAAGGCGCAGTGGGGCGGCGAGCTCTTGCTGACAAACGACGATCGCACGGTTGAACGCACGTGCTTGCCATTGTTCAACCGCCTTATCGTGTTCAAGGTCACCGATCATTCCTGGCACGGGCAGCCGAACAAACTTATGTGTCCTGAAAACGTACGGCGCAACGTGTTTAGCGCGTTCTACTATACGGCGGCCACCGACGAGCAAATAAACGATCCGCACTTGACGAAATATCGCGACGAAACGCCGTACACGGCGGCGCCACTGAATAACTACAAAGCAAGTGGAGGCATGTAATGTGCGATGATGAAGAAACCAGCACGCAGCGGCATAATCGACTTGTGGTGAGAGACGGCTGGATCCCCCCGCGGCCCTCATTCAACTCTTTTGCTCTTAATAATATCTTGAATGAGATTGACGCGGAGGTTGTTCGCGCAAAAAATAAACACCCGCGTCATGCAGCGTCGGCGCACGAACAGCATTCTGTGATCCGTGAAGAGCTCGAGGAATTGTGGGATCACGTTAAACAGGATACAGGCTCGAGCCCTGAAGCCCGCAAGGAAGCCATTCAGGTAGCGGCTATGGCGGTGCGCTACGTGCTGGAGATATGCAAATGAAGCTGTATCTCGCTGGGCCGATGCGCGGGTATGAGGCTCACAACTTTCCAGCGTTCCATATGCAAGCAAAGCTGCTGCGGGACGCCGGCTATGAGGTTTTCTCGCCCGCGGAGAAAGGCGAAGAGGTCGCCTTGCTCAAAGATCCCAATCAGAACGACCTAGCGTTTCGCCGGCTCGTGTTCAAGTTGGACACAGCCTACATCTGCGACGAGGCCGACGGTGTCGCGCTGATGACGGATTGGCAGACAAGCCTGGGCGCACAAGCGGAAAATGCTTTGGCCTTGGCGATCGGCCTGCCATCCTTCCGCGTGCAAGAGTGGCTGATGCGTGCCGAGAGGATCAACGATGCTTAATGGCGTAGGTAAACCCTGGCGCGGTGAATGGACTGCATTGATGGAGCAACGAAATGTCTCAGACCCCTACCCCACCACTGGTACTGCTGGAGCCAAAGAAGTCCCTGTTGGACGGTATGACCAGCGAACAGCGGAAAGAGTACCCGTTGATCAGCGGCTGCCTCGATTACTTTCGCGATGCGTTGCTTGCGGTTGCGCACGTATCCTATAAGGGCAACGAGAAGCACAACCCCGGCCAGCCGGTGCATTGGGCTCGCGGCAAGAGCACTGATGAACTCGATGCGCTTGGGCGCCATATCGGCTGCCGGGAGGATATCGACCCGGAAATTGGGATCGAGGAAGCCGGTCAAATGTGCTGGCGTGCGCTCGCCTACTATCAGAAACTGCTCGAGAAAAAGTATAACATCGAGCCACCGATGGGGTGTAAGTGATGCCAGTCCGCACCGAACTTGAATGGGCGAAAGAAATCTGCAAGCGGCAGGGTTACTACGTGATCCAGCAGAGCCGTGTGCGCGAGCTCTTTGCGCGCGCCAGCGTGGCCGATTACGAGTGGGAAACGATGAAGACTGATGCTCGCTTTAAACGGTATATGTGGGAGAAACTTGTCCACGACATAGCTTCCAAGGTGGCTCATGAAGACGACGCTGTCCTGCGGGATGAACGAGATATGGACCCTACAGGTTATCGGCCGGCTAAACCCGGCGACCTCTGGAGGCACCCGGAAGAGCAGCCGGAGGAAGCGCTGCGCCTGTTTGTTGGCCACATTTTCCAGGCGCGTCTGACGGTGATCACGTATGTCTAGGCCGTTCTCCTGGTCCTACTCCAAGCTGAAGAACTATGAGAACTGTCCCTTCAAGTATTTGAAAGTGGACGTGGAGAAGCAATTCAAGGAAGACACCGAGCAGCTGACCTATGGTAACAAGGTGCACGACGCCATGCGGGATGCGCTGCGCAGCGGCGCCCCGCTGCCCGCGGAATTCTCACCTTGGCAAAAATGGGTTACTGGGATCCGCGCGCTCCCTGGTGAGCTCCTGGTCGAGCAGAAATATGCCCTCACGCGCGAGTTTATGCCGTGTGAGTATTTGGGTCCCAAGGTCTGGTACCGTGGCATCGCGGACGCCGTGAATATCGACGGTATCGTGGCCGGCGTGTTTGATTGGAAGACCGGCCGTGTGAAGCACGACAGCATTCAGTTGATGCTGAGTACCGCTTGCGTGTTTGCTTTCCACCCGGAAATCGAGCTCATTCGCACCAGCTTCATCTGGCTCGCTGACGACGAAGTCACCAGTGACGATTTTACCAGAGACAACGTGCGCGCAGCGTGGCCGGCGATCCTGGAGCGCGTGCACGAACTCGAAGAGTCCCATAAGCGCATGATTTTCCCGCCGAAGCCCGGCGGCCTATGCAAGCAATACTGCCCTGTGCAGGTGTGTGAATTCTGGAAAAAAGGAACACCGCGATGATGCGGCCTGTCATTCGCTGGCGCTTCAATACTAACCCTACTGCTGGTGAATGGCGCTGGCGCGTCTTTTTGCCGCAAGACGAGGGGGTTGCCCAGGTGCTTGTGAAAGGACTATCAGTCTCGGTGCCGTCCTGGACCCAGGAAGATAATTTATTTGAGCAGCGTAAGTGGCACATGGCAGCGCACGGCACCTTTAGAATGTCAGCTGATGGATACGCGACAATAGGAGAGAACTGATGCGGCCCGTCATTCGCTGGCGCCGACTTCTCGATACCGTCCTTGTAATTTTCGCGTTTGGCCTGTTGGCAGCGCTTGTAATATCCCATGGTAACAAACATGTGATCCCGCCGGCTAAGCCGGCTGTGCTACAGGAGAAAAGTCATGTCCAGCAACGAACCCAAGAGCGAACTAGCCCGGTACGCGTTCGGCTACAGCAACAAGAAGCCGTCTCTCACGTATTGGCTGATCCTGGCCGCGATGGTGGTGTTCGTGCTGTACAAAGCAATAACGTTCATTTGAAGGTGACCCATGCAACGCATCACAAACATTACGCCCACGCTCAAGGAAAAGGCGGCGCCCATCACGGTCACAGTTCGCACCAAGGAAGCGTTCAAGCGAGCGCTGGCGGATACTATGCCGGGGTCGCTAATCCTATACCACACTGGGTTTCTACTGGATGACCGGGCCTTCCCGTACTCATTCGGTGCTCACGGCAATGTTCTCCGATCAATTCTTGGGGCCGAGCAAGAGAAGCAACGGCATGCGCTCGACCTGTTCGCCGCATACATCTATCGCGCGTACGAGAAGGGCGTCATAACGCTCGTTCAGAAGCGCCACGGCCCGGGGCAGTACGATTACATCGCGGTAAAGCTATGACCCCCGAAGGCAAGATCAAGAAACTCGTAAAGCAAACGATCGAGAGCTATTTCCCCGTCTCGTATCGGTTCATGCCGGTGCAGAACGGCATGGGGATCCCAGGGCTCGATTTCTTCTACTGTATCCACGGGCGCTTTGTGGCAATCGAGACAAAGGCGCCGGGCAACAAGCCCACCGCGCGCCAGCTGCAAACGTTCACCCAGATAAAGAGGGCTGGCGGCTTGGCTTATGTTGTTGACAGCCAGGAAACGCTGAATGCTGTCATGGATGATTTGGTGATGATCCCATGTCAATCGCTGTAGATTATAAAAAGCGGGTGAAATTAAAATGCCCGTCGTAATCTCCAAGGCCGCGAAGGCGCTTCTGGTGCCGTCATCGTACGAGGTCATGGCGCAGTGGCCCACGGCGCCGGCGTACGGCGATAAGGCGGTCATCCCTTACACATTGGCAAACACGCTGATCTTGCGGCACTGGGGCTACAAGGTGCCGTCCCCAATTACCAAACTGTATGACTGGGGCGCCGACGCGCCGTTCAAGATCCAGATCGACACGTGCGTCATGCTCACCGAGAACCCGCGGTCCTACGTGCTCAACGATATGGGCACCGGCAAGACGAAGGCCGCGCTATGGGCCTGGGACTTTTTGAAGAAGGAAGGCCTCGCAAATAACCTCCTGGTCGTGGCGCCGCTGTCAACGCTCCATTTCGTGTGGGCCGCGGAGGTACTGCGCACGCTGCCGGGTAGGACGGTGAAAGTCTTGTACGGTACTAAAAAAGAACGCCTGAAGGCGCTGGCTGAGCCGGCCGATATCTACGTGGTCAACCATGACGGGTTGAAAGTCATAAAGGCTGAGCTCGAGAAACGCCCTGACATTGACACCCTGGTGCTGGACGAGCTCGCGGTCTACCGCAACAACAGCGAGCGGTCGAAGATGATGCGCAAGTTTGCGCAGAGCTATAAGACCGTGTGGGGTATGACCGGCTCACCAATCCCAAACGAACCCACCGACGTGTGGGGGCAGGCGAAGATCATTACGCCGAATACCGTGCCCAAGTATCGCAAGGCGTGTCGCGAAATGCTGATGACACAGCTGGACCAGTACGTCTGGCGACCGAAACCCGACGCTGCCGAGCGCGCCTTCTCCATGCTGCAGCCGAGCGTGCGCTTTTCGCTGGACGACGTGATCGAGCTCCCGGAGACGATCTACCGGCCGATCGATGTTGAGCTCAGCAGCCAGCAAAAGGCCACCTATCACAAGGTCAAGAATGAAATGGTCGCAATGGTTCACGAGAAAGTGATCACCGCGGTCAATGCCGGCGCCGCCATGAGTAAGCTGGTTCAGATATCGCTGGGCTGGGTCTATACTAAGGCACCGGCTTTCATCCGGCTCGATGCCGCGCCGCGGATCGCCGCGCTGCTGGATCTTATTCAAGCGTCCGAGCACAAGGTCTTGGTGTTCGTGCCCTATCGGCATGCCATTGAAGGTATAGTGGATATCTGTGGCAGATTAAAAGTTCCGTTCGACTACTGCATGATACACGGTGACACCAAAGATCGTGAGACATTATTCAACGCGTTTCAGAACTCGCCGCAGTACAAGGTGATGTTTGCTCACCCCGGCGTGATCCATCACGGATTAACTCTTACTTCAGCTGACACTGTTATTTGGACTTGTCCGATCGCAAGTTTGGATGTATACGAACAGGCGAACGCGCGGATAATCCGCGTTAGTCAGAAGCACAAGCAACAAATCCTGCACCTGCAGGCGGCGCCAATCGAAAAGAAGCTTTACGCGCTGCTCGCCAGGAAACAAAAAATTCAGGATCAGCTGCTCGATCTTCTGGAAGAGGCAACAGAGCAACGCTATGCAACCTGAAAACGCGGCCAAGTGGGCCCAGCAATATATCATCTGTCGTGACTGGCTGAAGGAGCAGGACGACGCCCACAAGGCGCGCTGCAAGCAAGTCAAGGATGACATGGACAAGCTGGAAGGCAAGATGCTGACGTTCCTCAAAGAAACGGGCCAGCAAACAGCCACCACGCCCTTCGGCACCTTCTTCAAGACAGTTAAACGTAGCGCGTCGATCAGTGACGTCAGCGCGTTCATGCACCATGTGATCGGCAGCGAGGATTGGGATCTTCTGGATAAGAAGGCCAACGTCACCGCTGTGGTTGACTTTGCGGAGCATAACAGCGGTCAGCTGCCGCCGGGCGTCAACCTGACGACGAAGGAAGACGTAAACGTGCGTCGACCCAGTGAAAAATAGGAGGGCCATATGGCTCAAGAATTGATGAATATGGAAAACTTTAAGGGTGGCCCGTCGGCTGCCTTCAAGGCTGAACTGGATCCGAGCTCGGAAAGCTTGGCCGATGGCATTGGTGGTAGTTACGGCATCATCAAGTACAAAGGCAAAGTGTGGTCGCTTGTCCTCCGCGGCGAGCAATACACGTTCCTCAAGGACGACGGCTACCCGCTCGAGTTCTTGGATTTCGTGATCCTCCAGCAGGCGAAGACCAAGTCCAAGTCCTATTACCCGAACTACGAGGAAGGGAATACGGATGCACCGCTGTGCGCATCGATCGACGGCATTCTGCCAGATGAAGGTGTGACACAGCAACAGGCCACCGCCTGCGCCCTGTGCCCGCGCAACGTCTGGAAGAAAAACGAGGAAGGCAAGAAGGTGCGCGAATGCGCCGATTACAAGCGCATCGCCGTCCTGTTGATGCCGGCGCAAACAAAAAAGCTTCTCGGCGAGGCGTTGATGGAGCCGGTCTTCCTCCGGATCCCTGGCGCGTCTCTGCAGGCGCTTGCAATGATGGGCGAGCAGACAGCCAAGCAAGGCTATCATTTCTCGTCGTACATCACCCGGGCCGACTTTGACCCGCAACAGAGCTATCCGAAGATGCGCTTCAAGGCGATCCAGGCCCTCACCGATCGTGAGGCACCGGTTGTCCTGCCGTTGCGGAAGGATCCGCTGGCGCTGCGTATCATCGGCGAAGATCAGGTCCGGGCTGCACTGCCGGCGCCCGCGGCTCCTGTGCCGCAGGCGCAACAGGTGGAGACTGGACTGGTGGACGTGACGCCGAAGGCGGCAGCCCCCGAGGCCGCCCCGGCGCCCGCTCCCCCGTCAACTTTGTCGGCGAGCAGGCCGCCCCCGCCGAAGCCGGCCCCTACGCCACCGGCGGCACCCGCACCTGCCCCACCTGCGGCACCCGCTTCCCTGTTGGAGACGGGCTTAAGCGGGCATGCGGTAACTGCGACGCCGTCCCTTTCTAGTCTGGCGACCGCGCCGGTGTCAGACACTGGGGAAGCCACCGAAGCCGACACGGCCCTTGATGCTCGTATCGCCGCGTTGATGCCCAAGTAGGCTCCCATATGGGAGAAATACCGTCGGTCGCTGATTTTTTCTCACGCGTGGTGCCTTGGCCCACAGCCGAGGCACCCGGCGTTGTGTGCATGAACTGGTCACTGGTTAAGATTGACCACGCCATGGGCGGCCGACCGTTCACCACACTCGTCGGGCTCACCGACTATATTCCAATCGCCAACGGTCGCGCTGCAACAATTAAGGACATTTATTTTTGTCTGTCGTTGCAGCGTGAAACAGGCCCCGTGCGGAACGGCTACGCGACGGTGCTGCGGAACGCTGGCAACGTCGTCAGCCTTAAAGCGGTGTGGGTTGACCTGGATATCGGGGAAACTGGTTACAGCGACACGGCGGCCGCCCTCCAGGGCGTCCACGATTTCTGCGAGAAGAGTGGCTACCCGCGACCGACTGCGATCGTGTTCTCTGGAAGCGGTGGTTGCCACGTTTATTGGATAAGCGATCGACCGCTATCCCTGGATGAATGGCGCAGCTACGCTGCGGGCCTGAAAGCCGCCGGCATCAAGCACGGCCTCCAGGCCGACTGGCAGTGTACGATCGATAGCGTGCGCCTGCTCCGCGTGCCCGGTACATTCAATCACAAGACCAAGCCGGCCAAGCCATGCGTCCTCAAGATGCTGGCGCCGGCGGATATCAATTTTGATACCGTGCTTGCGGGGTACCGGGCTGACGTCGTGGTCGGGCCGCAGAGGGCGCCTGACCCGGTGTGCTTTGATGCGGCCGCACTGCCAAAGAGAGAGCCAGATCCCAAGTGGGGCGACACGCAGAGCGAAGAATACAAGATGCGCGTCGGCAGGACGGGCATGCCGCCGCTCGAGCCTGCGGGGATCCTCACGCAGTGCCCGATGTTCGCCCACACTTTAGAGACAGGCGGTAAGGAGGCTGGCCAGCCGCTATGGATGCTGCAGGTGCTGGCCACGACATTTATGGCCGGCGGCCGCGACGTCGCTCACAAGATCAGTAAGGGCTACAAGACCTATCAGCCGGCCGAAACTGATGAAATGTATGATCGGAAGGAGAGCGAACAGGAAGCCCGCGGACTCGGCTGGCCCTCGTGCAAGGCGTTTGAGAACCACGGCTCGACACAGTGCAAGAGTTGCCCGTTCGCCGGTAAGATCAAGTCACCGTTGAACCTGGGAGCCCCGCAGCGGGTCGACGATACTCTCCCTTTCGCCATGGCGCTGCCGACGGCAGACCCAGCAGCGCCAAGCTTGCACCTGCCGGAAGGGTACAGTCTTCAGGCGAAGACGGGCTATATTGGCACGGTGATATCCAAGCAGACTGGTGGGGGCGGGTCGACCACTGAGTTTATAACGCTGGTCGATACGCAGCTGAAGCATCCTTGGCGTGAGAAGGATGTTGGGCTACATTTCCTCGCAGAGGTTGACCGCAACCGGTGGGTGCCGTGCTGTTTGCCGCTCATTGAAATGGGCACCGCAAGCTCTGTTGCCAAATGTCTACGGGCGCAAGGTGTGGTGGTGACCACCAGCCACGAGAAAGACCTGGAGAAATTTATGACGACCTGGATCAAGAAGCTGCGCGCAGAGCAAGATGCACAGGAGTCCGTCGGACTCGGTTGGGACGATCAACCCAGCAAGGCACTTGGTTGGGCATACAACGGGAAGATCGTGCGATCAGATAAATCAGAGAACGATGCCGGCGTCTTCGATCCGCAGATGACACACTCCTATACGCCCCGCGGTAGTCTGGATGTTTGGTACAAAGTCCTCAAGCTGGTCACCGAGCAGAAGCGCCCAGCCCTCGAGGCGATCATTGCGACGTCTTTCGCGGCGCCGCTTATGCGGTTCACCGGCCAGGATGGCGGTACGATTGTCGCCAACGGCAAAACCGCGGCCAACAAGTCCACCGCCTGCAAGATCGGCCTCGCCGTATGGGGCCATCCGATGGAGACAAAAACGCCTGCCGAGTCGTCGTCCAAAGGTGTAATGAAACAGATGGGCACAGTGCGTAACCTGCCGATCTATTGGGATGACGTCAATGAGAAGTCTCGGATCGAGCAGGCGGTCAAGCTGGTGCGAACGGCAACGGAAGGCGGTGAGGGGTTCTTCCTGACAACCGGTCGCAATTTTGCCAAGCGTGGATACTGGCAGACGCTGGTCCAGATCAACACCAATAAGAGCATCTTCGACTCGGTGATCCAGCACATGCGGAGCTCCGAGGCCGAGGTTAGCCGCGTCTTTGAATATTACGTGCCGAAAGCGGATGATAGTACGCCTGGGCGTCTCGCGTCTGGCGCCGTCGCCGGCAACATCGTTGCGGAGCTCAACACCAACTACGGCAAGCTGGGAGAGATTTACTCTCAATTGCTGGGACAGTATTCGACTGACTTGCATGACGCGGTGATCATGCACATGAAGACGTTTGAAGACGCGGTCAAGCCGCTACCGTCCGAACGATTTTGGATAGCATGCTGTGGCGCGTTGCTTACTGGCGCCTATTTCGCCAATAAGATGGGTGCCACGCTGGACTTTGATGCGCTTCAAAAGTTTCTCTTCGCCGAGTACATGGCGCTCCGCGCTCGCGTGCATGGTGAGGCGTTGGACGGTGGCACGGTGGACAATACCGACGCCGCCCTTACTGGGTTCCTGAAAAAGTACACCGATCACAGCGTGCGCATTAGGAACATGCCAAGGGTTGGACGGTACGCAGCTAAAGAGGTTGGCCTGATCGCCGCGCCAGAGCACCCGAAGCCGATACATATTAGCTGGGTCACCGGTTCACGCATGCTGCGAGTGTCAGCGAAGGCATTCACAGAATATTTGAACGAGAACGACTACAGCCCATCTGATATCATGCGGGGTCTGAAGAAGCACTATGGTATGTCTGCGAGGAAGGCCGACCTTGCGATCGGCGTTTGGCAAGGCGGCCGAGAAACGGCGTGGTATATTAACGTGCCTGAAGGATCCTGGCTCGAGGAAGTCATGCTCTCGTTTACAAGTGCGAGTTTGTTGATCCAGCCGGGGGAATTATCTCATTCTTCGCAGACCAATCATTCCACCGCTGATACACTCGCTCCACAAGATCCCGATCAGTAAGGTGGATATCATCAGGCCGACTGTGCAGGCCAAGAATATGAAGCAGGCGCACGCGGACAGCGACTTCATCATGAGTTAGGTGTGACTGGTTCATTTGCAGCCCCGCATCCGACAACCCATTGTTCGTCGACGTCCCCGGGTTCGTATGCATCCCAGGGGTTATCGAAGACGTTATCAAGGTTCTGCGGGATCACTGAAAGGCGTCGATCCCGAGTGCCACTCCGGTCGTTGCGACGAAGCCACCGGGTCAGCATTTTCTCCTCCTGATATGAAGCCTTTATCGATCGCGACCACGTAGATCGCGACCAAAAGCCAGCATATCAACCAGAGTTGAAAATGGAGTATACCGTCGGGCGGTTTAGCCCCCGGAAACTGATCCATGGCGGGAACCCCGTGGCTTTACAGGGCTTTCTGATTTGCTGTCACCCTGGCGTACAGGGCTTTTAGCCGGGGAAACATGGGTCTTGGCCCAGTCTTCATCCGGCTTCATGCGCTGTTCGTTTGCCGGCGTCCCCTGGTCGGCCATGTTAAGGCTCGTAAATTTATCGACGCCACCTAGGAAGGAGCCCAAGGCATTATTCTCATGCGCCTTGGTTGTTTCGGTTCGCTGGCCGTAGCCGAACCGGGTATCCGGCTCTTTTTTGAAATCACGCGCTCGGGAGAGCTCACTGCCGCCCTTGGCATACTCTGCATCGCGCGGACCGGAACTTTTGCTACCAGAACTAAGAGCCATGACCAAGCCGCCTTTTGCATGCGCTTGAACGCGCGCGGGAAGATGTTTGCCCTTCGTTGCTGCATCCCATTCACCAACGTCAACGCCTTGCTTCTTTAGCTCGGCTGCGTGGGTGTGGAAATAACCTTCCTGGGCTTGCGATACGTACGGCATGCGAAACCGTAGATCTGAAAGATTAATGGATTATTTAGGGTGTGCTTGCTGCCACTCGCGCTGCTGGAATTTGAGCGTAGCAGCACTACCCTGCGGGTTCAGATACGCCGGCGCCTCACGAATTGCAGTAAGACGTTCCGGCAGCGAGATTTTGGTCGCCGGCGACTTGGGCTTCGTCACCTGCTGTGCCGAAATCGGCTGGAAGTTTTGGAGCACGTGTGCACCATACTGCTTCATACGGGTCATAAATGGAGCATTCGGGTTGGCGATCGGCCCGAAGCGCGCACCTTTCGACGTTTGGTTCCAGCCCTTGTTAGTCAGGAGCTCACCGATCGTCTTTGGTACGACACCGATCTTGTTCTCCGCTTCTTGGACCGGATCATGCAGCCAACCGTAGACATCTTTTTGGAAGCCCGGCAGGAGGGCACGCTCGGGCTGCTTGCCCAGCGTCTGGCCGCCGGTGCGGCCAGCCATTAGATCGTACATGCTCTTCGGCGGCTCGCCGGTCTTGAGGAACTGATAAGCGGCGCTCATCGCTGACACCGTCAAACCGAGTGCCAGCACCGAACTGATCCGCGGATCGTAGTTCGGGTTTTTCATGCTGAAGGCTTTCGGGTTTTTGACAGCTGCCAGCGTGCCACCGGCAATGTTACGGATCGCACCCGTCGTCCACGTTGCCGATGTCAGGCCCATCTGCAGGCCTTCCTTCATGGCGTTGTTCCAGAACAGGTTGTCATGCGTCATAAGACCGAAGCGGTTCTCAATGTCATCCCATTCCTTGCGCGCAGCCTTCGCTTGCTGTGCGTCGGTCGCGTTCGGGTTCTGACGCAGCCACTCGCCAATATTTTCACGGAAGGCACCGGCCTTCATTGTGGGAATGACATGCTTGAAGAGCGGATCAGACAGTTTCTGCATGACAGCGCCCACACTGTTAAGCGTTGCCTTGCTGAGCATGAGTGGCGCCTTGGCGGCAGCGCCGGCTGTCTGAAGCGGCGTCTTCGCCTCACCGAAATTGGCGGCGATATTCTTGCCGGTGGTCGCCCATTCGTTGGCGAAGCCTTTCCAGGCGTCTGGCACGAACTTCATTGTCGGATCACTGTGGCCCATCATGCGGGCGTTGGCACGCTCGGCGAGGTCGACCACCTTCGTGAGCTCGGGGCCCATCGTGCCGCGCTGCGTCCATTCGTTTTTCATGGGCTGCCCGGCTTTGTAAAGGGAATACGGCGCCATCGGCACCTTGCCAAGAGTTTTCAGGCCGGCAACGGGATTGTCATTCATTTGCAGGAGGCCCTTCTTGATCTGATTGATGAAGGCCTCGTTCATGATCGTGAAAGGGTGGAACGCGGAGACGCTGAGCAACATGCCCGTGCCCCAGTTGGTCACCGGTTGAGCCACGTCCATGATCTGTTTGCCGGCAGGGCTCGAGCGGATACCAGCGCTATAGTGATTATTGAAGACAGTCGCGAAGCCTTCCGGCGCGTACAGCGTACGATCGCCAACAGCCTTTGCATTTAGACGGATATCACCGTTCTGCGGGATGCCGCGAACAACGCCTTCCCGGATGCCACGATCGAGCACGCCGTTGAGCATCTGATATTTGTAGTCGCCGTTCAGGCGCGCATGCAGCGCATCGATCGGGTTGTCGTAGCGAAGCTCGAGGCCCGCAGCGAGGCCGGTGGGAATGTCGGGGATCTGCTTCGCCTTAAAGCCGGCCGTCGAGCCCTGGCGCGTGCGCCAATCATCCAAAAACTGTGCAGCCTGATCGGTGTTTTTCCACAATTGGGGGAAATGATCCTCTTCGAACTGGTTCGGATCCATCACGCCCTTCTTCATTTTGAAGTCCCAGTCGTCAGCCATGATCTTCCGCATCGAGCGCACGAACGGCTCGGCTTCCGGGAAACCCTTCAACCGTTCCATCGGATTTTTTTCTTGCATCGCGATCTGAAGCTCGCGCTGGTGCTCAGGATCCAGGTTGTCAACGAAGTTCCGGATTTCGGGTGACAGGTCGGTATCGACTTGATCCTTCCGGCGCGCAATCTGGCCGAGCTCGCCGCGCATGATATCTTCCGCGCGGGCACCGGACTCATCGATACCCCCCGGATTGAAGATCTTGTTAAACGCTGTGCCCTTGAACCACTGATCGAAGGCTTGTCGTGCTTTCAAGGGCACACGGCCGAGGCGCGTGTCCGCGGCTTCGGCCGCCTTTTGTGCAGCGTCCGGCATGTCGGGGCCCGACGCCCCAAGCTTTTTCAGCAGCGCCTTGGTCGCATCGGTCAGGTTCTTAGGCATGTTCTGCCGAGCCATGGCCTGTATTTCGGGCGGCGCTTCGGGCTTCTGCCGCTTTAGGAAGTCCGGAATTGAGTTATCCGCCGGAATAGATAGGTCTTTTCCACCGGGAGGCGCATTTTCGGGCGCGGGAGTGGAAACCGGCTCGTTTCCAACGGGTTGCGGCGCCCCGGTCGGCTGATTGGGGGCCTGTAAGCCAGTTGTGTCCGGCGGGGGAGTTGAAGGGGGTCCATTTTGGCCCTCCGGGGGCGCATTCGCCATCGGTTCTACTCCCGCCGGCGTAGCAGACGTCGGCACTTGCGCGGGACTGCCGACATTTGGTTCTGTCTGATCGGCCTTGAGGGCGGCCTGGGTGTCCTGACCACCAAGGCCCGGTGTGATGGTGTCAACCGGCGTGCTATCGGCGCCAGGAACGCCCTCCGCGGCCGGTACGGATAGCTTTCCCTGGTCGCGGGAGATATCGCCGGATCCCGAATGGAACTGCCCGGGCGTTGCCTCCATGCCCGCGGCCGGGTTTTCAGAGGCCTGATCGGACACGGTACCCGGTGTCATATCGTGCGGAAGCGCTGCGCCGGGGCCTGGGCTTGTGGCGCTGGGGGTGTTCGTGGTTACCGCTTGCTCATCGGGCGCCGATTGAGCGGCGTTCGGGTTGACCTGGGTTCCCCTGCCACCCTTAAAGCCGGCCGCTAGACGGGATCCCGCCGTCTCAAAGCCCTGCGCCCATGCGCGCGTGTTCGGCAGCGCAGCGCCCACGCCCGTGGCGAGAGCAGCCTCTGTAGGGTCGACCTCACCCTTTTCAGCGTACTGCTCACCCACATTGACACCGCCAACGATGCCCCCTGAGAGGGCGCGGCGAGCAAGTTGGCTCTCGAGGCTCGTGCCGAACGTGATAGCAGCCGTAGCAAGGCTACCCGCTGCAGCTGCTGTAGGGTGGGCTTCCAGGTCCGCGGACTCCTGGGCGGGGTCGGTGATACCGAGAGCATCGGTGATAGCGTCCTGGGCGCGCTGGGCTACGATGCCTGCGCCCGCGCCAGCGGCGACACCTGCGGCGGCGGCGCCGATGGGTCCACTGACTGGAGCGGCCGCACCGGCTGCGAGCAAGCCGGCGCCGGCGCCGACAACCGAGGGAACGGCGCTGCGGGCGAAGGATTTAAGGCCAGTCGTGAAAGCGCTGTCGGGCTCAACGGTGTGGGGCTGAAGATCATCCCAATTTGGCGCAGAAGCTTGCTGAGCATCGTGAGGCTCCAGGTCATCCCAATTCGGTGCGGCGTTTTGTGAAGCGGGCTGCTCCACCGGATCCATATCGTCCCAGTCCATAACCGCATCTTACTCCTGTGGCGGCTGGTAGGGAACTACCTGACCTCGAGCATCCTTGGTCCACAGATTTCCGTCGCCATCCCGACGAACTTCAGGCTGGTTCGCTTTCACCGCCGCGCGCCCAGTGACCGGCGCCGCCCCTGCAGGGCCAGCTTCCCCTGCTGGCTTCGCAGGCGCCGCGGTCGTATTCTGCATAGGCGCAACAGCTGTCGGCGCGCCGGCCGCACCCAAATTAGGACGGTTCCCACCCGGGTTGGGACGGTTCCCGCCTGCGACATCCGGCGCTTCTTCTTGTGACGCCGGCGCATTGAAACTGGGTCGGTTCATGCCTCGAGACTGGACCTCGCCTAAGGCTTCCTGCAGCGCCTCTTTCGGCGTGTAGTTCTTTCCGGTGACGTCGTTAATTTGCCCCAACAAATTCTTCTGCAGCGCGGACACGGTCTGATCGTAATCATGCGCTTGCCGCGCTTGGATCGTGGACTGGTTGCGCAGGTTACGTGCGGCAGCAGTGTCACTGCCCGCGCGCGGTGGCGCGGTAGCGCGGGCTTCGGCAGCGCCCTGTCCGCGACGGGTGCTTGCTTCAATATTAGCTTCACGCTCTTGTTGCTTCTCCTGGTTCTGCGTCAGGATCTGCAACATCTGCTGCATGTTACCATTCGTCATATAGCGCGCTTTAGTGACGTCATCCGGATCGAAGGTAGAAAACGGATCATCTTTTGTGGCTGCGCGGCCGCCGGGTGGTGTCGTTTCACCCTCCGGGTTTGGGCGCTGTGTTTGCTCCTGATAGCCATTCGGCAAACCGTTTTGGCCGGGTGGCAGGCTAGCAGGGTTGGTTTTCTGACCGCCGTACGGTGTCGCCGGTGGCGCGCCGCCAGCATTCGTTCCGCCGGCAGCCTTTAACGATTGAATAGCGCGACCCTCTGACCCTTGCAACTGTTGCAGGACGTGATTGACCTGATCTGGATTGTCAGGACGCATGACACTATCATACGCGCTGACCGAACTATTGTGGATGAAATCATTTAGTTGTTCCGGTGACAACTGATATTGCTGAGTTTGACCATCAAGGCCGTGCACCTGCACCTGATAGCCACCACTCTGCGCCGGCTTCGCTGTCACCTTATTCCCGTCGGGTAGATAGGACATAGCCGCGTTGAAATTTTGCGTGACAATCTCCGGGTTCGCGCCCTTCGCCAGGGCAACGCCGGTGCCAGAGAGCATGGAGTTATAGCTCGCACGGTAGTGCTGCATGACACCCCAACCAACGTCAGGGCTGTCCTTCGCGGCCGCCTCGATCGTGCGCATGGTGCGCTCGTTTTGATCCATCGTATTATTTGGATCAACCTTTTGCTCGAGGGCATCGACAACTTGGCGCGGTGCAGCTTCAGCACCGGACAGATATTTCATAATAGTCGGTGGTGCCCCCTGTACGTTCATCGCGTCTTCGGGAGACGGCTGCGGTCCATTCTGATTGGACGGCAGAGCGCCGGCGGCTTTATTCTTTATGTTGGTCAGGTAGTCGCCCGCGGCGCCCATGGCGCTGCTCACACCACCGGCTACGTTGCCGGCAAACTGGCTCGGCGACGGGATCGGGCCTTGATCGTCGTCCGGCGGCGGTGCACCGGCCTGCGGCGCACCCTGGGCCGTAGTCGGAGGCGGCGGCACCGGTAACGTGTCGTCTCCGTTCGGGTTATACGACATTACGCATTCTCCGTATCATCCTGATCACCATCACTATCCCCTGAAGATGACGTCTTCGTTCCGAAAGGTGTCACTGGTGTCTTCGTCGGGAATGGATTGGTGTTCGGTTGATCGCCACCGGGCCCCGCCGGCTTTGACGGTGGCTGGTTGAAGGCCTGTTGAAAGGCGTCAGACGACAAACCGTTTTTCTGTCGGCCGTAATCGAGCACTTGATAGATCGTTGACATCAGCTGTTGGCCTTCCTGGTCGCCAGAGCCGGTATCTGAAAAATCAGACATGTCAGAATTGTCGCTGGGATCCGACGGGATCGCATCGCCAGGATCTGGAATAGCACCGCCATCATCGAAGGCCATATAATCTCCCGCGTTTGCAGGAAGGCTCGTTTGCGGAGGCCCAAACGGACTATTGTAGCTGCCTCCGATGCTATAAGCGCCACTGCCTCCAGATGAAGACGCCGACGTCGCGGCAGGGGTGGTCGGTGCAGGCGGTGCCCCGATCCCCCAATTCTGTCCTTCGCCCGATGGCGCGCCTTGCGGCGATCCATTGATATCACCAGGAATGCCCGTCTCGGCAGCGCCACCCCACGAACCAAATTGGTTTGTCTGCGGGCCAGCAGTGTATGAGCCATAGTTCTTCGGCGTCGGCATGCCCTGGGCGGTGCCGGTGATATTCTGTGAGTAGTTCCCGCTACCCGCCATCGGGTTAGCGCCATTGAGCAGGCTCATTTAGTGCCCCACTGGTCGAGAAACAAAACGTGGATGTTGCAGGCCTTGCTGGCCCATCGGCTTCATCGTTGGGCGCGCCGGCGGGTTTGGGTGGGATCCACCGTGCATGGCCATCGCTTTGCGCGCTTCCTTGATCATCTTATGAAAATGCCGCTGACCAAAATACTTCGTGACGTCGCGCGGCATGACAAACTCTTCGGCGTTCAAGCGTGCCGGAATATCATCGGTTTGTTTGCCGCGGCTTGGGCTTGCCGACTTTGGCACGGTGCCGCCGGTTGTCGCGCTGGCATGGAGCGACGGGGCGTTACTGCGGAAGCCACCCATTCGTGTCGCTGGAATATTCCGTGAGACGCGAGGCCCGGGAAGGAAGCCGCGACCCATACCGCGACGGACGCTACCGCCGGCAGCATATCCACCACCGCCATAACTGCCACCGCCGCCTGTATCCTCTTCTTCGGGAGCCGGACTGGTATAGTCGCTAGCGCTGCTCTGTTGAACAGGTTGCTCGCCACCGCCCCCACCACCACCGCCGTAGTCGCCACGGCTACCATAATTCCCCTGACTTTGATCCTGGGCTTGCGGCACACTGTCCGACGAGCCGACACCACCACTCTCGTCACTAGGTGCCGCAGCGTCGGCAGTCGAGAACGGATTGAAGGTTGACAGGTCAGCGTTCCACGTATCATCCGGCGATGTCGACGGTGGGATCGCACTGACGCCGCCACCAAACCCAGTGCTTGTTCCACCAGTGTCACCAAATGGATCGGTGGTGCTCGGCGAGTTTGCAGGCGCGTTGCCGCCCAAGCCACCAACATTCGCGTAGGGGATGGCAGGTTGCGACGGTTGCCCGATCGATGCGGATCCTGTTTGCAAACCCTGTGTGTTGAAATTGTCCAGGTTTTGAGTGGGATCAATCGTACCGGTGGCGCTGTACGGATCCATGAACTGGCCAGCCTGCGTTCCACCAACCGTGGTCGAGTCGATGCCCTGTGGCAGGATGAACGGGTTGCCCCCAACCGAATATGGATCAGAATAGTTGCCACCATCCTGATCGTTTTGATCCTGATTACCGACACTGACGACTTTGGCATTTTGGTTTGCGCCACCGCCGATACCGCCGCCTCCGTGACTACCACCGCCACCGTTGGCACCGCCACCGCCACCGCCAGGATTACCACCACCTTGCTGGCTGTAGGCGCTAGGCGTGCTACGCGGGATCGCCGGCTGCGTGGCATTGTTGTTCCCGTAATTACTGCCGCGACCCGAGTTCTGCCGTTGACTTGGAGAACTATTTCCAAAGCTGCTCTGCGCACTTCGTGAAATTTGTGACGGCTGCGGATAGCGCAGCTGCATCGCGGACTGGACGAACGGCGCCGCGGTGGCGTACAGGTTCGCTCCGGTGTTCGCGTTCGCTAGTGTCGAATTCTCGGCACCGGCGACACCCTCATACGCACTGTTGATCGCGTTAACGGCCGAGGCGGGTAGCTGGTCGCCTTGCTGAAGGCTGGCCTGAAGAAGTTGACGACCAGTTGCTTGCGTAGCAAGGCCAGCTTCCTGGCCGGCGCCCGCTGCCGCGGCACCCGCAGCGGCACGATTGGAAGCCACGAGCTCTTGATACATGCCACTGTTAGGATTGATACCGTAGGCTTGCAGCTGCTGCTGTGCTTGTGTAAGCCCAGCATTAGAACCAGCTTCGGATTGCGCTTCAGCTGCGCCTTCGTTGACTTCCTGACGGGCCGCGCTGGAGTAGCTACCAGCCTCGTCGGCAAGCTGCGCCATTTCGGGGCGGTAGATGTTGTTGTAGTCATCAAGGTTCTCGTTCGCGAGGCCGAGCCCCAGCTGGCTCATTTGCAAATAATTCTGCACCGCCTCCGTCGTCATCGCTGACGTACCCTGATACGTCTGCGCGGCCCACTGATAGGTCTGTGAAGCGAGGTTAGCAGCGAAATTTGCCAGCGATAATGCAAGCTGGCTCTGCGGCGTCTGAAGGACGGTCGGATTAGACGTAGAATAGCCGCCGCTCGAGCTATGAGAATAGGACATGGAAACCTCAAAAGGCCTGCCCTACCACTAAGCCTTGGACCCTAAGGGACTATTAACTACCGCTCCCAGGTACGCCGGCGGATTGTGACCAGGACCACGTTGATCCGTCGTATTGGTTCTGCAGCTGGAGTTCTGTAATCTGATTAACAGTCACATAGGTCTGGCCCGACGGATCATTCGGATCATAGACTTTGATTGGGGTAATCGTCTGTTTGACCACGTTGAACGCGTTTTGTGCATTGTTGGTGGTGCTGTGCGTTGAGTTTTGATTTTTGCTCTGCTTGCCACCCCCACTCCCGCCACCCCCGGTGCCAGCCATGAGCAGCTGTCGAATTGCATTGACCACGGCAACAACATTCGCGGCCGTGGCCGGCGGGATGGAGGGTGCATAGATGCTCGGAGCCGAAGGATCCGGCTCGGTGGGTTTCAACGTACAGATCGGAGCGCCCATAACCTATACCTTCTAATCAGTCGCGGTTTCGATACCTTATACGTTAGCGAGTTCCTTCGCACTGGTGGCGACTTTAATGTTGGAGATAGTGACGCGCCCAAGGATTTCCCATTGCCAGTTTGCACACTTGAACCCGCTCGGGAGCCGTAAGAGTTCACCCGAGACACGAATTTCACGGCAGCACACGAGCATCATTGACCCGTCACCATCACCGTCGTCGACATCAGCGTAGACCTTTACGATGCCCCATTGCGTCGCAGACAAGGCATTCCACTCCGGATCCGTTGGACCAGCTTCGATACGAGGCACGACATTGCACTCAGGCGTTCCAGGCGGCACGATGAAGTACACCTTCATCGCTTCGAAGCTGCGCTTGGTGTTTTGCTGATAGACTTTCGACGTCCAGTCATACGGCTGCATCGTCGGCTGCGGGTCGGCCCAATCGTACCAGTAGACGGCGCCGTTCTGGATCAGCAGCCCGAATGACGTCCAGATATCAAACAGAACATTGACGACGTTGAAGCCGTTCGGCGCGTTCATTTGCTGCCAGCCGACGCGGTGACCGCCGGGCTGCGGCCAGATGCTAAACGAAGAGTTGTCAAGCGGGCTCAGATCGATGTTGAACCCTTGCTGCGCCATGCTGGCGTCCGTCGGTGTAACGTAGAACGGTGACACCGTGCCAAAGGCGAAGTACAACCCGGCGAGCGGGATCGCACGGATGTATTGCCCTTCGCTGGGTGTCAGCGCAGCCCACTTCTCGCGCGTCACCCATGGCTCCGTGATGTTTGTTGCGGTCGACGGCGGCGTAACCTGGATCAGTCCGTTCGGCGCCGGGTAGAAGACACCGGCGTCATTAGACACGATCCCCCCCTGCGAAAGGCAAGGATTAGGGTCTTTACACTCCACAACCGTCATCGTTGCCGGGTTAACGCCGGTCAGCACCCACGGCGTGCTGGCGGTGCACGCGACCAGGGAGCCCTGTGTGAACCCGAGGCCGACGATCGGATAAGTCGTGGTGTAGACGTAGCCGGGTGGCCATGCGTGCGGCAGATAGGGCACGGAGAACCACACCTGATTTCCTACAAAGCCGGCGTACATGCCGTTCGGCATGGCGATCAGGCCCTGCAGGTTTGCCGGCGGCGGGAAGTAGTTCGTCGACGGCATGACCAGATTTAGCGCGACCGTGCTGTCCGGCTGAGTATCGACATAAGTAGCTGATGGAGGTAGGCATCCAACGCCATTGACAGCTGGATCGTTTGCAACCGCGTTGATGGCGTCGGGATCAGTGCTTCCCACACTGATGTCGGCAACAAAGTAATACGTTGTACTTCCGCCTGAAGCCGTAACAGTTCGGTAGAGACGGACGAATGCAACATTCGCGATCCCGGAATTTCCCATGTAGTTGGCAGGGGGGTTATAGAGGCCGATTGTCCATGTGCCATTTGCCCACCCATTCAGGAGTGTGGGTGGCGATGGGGGACTCTCTTCCCCGTAGGCGCTCACCCAGGTGTAAACATACGTCCGCGCTTCAACCGTCGCCGACGTCGTGAGGTCAGCATACATCTGAAGGTCCGGCGCACCAACACTAACGCCGGGAGCAAATCCCGGAGGGCCGTTGCTAAAAGTGTTAGTGAAAGTCACGCTGTTGTTGTAGCCATCGCCCTGCGCCACGCCTTCGGTCGTGTCGATGCAAATACCAATCCAGTAGGGCGTGTTCGCATCCAGGCCGAGCGGGTTGGTGAACTGACTGTCTGCCAGCGTCCCCGCCGTGATGCCGGTTGTAATACCGCCGACACCCAGGAGGGCGCCGGGCGCACTGGCCTCACTACCGCCGGTGCCTTTGTCGGCGTACAGCACGGCAGCGAAGTGGACGTTCGGGTCTGTCGTGGCCGGCATCCATTGGACATCATCGATCGTCAGCGCGGCCGAGGGGACGATCGGGAGTAGATAAACGGTGTTGGCGAAGATCGTGAGTGTGCCACCGTTCGACGTGGTCGGGCCAAGCGTGGCCTCGTCGCCACCGCCGGCAACGCTGACGATCGGCGCGCACGCCGGTGCGTTAAGACCGAGGTCGAAGAAGTTCTGATTGTTCGTGATGCGCGCGAAGGTGTTGTAGGTCGGTGGACCCTGCGACGGCGAAGCAACGTAGTACCGATTGAATATGTCGTTGACAACCTGCGACCGGCACACCTTCGTGTCGGGATCGTTGAACTCGAGCCACGTCGAACCTGGATCGGTGATCGTGGTGTTAAACGTGGTAACGCCGTCAGCGTTGACGCTGGACGCGGGGATCCGGAAGACGTACTGCGCTGCGGAGTTATTTAGCTGGCGCAAAAGCTTCGGCTCACGCCAGCCTGTCAAGGCGCCGCTGAACAGATACGCGTTATAGGAGAGCGGTGATTGCCCTTCCGGGAGAAGTTTTGGATCCCACGCCGGCAACATACCGCCAAATTGCTGCAGCTTAATCGCCGGCATTGATCATTACGTCAGGGGCTGAACCTGGACGTACCCCTTGTTCATATCCGGGACATAGTCATCGGGGCGGAAGACTGGAACCGTTGTGCCCTGGGCGGCCACTTCACGCGGGCTCGGCTTGGGCCGCGGGATGACTCGCGATCGTTCGGCATGAATGGCGCTGATGCGCGCCCCCTCTGCCATTTCAAGCTTCGTCTGGTCGGTGATGCGCTTGGCAACCGGCTGCGGGACCGGGACCGCGGGCGGCGTGTTACGCCGGGCAAGCAGCTTGGCGTAGAACGCTGCGTTCGTCTTCGCAGCCTCGCTCTCGAAATGAACCTCTTCGGGCTCGAGAAGTTTGATCGGCTCGGAGAAGGCACGCTCGGCTTCGGCCTGATCCTTTGCCGCGGCCGCAAGCTTCTCAGCTACGGTCGGGCCATCCGGATGATCTTCGATCTGCGGTTTTTGTTCCAGGACAGAGTGTTGCTCTGGAATTTCATGAGTGGCAGCGGGAACGGGCGGGATCGCCGGCTCTGCGGTGGCCTGGGCGGCCACATCCTCAAAGCCTGTTTCAACGTGCTCTGACATGGTAGATTTCCTGTCTCATGTTGAAGACTAGACACCGTTGGGTGTTTTTCCAACATGAGACAGGGCTGTGAATAAATTGTTAATGCATTTTCTTGAGCGTCTTGGCGAGGTTCGCCCGCTTGCGCTCGGTCGGGTTCGAAGAGTGGGCCGCGGCCGCTAGCTTCTTCGCCGGAATTTTCTGACCCTGGGGGACACCGAGTTCTCGGTGCAGGGCGCCTGGACGTTTGATCGCGCCCGCAATCCATTTCTTAGCCATGGGACTCTCCTATTGTCCCCAACATCTAGTGTCGAACGGTCCATCACACGCCGGCTTTTTCTTCGTCGTCAGGTAGGTGGACTTATCGCCAAGCTGCCAGGACGGGGACACGATCCAGTTCTTGGCAATATTCTTCTTCGTAATCGTCGGATGCGCCTTAAGATAGATATACTTTATCTTTGCATCGCAGACGGTTTTCTCGACGAGCTGTCCGCGCGCAAAAATAAATAACGCGGCGGCGATGATAGCGGCGGCGAGGATGAAGTATTTTTTGTCGAACGGGCTGAAATAGGCTAGGGCAAGGCACAGAATGATCAGCCCAACACCGAGTCCCCATTGCCAGACCTCGCTCCATATAGCGTCGGCCAAGCCCGATGCCGACCACTGGAAAAAAGACATTAGTCGTTCTCCATGCATAATTTATATTCAGCCGCGCGGCGATTGATAAGGCCCTGCACGACGCGACCGCTGGCATAGACGTATGCCTTTAGCGCCTGACAGCCGGCAGCGGGGTTGCCAGCGTTGATATTGCGCACGATTGCACCGTTACACACGGCGCTGGGGCCCAGGTTGTAAGCGGCATCGACGAGCGCCGCGGTACGGTTCACACCCATAGGCACCTTCACACACTTCATGATTGCCGGATAGTAGATCGTGGTCAGCTTGTCCTGGAGCTCGGCGGTGCACTCGGCCTTCGTGAATGTGGCAGAGAGGGGCGGAACTTTTCCGTGCGTATCTGCCCCCGTCTCACCGTAGCACCACGTCTCCGGATGACCGGTACCGACCCAATCGATGTACGGGTGGGTCGCGAAACCCTCCCACCCTCCAGTGAACGGCACGAGAATGGCCATAACCGCTGCAACGGCCACCGCGGCGGTAGCGGCGCCGCCGGCGACTTTTGTCGACGTCGGTAGCTGGCCGGCTGAATTACGGGTAAAGTTAAACACTTGGATCACCCCTTGTTGGTACGTTTGGTTGATCAATCAAGCGTAAAAGAACTACCAGAATGGAAACGACGATACAAACAACAGCAAAATACGTCGGTGGTAGATATCCTTGAAACGCTGGAAGAGCGACCCACGCCCCGCTAAAGATCGCGCCAAGCAGAGAAATCTGGATGGACCAGAAACTGTGCGCTTGGCGCCAGTCGGGGATCAGCTTCATTACGCACCTGCTGGGCCAGTGACAGTCGCAGCTGGGCCAGTGACGGCTGCAGGGGGGGCGGCGGCAACAAGCTTCCTGGCGTTCTCGAGAGCCTTTGCCCTGGCTGCCTCCGCGGCGATCAGCGATCGCGCCGCGCTGACTTCACGCGAGCTCTCAAACGACTCGGCAACCTTGACCGCCTTCGGACCGAAGAACGTGCCGAGGAAAAAGGACGCAAGCGAGACGATGAGCACGATGGCAAGAATTACGATCGGCGACATTTGAAACTCCGTTAGGGGCTAACGATGGTGAACGTAATGGTGTCGTTCACAACCTCATTGAAGGTGTCCTGAACCTGGATGGTAAGCGTGAATTGTTCGTTAACAACGCCACCAGTCACGAAGACGAACACCTTTGTGGCGCTTTCATCAAGCGCCATGGTCCCAAGGGACGACGTGAACGTGGTCCCGGTGTTGAAGTAACCCGTGGGCTTCGTCAGCTTGGCACCGCGCGCAAGGAAATCGGTGTAGTCGACTTCGTAGCGGCGCGTATCGCCTGCCGTCAAATTTCTGTGTCCGAGCAGCATGTCATCACCTATAGTAAGCGTATACCGCGCCTGTGCTTCCGGTGCAAACGCTTCCACCGCCAAGCGCCATACCACGAGCAGCCGTGGGTCCAAGTGCTGGGAGTTGACGAACCCCACCAATCACATCGCTTTGTGTATATGGGCTAATTTCTCCCAAGTTGCTGCCGGTCGTGAAGGCGTTAATCACACAATGGGCGACGTTATTATTTAGCGGGTCGAAGGTGTTGGCAGCGAGAACATGCAAGACAAGGCCTAGAGAGCCTGCAGCGCCGGTATAGCCCAAGACTTGGCGAAGGGCTGCGTTCTGCGCGGGGCCAACGTAGGCATACATATCCCATACACCGTTAAAGTGAATGCCAGTTGCACACAGCAACATTTCATTCACAGTCGCGGTCGACGTGATCCCTGTGGCATAAATTGTTCCCGTGTTCAGTCCCGTCGCACCAAAGTACAAGTTCCAGCCAGGAAATGAGTTACCGGTTGGACCCGTGGGGCCTGTAAAATTTGAACCGGTGGCACCGGTGTATGACGTCGGACCCGTCGGGCCTGTTGGTCCAGTCGCTCCCGTGGAGGGACCAGTCGGACCAGTCGGACCAGTTGGTCCGGTCGGCCC
>Ga0181520_10002839_pt1 | contig 31467 bp, 27 predicted proteins | sample PEATcosm2014_Bin_29_FD_132451 | JGI IMG/M metagenome (GOLD analysis project Ga0181520, IMG submission 132451) | Peatland microbial communities from MTU Mesocosm Facility, Houghton, MI, USA - PEATcosm2014_Bin02_30_metaG | ecosystem: Environmental > Terrestrial > Soil > Wetlands > Peat | place...
ACATACTGGTACCAGACGCCCTTGTCGGTGTTGTAGCGCAGTGCGTTGGTGGCGATAGGATGCAGGGTGCCTACCTCCGTGCCATTGACCCCGATGTTCAGGCTGCCTGGGGCGGCGGGTGTGTTGCCATTGCCGCCATCAGCTCCGGCCAGTGCGATCCGCAGAATGCCGGAGCCTTTGGTGGCTTTGGGCATCGTGAACTTCACGGTCCAGGTGGTGGCTTTGCCGTGGCCCCACTCGCGCCACATGTCCTGCTGGCCGGTGGGCAGGTTCACCCAGCCGAAGCGCTGGTTGAGGGGATCTTTGGCGGCGGGATTCTTCCAGGCGTCGGTGTCGGAGTGGGGAACTTCCTCAAAGAACCAGTCCTTGTGATAGTCGCTCTTGCCGATGGTGTAGGTGATGTCGTTGGGGAAGAGGTCGCCGTAGCGCAGCGGCCAGCCCCACAGCCAGTAGTTGGCGCCGTCGCCCTTGTAGAACTTATCCGCGGTGCGGTCGGGGTATCCGATCTCCCATATCTGCTTGCCGTAGCGGACGGGCTGCCAGTCTAGTTTGCCGAGGTTCAAGGGCTTGCCGGCTTCGACGGTGATGTCGGTCTTGGCGTACTCGCCAAGGACGCCATCGGCGAAGGCGTGCAGGGTGTAGTGGCCGGGGCGGACGTTGGGGATGGTAAATTTGCCGTCTTCGGAGCCATCGGCCCAGAACTGGTAGTAGTCGCCGTCGTGCGCCCAGGTGACGATATTGCCGTTGCCGGAGCGCTGTTGGAAGCCGCCCGAGGTGTTGATGTAGTCGGGGTGGGCAAGGCCGATGGTGAGGTGTGGGAACGTCTTCTTTGCGGCTTGCGGATCGTCCAGCACAAGCTGGCCGGTGACGGTGGCGCGCCCATCCTTGTGTGGATAGTCGACCCCCTGGACCCAGGCGTAGGGCCACGCGGCTTTGACCGCCTGGGATTTTTCGACGGCGTCATTCCAGAGCGCGAGCTGGTTGTCGTGCCACGCGGTGGGAACTGCGGGCTCACCGCTGCCATAGGAGGCGTGAAACGCCTCGATATCTGCGGGGGTTGGCTCCTTGGCGTTCTCCAGCGAGTTGAAGTAGACGAAGATGGGGCCGACGACGTGCTTCCAGTCCTCGCCGGCGGGGATGTGGTTGATGGCGCCGCCGGCGTAGTGGCCACTGGTCCAGTAGTCGAGCACGGTGCCGCTCATGTGGTCAATCAGGTCGAGCTTCTCCGAGCCGCCGCCGATGTACTCGTTTGAGGGGTTGATGAAGTAGACGCCGATGTGGTCCTTGGTGCTGGACCATCCCCAGGCCTTCAACCGGTACATCACAGCGTTATAGCTGTACTTGTGATCGACCGAGTTGGCGTAGATACCGCTCTCTAGGATGCGCTGCTCCTTGGCGTGGATGACGACGCCCTTGCGCAGATCGTCGTCTGAGGTCATCAGCTGGTTGCGGTCCTGATCGACGGAGAGCCAGTCGAAGGTGCGGTTCATCGATTCGAGGATAAAGCGGCTCTCGCCTTCGCCGGCGGGCGGGTAGCTGGCCTTGTGGGTGTATTCGGCGTAGGTGTAGAAGCCGCTGGTGCCGCGTTCCAGGGCGTAGCGGGTTTCGATGTCCATGCCGCCGCCGCGCGGGCCGCCGGGCCGCGGGCCTCCCGGCCCTCTGCCTGCGCCAGGGCCACCGGGTCCTCTGCCTGTGCCGGGGCCGGATGCTCCAGGAACCCGCTGCTCCTGCGCCGCGGGTACGCCGCCGCCCGGGGGCCCGCCCATCGGGCTGGGGTTGTTGGCATCGCCGGGGTTGACGCCGAGGATGGAGACTTCGGCGCGTTCACCGCCATTGGTAGAGGGATCGATGGTCACCTTTGCGGTGACGGTGCCGGAGGGCGTCTGCTCCCAGAATTCGCCGCGGGTGAGAACCTCAACGCCGTGATAGACCAGCGACGAAAGATTGCCGTTTCGTTTGAGGACGGTCATCTTGACGATGCCGTTGTCCATGGTCCACGAGTCGCCATTGTCAGTGAGCGTGACCGGTTGGTTCACGGTAACCTTGGCGACCTTCGGGGCGGTCTGCGCGGTCGCGGCTGAGGCGAAGACAACCGACATGGCGACAAACGCGGATGCGGCGAGTAGCGGTGCTTTGAACATGAGACGACCTCTCAATATTGCCCTTGAAACTGTTTCTGCAAGCGCAAAGAACTATAGCTGTGGGGCTGGATATCCGTCAAAGAGACGAAGCCGGGCGGCGCGAAGACGCAGATAAGTTTCTTGAAAGGAGGCTGAAGCGGTAACTTGGCGGTTATTGGCGCTTCCAGACTTGGCCGTCGCTGCTGATCCACAGGCCGCCGGAGTCGGTAGTGAGTTCAAAGGATGCGGGTTGAGGCGCAGCGGCGGAGGCTTTGGCGGCGGCGAGGGCGGCGGCGCTCTTTGCCAGCAGGTGCGGTGTCGCGGAGGGTGCGAGGGCTACTTTGAGCGCGCGGCCAGTCCACTGCGCCGGGACCGGCTGCCAGGTTGCGCCTGCGTCTTCGCTGCGATACAGCGTGCCGGCGGAGTCGAGGGCGAGCTGATGGCGGCCGCTTGAGACGAAGGAGGTCGCCGGGAGCGCGCTGGGCAACCTGGGAAGGAGAGTGGTCTGGAGAGGCGCAGCCGCGGTGGTGGCGATCGCAGTTGCTTCGTCGGTGACGTAGAGCTGGTTGAGGTTGGCGGCGCCGGTGCCTCCGTAAATGCCTTGATTGGGGCTGGCGGACGAGGTCGCGGTCGGAGGTTGCTGGGCCTGCGCGCGGATTGAGTCGTACTGCGACGCGGAGGAATGAAGTTGGAGCCGGGCGCTAGAGGCGTGGAGATCCGGCGGCGGCAAGGCGCCAGAGACGGGCGGGCCGGCGGGTACGGGTGGGGCAGCGGTTACGAGAACCGGCGAGGGCGGCGGGGCGAACCTGGCGCCATTCATGGTTCCGTGGACAGATTTCTTGTCCTCCTGGGCGTTGGCTGCGGCGGTCGCCTTGAGCTGGGTGACTGTCGCGAGGCTGTTGCCCTCCAGCGATGGGTTGATGGCCGGTGGCTGAGGCGCCATGGGTCCCCTCGCGACAGCCGCGGTCTTCGCCGCATCCGGGAGTGCGGGAGAGGGAGCCGCAGATGGCTGCGGTCTCTCGGTTGGCGCCGGAACGGGCTTGGGCGAGGCCGCGGGTTCGGCTGGCGAAGGCGGGAGGGGTGGAGCGGATTCGACGTGCGCGGCGGTGACCGGCACGGCGGGCGCGTTGGCGTTGCGCAGATGGACGGTAACGAGGACGAGGACGGCGAGCGTGGCGGCGGCGGGGAATGCCACCATCCAACTGGCGAACCATGGCCTACGCAGTGCGACGGGCTGCGGAGGCGCGAACGCCTCGGGAACGCCCGTTTGAGCGAGGTAGACGACGGCGCGGCAGTCGGCGCAGGTGGCGAGGTGGGCGAGCGTCGCCTGCTGCTCATGGATCGGCAACGCGTGCTCGGCGAAGGCGTTGAGCTGATCCGCGTCGGGGTGCTGGCCGGGTTGGAAGGTGGTGGTCATTCGGATGCCCGTGGTTGGAGGGTTGCCGGGTGCGCGCGCGTTGTCTGATCGGAGAACGGGGTAGTTTGCGAAGTTTGCAGCAGGGCGCGCAGGTTTATCTCGAGGTCGCGCGGATCGGCCCCGAGAGCTTCTTCGGCGGCGCGCTTGCTGAGCCCGCCGGACTGAAGGTCGCGCAGAAGCTGCTTGCGCAGCTCGGCGGTGAGGCGCTTCAACTTGCGGCTGACGGTGGCTTCGTGGACGCGCAGCAGGCGGGCGATCTGGAGCAGCGTGTGCTGGTCGAGGAAGTAGGAGGCGAGCAGGAAGCGGTCGTCGGGGACAAGCTGTTCGAGGATGCGCGCGACGGCGTGGGTGAGGCGGTCGAGCTCAGCCGGGACCGGCGCGGCGGTGGATGTGGGTGCGGCAGCGTCCAGGTCGTCGAGCGGAGTTTCGCGGTGGGTGCGGCGGTGGTGGTCAATGTGGCGCTGGGCGAGTGTGGTGCGCAGCCAGCCCAGCAGCGAGCCGCGGCCGGAGTAGGATGCGAGCGGGGATTTACGCTGGCCGCCGCGCTCGGTGAGGCCGAAGAGCTCCGCGTAGAGGGAGTCGGCGAGATCGTGGCCGAGGGTGGCGGAGCCGGTGATGGCGATGGCGGCCTGGGTGAGGGGCGCGCGATAGAGATGCAGGAAACGTTGCCAGGCGGGCTCGCGGCCCAGCGCACAAGCATGGGCGAGCGCGAGATCGGGGAGGCGCAGGGCGCGGTAGAAGGCAGCTTCCTGGGCGGGGGTTGGATGCGTCTCCGTCGGCAGGCCGTAGTGGCATTTTGCGCCGACGGCTGCGAGCGCGGAGCAGAACTCCTCGCGGGCGAGGTCGCAGGATTCGGCATCGGCAGCGAGCCAAAGCTCGTGCAGGAAGGCGATGGGCAGGCCTGATTGGGCGCAGCTGTCGACGGACGCTGCAAGCGCAGACTCGGTGGACGGCAGAGGAAGGGTGAGCTCGCCGGGTTGGGAGGCCGTGTCCACGACTTTGACGATACTCCTCTGATTTGGACGGGGCACTCGACGGGTTTGGACAAGAGAAGGGAGGACTTTCCGAAAAAAAACTGCAAGGAAGTTCGAGCGCCCCGTTCCTGTTTCAGAAGGCGGGCCCAGGCCCGTCCAAGAGGGAGGATTGCGATGCAGCGAGCAAGAGCGATTCGGTTAGGCGCGGGATTTGCAGCGGTCATGGCGGTGGTGCTGGCAGCGGGACGATGGGAGCCGGTTGCAGCCGGCGGTGCGGGTGGAGGATCGGCCAGCGGATATCGCGTGCTGAAGCCGGTTGAGAGCGGCGACCTGACGCTGTTCCCGGTGGTGCGGGACGATGGGAAGGCGCTGCCGTCCGATCAGTTCCTTACGCTGGATGAGGGGTTGAAGAGCGGCGAGGTGGAGGTGACCGAGGCGGGCAACGTGCGCGGGTTGGTGCGGTCGCGCGGTGGCGCTCCGGCGCAGAGTTATACGGGCGACCAGGTGAATACGCTGGTGCTGGTGAACAACTCCAAGCGGCCGCTGCTGATGCTGGCCGGCGAGATTGTGACCGGCGGCAAGCAGGACCGGATTATTGCGCAGGACCGGATTGTTCCGGCGGGCGCGGACCCCATTGATCTGTCGGTGTTTTGCATCGAGCATGGACGCTGGACGGGCACTTCGGACAAGTTCGGAGCATCCGCAAAGGCGGCGAACGAGAGCATTATGGTGCAGCCGGCGGTGCGGCAGCAGGCGATGGTGGCGAAGGACCAGCAGCAGGTGTGGGATTCGGTGCATGGGGCAATTACATCGATGGCCGCGGCCGCTCCTCCCGCTCCCAATGCGGCGCCGGGTGTGTATGGCGGGACTGGCTCCGCAAACCTCGCCCTGGGTACGACCAGCTATGCCAAGGCGGTGCAGAGCGACGCAGTGAGCAAGAAAGTGGATGAGGAAGCAGCTGGCTTGACTCAGTCGCGCGAGCAGGCGCTGGAGACACTGCGGCAGGAGCATGCAGTGGGCGTAGTGGTTGCGGTGCGCGGCGAGGTGATCTGGGCGGACATCTTCTCGGATCCCGGATTGCTGACACGATACTGGACCAAGCTGGTGCGGTCGTACGCGGCGGAGGAACTGGTGAGCTCAGGATCGCACGGGACGGCAAGCATGGCGGACGCGCAGCGATTCCTCGACACACCGGCGCATGGGACGGAAAACTCGCAGGGAGAGGTTGGTGTCTACCGCGATCGCGAGCTGAGGTCGGGCGGAACAGACTTGTTCACGCTGGAATCGCTGCTGCCGGGCACCGGGTACGACGTGCACATCAGCCGCGTGAAGCTGCGGGGGGCGAACCAGAATTATCCACCGTCGGCTGCCTACTAGGCGGCGTCTAAGGATGGTGGAGCGGGGGGGGCGATCAGTGCGATTGCCCTTTCCGCCGGTCCCACAGCTGTTGCAGAAATATCGCAACGACCATCATGACGAGCGCCTGGGTCTCGAAGCGGAAGCGCATATTCTCGCCAACCTCCACCAGGGAGACGACGGCGAAGAGATAGAAGACGGTGAGCCCCATAACCAGCGCGGCGACTTTACGCTCGCGATTGCCAGCCCAGAGAGCGGGACGCAAACGGAATGACAGCACGCAGGCGAAGACGAGCGCGTACGCGAGGACGGAGCTGACGCAGAGGCTGCGAATCCGCTGCACCACCATGGTGCGGCGCGTCGGCGAGGGCCCGACTTCGTCGGCAGGGAAGCCGAAGACGTTGCAACACACCCGCCTGACGATGCGGTCCACCGGGGCCAGCTTTTGATACTGGGCGACACTGGCGTTCCAGATTGGCCACAGTTCATCCTGGGTGAAGTAGATTGACGACGGTTCGAAGTAGAAGACGATGCCGAGGCCGGCGTTGTGCAGATAGAGCTTCGGGTCGTGACGCAGGAGAAACGCGATGTCCTTTGCCTGCGCATCGTGCATGCGCAGCATGGCGAGGGAGTTCCAGTTGGTCGCGCCGCCGGTGGCCTTGACGATGTCATCGAGTTCCGGTGCGCCCGTGGAAGGCACGAGCCAGTGCTGCCGGAGCCATTCGGGTTCGGGCTGCGTGGCGGGACGGCTGAGGCTCGGCAGCCGCCCCTGGTCGATCCATGTCTGGAGCTGTGCTCCATAGGGCGGCTCGCCCCAATGCCGCGACATGCTGTACGGCCCCCAGGTGGTGGAGGTGAAATGGCGGAAGAGCAGATAGTTTTTTGCCGGCCAAAGCAAGGCGAGAAACAGGGCGACCACACCGGCGCGTGCGATCTGCCTGCGGCTCTCAGGAAGCTGCCACCAGAGCACGCCGACGATGGCCGCGATCCAGAGCCAGTGGTACGAGGAGCGCAGGAGAGTCATGCCAACAGCAAGGCCGAGCAAACAGAAGAGGGCTCGGTTGGACCGGCGCTTGACGTAGCAGACCAGCGCGAGCGCGATGAAGCAGTTGAGTGAGAAGACGATGCCGGTATAGAGGGCGTCGAACTCAAAGAGAATTTCAGATGGATTCAGCAGCAGGGCGAGGCTGACCAGCAGGCTGAAGCGCGCCGCCACCCCAAGCTCAACCAGCGTGAGGTACACGCAGACGGCAGCGGAAAGCCCCAGCACCAACTGGAAGCTCAGGATCACGCCGCCAAAGGATGAGCCCGCGAGTTTCTCGGCCAGGCCGATCATCGCGTTAAAAAGGGGCGGCTGAGCGTGCAGATGAAGCAAACCGCGCATCAGGTGATGGTGCAGGACATCCAGGTCGAGCACCTGAATCAGCCAGGCGCTTTCGTTGCTCAGGTAATGCATTCCAGCCAGCAGCGCCCAGGCGCGCGTCACCACGAAGCAGGCGCATAGGACCGCGATATGCGCTCCTGAAGTCCGGGCCGCGGCGTCGGCGCCAGGCGGAGTGGCCGTTGGTCCCGGCAATGGGTATGTCAGTTGCATGGCTGCGTCAGGGCTACCTCAACGCCGGCCCGGTTGCGCCGGGCACTATGAATGCGCATGGTTGGGTCGATTGTATCGGAGCCAGCTACGCCTTCTGCAGGTTGGTCTCGAGCGGTTCGAACTCTGCGGGCGTACCGACGGCAGAATCGACGCGGCGGGGAAACAATCGGTCTCTTAGCTTGAGCGCGGGGATTTCGACCAGCTTGGTTGTAACCACTCCGATGAAAATGCCGGCTACGATGGGCGCGACTCCCTCCCAGGCCGGTACCAGCCATGCGGGCAAGCGATGGCCCAGAGTGGCCACGGGCGCCGCAACCGAGACGTGCCACAGGTAGATGCCGTACGAATAGAGGCCGATCCACGCGACGACGCGATAGAGCCAAGGCCGCCTCTGCCCTTCACGATGGCGATAGAGCAGCATCAGCAGCGCCACGCCGCTGAAGTCGGCGAAATCGAGCGAGATGGAGGGATCCCACCAGACAACGAAGTGGCAACGCAGATAGATCAGCGTGGACGCCAGGATGCCGAGCCACAGCCAGCGCCAGCTCTGCATGCGGTGGAAGATCTCCGGCGCGTAGTGATAGAGGATCGCCAGCATGACGCCGTAGAAGATGGCGTTGACGCGGGTGTGAGTGGGATCAAAGACATTGAAGTAATGGCGGGCGAGAAAAAGGCGCAACAGAACAATGAAGGCAGAAAGCCCGGCGAAGAGAAAGAACAGGGTACGCATTCCCGTCTTGCGGCGCGCGGCCACGGCCAGGATGAGCACGATGATCAGATAGGCGTGCTCCTCCACCGCGAGACTCCAGGTGTGGGCGACCCCTCCGATGTAGTTTTGAATGTTCAGGAGATTGCCGCGCAGCTCGTACACGGTGCGGTGCCCGGAGACGATGAGCAAAATGAGAAAAAGGTAGTACTGGGGCCAGATCTTGAAGCAGCGCCGGATGAGAAAGCTTTTGCTGTCGATACGGCCTTTGACCTTCCACTCCTTCACCAGCAGGCCGCCGACCAGAAAACCGCTGAGCACGAAAAAGATGTCGACGCCCATGGCGCCGAAATGAGGAATATGCAGCGGACGCAACACATAGTTGAGCAGTCCGAAGTTGCCATCGTGGAAATCCATCACCAGGAGGATGGCTATGCCGCGCACAAAGTCCAGCTCGATTTCGCGTCGAAATGGCTTCTGGACCGTCGTTGTTGCCACGGTTCAAGTATAGGGTAGCAGCGCTGCAGCCGGCATCCTCATAGGGGCGTCTGCATCGAAGCGGACCTGCCTCAGAGCCGGTAGGCTAAGATGATTCGATGCATTGGTTGTTGAGCGCTTGGTTTGGTCACGGGGGCAGGTCCAGGGGCCGGATGCGGGTTCCGAAATGCAGTTGATTCCGTTTGCCGGTACCGGTCGTGTAACCACTCGCCTTGGCTTCGGCGGTTCCAGCCTGATGGGGACGCTTAACCTGCGCCAGTCTTTGGCGCTGCTGGAAACGGCATATGACTGCGGGATTCGCCACTTCGATACGGCACCCAGCTATGGGTACGGCGAATCGGAAAGCTGCTTGGGTAAATTCCTCGAACGCCATCGTTCCGATTGCACGGTCACGACGAAATTTGGAATTCCACGGCCCAGGAATCAGCCGGCCATTCGCCTGGCCAGGGCGATCGCCAGGCCGGCCGTTCAGCGGTTGCCGGCGCTGAAGAGCCGGCTGCAGGCGGCTATGCAGCGGAAGCCGTCTGCGGCAGCGGCGACGCCCGACGGACCGAATCCCATCTTCAAGGCACAGCAGGCGCGCGCATCAATTGAGATCAGTCTGCGCAATCTGCGAACAGCCCGCATCGACCTGCTGCTGCTTCACGAAGTGCGAGCAATCGATCTCGCCGCAGACCCGGCGGCCGATGCGCTGCTGGAGATGCTGGAGTCGCTGGTTGCCGCAGGGACAGTCGGCGCCTTTGGCGTGGGCAGCGAGCTGGCCCGGATTGGCGAGCTGCAAGCGCAGCATCCGCGCTACTGCCCGGTGCTGCAGTATGACTGGAGTATCTTCAACGACGAAGTTGCTAGCTCCGGATCCTTTCGTGTTCATCATCGGTCGCTCTCCACGAGCTTTCCGGCACTGGTTGCAAAGCTGCAGTCCGAGCCGGCGTTGCGGAAGCGGTTGTCCACTGCGGTTGGCGAAGACGTTGGCGACCCTGCAATGCTGGCGAACCTGATGCTGAAGGCGTCGCTGGTGAAGAATCCGGACAGCATCATTCTGTTTTCGTCGAAGCATGCGGGCCACATCCGGAACAATGTCGCGGTTACGGAAAACACAGCACTGGAGGGTCCGGCGCAGCGGCTCTACGATGCCTGGCGGCGCGAGAGAAGCTGCTGGTAGCGGGGTTCGCTGAGCAGGAAGGTGTGGTCGCCGCGATGCTTGTGAATGATGCGGTAGCCGGCCTGGTGCAGCTTTGCCATGATCTTCCAGGTGCGGCCGGGCCGCAACCAGGGATGGAACTCGACGCAGAGCTGGCGGATGGGAATGTGCTGGCGGAGGAAGCCGTCGATGATGTCGTACTCGAAGCCCTCGATATCCATCTTCAGCAGATCGATGGCGGAGTCGCCATTCTGCTGCATGATGGTTTGCAGGCTCCAGCATTCGAAGGAGACCTTGTCAGCGCCCGCGCGGGCAACCGAGTAGGAGCCTTCGCCGGGATCTTTGGGCAACGAGAATTCAACGACGCCGGTCTCCGCGGCCATACCGACGGCGAAGAAGCGCAGGTTGGCGGTGTCGGTATTTTGAATGGTGGCGATCCCGGTGGGGGAGGGGTCGAAGACCAGCACCGGCCGGGGTGTGAGCTTTGCGAGTCCCTGCTCGAAGCTGATGCCCTTGCCTACGCCGGCGCAATAACAGACCACCGGCTGTGGACGGGTGCACATCACCCAGCCGGAATCCGTGTCGCCCACACGCCGGACATCGGGCGAAGACGAACAGAACAGCGAATCGACAGCATGGCGGGCTTTCGCGCGAAGCCAACGTTCAAATCCCATCCACCTGATCCTAACTGAGCGAGGAGCAAAAGTTTCCGGTCATTCAACCGGTTGGCTGACAAGGTGGGAGGGGAATTGGAATCTAGCGGAAGATGGTGGACGCGGCAGGGATCGAACCTGCGACCAGTCGATTAAGAGTCGTGTTGTATGAGCTTGGATATCCAATGTCCACGCGGGTTCCTGCAAGCCGGTATGCCATTTGTATGCCAGTTCTCATGCCGAGGGAGCAGGTTTTATAGCTGCTGCGTTGCGCTTGTTCATCACCTCCAGGATCTGATCGGTGGCTTGATGCTGGTATGGCTTCATGCTCTGGACATCAGCATGCCCCATCGCTCTCATGACTGCGAAGGTGTTGCCTGTTTCGCGCATCGTCGTTGTGCCAAAGCTGTGCCGCGCCAGGTAGGGCACGATCTTGGGGTCGAGACCGCCGCGGACACAGGCGGCCTTGAAGCTGTGCCCGATGGTGTTCATGTGTCCAGCTTTGCTGCTCCGAGTACGGGCAGGGAAGAGCCAGCCTGGTCCCTCGGAGCCATGGCACCAGGTAGCCAGTTCGCGATGCAGCCGCTCGGTCATGATGACCCAGCGCCGTGCGTGTTCGGTTTTGCCATCAGGGATCCAGATCCAGCGGCCGGCCCAGTCGATGTTCTCGAGCCGCATGCTGAACGCTTCACTTGGCCTGCATCCGGTATCCATCAGTGTGATGACGATGAGCCAGGGTTTGCGTGTGCGCCACCCATCCAGTTCGCGCAGGATTATGGCCTCGATCTCCGGTGTAATGATGCCATGACGCGCTTGAGTCTTCCCGATGGAGAAGCTGACTTTGTACTTGATCACCTTCCACTCATAGGCTTTGCTCAACATGACGCGGAGCGTTCGCAGGGCCTGCTGCGAGTAAGTCTTGCTGCACGCTGCGGTCTCACCTGTCTCCTTGCGAGTACGCCGATCGATCACCGGTCGCGCGAAGGCGACGGTGTCGATCAGCTCGGCATCGATCTGGTCAATTGGAGTCTGAGCCAGGACAGAGAAGGAGAGAAGACGCCAACCGTATGAGTAGAACTTCTTGGTGTTCGGCTCAAGCGTGCTCGTGTTGTCCGCCCACTGGAAGAACCGTTCGCTGAAGGCTCGGAGGGTGGGGGCAGGGCGTCTATGACCACTCGCCTCCCCTGATCCCAAGCGCAGCATGTAGGCGTCAGCAGCCTTCTTTGCCGCCTTCTGGCTGGTTTCCTTAGTTGAGATCCGATGGCGTTTGCCATCGATGTGGACATCAAAGAAGAGAAACGGGCTTCTTGGCTGCGTGTACAGGCGCATGAGCGAACCTCCCTATGCTTCGTACCTTTGGCACCACGCGACGTGAGGCAATGAACTGCTCGAGATCCGAGCGGCGATAGCGAACTACCCGCGCGCTCAACTGGACGAAGGGTGGGCCGATGCGCTGGCACTTCCAATCGCGCAGCGTCGCGCCGGCCACGCCCAGGTAGGCACCGGCTTGTTCGGTATCAAGCATGGGGTTATCAGGCTCAGTGGTCGAGCCCAGGTCTGGCTTCCGGCAGCGGCGGGCTTGGCCGGAGCTCGTAGTGTCCTTCACGCTCAGGATGCCCAAGCGTGGACCGGGTGTCCCCGGTGTTTCAATTTCAATGACGTTCAATTTGAGGCTTTCACGTGAGACGTATTACGGTGGGCTGGGGGCGTCCCTTTAGCCCTTCCGGCGCACGGGTCGGGGCTAGTACCCTACCACGCGGGAACCTCTCGGTTCATCCGGCGTTCCAGATTGACCAACTCGGTCTCGGCCTGGCGGCCTGAGCCTTTCAGTTGGTTCCACTCCACCCGAACTCAAGTGAATCAATATAAATGTAGCACCAAGCCACGGGCTTCCAAATAACCCGAAGGTGGTATCAATCGGCAAGGAGCCAGTTCATCAACTAAGCTAACTGGAAGGCTGTTGAGATGATGCTGCCGATGGAAGCTAGAAAACTCAGCAACCTCGGAGTTCCGGCAGGGTCGGGCCACATCTGTGAACAATGGGTAATTAAGGATCTGACCGGGATCGAACCGGTGACCTCTTCCATGCTGCTTCGGCCCGAAATTCTTGGGTTGGAACTTGGGTTGGCCGCGACCCTGGGGAAAAGGTGGCCGTGGAAACGCGATATGGCCTGTTACCGGCAATTCAGCAGGAGGACGAGGCAAGCACTTCAAGGATCGTCGGCAGCGGAGCTCCGTCCAGAGCGGATACCTTCTGGGGCACACAGCACGATTTGTTGAGGCGTGCCAGGTCAGCCTGCATTTCCTTATCTTCTTTGAGCACAGCCAACGTTTCCCGCAGAATTTTGGCAGCGCCGGTATTCGTAGGCACGACGATCTTGTAGTGCACCCACTTGCCCTCGCGTCTTGCGGCGACCACTTCGGCACGTCTCAGATAGGCCAAGTGGCGCGAAATCTTCGGCTGGCTTTGGCCGAGAATCTCTACAAAGTAGCAAACGCACACCTCCCTGCCATTCATTAGGTTCAGCAACCGGAGCCGGGTGCGATCGGACAGCGCAGCGAACAAGAGAGCCAAATCGTAAGTCTTTGCGGAATGGTTCACCTCTCCATGATATACGGATTGACAGATATGTCCAGTAGGGAATACATTCGCTTTAGCGTATACGAGGAGACGCAATCAATGGAATCGAGCGTTCAGGAACAAGTGAAGGAAAAGTACGGAAGTGTGGCACGCGCTGTGGCCGAATCGGGTAGTCTGCAAGCATGCTGCGATCCCGGCCTCCGGTGCTGCGATCCAATCACGACAGACCTCTACGGTGCCGATCAGACGGGTGCCATTCCTGAGAAAGCGGTCAGAGCGTCTCTCGGGTGCGGCAATCCAACCGCGCTAATCGATCTCCGGCCCGGCGACACCGTACTCGATCTTGGCTCCGGTGGCGGCATCGATGTGCTGCTCTCGGCGAAACGAGTTGGGCCAACGGGTAAAGCATACGGTCTGGACATGACGGACGACATGCTGGCGCTGGCACGCGAGAACCAGAAGCAGGCGGACGTCACCAATGTGGAGTTCCTAAAGGGCGAAATGGAGAACATCCCTCTGCCCGACAACTCGGTCGATGTCATCATCTCGAACTGTGTCATCAATCTCTCTGCCGACAAAGATCGTGTTCTCCGAGAAGCCTTCCGTGTGCTGAAGCCAGGCGGACGGTTCGCTGTCTCGGATGTGGTTGTTCGTGGTAGCGTGCCGGAAGAAGTGCGCAAAAGCATGTTGCTCTGGGTTGGCTGCATCGCCGGTGCACTCGAAGAGAGCGAGTACATCGCAAAGTTGACGCGCGCTGGCTTCGCCGCGGCTTACATCGAACCGACGCGGGTCTACAACGTCGAAGATGCGCGCCACTTCCTCACGGAGGCCGGCGTCGATGTAGACGCCATCGCTCCGCAGGTGACTGATAAGTTTTTCAGCGCGTTCGTGCGCGCGAACAAACCCCAAGCCGCCTGCTGCCAACCAGGCTGCTGCTCGTAGAAAAAGAGACCCGAAATGGATAAACACTACAACGTACTATTCCTCTGCACCGGAAACTCTGCACGCTCGATCATGGCCGAAGCGATCCTGAACCACAAAGGTAAGGGCAAGATCACGGCGTACAGCGCGGGCAGTCATCCGACCGGGCATCCGCGGCCCGAGGCGCTTAAGCAGATCGAGTCGGCGGGGCTATCGACGGCCGGTCTGCGCAGCAAATCGTGGAGCGAGTTCGTAGGGCCGGAAGCACCGAAGCTCGACTTCGTCTTCACCGTGTGCGACAACGCCGCGAAAGAACAATGCCCTTACTGGCCGGGCCAACCGATGACGGCACACTGGGGTGTCGCTGATCCGGCGGCAGTCAAAGGCACTCCCGAAGAAATCGCGCGCGCGTTCCATGATGCCTTCACAGTTCTGGATCGGCGAATCGGCTTGTTCCTCTCGTTGCCCTTGGCGACCCTCGAAGACATGGCAATCAAGCGCGAGATCGATCAGATAGGCCGGTTGTAGGAGGCAATAGTGAAAAAGAGCCGGTTGTCTTTTCTGGACCGTTACCTGACCGGATGGATCTTCGCCGCGATGGTGCTCGGCGTAGCTCTGGGCTGGCTTGCTCCTGGAGTCGTTCCGTTCCTGAACCGCTTCAGTGTGGGCACAACCTCGATCCCCATCGGGGCGGGACTTATCCTGATGATGTATCCACCGTTCACGCGGGTTCGTTACGAAGAACTGCACGAGGTCTTTCGCAGCAAGCGAGTGCTGGGTCTGTCACTGGTGCAGAACTGGCTGATCGGGCCGGTTCTGATGTTCGCGCTCGCCATCGTCTTCCTTCGTGGGTATCCCGAATATATGGCTGGGCTCATCTTGATCGGCCTGGCGCGGTGCATCGCCATGGTCATCGTGTGGAACGAACTCGCGAAGGGCAACACGCAATATGCAGCCGGACTGGTTGCGTTCAACTCGTTGTTCCAGGTCTTCTTCTACTCGGTCTACTCGTGGGTGTTCATCACGGTTCTGCCTGGCTGGTTCGGGCTGCGCGGAGCTGTGATCACCATCTCCATCGGCGAGATCGCAAAGAGTGTTTTCACTTACCTGGGCATCCCGTTCCTTGCTGGCTTCCTGACGCGCACCGTTCTGGTCCGGGCAAAGGGACGTGAATGGTACGACCGCAACTTCGTGCCGCGAGTCGCGCCGATAACGCTGGTGGCGTTGCTCTTCACCATCGTGGTGATGTTCTCTCTCAAAGGCAGCTACATCGTGCGTCTGCCTCTGGATGTGCTCAGAATCGCCGTACCGCTGCTAATCTACTTCGTCGTCATGTTCCTAGTGTCGTTTTATATGGGCCGCAAGCTGGGGGCAGATTACTCGCAGACGGCAACGCTCTCGTTTACGGCAGCCTCGAATAACTTCGAACTGGCGATCGCCGTCGCCGTCTCGGTGTTCGGCATCAACTCCGGCGCCGCGTTCGCCGCTGTTATCGGCCCACTGGTCGAAGTGCCGGTCATGATTGCACTAGTCAATTTGGCGCTGTTGTTCCAGCGCAAGTACTTCACCGGTTTGAACCAACGTGCGTATTCGGCAAGCTCGACAAGCGCATAATCGCGTGTGCGCTCTTCGAGTCAGTAGGAGCGAGACGATCGTTCCGGTCCGGTGAATTAATGGCATACCTGCGGCGGGGAGGCCGCTTGTATGCGAAAGAAGAGCAAGAAGCACAACCGTGCGCGGATCGTCCTACTCCTGCCGGATCTAGACCATTCCAAGACCTCTGTGCTGAACAGTCTCAGCTCTCCCAGGTCGCGACGAAACTATCGGTTCGCAATGGACCAATTCATCGCTTGGTACTGTTCTGAGTCGCGTCTGGCGTTGAACCGAACCGTCGTACTCAGATTTCGACTGTATCTCGAGTCTCTAGGGCTGGCCGCAGCCACAATCAATCAAAAGCTTGCAGCTGTGCGGCGACTAGCCTACGAAGCTGCGGATTCGGGCCTGTTGAGTCCCGAATTAGCTGCCGGCATCCGGCGAGTGAAGGGCGTCAAGCAGTTGGGGCAGAGATCTGGAACTGGTTGAATCTCGAACAGTGTCAATTCTCCTGGAGAAGTCCGACGGCGAAAGTCTTCGGAGCAATCGCGACTTTGCGATGATTGCAATCCTGTTGGGTTGTGGGTTACGTAGAGCAGAGTTGGCGTCCCTGAGAATGGAGGATGTGCAGATCCGTCAGGGGCATTGGGCAATAGTTGACCTGGTAGGAAAGGGTGGGCATGTCCGCACTGTGCCAATGCCAAATTGGGTGAAGGGAGCCCTGAACAAATGGACGGCAGCTGCGCAGGTGACCGATGGGCGAATCTTCAGAGCCGTCAGCCGACATAACTCAACCTGGGGCAGAGGGATATCTGAAAATGTGGTTTGGTACGTGGTTCGGAGCTGTTCTCAGCGTCTGGAACTCGAGCACATTGCACCCCACGATCTTCGTCGTACCTGCGCCAAGCTGTGCCACTCAAGCGGCGGTGAACTTGAGCAAATCCAGTTCCTTCTCGGGCACGCCTCTGTTTTGACAACGGAACGCTATCTCGGCTGCAAGCAAAACCTGGAAAAGCCTGTCAATGACCGGTTCGGCTCTCTAATCGCGTTCAAGGAGGTGGAAACGAGCTACGGACTGTTCACAACAACTAAGAACCATTTCCCGCTTGACGAAAGATCGGATTGACGGAGCCGACCCCAGCGATTGGTCGGGTTATCACCCGTTTCCCCGCGGACGTCGGTCCGATTGTCTGCGGCCAAACAGAAACTAAGAATCGAATGTGTTCCGCCTATTGGACAAGCTCAAAATGAAGAAATCGGCTCTTCTTTGAGGCTTTTCCCCATTCAGGGACCCGATGGGTGGACATTGAGGTTGCGTGAAAACATCAGCTTAAGCGTCCATTTGTCCGATGCCCCGGTCAAACCGTACCCGATCCCGGTTTCGACACTCAAACCTGGAAATTTAGTGCCCGAGTAATCCGTCGTCGCCCATACCTCGTGAAGTTGCTTGGAAAGTGGCAAAAGGCCGTGCAGCGGTCCGAAACTGTCATACTCCTCCGCGGCAAGGGCCCACCTGTCGTTGAAGTTGTAGGCCACTCTGCCGGAGGGGTTGTACTGCAGGTTTCCAAGTCCGCCGGTGTAGTCTGTGTCGACAATCGGGTTATAAATGAGATCCCATGGATGAAGATGCAATCCCACGATGGGCCTGATCTCGGAGCTAATTGTCCGGGACTCCCAGTAATGGTGATTGACGCTGAACTCGAAATTGGCTGCATAGAAGAAGGTGTGGTCATGAGCGTTGGGTCGCGCGAATAGTTCGCGAATCTTAAAGCCATTGATGGTCGAGCCATCGTTCTCGGAAAAGGGCGACGTTACGGGCATATATAGTCCCTGCTCAAACCACGGCGTGACGCCGTACGCCCACTCGGCAGTGGCCTGATACGAATGATCTGCGATAATCGCACCAGGATAGTCGGGCGCCGTGCGTCCCTTCGGCGTGAAGTTGTTGTGGATCATCAGATTGAAAATTCCCGGCGGAGCAATCTCCGCGTCGTAGACCTGAATCTCGTCAGTTTGACCGAGAGCGACGACGGGCATTGAGATCAGGCAAAGAGCAGCCAATACAATCGCACGCCTATTCATTTTCGGCGACAGTCTCCTTAGTATGAGATTTGGCCGACGAGATTGAGATCAATCGCAACGTCATTCTCCGCCTTCCAGATCAGGAAACTTGGGTTCTTGAGACCCCACTGCACGTAGGGGACGACGAATTTCGCCTTAGCTGTCGCCTTTGATCCATCGATACGAATCTGCATAGGAATCGTCAGGTCGTGAGGCGTGCCAAGCAGAGTGAATACGCCACTCACCTGAATGGTCGAGTCCCCTGACCCAGCAATCGTTCCGGTATAAGTTTTAGGCGTAAAAGAGACGGTCGCGAACTGGTCTGCCTTTAAAATGTCTTTATCCATCTTCTTATCGCGGCTGTCGTTTCCGGTCTTGCCGCTACCCGCTGCGACGATAACTATCCCGGATATATGAGAAACGGTCCGGTCGAAATTGATCGATCCGGACTGGACATGGAATGTGCCGTCGACGACCTCGTGGGTCGTATTGAGCTTCATCCTGACCTCGCTGGCATCAGGGTTGACGGAGAAACTTTGATGCTGGGCGAATGCGGCCGGACCGAATAATAGCGCGAGGGCAAAGACTGCGAAGGATTTCATTTCGTCATCTCTCTTATGAGCTAACAGCCGAGACTTGTTTTCGTGTCGTTCGATTTCAGTTGGTCAATGCCCGTGGAGCAACCGCGGCTGGTTGGGTGACGCGCGTGAGGCTAGCCGTTAGGCGCATAGCGCCGGGCCAAACCCTGAGGCAGAATGGCAGCACAGCACGCGCGATTGCATTGTTCAAGCCGTTAGCAGCGATCTCGGCAAGACGCATCTGAGGCAGCATTGCGGAGCGCAGCTTCGGCTGAAAGACTGGGGCAGGCTCCGAGGCAAGATAGGCAGCGGCAGCACGGCGGGCAGTGTGCAGGGCGATAGATATGCCATCACCAGTGAAGGAGGGGATTACGGCTGCCTGATCCCCGATACAGTAGAGCCCATCCTCGGTTGTTCGGCGGAGAAAACCATACGGTATGTGAGTGACAGTAATCGGCTTGTCGAGCAGAGGCGTCGCATCGCCAAGGCGCATCGCGAGGTGGGGACAGTCCTGCTGCATCTTCGTCAAAAGCCCCCCCCAACGAAGACCAGCGCGTACAAAATACCGTCGTTGCACCACACAGCAGAAATTCGCTATGCCATCTTCCACCGGTTGAACACCGCCGTAGCCTCCCGCATAGAGCGTCAACTCAGAGGCATCCGCCAGGTCAGCGGCCTGCGCGGCAGACAGCCGGTAATACATCTTGAAGGCGACCCATTGGTGAGGGTCTTTCGGACGACCGTGTCCACGCAGATCGTGTTTACCAGTGGCGAGAAAGGCGGTTGGCGCTTCGTATTTTGTACCGTCGTCGAGCGTAGCCTGCCAGAGGTTGGCTTTCACGCGGTTGAGCGACTGAACACTGCGACCACGTTCAATGCGGACGCCAGCGGCGGCGGCTGCGGCGATGAGCGCGGTATCCAGCGCTTTGCGGGTGAGTGAGGCCGCGGTAAAAGGCAACGGAGCTTCCGCGGCCCGTCTGGCGGCGGCGAGGCGCACATAATTGATGGGTACCGCTCCGAGAGAGGCCACGTCGATGCCAAGAGCATGTAGATCTTCAAGGGCTTCCCCACTTAGGAATTCTCCGCAGACCTTATGGCGCGGTGTGGGCTCCCGTTCAATCAACGTGACGCTCCGTCCCTTGCGGGCAAGCGCGATCGAAGCGGCACAGCCTGCCACTCCACCACCGAGGACGAGAACTTCATCGTTCAAAGTATTGCTCCTAATCTACTGTGCGATTCGGCAATTTGTGGCAAACTCTCTAGGTCTATCTAACCTTATAGACGTTTAGGAAAACAGCTTGAAACGGGATTCTGTACGAATCGTCATCTTGGGCAGGCAACGAGCCGGTTACCGGAGTAGGTATATTGCGTCTCACTAAGCTGAACGTCGGAACGAGGACTCAGTGAAAGGAAGCAATTTCTTTTTAGCCGGCTGTTTGGTGATGGTGTCGGGCAACGCGGCGCAGGCAGAGCTAATTCCAGTGAGACACGTCCAACGCCCAATGCACGAGTTTATGGTAGTGCGATCCGAGTCGGGTGCCATCCTCGCTAGAACCGAGTTTTCGCAGGTAGTGCAAGGCGATGAAGTGACACTGCGCCTGACCTATCGTTTTGTGGATGGGTCGATTGACGATGAGACGACGACCTTCCGTCAGAAAGGCGCGTTTCGGTTAGTTCACGACCACTACATCCAAAAGGGACCATTCTTCGCGAAGCCGGTTGACTTTGCAGTGGAAGCCGCAAACGGCATGGCGACCACCCGCACGACCGATAAATACGGCAAGATACACGATGAGAGCGAGCACATGGATCTGCCGGACGACCTGGCGAATGGCTTTATTGGGACGTTACTGCTGAATGTGCCGCAGAATACGAAGGCGTTCCGGATCGGGATACTGGCGCCAGTCGGCAGTGGACGATTGGTGCAGCTACTAATCTCGCCGGAGAGCGTGCAGCCGTTTCAGATGAATGGACAGGCTCTTAGGGCGACGGTGTTTCGCATCCATCCAGAGTTGGGTGGGATCGTTGGCGTGATTGCACGCCTGCTCGGACTTCAGCCAAAAGATGTGCTGGTATGGGTGCTGGAAAGTGAGGAGCCTGCGATCGTGAGGATAGTCGGACAGCTAGGCGGTGTCGGGCCTGTTGTCAACTCGGAACTGGAAGGAGCTAGCTTTGGCAAATGACAACAGATCCTGCAAACCCGGTCGTAAGATCAGTGTGTATCACCTGCGTTGATGGGATGCCTTCAAAGTTTCGCCGCTTGTAGCCGGCCATCATTCGCGGCGCGTCGTGAGCTCGTGCCAGTTCAGGCCGAGGTCGACCAGAAGAATCGAAGCCAAGGTGAAGGCAATGACCCCGACCGCTGACAGCACGTCGCCAAGGTGGCTCCAGTAGGCGGGCACAAGATTGAAGACGCGGCTTGAGACGAAGGTAAACGTAACTGCATAGGAACGTGCCATCCACTGCCGATGCACTACGACCTGGCGGTTACGAGCTGCAATCACGGCAGCAGTAGTACAGACCATCCAGGCGGCCGCCTGCATCGAGGTTCCGGGAAGACCCGGGCGGCCGGCTGCAAGAGCAATCCCCGTGAAGGAACCGACAAACACGGAGATCGCGTAGATACGGCCGAGGGTGCGATGGAGTTGGAGGTAACGCTGACGAATCCGCGAGGAGAAATTAATGGGGCCGATTAAGAGAGCCAACGTTCCGGCGAGCGTATGCGGGATGAGGAGATGGCGGTCGGCAATTACCTGCAGACGGTACGCGTGATACATCGGATAATCGGTGACGAGGAGCAGCTCTGAGGTAATGAAGACGAAGAGTACCGTGAGACCAAGGGAGGCCCAGAGAATGGTCTTAAATCTGGAACCTGAGTATCTTGGCGCTAGCAGGCTGGTAGTTGGCATCATTCGCCTCTCAGATGGTTAGACGTGATGAGGCCCGCCATGGGGGCGGAGGCATTGGCTTCAGATCTCTCAGTTTCCGACCTCACTTCCACCGTCCCACGCACAAGCGCCCTGGTCGACACAGCTCGACTGTAACCCTCTCTGGAGGGACCTCAGCCGCTGCCAGTAGGCGCACCCAATCCTCCTTCCGGAAGGCCCGTCGGAACGACACAGGCCCATCGTGGCGCACAAGCCAATGCCAGCGCACCCACCCAAACATCCGACTGGTCCACTCCGACCGCTCCAAATCGTTGATAAACCAACCACCCTGCACGGTTGCCTCCATCCATCTCAGCAGCGCGACAATCTCCTCATCCTCTAGATGATGTGCTAGCAGCGAGCTCACTACGATATCGACCGGCTTATTCGGTCGATACTCAAGAGCATCGCCGGTTACCCATTCGATTTTGAGCTCTTTCGGTGTGGACTCCGCTGCTGCACGCGCAGCATAAGGATTCAAGTCGATCCCTGTTAGCTGCACAGCAATGCCCCGTCTCCGTGCCCAGACTGCAATCTGCCGCAGATAGTCGCCGCCGCCACTACCCACATCCACAATGTGCACCGGATCACGCAATCCATGCGGCAACCTATCCAGCCAAGCCAGCGTCGGCCGATAACCCAGAAGCCAGCGATTGACTGTTTCCAGACTGCGCAGGCAGTCACGGAAATCCTCGTAACTACAGTCGCCATCCATCAGCTCCGGCAACTCACGCGGAGAGGCCCGTCGACTGAAATCGATCTGTGCACTAGACGGCATGGAAGTGCATCGTCTCCGCTGTCAGGCCCGGGCCAAACGACATTGCACACCCACGTTGTCCAGGACGTGCTTGCTGCATGATTCTTTGCAGCACAAACATCACCGTTGCAGACGACATGTTTCCGAAGCACGATAGTACTTCTCGAGACGCTGCCAGCGCATCCGCCGGCAGTTCCAGCCCCTTCTCCACCGCGTCCAGAATCGATCGTCCGCCGGGATGCACCGCCCAGAGGTCAATCCTTTCGCGCTCCGCCATCAATTCGCCCTCATGCAACGCACGGCCCAACTCTCCCGGCACCTGCCCGGATAGCAGCATGTCGAAACCCATCCCGCCAATCTTCCAGGTAATCAGCCCACGTGTCTCTGGTACCATCACTGCCTTGAAGCTATCCAGCGCGAAACCCTGCTCACGCGCGGTAATCAGGCTCGCCGCCGCACCATCGGCGAAGACCAGAAAGGAGAGCACCTGCTCCAGGTCCTGCGTCTCCTGAAGGTGCAACGTACACAGCTCCAGGTTTAACATGAGCACACCCGCTTTCGGGTCTGAGCGCACAATATGCCGCGCCAGCTTCAGCGCGTTGATCGCGGCATAGCATCCCATGAATCCAACCATCGTGCGCTCCACATCAGCGGAAAGACCGAGGTGATCGACGATCTCAAAGTCCAGCCCCGGCGCATAGAGCCCGGTGCAGCAGGTCACCAGCACGTGCGTGATGCCAGAGCGATCTTCCTCGCTCAGCGCAAGCCGGTCCATGGCTTTCCGCATCAGCACCGGCGCGTTTTGCTCAAACAGTTCCATACGCTGCGAGGTGTTGGGAAAGTTGCCTAAGCGATAGAACTCAAGTGCGTCATGCGACGAAATCTGGCCGGTCTGTTTCTGCGGATCGAGGAATGAATAGCGATGCGCGATATCGGCGCGACTCGCCATACGGCGGAAGACGGTCCGCAACCGCGGACTGCTCAGCATCTCCTCTGCGAAGATGACGAAGGCTTCATGCACATTGTGGTCTGGTACGGCAGTAGCGATTCGGTTCAGGTAAGACGTAGTCAAACGAAATAGGCCCTCGGCCGGATTGGTTTAGATGTCGCGTGTGCCTTGGGGAAAACTGGACCACGAGGAGACGACGATCCGAAGAAAGTCGACTACTTGAGAGAACAAGCTCCGAATTCTCGATACAACGGCTACTCTCTGAGACGAACTCCTTATTCTCTTGATAGCACTTGGCGACGAAAGAAGGGATGACGATTCGTTCATGGAGCGATCATCGGCGCAAATGTCGCGTAAGTCATGGATTGACATGCTAAGTTACAGATCAGCAAGCTAGAAGTGTGGCGTCTACGGGACGGAAGTTTGGGCTGCCGCGCCTCTCGATGACCCTAGAAGTGCCGGGAGGTCGACAACCCAAGATGACGTCAGCGACGAGCCTCAAAGCCATGCGTCTAACACACCATTACATTGGTGTGTTCTTCTCGCCAACGATTCTCTTTTTCGCTATCACGGGGAGTCTTCAGATGTTTGGGCTGCACGAGACCAGTCGTGGGAGTTCTTACGTTCCGCCCGCGGTTCTCGTTCATCTTTCACAGTTGCATAAAAAAGGCACTCTGTACCTCCCTCCGAGAAAGGCGGTCCCACTTGGACCGGCAAGGGCCGATGGATCAAAACCTGAAGCTCCGAAGTCGGACGCTTCAATATCTCAGACGCCACCCCCTGCTTCACCGGTACCCAACCCCCTTCCCATGAAGATATTCTTCGCTGCTACCGCTCTGGCCCTCGTGCTTTCGACATGTACGGGGCTTTTCATGTCTTGGAAGTACACACGGCGCAAAGCTGTTGTCTCAGGGGTGCTCCTCGCGGGAATCGTCTGTCCTCTGCTTTTGCTGCTCCTGTGAAGGCACGGAGCGATTTTGGTGAAGAACTAGCTTTGCCTGCCGATACGGCGCTTAACTGTTGAGGGCCTCCTCTCTCAAATAGTGGATAACGATTTGAGCAGTCCAGGCGCAATAGGATGGAATGATGCGACTTCTACTCGTCGAGGATGAACTCGAGATTCAGGGCTTCGTCAAACGATCATTGACGGATGCGGGCTACGAGGTTCACACAGCGGAAGACGCACATACCGCGGCTCTCCTTGCGTCTAAACAGGTTTACCACGGCATGATTGTTGATCTTGGCCTGCCCGACCAGGACGGAATTGACCTGATCCTCAAGTTACGGAAAGATGGCGTCAGCAGTCCCGTGCTTATTCTTTCGGCGAGACGATCGGTAGACGACCGCGTGAAGGGACTGGAACTCGGAGGAGATGATTACCTGACGAAACCCTTCGCTGTCGCGGAGTTACTCGCCAGGATGCGTAATCTTCTTCGACGCAACGCGACCCACGCCGAAGACTCGACCCGCTTGCGCGTCCGCGATTTGGAACTCGATATGCTCAGGCGAAGGGCGACCCGAGGTGACGAGGTCCTCAACCTTAGCCCCCAGGAGTTCGTCTTGTTGGAGTATCTTTGCCGGCATGCCGGTAGAGTGGTAACCCGTTCCATGTTGTTAGCTGAGGTATGGGGAATGCGAATTCAGCCCGACACGAATGTGGTTGATGTTCACATCTACCGTCTCCGCGGCAAGATTGATACGGAAGGGCGTGAGCCGTTGATCAAGACATTGCGAGGTATCGGATATGTCCTCAAAGGCAGCTAGTCCAATCATGCGAAGCGCCGCGTGGCGCATCTCTCTCTGGGCAACCTTGGCGTTTGCCATAGGGACCATGCTGGTATTCGGTATGCTCAACCAATATGTTGCCGATGACATCCAACAACGAAGCGATGCATGGCTTTCGGGCGAAGTCGAAGTTCTGGGTGACGTTGCCGAGCGGACTCCAAAAGACCGCCTCTATGAACGCGTTGTAGGAGAGGTAGCAGAACTTGCCAGCCGTGAGGTTCCGAATCATCAGAGATCAAGCGGGACCGAAAACGACGCGGTGTTTTTCCTCCAGGCTGCGGATAGTGGACCAGCTAAGCTTTGGGTGGGTTCTGGAGATGGCGCAGCAAGCCTTGCTGTAATCCGCTCTGCTCGGGTCTTGCCCGACATACCTTTTGATGCACGTATTCAGGGTTTCGCCATCCCATTCCGAGTTGTCTCAGTCCGCATTGCGGATGGGAGCAACATCTATCTCGGGTTGTCTGAACGAGACGAGCTTCACGTCCTTAGAAACCTGCATGCGCGGTTTCTCGCGCTTTGGCTTGCCAGTGTTCTGCTTGGCTTCATCATAGTGTTCTTCGCCACGCGGAGGATGCTGGGGCGGGTCCGCAAAATCACGGAAGCTGCGTCGCGAATCGGTCAATCAGATTTGAGCACCCGGGTTCCTGATACGACAGGGAACGATGAAGTCGGACATTTGGCTCGCACACTGAATCATATGCTCGACAGAATCGAGAATACCGTTCATCAATTACACACCATTACAGATTCCCTCGCTCACGACTTGAGAAGTCCCCTCACTGCAATTCGTGGCAAGTTGGAGACGGCTTTGTCCAGCGGTGTCAAAGCGGAAGACGCAGAGCCGATCGCCTCCGCAATCGACGAACTCGACCGCCTGACTGAATTCCTTAACACTTCGCTCGATGTGGCAGAGGCGAAGGCAGACGCGCTCCGGCTCTCCCGGACCGGGGTAGATCTGGATGAGCTTGTAAGAAGCATGATCGACCTTTACGAACCTTGTATGAGCGACAAGGGGCTGGGTGTTCAAATTCGGAGTGCGGGCTCAGTCAGAGTATTGGCTGACCCAGCTCTCCTCCACCGCGTAATCGCGAATTTGCTTGATAACGAACTCAAACATCTACCCGCTTCGAGCTTGGTTTGTGTTTCGCTTCGCGCAGACAAACGCATGGCGACACTTACAGTTGAAGACAACGGGCCTGGCTTCGATGCAGAAGTTAGTCGTCACCTCTTCGAGCGAAGAGTCAAAGGACGCGAATCGCGGGGGCACGGACTTGGGCTTGCTTTCGTCGAGGCGGTTGTCCGGGTTCACGGAGGAAGCGTGGCAGCCGCAAACCGGCCGGACGGCGGGGCGCAACTCACAGTGACGCTCCCCTGTTCCGAAACTGAGGGGCAAGAGGAACGTCACGCTCTCGCGCTGGTGAATGGGTAGCACCATAAATATCCAGCGCAGTGTCGGTGCGAGCCCGGAATTAGGCGGGAGTATTCCGTTGGTAGTGTCCTAATTTGGATCCAAATTAGGACGCTACCGAATACTCTCGCAGCAAACCGATAGCCTGCTGGCGGAAGCCCTATGGTCCCAGCAGGTGCTTGCACATCAATGATTGGTCCCAATTGAGCCGCTGCAATCAGTGCACTCTGGCAAGAGTGACTTGAGCGGAAAGGAACTGGGAAACAAACGAAACATGATGAGTTGCAGCTCAACGCACTACACTTGTGCGATATGGCAGGGAAGCTAGGTAAAGGTGGCGAACATAATCGGAGCAAAGAGCGAGGCCGACTGTTGCTCTGGGCAGGTGGATTCTGGGTGTTGCCGCTCTTGGGACTCGCGTATTGGGCTCGCCCCGTCTCTGCATCAGCCAACGCCATTCTCTTAATCCTTGCCGTTCTGCTGGCTCCTGCTCCGGCGCTGATTTACTTGCGCGGGCTGCGAAGGCGCCTGCTTGAGCGTGCGGCATACGCGGAGGAACAGGCGGAGCAACTGAAACTGCAACTGGAGACGGTGCGGTATCGCACGTCGCGTTTGCGCGAGGAGTTGCAGGCCGCCGACCGGCAGGCTCGGCTGTCCCACCAACTCACGCTGCTCGGCCAATTCACCGCAGGCTTCATGCACGAGTTCAACAACCCGCTGGCGATTGTGGCGGGCCGCATCGAAGTACTACTCGACGAACGTAAAGCGGACCCTGCTCTCTGCGCCGATCTTGAGCGGATGCTGGAAGAAACGCGCTACATGAGCAGCATTGCTACCACGCTGCTGCAGGCACTGCGACGGGAGCGCGGCGGAGAGATATTCGATGCTTCGGTTCCCCAGAAGGCGCTGGAGGAAGCAGTTCGTGCGCTGCGCCCTTCGGCCGAAGGCTTTCGCGTGGGCTTGGTGGAAGAGATGGCTGAAGCTCCGCGTGTGGACGTGCCCGAACACGTCGTCGGGGAGGTCGTTCGCGGCTTGCTGAGCAACGCGCTCGAAGCGCTCAAAGGTCGGGATGACGCGACGATTTACGTGCGTCTTGAACCGTATCGCACGGCAGGCGCCAAGGTGGTGCTCAGGATCGACGACAACGGGCCGGGCGTGCCGGAGAGTCTCCGGGGGCATCTCTTTGAGCCGTTTGTCTCACAAAGCTCCGGGCGCGAGAGGCTTGGTCTCGGGCTGTTTCTGGCAGCCAGCCTCCTGGATATGTATGATGGCCGGATTCGCTACGAGCCGAGGAATGGCGGCGGGGCGAGCTTTGTGATTGAGTTGCCACCTGCCCGCTTCACTCGTGGCCAGCCATATCATTGGTTCGCCGGAGGAACGACGGAGTGAGCCGGGTCCTGGTCATCGACGATGAAGCCGCGCTGGGCGAGAACATCCAGCGTATGTTGCGCATCCCCGGCACTACGGTTTCGGTATTCGTCGATCCCGTAAGAGGGCTGGCCGAATGTCTTGCCAATCCGCCCGATCTGGTTTTTCTGGATATGCGCATGCCGGGGATGTCCGGCGAGGAACTCTTCACCCGGCTGCATGAGGCGTACCCTGGGCTCCCCATCGTATTCCTCACCGCCTTCGGGTCGGTCGAGGGCGCCGTCCTGGCGATGCGCAACGGCGCGTTCGACTACCTGCAGAAGCCCTTCAATCGGGACGAACTGCTCCTGGTGGCACAACGGGCGTTGTCCCACGCCAAGCTGGAGCATGAGGTCACAGCGCTGAAAGGAAGGCTTGAGGCTCTGGGCGAGGCCGAGGCCGCGCAGAGTCGCAGCCCCGCGATGCTGGATCAGATGAGCAAGTGCCGCAGAGCCGCGGCCACCGACGCGACGGTCATGATCCTGGGAGAGAGCGGCACAGGCAAGGAAGTTACGGCCCGGTTCATTCACGACCAGAGTCCGCGCAAGGATGGCCCATTCGTCCCCGTCGAGTGCAGCGCCATGCCTGGATCGCTGATTGAGAGCGAGCTATTTGGCTATGAGCGCGGCGCGTTTACCGGAGCGGAACGCACCAAGAAAGGGCTCATCGAATCGGCCGATGGCGGCACACTGTTCCTGGACGAAATTGGCGACCTGGGCGTGGAACTGCAAACGCGGCTGTTCCGGTTTGTGGAAGAGCGGGCGTTGCGCCGGCTCGGAGCGCTTTCGACGGTGAAGGTGGACTGCCGCATTGTTTGCGCGACCAACCAGGACCTGGCAGCCAAGATCAAGGCCGGAACCTTTCGCGAAGAGCTCTTCTATCGACTGAGCGTGGTCACGGTCAAACTGCCGGCCCTGCGGGATCGGCCGGAAGACATTCCGCATCTGGCCCGCTTTTTTCTGGAGCGGTTCTCCCGCCGATATGGCAAAAGCCTCTCCGGCTCTCCGCGATTCTACGAGGCGCTACTGACGGAGCGTTGGCCGGGAAACGTGCGCCAACTGAAGAACGTGATGGAACGTCTTACTGCGTTGCATTCCAGAGGAGTGCTTGGGCCGGAAGACATCCAGGAAGACTCGCCGAGATCTGAAGTCGCCGGCAATTACTCTGCGCTCCCGTGGAAGGACGCACGGGAACAGTACCTGGCCAACTTTGAGAGTTCCTACGCGCAAGCCGTTCTGACCCGTTGCGGTGGAAACGTCAGCGCCGCTGCCCGCGAAGCCGGGGTGGACCGGAAGACTTTCTACCTGTTGCTCAAGCGGGACAAGGAGCAGCTGAATGGGGAGTCGACTCCCCATGCAGCAACGGAATGCGAGGAATGATATCCCCAATACCAGGGGCGCAAAGAGTGTATGTGATTGACATCACACACCCATGAGTTTGGCAGGGAGTCTGCTATAGACCTGGCAGGAGCTCCCGCACATGAAAGTCTGGACCCCGGTCATAAAGGCAAGTCTCTCGATCTTCTGCTTCGCCCTCACCGTCCCTCAGCCAGCGCACGCGATCCCTGCGTTCGCCCGGAAGTACGGCGTCAAGTGCTACACATGTCACACCATTCCGCCGGCATTGAACAAGAACGGCTACATGTTCAAGCGGCTCGGCTACCGCATGCCGCCGGACGAGATGGACGGCACCAAGCCGGCACCGAAGATTACGGAACTCGACAAGGACATCAAGTTCAACCTCACCAACGCCCTCGCATTGGTTCTGCAGGGCAGCTTTACGGCCGAGAAGACTGTGGCGGACACGGGCAATACAACGTCCGCATCTCCCGTCTCCTCCTGCAACGGCGGCACCGCGGGAACCCAGCAGAGTGCGACCTGCACTAGCTTCAACCTGGATGAGGCGGCGCTGTTTGTGGCGGGCGCCATCCCCGATACTGGCTTCTCCTACTTCGGACACTACGAACTCTATCAGGGAGGCAGCAACGACCTGGAGCAGGGATTCGGCGTCTACACACGTGGCCGTGCTAACAGTAGCTACTTCATTAAGGCCGGTGAGATGCACATGCAGGAGGGCGAAGGGACGCGGGCAGCCATGTTCTACAATCTTTTCTCCGACCCCGCCTATACTCTCACCAACGTAGACCCAATCAGCTTCTCGCTCGACCAGCACCCGGTTGGGGTGGATGTGGGCTACACGTGGGCATCCAACTACTTCAAGCGCGTATTCGCCATCTCGGCAAAGGTAACGAACGGACTCAATGCCGACGGCAGCGAAATCCTCGACAGCTCGACTAAGACTTCCAAAGATGTGTGGGCCGACGCCGACTACTGGTTCGGGCCCGATGGCGGCGTGACCGCGATGGTCTATCGAGGCTCGAAGGACCAGGTACAGAATGCCGGTATGGAGAACGAGTTCACCTACCGTCCAACCGTCTGGCGATCCGGCGTCTTCGGCAACTACCTCTTCTTCGACAAGCTCGATATCCTCGGCGGCTACATCCGAAGCCAGGATGACTGGCAGTGGGTGCAGAACGGTCCGCTCACAAACTACATCGCCAACACCTACCGCGGAGAGGCGGACTACTACATCAAGACCGGCACGGTGATCATGGCGCGTATCGATCGCGGTACGGCCACCATATCCCCGCAGCCCGTCATGCACACGCGAGCCTGGGGTATCGGCGCCGAACACGCTCTTACTGACCTCGGCAACGTGGTCGCCCGCGCCTCCTATACGCAGGAGCACGATGGTGACCCTCTCGCGCTGGTAGGCGCTACCGACAAGCTGTTCAAGTTCGATGTTCGATTCATGTGGTAACCGGGAGACTGAAAATGCATAAAGCACTCGCAATCGTGGCGTTAGCCGGACTTTCCATCCCCCTCATTCTCGCGGCGCAGAGCGCTGGCAACGTGACGCTTCCACAGGACAAGGGGCCAAACAAGATCGATGTCTCCGGCTATCCGGCCGCGCAGCAGCAGGGCTACAAGGTGTTCGTGGACAAGTGTGCCAAGTGCCACACCATTGCGCGCCCCATCAACACCACCATGACTAAAGATGAGTGGGAACGCTATGTGAAGCGCATGATGCACAAGCCGAACTCCGGCATCAGCGACAGCCAGGGCAAAACGATCTTCGAGTTCGTAGCGTACGACCAGGCGACCCGCAAGGATAAGAACCCATCGGCATTCTTCAAGTCTCTCAGCGACGATGAGATCGAAAAGTTGAAAGCGTCGCAGCACTAAGGCGTTGGTCTTACACCCCCGGTGAGTCTCATCTTCAACTCGCCGGGGGTTCGCTTCAAAGAACTGCACCTCCGCCAGAGCAAGGAACGCATGAGCTATTCCGTCACCGTCCCGGACCAGGAATACTTCGATAAGAATATTCCGTGTCGCGCTGCCTGCCCCATCCACACCGAGTGCGGACGATATGTGCAGGCCATCGGGATTTCCAAGGATGAGGAAGCGTATCTCCTGGCTCGCGCGCCAAATCCATTCGCCTATGTGCTGGGGCGAATCTGCGCCCACCCTTGCGAGGACAATTGTCGCCGCGGCAAGATCGACGAACCCATTGCCATCTGCGCGCTGAAACGTTACGCCACCGACCGTCACAACCTTGGGACCGGCCACGATCCCGCGCGCAAGAAGCTACCGCCCGCACCCAAGCGCGACAAGCGCATCGCCATTGTGGGAGCTGGCGTCTGCGGCCTCACTTGTGCGCACGATCTGGCGCTGCTGGGCTATACCGTCGAAGTATTCGAGTCCGCACCCGTGCCCGGAGGAATGCTCTATCTCGGTATTCCGCAATTCCGCCTCCCGCGCGAGATCATCAAGATGGAGGTCGACAATATCCTCGCCATGGGCGTCACGCTGCACACGCGTGTGACCATCGGTCGCGACATCTCCTTCACTGATCTGCGGTCGAAGTTCGACTCTGTCCTGCTGGCCACTGAACTCAACAAGGGCCGCGAACTCAACATTCCCGGGGCGCATCTGGCCGGTGTCTACAACGGCATCGACTTCCTCATCAACGTCAATCTCG